>Ga0105053_10000949_pt1 | contig 46888 bp, 31 predicted proteins | sample BON01_FD_78093 | JGI IMG/M metagenome (GOLD analysis project Ga0105053, IMG submission 78093) | Freshwater microbial communities from Lake Bonney liftoff mats and glacier meltwater in Antarctica - BON-01 | ecosystem: Environmental > Aquatic > Freshwater > Ice > Glacier meltwater | place: Lake... | reverse complement strand
CCCCCACTCGGCCACCGGCCCCCCCCGTGGCGCCGGGTTGCGACCGCCGGTGGGGGGGGGTGGGTGGGGGGGGGGGGGGGGGGGGGGGGGATCGATGAGGCCGATCGGTCGTCCGGCGCCGACACGTCGGGCGCGCGCGGCAACTCGACGGACCGCCCAACGACCCGACCTTTCTTTTTCATAAAGGGTAGCACACCATCACGAGTGCGAACGCGGTGTAACGAAGCGGTCCAAAGTCTCAATCTCAACGAGATCCCTCTTCCTGGTCCCCTTGCTCGCTCGCCCGCCTGTCACGCGCGCAACGGAAGGTGGCGCGGATCGACAGAGGAAAATAAAATCTTCGCCCACACGACGCCAAAACAAAGAGATGCTGAGCGCCAGCGCCAAGCTCCACCGTCAGGCGCGGCCAGCCGCGGCCGCGAGCCGCCGCAGCGTGGTCATGCGCGCCACCTCGGCGCCGGATGCGGCCGCGCGCGCGCGTGTGGTGAGTTGTTGCGATGGTTTGAGCTTCGACACGACGCCGCGGTGCCGCCGCCGATAATGACGCCGACGCCGACGCGGACGGCGAACGCGCTCCCCGCTCACCCTGCCTTGTCGCCCCCCCCGCCTATCTTTACAAACGAAAACTACCCCCAACAGCCCAAGTGGGAGGTCGTGTCCCAGTACCTCCTCGAGGGCGGGCTGCGCACCGTGAGCCCCGAGGAGGCGCTCCGGCTGCAGGGCGAGGGCGAGTGGCTGGTCGTCGACGTGCGGCCGCCCGCCAGCCACGCGCGCGCGCGGCCGGCCGGCAGCGCCAGCGTGCCCCTGTACGTCCCGCTCAACGTCAACAAGAGCGAGGCCGAGGGCGGCGGTATCGACTTGGCGAAAGGGCTCAAGGCCCTCGCCTATGCAATGAACGGCGTCGCCGGCGTCGAGCCCAACGCTGCGTTCGAGGCGCAGCTGGCGCGCGCGATGGACGCGAGCGGCGCGAAAGGCGCGCTCTTCCTGTGCGAGGCGGGCGGGACGCTGCGCGCGTCGCCCAATTTCCCCGCGGGCAAGAGCTCGCGGTCGCTGCAGGCCGCCTTCCGCGCGCTGCGCGACGGCCTGCTGCCGGCCGGGCGCGTCGCGCACGTGACCGGCGGCGCGGCGGGCTGGTACGGGGCGGGGTGCGCGTTCGAGGGCGCTTACGACGCCAGCGAGGCCGGCCGGTCGCCGAATGGCGCAGCCGAGCCCGCGGGGCCCGAGGTGGAGGCGGCGAAGAAGAAGATGATGGGGCTCAAGTGAGGGGGGGGGGGCCCTTGGTTTTGGTCCCCGACTCTCCCGCCGCCCTTCTGTCCGCACCACCACCACCGCCGCCTAAAGAGAGGAGAAAAACCCCACACCCCTGCATGTTGCTCGTTTGTCAATCCCCCCCTTGTCTCCTCGTCTCCTTGTCGCCGTCCTCGTCCGCACTTGGAAGGATACCCACTCGTCGACGGGTCGCACACATGTTGTTTGTTTGTCATGTTTGTCATCCCCCCCTTGTCTCGCGTCGGTCTCCTCGTCTCCTTGGCGCCGCCCCGTCCCGTCACCCCAACAGTCGCCTCGGCGTCGGCGCACACTCAAGTCGCCGCGCGCGCCGCCTTGACGTCTACCCTCACCACGTTTTCCAAGTCGATTGTCCTGCGCTGACTCTCTTTACTGCTGCCCCCCCGCCTCCCCCTTGAGCCCGTCCTCTGTGGACACGAGTGATACGTGTGGGGGCACGTCTTGTCCCCTCAGCAGGAGCAGGAAAAATCGGCGCAAGCTGGAAAACAACGAAAGCCTCCTCTCTCCCCCTCACCCGCCGCTGATCCATTCCCGAGGCCTCGCGTCGTCCGGGGCTGCGCACGGAAGCCGTCCGCGCGCGCCTCACCCTATCCAACTCTTTTGAAAGAAAGGGTTGTCCTGTTTTTGGCCGACGGCACGGCGACTCCGTTGGTGGCGACAACGACAACGCCCCTCCCCCCCGGCTGGCTCGCTTTCCTTTTTTTGGTCCAAGGGGTTTTCGTTTTCGCCGTCGCAGTGATGGGCGCACCTTTCAGACGCCCATAGCCAAGAGGCGAAGCGTGAGTCTTCCTCCCCCGTGATCCCGTTCCACCCTCAAACAATGAGGCGACCACCACGGCCGCCGCCGGCCCCTAAAGGCGGCGGCAGCTCCAACGGCGGCGAGGCCGCGTCGCCGTCGTCGCCAGCAGCCGACGCGCCTCCCCCTCCTCCTCCTCCTGCAGCAGCGGCGGCCGCGGCGGCCAAGCCTTCTCCGTTTGCGGCCGCCGCAGCGGTGGCCGCGCCACCGACTGTCTCGGCGCGGGCAACGGCGGCATCTGCGGCGAGCACATCCCCCGCTACCAACCCGAAGCAGCAGCAGCAGCAGCAGCCGACGCCGCCGCCTCTCCCTTCCGCGGCCAGCGGCGACCGCGCGGACGACGACGGCGGCAGCTTTACCGCTGCTGTCGCGGCCGCCAGCGTTGGTGTCGACGGCGGCAACAACGGCGGCGGCCACAGCGGCGGCGGCGGCAATAGCGGCGGCGGCGGCGGCGACGACTCGGGAGGCTGGCGGTCGGCGCGCCACGTGTGGAGCGACATCCAGCGCGCGGCCGAGCGCCGGCAGGAGGAGGAGGCCGCCCTGCTGGCCGCGCGCCCGCGCCCGGCCCTCGCCGCCCGCGCGGCGGCCTCCGCCCGCGACGCGATTGAGCGCCTGCGCGGCTCGCTCGCCTCGACCACCGCCGTCGTGCGCGCCCGGCCCTCGATCGCCGTCTGGTCCCTGCTCTGCGCCCTGTCCCTGCTGGCCGCGGGCCTCTGGGCCGTGCTCGCCACCGCCGCGCAGGCCGAGCGCCGCGCGCGCGACGACGCCGTCTCTCGCGCCGAGCAGGTCGTGCAGAACCTGCTGTTCCGCGTGCAGGAGGGCGCGGTCTTTCCCAACGCGGCCGTGGGCATGTTTGTGTACCAGGCGGCCGCGCGCGGGCTCGACGCCGCGGGCGCCGCCGCCATCGCCGCGGCGGGCGGGCTCGTGCCGGCCCTCCTGCGCGGCGGCCTCGTCTCTTCCCCCGTCGACAGCGCCGCGGCGATGGCGCCCAACACCAACTTTTACGACATCGCGTCCGCGATCCGCGCGACAATGCCCACCGCGGACGTCATCGTCTCGATCGTCGCCGCGCCCGCGTGCGTCGTCACGTCGGCCGAGCCGCTTGCGCCCAACGAGGGGGCGATCGGCCTAAACCTGCTGTGCGACGGGCGCTGCGCCGCGCGGTGGCCGCGCCTGTACAACGGCACGCGCTACAGCAAGGACCGGCGGGCCGAGACGCTGCTGGCGATCCGGCGGGCGCCCAGGCAGACGCTGGCGGGGCCGTACGCGCTCACGCAGGGCGGGTGGGGCGCCATCGCGAGGTTTCCGTGAGTTGTTGTTTTTAGCGTTGGTTTTTGTTCGGTCTTGCCGCCGTCGCCGCCCGTAGCCCCGTCTCCGTCGCTGTCGTCGTTAGCTCCAGAAGCCCGCAGCTGACGCCATTGATGTCCCTCCATATAAACGACGCAACCCCACCGCGCAACAACGCAAAAACCAAAACACAACAGCATTTTCCTGCCCTACCCAGAGGGCCTCGACGCCAGCACCATCTTCGGCTCGCGCTTCTACGGGTTTGCGCCCACGCCGCCCGCGCCATTCGACTGCGGCGGCGGCGAGTGCGCCAACGCGACGCACTACCTCTGGGGCGTGTCGACCGTGGTGGTGGACTGGCCCCGGCTGCGCGACTCGTCTCTGCTCGCGTCCCTGGCGCAGGAGGAGTACGCGTTCCAGCTCGTCCGGCCCGACACCAACGACACGACGACGGCCGAGGAGGCGGCGGAGGCGGCGCTGCTGCCCGGCGGGCCGGACGCCGAGCGCCGCGCGCGCCTGGCCGAGGTCGAGGCGCACGTGCTCGCGGGCCAAGACGAGCGGCCCCGCGACGCCATGGCCGTGACCGCCGACGTCCTGGGCACGCCCTGGACGCTCGCGCTGGCGCCCAAGTCGGGCACGTGGGCGCCGCGGTGGCGCGACCCCCTGCTGGCGGCGGTGGCGGCGGCGTCGGCCTGCACGGGCGTGCTGGTGCTGCTGATCCTCAAGGCGCAGCACCAGCACTACGTCCTGCTGCGGCGCATCCTGCCCGAGAAGGTGATCCGGCGGCTGTGCGGCGCGGCGCTGTTCTACGCCGAGCAGCAGCGGCGGCAGCGGCAGTGGCAGCGGCGACGGGCGCAGCGGCTCGGGGGGGGCGGCATTGCCGCCGGCGGCGGCGCCGCCGCGCTGCTGTCGCGCCGGCTGTGGGCGCTGGCTTATCGCCTGTGCGGCTGCGCGGCCCCTGGTCCGTTGCCCCCCGCCGGCTCCCAAGCCGGGCGCGACGGGGCCGGCGGCGCCGGCAAGCTCGGCAGAGATGCAGCGGCCGAGCCCGGCGCCGCCGCGTCTGCCGCGCTCGCCGCCGCCCAGCTCGCCCCTCCGCCCCCCCCGCGCCACCTCCCCCCGGCCTTTGTCGAGTCCGTCTCCTCGGCCACCGTGCTCTTCTCCGACATCGTGTCCTACACGACCTTGGCCGCCAGCCTCGCGCCCGAGGCCATCGTGGCCATGCTCAACGAGGTGTTCTCGACCTACGAGGCCATCTGCAGCGAGGAGCGCGTGCACAAGGTGGAGACGGTGGGGGACGGGTTCATGGCGGTGGCGGGCGGGCAGCTGGGGGGCGGGGGGGACGACGACGACTACGGCGCGGGGGGCGGCGCATCGGCGTCGGCGTCGGCGTCGGCGTCGGCGTCGGCGGGGGCGGCGAGCCCGACGTGCCGCGCCGTCGAGGCGGCCGAGCGCGCGGCGGCGCTTGCGCTGCGCATGGTGCAGGCCACGGCGGGCCTGGCGCTGCAGGAGCGCATCTCGATCCGCGTGGGCCTGCACTCAGGCCCCGTTGTCGCCGCGGTCGTCGGGCGCGCCGTGCCCCGCCTCTCGTTCTTCGGCGACACGGTCAATACGGCGTCGCGCATGGAGACGGCGTCGCTGCCCGGGTTCGTGCACCTGTCGGCGGCGACGGCGGCGCTGCTGGCGCTGTCGCCGCGCGGGCGGTGGGACGTGCAGCCGCGCGGGGAGATCCAGGTCAAGGGCAAGGGCGTGATGCGCACCTACTTCTTGCACGGATACGACCCGGGCCCAGTGGCCGCTCCCGCGCTGCACCTGGCGCCGGCAACGGCGACGGACCGGCCCGGCGGCGGCGGCGGCGGCGGCGGCGGCGGCGGCGGCGGCGGCGGCGGCGGCCTGCGTGCGGGGCTCGGTTTTGCCTCCGCGCCGGCGCCGCCGGTTTCGGCGGGCGCGCTCGCGCGCGCGCCTTCGGACAGCCGCGACCTCGAAGAGGGGGCCGGGCAGCAGCGAGGCCAGAGTTACGTGGACGTGGCTGGGGTGGTGGCGCCCCCCGCGCGCGGCGGCGGCGGCATCTTCTCGCGCTTGCTCGGTCGACGGCGCGGCGGCGGCGGCCGCGATGGCAATGGCAACGGCAAGGCAACGGCAACGGGACCAACGGCGGCGGCGGCGCCGCCGCCGCGCGCTGGTCGACCGCGCTGCGCCCCCCGATGGGCGTGGGCCCGCTGCAGGGGCGGCCCATCCCGCCCGCCCTGTCGCTGTCGGCGCAGCAGGGCATGGGCTCGGCGCCGTCCTACACGAGCGCCTACCCGTCCTTCCTTGGCGCCGCCGCCGCGTTCCACCCCCAGCCCCACCCCCGCCCCCACCCGTTGCCGGCCAGCGCCGACGCCGACGCCGGCGGCCCGCCGGGCGGCGGCGGCGTAGGCGCTCCGCTCGCCGTGGCCCGCTCGTCGAGCTCCCCCGTGGCCGCCCTCGCCTCGCGGCCCCCCTCCGCCATGCTGGACGATCAACGCCTGCCTTCCGGCCTCTGGCGCGGGCCGAGCGGCGGCGCGTCGTTCAGCAGCAGCGCGTTTGGGGCCGGGCCAGCGTCTCCTGCGGGAGGTGGCGGCGGCGGCGCCCCTCTGGACCCGACGCGGCCGCAGCAGCGCCGGAGCGGCGGCAGCGGCGGCGGCCGCAAGAGGCGCGAGCCGCCCACGCGCGACCCGTCGCTTCGGTCGATGCGTGTCGGATCTCTGCACCTGGACACGCGCGAGCGCTACGGTGCCATCCTAGACATCGCGACCGCGAGGCCAGAAGCGGGCGCGGGCGCCATCGGCGCCAGCGGGACCGTCGGCGGCGGCGCCGGCGGCGGCGGCGTCGGCGGCGGCGGCGGCGGGCACCTGGGCGCCTCGGCCGTCCCTGGCCGCACGGGATGCATCGACGCGGGCGAGGCGTCCGGGGCCGATCCGACGACGGGGGGCAGCACGGGCCGCACCACGGCCGGCGGCAGCACGGACGGCAGCAGCGGCGCCGGCGGCGCTGGCGCGCCCTCCCCTGCGCCCTTGCCCGCGCCGCCGGTCGCAGATACGCAAAGGACGCCGCCGCCGCCGCCGCGCCCGACGGCCGACGCCGACGCTGGGTCGGCCCACGTCGGGGCCGCCGCCGACGGCGTGATCTACGCTGGCGTCAGCGCCGACGGCGGTTCTCTACTCCCGCCGCCCTCGCCGCGCTGATCTACACGTGCGGGACACGCTGCCCCCAGCCCGGCGCTCGCAACCCTTTTTTCCTTCCATTTGTTTCCGTTTTTGTTCCTTTTTTTGTCGGCCCGCTTTCTCGTTTGTCCTTTCTGTTTTTTGTCGGCCCACTTGTTTGTCCCCTCATCCTTTCTGCGTGCCTCAGTCCTTGCGAGGGAACGCGTGGCCGTCACCATGTCGGCCGTTTCCCCCCCCCGTCGCACGGAAGACCAATCCCTCTCTCCACGCTCGCGCTCTCGCGGTTTTCGGCCCGCGCGCTGATCCTCTGAACAAAACATTGGCGCCCACTCCTCTCCTCGCTGGCTGCCCGTCCTTATGCTCGCGCCCCGCTCCTCCTCCTCGCTTTACCCCGCGCGCGCTTGCCCTCCTTCTGCCCCCCCTCATTCGCTCTGAAGATTCGAAGACCCCTCTACGAACTACCAAAACTGCGATCCCTTTTCAGAATTACTGGCAGGAATCAAAAAAACTTTAGAGAGTACTCCGTCCGATCGCCGGCCGCCGGCCGCCGCTGCCGTCGCTGCCGCCGCCGCCGTCGACGCCGCCGCCGCTGCGGTTCGTTTGTCGGGGCCCTGTGCGCTTTTTTCTCGTCATGCGTTTTTGTTAGGCTTTTCTCTCGCTGCGTTTTCCCCCCCTTCCTAACGCCTCGCCCCTCAAGGCTCCACGGGCCGCCCCATCTTCTCCTCGTCGTACCCCTGCTCCGCCATGAACCCGTCCAGCTCCGCCGCGCGCCCCTCGAACTTTTTCGCGAGCCAGTCGCGCAGCGCGCCGCAGTTGTCGGCCCAGCGGCCGCACGCGTCGGCGGCGCAGCGCGCACCCGCCTTGAGCGCGTCCAGGTGGCGCGGGTCGCTCGTGGCGCGCGCCTGCAGCTCCTCGCGCAGGGCCGCGACGGCGCGCTCGAGCTCCTGCGCGCGCGCGGCCTTGGCCTGCCGCTCGGCCTCCTCGGCCTCCTGGTCGCCGCCTTCGCCCCCCTCGCCGCCGCCGCCGCCGCCCTGCCCGCGCCGCGCTTCCTTTGCCGCCGCCAGCGCTGCCTCCGCCCGCCCCTCGTCCGCCCGCCGCGCCTCGGCCTCCCTCCCGGCCCGCTCCGCGTCCGTGCGCGCCGTCGTCGATGCCTCCGCCGGAAAACTCCAGTAGTAGTTGGCCGCCCCGATGCGCTCCTGCCGCACGAGGTCGTCGTCCACCAGCGACTGCAGCACCTCCTTGACCGACTGGAGCACCACGCCGCGCGCCGCCGCCGCCTTTTCGACGTCTTTTAGGACGAGCACGTCGGCGCCGCGGTGGAAGACCTCGAGCACGCGGTCGCGCTTGTCCTCGAGGGAGAGGCCGCGCTTCTTGGACTGTTGTGTGTGTTTTTGTTGTTGGGGGGGTGGGTTGGTTTTGTCTCTCTCGGCTTTTGAGTGGCTCGATCAACGGAACGGACGCGCCGCGCCCGGCGGAGAGCGCCTTGACAAAATAAAATAAAATCGGCGGCTGCGCGTCAGAGAACGCGCGCGCGACCTGCGCCACGCGTGCATGTCCAAGCACACGTCATTTGAGTGGTGGGTTCTTTGCGTGCACGATCGAAACCGAGCTCTGTCGAGCGCGCGCGCGGCGCGTACCATGGTGTCGGGTTTGCTTGCGTCTGTCGCGTTTGAACTAGGGGTCGGGGTGTGCTCGACGCGCTGAAGCGGCAATGACGTTGCGACGTATGTGATAATTTCAGGGATGGTCTACCGGTGCGTGAGTGCAGCGGCGGGGGCGTCACGTTCTCGAGGGAGAGAGAGAGAGCGAGCGCGCGTGCCAAAAGAACGCGCCGCTGACTCGCGCGCCGCCGCCGACGCCTTTTTGCCGGCTTTTTGCTCCACAAACGCGGCGCCTAAACCCCGCATCCTCCCAGCGTCTAACCATGCCAGCATGATGATACACACCCTCACTCCGCAGTGCGCCATCCAACGCAATGGTACCCGCGCCGGCGTCGTCGCGGAAGCGCCCGTGGACAGGAGGAGAAGGGCAGGGGGACGCGGTCGCGGCGCGGCGGTCGCGGCGAGGTGACGACGTGACAGCGGAGCGTCCGGCAAGACCATCCCGACGGCATCAAGGCACCAGGCAGCAAGCTGGGGCCCCGTCGCGGGCGGCGACGAAAGCGACGACTACGCCAACGGCGACGCCGACGCTGACGCTGCCGCGCGACGCCGCCGCCGCCCCCACTTTGTCGCCGGCGGCGGAGGCGGCGAGGGCGAGCCGGCAGCGGCTGGAGCAGCAGCAGCCGCCGTTCCGCGAGGACGTCGACATGGACGCCCTCATCGAGCGAACGATGCGCGAGATCGTGGGGCAGAGGCGGTACCCGGCCACCGCGTGCCCCTCCGAAATCCCGCGCCGGCTCGAGGCGCGAGCAGCGGCGGCGGCGGCGGCGGCGGCGGCGGAGGGCGATCCGGCGCGCCGACGACCCCCTCCGCCGCGGCTCCCCCCCTGGCGCGAGCTGATGGAGCCGACGCGCGAGGTGGCGCGGCGCCTGGCGAGGGAGGGCGCCCTTCAGGTGACCCAGCGCGGGCAGGTGGTGGTGGTGGAGGAGGACCTGGACGCGCCGATCCGGGGTCCAATCCGGCTGAGGGCGATGCCGCCTTGATTCCAAAGCGGGGACGGCGCGAGCAACGCCCGAACGATTCCAGTTCGAGCTGCGGTCCCGGTCAGGCGCCTGACCCTCTCCTGATTGCTCGCTCTTGTATCTTTGAAACTCCTGCTCTCTCTCGACCTCTCTCCCGTGACCAGCGCCCTCCGCGCCACCTGACGTTTTCAATTTAAACACACCACGCTTTCCGCCCTTCCCCTCAAAAATCACGCGCTGCATGGCCCGGGAAGCCTTCGACCCGGCAGCCATGGCGCGCTTGTCGGACCTGCTGCCCGCGGCGCAGTCGATCGCGACAGATGCACGCGGTCTCGCGGACGCAAAAGGTGACAGGAAGAGCACTGCGCCAAACGCGGAGCGCACAAGCTCGACGGAGCCCATCAAGAAACGCTCTCTAAACGACCAGGTGCTCAACACCTTCCGAGCCCAACCAAACAATCAATCGGGACCTCCCCCACCAAAACAACAACAACAGGCGTCTGGCACGCCGTCGCGCGCGACCGCGCCGCCGCGCGCCTGCACCTGCGCCGCGCCCGCGCGCGCGCCCTGTCGCTCCGCGCCGTGCTGGACGCGGCGCAGGGCCTGGCGCGCGACGTCGAGGGCGTGCTGCGCGCGTCGGGCGACCCGGACGTGGCTCGCCTCGCGACCCCGGACCTGTGTGCCGAGCTCGAGGCGCCGCCGCCGTCGTCCTCTGCATCGTCGTCGGGCCAGAGCGCCACTGCCGCCGCTGCCGCCGCCGCCGCCGCCGCAGCCGCCGAGGCCGACGACCTGGTCGCGCGCGCGGGCCACCCGTGCCCAGCCGCGACCTACATCGCCCTGGGAGCGCGCTTGCGCGTGGCCCAGGCGGCGCAGCGCCTGCCCATGCGCGGCGCGGCGCACGACCAAGAAGGCAACGGCGACGGCGGCCAAGGCGAGGACGCCGACGCCGACGCCGCCGGGGGCTCGCGCGCGCACCTCCTGGGCGTGCGACCCGCGGACCTGTGGGATCTCTTGCCGTCCTCGTCGGGGGCAGCACCAGCAGCAGCAACAGCAGCAGCAGCAGCAGCAACAGCAACGGCAGCAGCAACAGCAGCAACAGCAGCAGCAAACAGCAGCAACGGCAGCGGCCGGTCGCCGCCGCCCCCGGCGCCCCTGCCGCCCCCCGGCCGCCGCCGCCCGCTGCCGGCGCTGATGCCCGAGGTCGAGGCGCGGCTGGAGGCCACGCTCGAGGCGCTGCTCGAGGCCGCCGACGTGCCCGCCGAGGTTAGCGCGGCGCTGCTGAGCGCGGGCGACCATCACTCGCCCGCCGGCTGGGCAGCGGCTGCGGCGGCGCCCGGCGGCGCGCCCTACAGGCCTGCCGCCGCCGCCGCCGCCGCCGCCGCCGCCGCCGCCGCGTCGGAGTCGGCGCTGGCGGACGCGCTGGTGTCGCTGTGCCTGGGCGGCGGCGGCGGCGGCGGCGGCACGAGTTCAGACGAGGAGGACGACGAGGGCGATTGCTTCAGGTCGGCAGCGCCAACAACATCGACAGCAGGAGGAGGAGCAGCCGCGGCGGCGTCGGCGGTCGAGGCGGCCGCGCGCTCGGCCCTCGCGGACGTCGGCGCGCGGGCGCGCCGCGCCCAGCGGGCCGAGCGCGCGGCGTCCGACGCGCTGGCCGACCTGGCCGCCGCGTCGCACGCGCACCTCGGCCGCCTGCGCACGGCGGCCGACGCGCTGGGCGCCCTCGGCATCGGCGGAGTGCGTGGCGGCGACGGCCACGGCGACGGCGAGGCGGGAGGCAGCGGCAGCGGCGACGCCGGCGACGGCGAAGGCGACGGGGACGCCTACGACGACGACGACGCCGGCGCGGGCGGGCGCGACCGCGGCCGCGGCCGCGACCGCGACGGCTGCCTGGCTGTCCAGCGCGCCCTCGACGGCCAGCACGGCGAGTGGCTCGCGGCGCACGGAGCCACCCTCGCCGCCAAGCTGCGCGCGCTCGAGGCCCAGTTCACGCAGGCGGCGGTGGTGCCCCCCCCGTCGTCTTGCGGCGGGGGCGGCATCGGCGAGCCCGCGCGCGCTCTGGCCGCCGTCGGCGCGCTGCTGTCCGACGAGGAGGCGCGCGTCGACGCCGCGCTCGCGGCCGCCGGCGCCCGCGTTGCCGCGTGCGAGTCGGCCGGGCCCGAGCTCGAGCGGCTGGCGCGCGAGTACCGGGCGGTGCTCGAGGAGGAGGGGGGCGTCGACGCCGCGCTGCAGCGGTACATGGAGCTCGAGGCGGAGCTGGTCGGGTGAGGGCTGAAGAAGAAGAAGAAAGAGGGGGGCGCGCGCCGAAAGTGTGCGGGCGGCATTATGAGAGATAGAGGCGGGGGCCGGGCGCGGGGGGGGGGGCGGGGGCGCCACGGCACGAAGTTTAGTGTTTGGCGCATTTCTTACAAATAACCGGACGTGCCTTGACGCAGATACATTGTGGAGACAGAAGGGATCGAGCAGCAAGGAGACACGCGCTGAGAGTGAAAGGGGAACGGGACAGGCGCGCGGGCGCGCGACGATTGCGCGATTTTTGAGGGAAGGGGGGGGAGGATGAAAAGAAAACCTGTGGCCGCGGAGGGGGATGGGGGGATGGGGGGGGGGAGAGGGGGCGGCTGAGCGCAAGAGGAGAGGGACAGAGTGGCGAGGAGGGCGGCGCGCGCGCGCGCCCGCGAGCGCGTGCTGTTCCCCGCCCTCCGTCGCCGCGACCCCACGATCTCTCCTCCCTCACCGCCGCGCGGCCGCCTCGAGCGCCCGCACTGCCGCGTTGTGGTCGAGCGTCGACGCCGTCGTCAGCGTGCTGCGCAGGTCGGCGACCGCGCGCGCGGCCGCGTCCGCGTCCAGGTCGGACATGGTGCTGGGCACGATGCCGCCCGTCGACTGGGCGCCCACCAGGGTGACCGAGCGCTGCTGCGCGCCAAAGGCGGTCGGGCGCGCCGAGCCCGCGCCGCCAAACGCGGTCCCGTGCGCGCCGCCGCCGGCGCCGCCGTGCGCGGTGCCGCCCGTGCGGTCGCGGTCGATGCCGCCGCCCAGCGCGTCGACGGCCACCACCTTGACGCAAAAGTCGTTGTGGATGCGCTGCACGGCCACCACGTGCGCGTGCGGCTGCACCAGGCCCATGCGCGCGGCCGCCGCGATCGCCTCCTCGAGCACGCCGTCGCCCGTGCGCTGCGGCGTCGCCAGCACGGGCAGCAGGCCGCGCGTCAGGAGGCACTGCCGCGCGTTGTGCCGCCCCTCGAGCCGCCAGTGCAGCGAATCGCTCACCAGGCGCGGCACCACCAGCGTGAGAATGGGCATGGGCGGCCGGTACTTGGCCACCAGCTCGGCCGTGCGCCCCGAGTGCGTGTACACCACGATCAGCGAGGCGCCAATCTTGTCGGCCGTCTTCACCGCGGAAGAGGCGATCGACTCCAACTTGCTCAGGTAGGGGATGCCGCGGTACAGGGCCTGCGCGCTGCTGCTGCGCTGCATGACCGACAGGGCGCCCGGTCCCCCGCACGCGTCCTCGCTGTCGCCGGTGGGGCCCGCGCCGATGGCGTTGCCGCTGCCGGCGTGCGTGAGCGACGAGGGGGCGAGGTGGCTGACGCCGCCGGCCAGCATGTGCGGCGCGGCGCCCGAGCCGCCGCCGCCGCCGCCGCCCGCGCCGTGCCCGCCGCCGCCGCCGCCATGGCCGCCGTGCGCGCCGTGTCCGGGCGCGTGCGCGTGCGACAGCGAGGCGTACGACGTGGGGCCGAAACGCGTCATGGCCTTGATAGCCATCGACAGCGACGAGTAGGAGTCGCTGCCGGCGCCGCCGCCGTTGCGCCCGCCGCCGCCGCCGTGCCTCTTCCTGCCGCCGTCCGCCGTCACGTCGCCCGACGACGACGCGGGAGACAGGCCGTCGGGCGCGCCCGCCACCGCCCCGGCCGTCGGCGCCAGCCCCTGCAAGCCCCCGCCCTCGTCCACCGCCTCGAACGCCGTGTCCAGCAGGTGGTCAAAGTGGTAGTGGTGGTCAAACACGCGCTCCGCCTGGCGCGCGATGGACACCACCGTGCGCACCGTCTCCACGGGCCACTGCCCTCTGAGCGTCTCCTGGCCCAGCAGGATGCCGTCGCACCCGTCCAGCACCGCGTTGGCCACGTCCGTGGCCTCGGCGCGCGTGGGCCGAGGGGTCGTGGCCATCGTGTCCACCACGCGCGTGATGTGCACGGGCTTGCCCACCAGGTTGCAAGACTGCACCAGCGTCTTCTGGATGAGCGCCATCTTTTCGGGCACGCAGTCGAGGCCCAGGTTGCCGCGGCTGACCACGACGCCGTCCGCCGCCGACAGGATGCCGATGAAGTTGAGCAGGGACTGGCGCGACTCGAGCTTGGCGAAGATCTTGGTCTGCGCGAGGCCGATCGAATCGAGGAAAGCGCGCGCCTCGTCGACGTCGGCGGCCGAGCGGGTGTAGCTCAGGCTGACAAAGTCGATCTCGTAGTCGCGCGCGAGGGCGGCCAGGCACTGGCGGTCGTACTCGCTCAGCAGGGGCAGGTCGTTCTGCGCGTTGCTCAGGCCGTCGGCGCTGCGCTCCACGTGGAAGATGGTCAGCAGGCCGTCGAGCGTGGCGTCATTCTGCGCCACGCAGACCACGTCCGTCCCGTTCTGGACGGACTCGACCTTGATGTAGAGCGAGGCCTGGTCGGCGCCGGAGACCAGGTACCGCCCGATGTAGACGCTGTCCCCAGCCTCCATCATGCCGGCCAGGCCCGGGTAGGTGACGGGCAGCAGGGTGCCGCTCGCCTCCACGTCGCGCGTCGTCAGCGTGAGCTTGTCTCCGCGCTTGACGGGGATCTCCTGCCCGATCTGGTTGGGCCAGCCGTCCGGGTCGATGCGGAAGGGCCGGCGCACCATGATCTCGCGTCCGAGGGTGTCGAGGACCACGGCGCAGAGGCGGCGCGTGCGGCGCATGGCCTCGTGCAGGTTGTCCAGCGAGCGGCGGTGGTACTCAATCGGGCCCCAGGTGAGGTCGATGCGGGCGGCAGAGGCGCCCGCCTCGAGCAGGGCGCACAGGGCGTCGACCGACTGGCAAGCAGGGCCGACGGTGATGACGACCTTTGTGCCGCTGTAGTTGGCGTCGGCGGGGTCGGCCGGCTCGAGGATGACCGAAAGGTCGGCGTCCGGGAGGCGCTGCGTCTTGGTGCGCATCTTGCCTTGTGTTTTTGGGCGGGTTTTGAGGGAGAAAGCGGTCGGGCCGCGTTCGCGCGCTCGCTCTTGCTCTCGGTCCCGAAAAAGGGGGGGGGGATGGCCGAAGGGTAGTGCTCTGTGTTGGGCGGTGTTGGCAATGCGGGGGGGGCGGTGTGGCGGTGGGAGGTGAGCGAGATGGCGGGGGGGGCGGGCCGATAGCGGGGGGGAAAGCAGGAGGAGGAGAGAGCGAGAGAGCGAGAGCGAGAGCGGGCGGGCGTCGGCGACAGCGTCGGCGGCGGCGCATCGCGAGCGGCGGCGACGCGCGCGGTCGCCGACAACGCGCGCGCGCGCGCTGATGATCGCTGACCAATGGGTCGCGGTCGAGAGGTTCCCAAGTCAAAACTTTAGGGCGAAGCGCGGGGCGGCGCGTCCAGAGGGGGGGGGGAGGGAGAGGGGGGGCGCGGAGGAGAAGAGCCCTAGGAAAGAGCCCTCCCCTCCCAGGAAACAAGTGGGGGAAGGGGCGCGCGCACTGAGCAAGACCCTTGCGCCGCCCCGACACCGGCACAAGAAGCACCCGGTGGCCGGGCAGACAGCAGCGGCGTGCTGCGGCGCCTGCGCGATCGCGGCGGGCATTGGGGGGAGGAGGGGGGGGGGTGACACGCACCTTTTGTCTCTGGCAGGGTTTTTTCCCCCTGGTGTCGCGTCTCCGTGAGGATGCTTGGATCGCGCCGAGGGGAGGGGTGCGTGCGGGTCGCAACTGACAGTAGTATTTCTCGAGAGAGGGGGGGCGGAGGTGTGTGAGAAGCTATGTGGGAGCGAGGACGGAGCGAGAGATTCATGCGTTCGCCCAAAAAACGAAATTTACTGCCTTTTGCAGAGGAGCTCTCTCTCTTTTTGCAAAACAGTCACGCCAATCCCCTTACCCCACTCAACTTATCCATCATCATCGGCAGCGACAGCGGGTGCCCGTGACGCGCGCTTGAGAAAGAGACTCCCGAGGCTTCCCCAAAACTTTCAAATTTTGACCCGTGATGTCTGTCGCGCCCGCCCTGGTCGTCGACCTGGGCGCGGCCTTCACCAAGATCGGCTTCGCCGGCAATCTGACCCCGTGCATGTGCTGCGCGACCGTCGTGCGCGAGTTTGGCTGCGAGGCCGCGCTCGCCGACCGCGTGCTTGGCACGCTCGGCGTCGACGCGTCCGACCCGTCGGCCGTCTCTGCGCTGTTGGTGGTCGAGTCGAGCGCGCACGCGCTGGGGGGCAGCGGCGCAGGAGGGGGCGCGCCGCAGCAGCAGCCACGCCAAAACCACAGAGACGACGGCGACAGTGACAGCGACAGCGACGACGGCGACGGCGACGGCGCCGCAGGGGAGGAGCTCGCCGAGGCCGCCTTTGAGGCGCTGGGCGTGCAGGCGCTGCGCGTCGAGCCGGCCGCGCCCTGTGCCCTCCTGGGGTTCCAGCTGCTGGCCGCCTGGTCCGAGCGCCAGGGGCGCCCGGGCACGAGCGGCGGCGGCGCCGTCGGCGCGGGGCGCCAGCCGTGGCAGCAGCAGCAGCAGCGAGGCGCGGCGGCGGCGGCGGCGGTGGCCGCTCGGCTCGACAGCCTGGCCGCCGCCGTCCAGGCGGCCACGGCCACGGGCCTGGTGATCGACGCGGGCGCAGAGTCGACTCGGATCGTGCCCGTCGTCGACGGCTACGCCCTGGCCGCCGCGGCGATCGAGCTCCCCCCCGTCGCCGCGATGGCGGCCGACGAGCGCGAGCGGAGGCGGCGGCGGCGGCCGCACGGGCAGCCGCCCGTCGGTTCGCCGTGGGGCGGGGGCAGCGGCAGCAGCGGGGGTTTCGGGCAGGAGGACGGCGGCTGCGACGACGATGTGGGCCGGGCGGTCGCGGCGGTCGTGGCCGAGGCCGTCGACGCGGCAGTATGCTGCGCGCCCGTGGACGCGCGGCGCGCCCTGCTCGCGGGCGTCGTCCTGACCGGCGGAGGGGGGGCGGGCGGCGGACGCGGCGGCGGCGGCGGCGGCGGCGCGCTGCTGTCGCGCCGGGCGGTGGAGGCCGCCGTCGCCAAGGCCGCCCGCGCGCGCATGGGCCCCGGCGCCAAGCCCCTCGACGCGTGCGCCGTGCGAGACCCGAGCCCCTGGGGTCACGCCGCGTGGGCGGGCGCCAGCGCGCTGGCCGCGCTCTGGTCGTCCGAAGCGGGCGCAGGCGGCAAATGCGGCGGCGGCGGGGGCGGCGAATGCGGCGGCGGCGGCAGCGGAGGCGGCGCCCGCGGCTCGTCCTGGGGCGGGGGGGTCGTCGAGGCCGGGTCGTCGCTGGAGGCGGTGTGCGTGACCCGGCAGGCGTACGAGGAGCTGGGCGCGTGGCGGGCGGGCGCGCTGGCCAGGGCCAACGCGGCGGTGCTCAGGGGGCTGCCGATGCTTTTTTGAAAACAACAGAGGTGCGCGAGCGGCGTCGTTGGGCGTCGGCGGCGGGATCGTCGTCGTCGGCGCCGGCCGCGTCATTCCCTTTTCGCTCCTTCTTCCCCTCATCTTCTGCGCCTGCGGTCACATAAATGCCCTCCAACTTTTAGCGGCCCTCTGCTGCAACAGCATCAAACACACAATCAGTATCAACCCTTCTGCTTGCCCACTCTCTCCTCTTCGGCCCATCCATCAAGAAAGTCGGCCCCCCTCCTTCGACTCTGTCACTCTCGAGCGCGCGCCAACACAACAGCAACCAACGCCAGCAAGCAACCGACCCCCAATCATGCTGGCGGTCGGGCGGCCTCTCGCCGCCGGCCCAGCAGCGGTAGCAGCTGCGCATTGCCGCGCGCCCCTGCCCCATGCGCCGACCGCGACGACGCCAAGCGCGCGGCGACCCATGCATCGCCGCCGCCTCCGCCGCCGCCCCGCCTTAGCCGTCGCTCTCGCGCCGCGCGCCTCTCTGTCGCCCGCCGACGGCGGCGCCTCGCTCGGCTCGCTGCTGACGAGCGGCGCCGTGGCCGTCAGCTTTGGGGCCGGGCTCCTCGCGCTGTACAACGACAGCGCGCCCCTGGGCGCGCGACGTCGCGGCGGTCGCGCTCCCTGGCCGCTGCCGCCGCCGCCCTCGTCGTCGTCGTCGCGGCAATTGAAGGCGCCGCCGCAGCAGCAGCCGCGGCAGCGACAGTTGCTGCCGGCCGCCTCGGACGACAACCTGCGCTGGGCCGTGATGGGCGTCGTGAGCTGCATCCCGCTCTTCAACTGGATGGTGAGAGGGAGGCCCGACTTGATGTGCATCTTGCTCTCGTTTCGACGATCACTGGGGGCCAGGAAAGGGCTTTCTTTCTTCTTTTCCTCCTTCATCGGCGACGACGACGACAAAACCAAACCCCTCCGCTCTCTCTTCCCCCTGCCAAAAAAACAAAAACCCACACAAAACCCACGACAGGCGTGGCTCTTCGGCGCGCTCGACGGCGGCCCCCGCGTCTACTACCTCTACGCCGCCATGTACGCCCTCCCCCTCCTCCAGCACGGCCTCGGCCCCGGCGCCCTGTCCGACCCCGCGGCGCTGCTGCTCGTTGCCGCCGGCGCCGCCCACTGCCAATTGGAGCGCGTGGCGGCCACGGAGCCGGAGGAGCGGGCGGCGCTGGCGCGGCGGCTGTCTGCCCCGGGGCTCGTGCGGTCGGCGGCGCGGGCGGCGGCGGCGGCGCTGCGGGCGGCGGACGGGGCGGAGGAGGGGGAGGGGGAGGGGACGGAGCGATGGGGGGCGCCGTTGCCGCCGCAAACGCCCTCGGCGCGGGAGCGGGAGGGCGGCAGCGGGAAAAGCGGCGGCGGCAGCGCCGGCGGCGGCGTGGCGCGGACGCTCGGCGCTTGGCTCGCCGCGGGCGAGGGAGGGAGAGGCGGGCGGGGGGTTTCTGATGACGAGGGCGACGACGGCGACCCGCCCGACCCCCTGGTCGAGGCGGACCGGCGCGAGGCGCGGCGGGTGGCGCGCATGGAGCTCGAGGCGTTTGACAGGCGGCTCGGGGCGTCGTCGGCGTCGTCCTCAGGGGACGAGGGCGAGGAGCAGAAGCGGCAGCGGGGGCGCGCGGCGGGCGCGGAAGCGGAAGCGGAAGCGGCGGCGGCGGCGGAGCGGCAGCAGGGTCAGCAAGCGCGGGCCCCGCCGTACTGGCAGGCGCCGCAGCCGCCGCCGCGTCGGAAGCAGCCCGCCGCGGACGACGACTTGGGCGGGTGGGGCGGGTGAGGTGACTGCCGTCGGTCCTAGGGGGCGGGAGCGGAAGGAGGAGCGCGCGCCGCCGGCGCTTTCCGCCATTTTGCGGCGACGGCAGCGCGTTCCGTTTCGAACGTCGCGCGCCACCACTGCACTCGGCGTCTATCGTCGTAGGGGGTACTGCCTCAGTAGTTGCGTCATCATTGTTGCAACGTATCGAGTTGGATCGTCAAGGCGCGTGCCGTCGGTCGCGTTTTGCGAAAAGTTGAAACGAAGCCTGACACAGTTGGGATAAAGAGCCCCTCCTCCTCCCTCCCTGCTCACACACAACCGATACAACAACAACACACAAACACACGTCCATCACCCAAGCATCCACACACCGAAAGTGACAGCGCCAACCAAAACAAAAAGAGAGAGCGGAACGACGCACACCTCGCCCAAACCATGCAAACAATCCGCCCGACCCGCGCCCAGGCGGGCGCGCCGCGCGGCGCCGCGCGGCGCCCGACGCGCCTGACGGCCGTTAACGTGCGCGCCGAGAAGGTGAGCATCCATCCGCTGGATTGGACGTCGCGCGGAACCATCGGAACCATCGACTGGTTTCCGAGTTACCAGAGACTTCTCTGCCTGCGCCGCCCCCGGAGCGCCGCCCGTGGGCCGCGCCAGGCGCCGCCCGATCATGAACCGGGTCGCCTGCACCGCCAAGGTCCAGAAGCGGGCGATGGGACGCAGCGCGAGCCCGCATGCAAGCAGCGTGGGGATCGGCAACAAAGGGAGGGAGATTTTTGTGGTGGCTGGAAAGAGGAAAGCCTCCTTCCCTTTCACATGCACGCGCACGGCACACGCACGCCCCTTGCTGAAGCCGCAGCCCGCTGTTCCTGGGCTGCCCGCGCGCGAGTGCGCCGCAGCACGTCGCATGCGAGGCGCGCAGAGGAGGCGCACCCCTTCCCATGCTCTCCGTTTCGTTGTCCTGCCGCCGCCGTCGCCGTCGCTCGCTCGCCGCCGCTTGCGTCGCCGTCGCTCACCCCGGCCTCGCCTCGTCGCTCCCCTCTCTAAAAAAAACCAACGAAACAAAAACGAAAACGAAACCCCACAGGTCGTCGGCATCGACCTCGGCACCACCAACTCGGCCGTCGCCGCCATGGAGGGCGGCAAGCCCACCATCATCACCAACGCCGAGGGCGGCCGCACCACCCCCTCGGTCGTCGCCTTCACGAAGACCGGCGACCGGCTGGTTGGGCAGATCGCCAAGCGGCAGGCGGTCGTCAACCCGGAAAACACATTTTTCAGCGTCAAGCGCTTCATCGGGCGCAAGATGAGCGAGGTGACCGAGGAGTGCAAGCAGGTGCCCTACCGCGTGGTCGAGGACGACGCGGGCGCGGTCAAGATCCGCTCGAGCAACGCGCCCGCGGGCGAGAAGAAGGACTTCTCCGCCGAGGAGATATCGGCGCAGGTGCTGCGCAAGCTGACGGGCGACGCGGCCAAGTTCCTCGGCGACGCGGTCAACAAGGCCGTCATCACCGTCCCCGCCTACTTTAACGACTCGCAGCGCCAGGCCACCAAGGACGCCGGCAAGATCGCCGGCCTGGAGGTCCTGCGCATCATCAACGAGCCGACCGCCGCCTCCCTGGCCTACGGCTTTGAGCGCAAGGCCAACGAGACCATCCTGGTTTTCGACCTGGGCGGCGGCACCTTCGACGTCTCGGTCCTCGAGGTGGGCGACGGCGTCTTTGAGGTCCTGTCCACCAGCGGGGACACCCACCTGGGCGGCGACGACTTTGACAAGCGCATCGTCGACTTCCTGGCCGATGACTTTGCGCGCAGCGAGGGCATCGACCTGCGCAAGGACCGGCAGGCGCTGCAGCGGCTGACCGAGGCCGCCGAAAAGGCCAAGATCGAGCTGTCCGCCGTGCCGCAGACGTCGATCAACCTGCCCTTCATCACGGCCACCGCCGACGGCCCAAAACACATCGACGCCACCCTCACGCGCGCCAAGTTTGAGGAGATGTGCGCCGACTTGCTCGACCGCTGCCGCCGCCCTGTCGAGCAGGCGCTGCGCGACGCCAAGCTGCAGCTCGCCGACGTGCAGGAAGTGATTCTTGTGGGCGGGTCGACGCGCATCCCCGCCGTCATCGACATCGTCAAGAAGATGACGGGCAAGGAGCCCAACGTGACCGTCAACCCGGACGAGGTGGTGGCGTTGGGGGCCGCCGTGCAGGCGGGGGTGCTGGCGGGCGAGGTCCAGGACATTGTCTTGCTGGACGTGACGCCGCTCTCCCTTGGGTTGGAGACCCTGGGCGGCGTGATGACCAAGCTCATCCCGCGCAACACCACCCTGCCCACGAGCAAGAGCGAGGTGTTCTCGACCGCCGCGGACGGCCAGTCGTCGGTCGAGGTCAACGTGTTGCAGGGCGAGCGCGAGTTTGCGCGCGACAACAAGTCACTGGGCACGTTCCGGCTGGACGGCATCCCCCCGGCGCCTCGCGGCGTGCCGCAGATCGAGGTGAAATTCGACATCGACGCCAACGGCATCCTGTCCGTCAGCGCCAAGGACAAGGGCACGGGCAAGGAGCAGAAGATCTCGATCACGGGCGCGTCCACCCTCTCGAAGGACGACGTCGACGCCGCCGTCAGCAGCGCCGAGCGCTACGCCGAGGAGGACAAGAAGCGGCGCGAGGCCGTCGACGCCAAGAACCAGGCCGAGTCGCTGTGCTACCAGGTCGAGAAGCAGCTCAAGGAATACGCGGACAAGGTGCCCGCGGACGTGAAGACGAAGGTTGAGGGCAAGGTGGCCGACCTCAAGGCGGCAATCGAGAAGGACGACGCGGCCGCGATGAAGAGCGGCATGGAGGCGCTGCAGCAGGAGGCGATGCAGATGGGCCAGGCCATGTACGGGTCGGCGGCGGGCGCCGAGGGCGGGGCGGCGGGCGCGGCGGGCGCGGGCGCGGCGGGCGCGGGCGCGGGCGCGGCGGGCGGCGACGCCGCCGGCGGGGCCGCGCCCGACGCGGGGGCCAAGAAGGACGACGGCTCGACGATCGACGCCGAGTTCACGGACGCGCCCAAGTAGAGCGGCTGGCCGACGTAGGCGTTTGAGAGACTTTTCCCGTTCTTTTTTTCTTCCTCATTTTTGCCTCTTCGCAGACCGCGCCGACGTCTCCCAAAAAAAACGCTTGGACACGAGGAAATGCATCCCCTCCGCGCGCGCGCGCATCACCCCGCACACACACGTCCGTCCCGCAGCGTTGCCCTCTCTCTCTCTTGTTCACACACACACATATCCCTGGCTACCCCCCCTCATAAAAAACAATCACCCTTCCTGATGTAACGCATCCGGCCACTGTCGCCAATATGCCGTCTCGCGCCCTCGTCTGTTTTGTGTCGGCGGCGGCGTCTTTTTTTCTCCTCTCTCCGTGACACGGTGGTTTTCTGAGAACTTTTTTCCGTTGGCCCGCGCTCTGCGTCAAAATCGAGAGTAACAAAGCCAGTTTCTTGCACGACTCCATATGGCGTCACGCGTCGAACCACATCACGCCGTGCTCCCCGGCCTTGGTCGTCATCTTCCACCCGGGCGGCGGGACCGGCCACGGGTCGCCGCCCCTGCCGCCCGCGCTCGCGCGAGAAGAGGCGTTGCGCCGCCGCTTGCCGCGCCGCTCGCGCCGCCGCGCCGAGCGCCGCTGCCGCTGCCGCTCCGCGCGCCCCTCCGCGCTCTGGTCCGCCGCTCCGGCGTCCTGCGCCCCCTCGCCCTCGGACGAGGAGCTGCTGCTGCTGCCGCTGCTGCCGCTCGGGGTGCGGCTGATGGCCCCCCCGGCGCCGCCGCCGCCGCCGCCGCCCTCGCCGCCCTCGCCGCCCCCGCCCTCGCCCTCGCCGCCGCCCGCGCCCCCGCCCCTGTCCCCGCCCGCGCCGCCCCGCCCGGCCGCCGCCGCCGCCGGGCGCGGCCCCTCGAGCACGACAAAGCCCGTGTGCCGCACCTCAAACACCTCGGCCCCGGGCCGCATCATCGCCACCGTCTGCCGCAGCGCCTCCCCGTGCGTCACCACCAGCACCGTCTCCCCGCTCAACGACGCGTCGGACATCACGCCGGCCAGCGCGCGGCCGTAGCGCCGGAGCGCGGGCGCGAGCGCCTCGGGGAAGGGCGGCGGGCGCCAGGCGGCGGCGGCGGCGGCGGCTGGGTCGCCGCCGTCCGCGGACGGGCAGGACGGGCGCGGGAGCAGGGCGCCGCCGGGGAGGGCCTGGCCGGCTTCGCGCTCGGACGCGAGGACGCGGGCCATGGCGCGCGCGAGGGCGGCGGCGTCGGCGGCAGCGGCAGAGTCGGCGGCGGCGGCAGAGGCGGCGGCGCCGGCACCTGTGGCGGCGTTGTTTGGCGCCAAAGAGGAGGCGGGGGGGAGGAGGTTGTCGCCGGCCCACATCCATTGGGCGGGCGTGCGGGAGGCGGCGCGCGCGGCGGCGTCGGGCCGCCCGCCAAAAAGCACGCGCGGGTCGAGCACCTCGCAGAAGCGCCAGTCGGCGAGCCAGCGGGGCCGCCCTTTGCCGCCGTCGCCGCCGTTGCCGTTGTCGCCGCCGCCGCCGCCGCTCCCAAGACCGCCGCCGCCTGTGCCCCAGAGCGCCGCGGCGACGCCCGCGCTCGTCTGCACGCACCGCAGAAAGGGCGACGTGATGATTACTGTGGGGCGCATGTCCCCCTCCAGCACCACGCCCTCGGCCGACGGCGGCGCGTCCCCCTCCTGCCCACCCCCCCCAGCCTTGCCGGCGACGGGCGTCGTCGCCGCACCGCCGCTCCGGCGGATGCGGGCGCCGGCGGCCTCGCGCGCCTGCGCGCGCCCCTTGGCGGACAGCGGCGGGTCCCACGGGCGGCGTGCGGAGCGGTGCCACGCCGGGTCGGCCTCGTCCTGGCGGTGGCCGTGGCGCATGACGATCACGCGGGCGGGCCCTTGTTGGCGGCCCTTGTTCTCATTGCCGGGGCTGGGGTCGAGGGGCCGGCTGGCCGCGGGCGGGGACAGGGGCGCCGCGCCGCCGCTGCCGCTGCCGCCGCCATGGCTGGGGCGGCCCAGGAGCGGCGCGGTGCCCCCTCCGACCTCGACGTCCGCCGCCGCCTGCCCGTCGAGCGCCCCTACACGGCGCGGGCCGCTGCTACCGCCGTCGCCGCTGGTGTCGCCGGCCGAGAGCAGGCCCTGCCGCTCGTCCGCCGGCGCGCCGCCGCCGCCCCGCGCGCGCCCCGCCCCTGACGTCGTCGCCGCCACCGACGCTCGCCGACGCTTGGCCGCGCGTGGGTCGCCGCACACCGACTCCCAGGCCCACAAAACGCACCTCCATATGTCCATTGTGCGCGACGAGATGAGGCGACCAAGGAGGGGGGGGGAGAAGGAGGACGATGGCGTTTCGGGAGAGAGGGGACCAACGGTTTGACTTGACGCGCCCTGATGCGCGCGCCTCTCGGCCGTATCACGCCTGGCAGAGGGGATTGATGTTCGTTGCGTGCGTGTGAGATGACCCAGTGAAGTTGGTTCACGGAGGAGGAGCGTGCCTTGCGATTCCCTCGACATGTGAAGGGAGCAGCAAACTCCCAGTCTCTCCAAGACCTATCGCCCATCTCAGCCCCCCCCCTATTCATCGTACTCTCACTCGTCAATCCCGTCTCCCTTCTCCCCTGCCAGATGGAGTGGAGGGGGGGCAGAGCTCAGCCAGCGTAGAGCATGGCTCTCGGCGTTTTTCCCCCTCTGTCGTCGCCTACGCGCCCATCTCATCGCCCAGCACGTATGCAGCGACCGACAATGCGGCAAGCGACGCTGCACGCCGCCGCCCAATTGAGGCGGTCGGTGATGTGGCGTGGGCGCGCATCGGCGTCGGCGTCGGCGTCGGCATCGGCGTCCGGCACGTCGGCCGTCTCCCCCGCCGACGCCGGAGCCACTCCTCCTCCTCCTGTTCCGCTCACCCTCGCGCCTGGGCCCGCCGCCCTCGAGCGCCTGCGGCCAGGGGCGGTGCACGTGTGGTGGCTGCAGACGTCGCTGGTCCCGGACGAGACGGTCGACGCGTGCGCGCGGCGCATCCTCTCTGACGAGGAGCGGCGCGCGGCCGATGGTGGCAACGGCGGCGGCGACGGAGACGGAGACGGCGACGACGACGACGACGACGACGACGACAACGGCATCGCTGGCAGTGACGAGAGCCGCCCGTCCTCCGCTCTCAGGCGCGAGCGCGTGCTCACGCGCGCATTGGTGCGGTGCGTCCTGGCGCGCTACCTGCCCTGGGCGCAAGCCGACGCCGAGGCGTTGTGGGAAGGGGGAGGAGGAGGAGGAGGGGGGCACGGCCCGGCGGCGGCCGCCCCCCCGGTCGCCGCCGCCCCCCCCGTCGCCGCGGCCGACCCGGCCGCGCTCGCCTTTTCGCGCAACGACCACGGCAAGCCGCACCTCCTCTCGCCCGCCCGCCCGCCCCCCCTGGAGTTCAACGTCACGCACACGCCCGAGCTCATCGGGGTGGCCGTGTGCCTGGCCGGGAGCGTGCACGGGGCCGGCGGCGGCGAGGGCGGCCCCGTGGCCCTGGCCCTGGGCTTGGACGCCGAGCCGGCGGCGCGGCGCCCGCGCTGGCGGGGGGGGCGCGGCCGCGGGGGGGGGCGGCGGCGGCGGAGCGCGGCGGGGCAGGAGGGGGTTGCCGCGGGAACGGGCGGCGGCGGCAGCAGCAGCAGCAGCGACGGAGGCCTGGCGCGGGCCGAGGCGGAGGAGGAGGAAGCGGCGGCGGCGGCGGCGGCAGCAGCAAGCACGGGCGACGGCGGCGGCGGCAAAAACGAGAGCGGCCGCGGCGGCGGCGACGGCGAAAACGACGACAAGGACGACGCCGGCGACGGCGACGGCTTCCGCCGCCTGGCCGCGCGCCGCTTCCACCCGCTCGAGGTGCAGGGGATCGACGCCCTGCCCACCGCCGCCGCGCGCCGCGCGCGGTTCGTGCGGCTGTGGACGCTCAAGGAGGCGGTGGTGAAAGCGCGCGGCGTGGGCATCAGCCACCCGCCGGGCCTGAAGGGGTTTTGCGTCGTGATTGGGCGGGGATTGGGCGGCGGCGGCGGCGGCGGCGAGGGCGGCGGCGGCGAGCGCGGCGGCGGCGGCGGCGGCAGCGAGGGCGGCCGTGGCGGCGGCGGCGGCGGTTTGTTGGCAAATCAAGGGGAGCGGGAGGTGGGAGACGGCGCACTGGCGGCGCACCTGGCCGCGCTCACGGGCGGCCTGGGGCCGTGCGGAGGCGGCGGCGAGGAGGGCGTCGCGCCCCTCGCCCTGTGCTGGCGGCGGCCATCTGTTGCCGCCGATGCCGCTCCTGCCGCTGCCGCTCCCCCCTCCTCGGCGTCCTCCCCGCCGCCCTCGGACGACGCATTTAAGCTGCTGCTGATGCAGCCGTGCGCCGGGCACGTGGCCGCGCTGTGCGCCCACGCGCTGCCGGGCGACGGCGGCGGCGCGCCCGGCTCCCCCCGGGGCAGCGGCGGCGGCGGCCCGCCCGCGGGCGGCGCCGTGCGGCGCGTGGTATCGCGGCGCGTCGCCGTGGGGCCCTCTCCGGCGGCGGCGGGAGCGGCGGTAGCGGGGGCAGGGGCGCAAGGGGACGACGACGGCGGGGGCGGTGGCGGCGGCGAGGCGCATGCGTGCGTGCTGGCCGGGACGCGCTGGTGGTGAGAGCGAGGATCGGCGGATGATTGAATTTAATTCTGTGCGCTTCGCGACATCGTCTCACTCGGCCATCGCCTGGCCTCCCCCGCTCATTTTCTTCTTCTGCCGCCGCTTGCCGGCGTTGTTTTCCACCCCCCTCGCCAAGGCGGCCGGCGGAGGGGGCGGCGGCGCCGTCGCCTCCAGGTGGCGCGATATCGCCGCCAGCGGGTCGTGGAGGTAGTCCGGGTGCGCCAGCACGAGCGCCACGCGCGCCGACTCGCTCCGCACGAGCGACTCGCGCGCGGCCGCGCGCTTGACGCTGCTGCCGACGCCCTTGCGCGCGGCGCCCGTCAGCGCGCCGCCTGCTAATCCCCCTGCTGCTGCGTCCTGCTGCTTCTGCTGCTGCCGCTCCAAAATCTCCTCGAGCGACCCGGCGAGCGCGCCGAGGTCAACGCCGCCGCCGCCCTTGCCGCCGCCGCCCTTGCCGTGGTGCCGGCGCGACGCCCCCTTCTTGGCCGCGCCGCGCCGCTTGACGACACCCGCGGGCTTGCCTCCGGGGCCCCGCCCGAGCCGCAGCGCGGCGGATGCCTTGCTCGACGCGGCGACGCCTGCGGAGTGGGTTTGTTTTTTTTTTTTGGTTTTTGGTGCCGTGGCGGTGGGGGGGGGGGGGGGGGGGGGGCGGGGGGGGGGGGGCGCGGTGTGTGAGAAAAACAGAGAGAGGGACGCAGCCGGGGCGCGTGTCATCACGCCATACACACAACAGGAGCAAGACACACACACAGGAGGCACACACACGACAAAGGAACACGACGAAGACCTCTCAAAAGGTCTTCGAAGAAAGGAGGGAAGGGGAGGGGAGGGAGGGGAACTCAACGCTCGAGGAACTGCACCTTGCGCACGACCCTCCCCGCCACCTTGCCCGGCAGCAGGAAGGAGGAAGAGGACGGGGCGCCGGCGGCCTGCCCCTGCCCCTGCTCGCCGGCGCCGCCTTTCGCGCCGCCTTTTCCGGCGTAGCGCTGGGCGCCGCCCGTCCGCTTCTTGGCCTGGATTTTGTGTTGTTTTTTGCGAGGGAGGAGGTGGGAGTGAGCGACGAGCGCGCGAGGCGGCGCGCGACGGCGGCGTGCGACGCTTTGCGGTAGCAGCGGCGGCCTGTCGCGAACCCCCGGACACTCCTCACCATTGGGCCCAAGCCTTGGATGGATTGGTCGCTGCCGACTCGCGCTGCTTGCGGTTCTCGCTGGACAGGGGGCGACGCACGCCGCCGAGCGAGATGTGTCGAAGACTGCGCCTGACGTTTTGGATGCGTCCGCGCGCCGAACAGAGAGGAAAGTGGACGGCCGATGATAAATGGGCGTGACGACTGGGATGTGCGATTGGAAGTATGCACCGTGTGCGTGTGTGTGTTGTGTGACGCGTACCAGCGGGCTCGTTCAGCAGGGGCGAGCGACTTTCCGCTCGTCGGTCGGCGCGCGACGCCGCACCGCGTGCGGCACACGCGCACCTTGTTTTTGTTCCTTTGTCTCATGCGAACTTGTGTCACCAGTGGTGTATGATCTTCCCCCTCTTACGCTGCCGCTGACGCTGAGACGGTTGTGCGCGTGCCTCTCTCGGTCTGCATCCTGCGAGCCGCGCGCGTGCTGGTGTCCCGCCGCCGTCGCCGTCGGCGCGCGCCCGCACGCCGCCGCCCGCCGCGCAGGGCGCCCCTCATGCGCCGCGCCGCCACTCTCTGTCTTGGTCACACTATCTACCTCCAGACCCACGCCCAGCAGCAGCGCACATCCACTCATTCCCTCCTTCCACCAGCAGCAAGAGAGTCGCACGGGCTCCAATCCAACCGCCACTACCAGGAAAAGAGGGGCGGCAGGCAAGAGGGGGAAGACAAGGAGGGGTTCTCCTTCGCGCGCGCCCGCCCCAATGGACGCGGCGGGCACGCGCGCGCAGGAGCCGGGGGTCGGGGGGCACGCGCTGGCCGGGCGCGCCTTGCTCCAGATCGCGCGCAACGCCTCGGCGCTCCTCAACAGCACGGCCAAAGGAGCAGCAACAGGGCTGGCCAACCACAACGCCACCGCAACAGGCGCGGGCGCGGGTGGCGAGGTCCTCCTGCTCGAGCTGGTCGAGGAGGACGGAGAGGAGCTGCTCGTCGACGAATCGCCCTGGTTCGCCGTGCTCATGCTTTACTTTCTGCTCGTGAGTTTGCGTGGTTTGTCTCCGGCGGCGTCAGTTCGTCGCTGTCCCCGTTGCCGCCGTTGCCGCCGTTGCCGCCGCTGCCCGCGCCGCATCTCTCTTTCTGTCTTTCCCCCCCCGCAAACCACCGGGAAGACGCGCACGCACGTCAACCCGACGGCCTCAACCTTCGCCCCCTTCTCCTCGTCTCCCCCCAAAACATACAAAAAACCAGTTCTTCATGATCGGCGCGCAGGCCGCGCTGGTCGTCTGGCGCCAGCGCCACCGCGCGAGCTACGAGCGCGTCACGTTCGCCGCGCTGTGGGTGGTGCCCGCGGGGTGCGCCGTGGGCCTGGGGTTCTGGCGGTTCGTGGCCGTGTGGACCGTCTACTCGCTGGCGACGGCGGCGGTGCTGTACGCGCCCGTGACGGCGGCGCACGGCCCGCGGCTCGCCGCGCTGGCCGCGCGCCTGGCGGGCGGCGGCGCGAACAACGGCGGCGCGGCGCCGGGCCGCGCTTTCACCCGCCGCGCGCGCGCCCTGGTCGACCACAACACCCCCCGGCGCGTCTACTCGTGGTTCCTCGCCGTCTTTGCGGTGTCCCGGGCCATCGGCGTCGCGGGCTACGTCATGGTGCTGCTCGAGGTGTTTGGCGCGGGCCCGCTCATGTCGGCGGTCGGCTTCCCGCCCGGCGCCTCCCTCACGCTCCTCTTCTACGGCCTCTACTTTGGCATCCTGACGCGCGACTGCGCCGAGCTGGCGGCCGAGTCGATGGCGCTGCTGCTGGGGGCGGGCGGGACGGGCGGGGGCAGCCGCGGCGGGGCGGCAGCGGGGGGCGCGTCGCCGGCCAACGGCAACGGCAACGGCGGCGGCGGCCTGGGCGGCGGCGGCGCGGGCCCCCGGCTCGGCCTCACGGCCAACGCGTGCGGCATCTGCTCGGGCGAGATGCTCGACTACAGCCACCTGGGCGAGGCGCTGCCCGAGGGCGTCGAGCCGTGCGTGCAGCTGCGCGCGTGCAAGCACAGCTTTCATCTCTTGTGCGTGAAAGGGTGGGCGGTCGTGGGCAAGAAGGACCTCTGCCCCGTCTGCAACGAAAAGGTCGACCTGCGCCCGCTGCTGGGGACAAACCCCTGGGAGACGAGCAACGTGCAGTGGCTGCAGCAGATGGACATGTTCCGCTACCTGGTGGCGTACCTGCCGCTGGTGCTGATGGCCTTCAGTGCGTTCGTGCACCTGTTCCCGGAGCACGCGCACCGCCACACGGGCGTGCGGCACCCCTTTTTGGTGGTGGGGGCGACCGGCGCGCGGCCGACGGGCGCGGCGGGCGCGGGCAGCGGCGGGGGCGGGGCGGCGGCGGCGGCGGCGGCGGGCGCGGCCGCCCTTTCGGGGGCTGGCGGGGGGGCGGCGGGCGGTCCGGCGGGCGCGCTGGCGGTGGGCGCCGGCGGCGGCGTGCCGGGGCGGTAGCGGCGGCGGCGGCGGCGGCGGGGGCGTTTCTTGTGGGGGCATGTGATCCATTCATTGTCAACGCGCAAAACGGCCGTTGTCTTCGAGCCCCGTCGCCGTCGCCGCTGTCGCGCGGCGCCTGGTTGCCGCCTGCGGCGCTCGAAGGAGTGTCTCGCCTCCTCCTCTTCTTCTTGTCCCTCTCCCTCCACCGCAAATCTCACATAGCATATCGCACAACGACTCCAACAACCAAAGCATCGAAACAAGCCCACACTTCGAAAAACAAAAGCCAGAGACGCGCATCGACACCACACAAAAGAGGGTCGTTGTCCGCTGACGGGGTCGTCCTTCGTTCTCCCCTCTTTCCTCCGCCCGCCCCCTCGGCACACGCCCGAGGGCGCGCAAGACCTCGGGCCTTGAGCCACATTGCAGCGCGCGCGCCTCGGCCGCAAGCAAGTGGGAGGAGCACCGCAGTCTTCCCTGCACGAAAGGGTTTCGGAGAAGCCCCCTTTCGCCTCTTCTTTAGGGACGTGAGAGACAAAAGCAGCTCACCTCAAGCCACACGGACACGATGCTGCAGCGCGCGGCCCTGCTCGGCGCGTCGCTGCTGGGCCAGCGCGCGCCCGCCGCCTGCGCCTCCTCGTCGCGTCTGGTCGCGGCAGCAATCTCCGCTCCCTGCGAGACGCCCGCGATATCGGCGGCCGGCGCGCGCCTCTGGCACCGCTCGATCGTCACGGACGCCGGCAGCAGCAACATCGGCATCGCCGGCAGCAGCCCCAACGGCAGCGCCAGCAGCAGTGGCGCCCCCTCGCGCGCCGTCTCGACGGCGGCCGCGCCCGCCGCCGCCGCCGCGCAGCCGGCCTTTGCCGCGGCCGCCGCCAAGGCGCCCTTACTCAAGGAGTTTCTGATTTACCGGTGAGAGAGCAAGAGCTGTGTTTTGCGCGTGCGCACGCGCATTGCTGGGGCCTGGGGCCGTGGCGTAGACTGAGAAGCAAACAAGATCCGCGCGCGCGCGCCGCCGCCGCCCGCCCCCCCCCCCGCCGCCCCAACCCCCCCCCCCGCCCCCCCCCCCCCCCCCCCCCCCCCCCCCCCCCCCCCCTCCCCCCCAACCCCCCCCCCCCCCCCCCCCCCCCCCCCCCGCCCTCGCGAGAAAACGACACCACCAACAAAACACGAACCAAACACAGCTGGAACCCCGACGACGAGGACTCCAAGCCGCACTACCAGTCGTACAAGCTGGACATCAACCAGTGCGGCCCCATGATGCTCGACGTGCTGCTCAAGATCAAGGACGAGCAGGACCCGACGCTGGCGCTGCGGCGCTCGTGCCGCGAGGGTGAGATTGTTGCTTTTGTCTTTGCTGCGTCGTCGCCTCTCTCCTCTCTCGCTTCGCCCCTCGCTCTTTCCTCCCGACAACCGGTGTCCCTCGCTCTTTCCTCCCGACAACCGCGAGCAACGCCTCGGCCCTCACGTCCCCCCCCTTCTTCCCTCCTCCTACCTCGACCACCAAACAAAACACGACAAACAAAACAATAACAAAAACAAAAAACAAAAACACAAAAAAAGGCATCTGCGGCTCGTGCGCGTGCAACATCGACGGCACCAACCACCTCGCCTGCCTGAGCAAGGTGGACCGGGACCACCCGGGCGCCGCCACGCGCGTGGCCCCCCTTCCGCACATGTTTGTCATCAAGGACCTCGTCGTCGACATGAGCAACTTTTACAGCCAGTATAAATCCATCAAGCCCTTTTTGCAGCGCAAGCAGGGCGGCGGCATGGCGGCGGGCGGCGCAACGGCCGCAGGCGCCACCACCCCCCAAAAGCCCGAGCCGCGCAAGGAGCTCTTCCAGTCCAAGGAGGCGCGCGCCAAGCTCGACGGCCTCTACGAGTGCATCCTCTGCGCCTGCTGCAGCACCAGCTGCCCCTCCTACTGGTGGAACCAGGACAAGTACCTCGGGCCCGCGGTCCTGCTGCAGGCATACCGCTGGGTGGTCGACTCGCGCGACGAGGCCACGGCCGAGCGCCTGGCGCAGCTGGACGACGGCTTTCGGCTCATGAGGTGCAAGACGATCATGAACTGCGCGACCGTGTGCCCCAAGGGGCTCAACCCGGGCAAGGCGATCGCCAAGCTCAAGCAGAGCCTGCACAAGGGGTCGCCCGTGTGAGGACGGGAGGAGGAGGAGGAGGAGGAGGGGGAACAAAGGAGAGCGAGAAAAAAAAGAGATTTCGGCTCTCGTTTTGGTCTTTTTCCTTTGATTCTTCGAAGACTTTGAGCGCAGCAAAGAGGGGCCGGCGTCGCCCGCGCTCCATTGGTTCCTCTTTCTCATTTGAAACACGACCGTGTCGCACCCCCGGTCTCTGTCTTGCTCTCTCTCTCTCCCCGAGGAACTTTCACACATCAAGCCCGCCGTCCCGCGCACAGCTGCACGATCGAGCGCGTCGCGCCAAGCCGCCCGCCGCACGCGCCGCCGCGCCATGCGCGGTTGTCGGGCGCGCCGCCGCCGCCGCCCTTCTTGCCGCCGCCGCCGCCGCCGCCCTTCTTGCCGCCCTCGAGCGCGCGCGCGGCCGCCGCCGCCGGCGCCCCACCCGCCTCGTCCCCCTCCTCCCCCGCGCCCTGGTCGGCGTCGGCGGCGGCGGGAAACGGCCGCCCCTTTTCGCCGCCGCCCCCGGGCGCCGTCAGCACCGCCGAGACGCTCAGCGACAGGTAGGGCGAGAACGTCCCGCCCAGCTTGGAGCGCGATGGCGCGGGCCGGAATGGACGAAGCGCGGGCGGAGGAGGGGCGAGGACGCGGGATGGGCTCGAGCCCGCGGCCGCGGTCGCCGCTGTCGCCGCCGCCGATGCCGCCGCCGTCGCCGCCAGCGCGCCGGGCGGCGCAGGAGGGCAAGCCTGCCACGCAAACTCGCCGCAGGCGCCGCCGACGCGCCCGCCCAGGCCCTCGTTGCGCCGCGAGGCGGCGGGGCCCGCAAGTAGTCCCGCAGAGGGTGTGACGGCAGCGGCCGCGCCGCCGCCGCCGCCGTCCGTGTCGCCGCCGTCCGTGCCGTCGCCGCCGGGCGACGGCCGTGCGGGCACCAAGAACGGCTGCAAGGGTTTGGCGCGCGCGCAGCGCGGCGCGGGAGGGCAAGGGTCGGCGAGGTACTCGAGGCGCGGGCCGAGCGTGGTGCCGGGCGTGCCGTACGAGCCCTTGCGCGGCGGGCGCGTCACGAAGTTGCGCCGGCCCTGCGGGTGCTGCTGCTGGTGGTGGTTGCGGTGGCCCCCCTGCGGCGGCAGCACAGGGGACGAGGCAGAGGCGGCGGCGGTTGAGGCGGCGGCGGCAGCGGCGGCCGTAGGCGGGCTGCGGTCGGCGGCCGCAGCAGCAGCGCGCGCCGCGCCAGGGCCCCGCTGCAGGGGCGGCAGTGCGCCGACCGCCGAGAGGGAGAGCGAGGGCGCCGGCCCGGGGGCGCGCATGGCGGCGCCCGGGGGCCTGAAGGCGGCCCCTGCTGTTGCGCGGGCAGCGCCGCTGCTGCCGCTGCCGCCGCCGCCCTTCTGATGCCGCGTCGGCAATGCCCTGGCGACCCCGCCGGCGACGGCGGCCGCGGAGTAGGGCTCGCCAGCGAAGAGGGGGAGCAGCGGGCCAAACGTGGCGTCGGCGTTCTTTCCCGCGTGCCCGCAACCGCGCAGGCGCATGGGCGCCCCGCTGGGGGCGTAGGGAGTAAGAGGAGGTGCAGTGGCGCCCTTTCCTGCGGCGCCAGTCGCGACCGCGCCGGCCGCCGCCCCTCCCGCCTCGGCCGCCTTGCCCCGCGCCGCGCGCGCCGCCGGCGCCTCCCTGCCTCGCTCCACGAACGGCCCGTCCAGCGGCTGCAGCGGCCAAAAGTCGCCAAACTTGGTCGTCATCACGTCTCCTTTTCGGTTGGTTGGCGGCGTTTGAATGTTTGCGCTTGCGTTTTTCCTCGTCGCCGGTTTTTCGTCGGGCTTTGACCCTCGCCGCCGAGGGTAAGGAAAACTAGTACGGCGAAACGATCGTCTCGCGGCTTTTCTCAATACGTGCGAGTGATTCTCTCAATCCGTGCGAGTGATGCGCGGTTGTTGGACCCGTCTTGGTAGTGACACCCGTTGTTGCTGTTGAGCGGGCGGGCGGGCGGATGGTGGCGCCCGACCCCCTCTCTTTCTTGAGAGCTGTCCGCTCGCCCAGCAGGAGCAGGCGGCGGCAGCGGTCAAGGGCTAGCGGGCAAAAATAGTTGCTGTTGCTTCTGGGTCGCCATCGAGTCCGGCCCTGGTCGCTCACCCGCGTGATGACTTTCGTGATACTCGACTCCTCCGTCGCCCGCAAACTAGGATATCCCGCGAATCCAGTCCGGAAACTCGATTGGCATTGACATTTGCGTCGAGGAACTCTAATAATCGCTTGGCCCGCGCCGCCGTCCCCGGTGACGCGCCAGGCCCTCTTGCAAAAGAGAGGAGGGAAGAGCCCACCTCTCTTCTCAATCGCACGCGTTGTCTCGCTCGCCCCCCTTACCTCCTCCTCAATGGGCGCAGCATATGACTCATCAGCGCCATAGACTGCCATCGCGCGCGTGGTTTGGGCGCCAGAGAGGGCGGGCACGGGCGAGCGGGCGAGAGCGCAGAGGAGCGGGCCTGCCGCTCCTCTTCTCCGCCGCCGCCGCCCGCCGCCGCTGGCCTGCGAGCCGCCGACAGAGAGAGGCCCAAGGATAGAAAAGCCCCCCGCCCCCTCTCCGCATTTGCTCTCCATCTCTCACACGCTCACCTCTTCATCAAACAACGGGTCCCCTCTCCCTGCTCGCTGTGCGCACCCTCCCAAACAACACCGAATCAATCAACCGACGGGCGCATCCCTTTTCTCACTCGGTGCGGCTGAAGGAAAAAAAACTCGGCCTCCGTGGGCCCTCCTCTCTCTCGCCCCGCGAGACCGAGCCCGCGGAGCGCTGCCCGCCGGCGCCAGCACTGACATCCGAGCAACAGATCGACCCGCGCGCGCCCGCCCCGCGACCTTTGATCCCGCCGCACGCGCCGCACGCTCACCCCTCCCTCCGCGCTCCCGCCCTCCTCCCAACCTCTCCCCTCATCTGCGCGCGCTCCCCGCCGCCGCCCGCCGCCCGCCGCCCGCCGCCCGCCGCCGCCGACCTGCCCCCCAAAACACAGAACCACCATGAAGATCGCCTTGTTCGCCCTCTCCTTCGGGGCGCTCGCCGCCGCCGCCCGCGCCGGCGACGTCTCCGTCCCCGCCCCGCGCAACCTCGCCGCGATCGACCAGTCGCGCCAGCCCGTGCTGTGGATGCAAGAGGGCTACAACGAGATGGGCGCGGCGCTCGAGCGCGCCAGGGCCTACGAGAAGGAGGCCAAGGGCCGGGGCCTTGTGCTGAGCAAGGAGACGCGCCCCGCGGTGCCCGTGGGCACGCTGCCGGGCAAGTGCGTGCCGTTCCAGGTGCCGGCGCCGCACAAGAGCATGCAGGACTACTGCCGCGCGCTGCAGCGCATGCCGTGGAAGTGAGTGTTTTTTGTCGAAGAGCGCTCTCCTCTCGCTCGTCCTCTCTCTCGTCGACGGCAAGAGGCGCGAGCGCCCCCCTCTCGCTCGCCATCCTTGTCTTCTCCGCTTTTGGTTTCCTCAACCCCCCCCCCCCCTCTTCCCCCCTCCTCACCAAACAAAACTCAACTCACAGGCAGGCGGATGTACTCTTCCGCAAGTCTCCCATGCCCGCCCAGGGTCTCGGCGTCCGCGGCTGCACCGTCGGCTGCGTGATCGGCGACAACGTATGGTGAGCAGCGGCAGAGCGCGTTTGCCTTTTTTTTGCCCACGGGCGGCGTCGGCGACGCTGAAACACACTCGTGTTGTTTCTTCTTCTCGCACGCTCATGTCCCCCCCCCCCCCTCCCCTCTCCACCACACCGAAACCACAGGTCCAACATGGTCAGCGCCACCCGATTCTGGGGCGGCAGCTGGTCGGGCAAGTGTGTGTGAGTCTTGATTGCCCACTTTTGGTCTTGTGCCCGTCTTCTTGTGTTTCTGCTCGGTCGCCGCGCCCCGCCGTCCCCCTCCTCCCTTGTTCACATTGCCGCACGCGGCCGCGGCCCCCCCGGCCCCGGACACACGCGCACCAGCTCATCCAACCAACAACATCGACCAAAACGAAACAAAACAAAACAAAACACAACAAACCCGCCAAACCAAAACCAAACAACCGCAACCAAACAGCACCGAGAAGGACGGCCAGCCCAACGAGGTGTTCCAGGCGCTGTGCCCCTACTGCGGCGGCGTCAACGCGGCGCGCTCGTGGAGCGAGGCCGCCCCGGCCGACCTCCACGTGCCCGGCGTCTTCGTGAAGAAGGGCGTCTCTTGGCTCGACAAGGCCCCCGCCTGGGTGTTCAACTACGACAAGGCCCAGCGCGCCTTTGGCTTCGACTTCCGCGGCTTCCGCGACGAGCTGCGCCAGGCCGCGCCCGGGATGCTCATCGGCAAGATGTACATGGAGGCGAGCAACGCCACGTTTTACAACGGTTGGAACCCGTCCAACCGCACCACGGAGATGACGAGCTTCGTGCTGATGCAGACGTGCGCGAGCAACGGGGAGTACCCGACGCGCGCGATCGACCGCGTCGTGCTGTAGAAGAGAAGAAAAATAGTTGGTGTTCTTTCTTTTTTCCGGCAGCGCAGCGCGGCGGTCTTCTTTGAGCGACTCTCCTTTTCCTCCTTCGCTTATTATGTGTCTTGAGCTCGGCAAACCTGCTGCTGCTGCCTTTCAGAGCCAGCTTTACAACGGTGCACGCCGCCCCCCAACCCCCAGAACCCCTGGCAGACGGATAAACTAGTGCACGCACAAAACGACGACGACGACGACGTCCACCCGCCCGCTCTGCTTTGCTCCGCCCCCGCCCCCGCCCCCGCCCCCAACTTATTATTTCGACCGCCAACAACACACAATCGCGTGCAGGCGCGCTATCCGCGGGCCGCAGGAGGCGCGCCGGACACGAGGCAGGCGCTGCAACGAGAGCGCCCGAGCGATTTCAGAGCATACTCTTAAAACTTAAAACGTGTTGAAAACAGGCCAAAACGCCGGACGACGATTTGGAACGTTGGCGGCACGAAGGGACGCTTCCTTCGCCTTCATCAAATCGGTGCCGCTCTATCCCCCCCTGTCTTCCCCCCGCACGCGCATTCTATCAGATCCGCAATTGATATATTCACAAGCCTCAACCGGCGCAATCGCACATCGTCGAGCGCAGCACACTTCGCAGTCCTCTTTTCTCCTTGCGCACTCCCACTGAGAACTCTTTGGGCACACCCCCCCTTGTCCTCCCCCTACTCAACACGCGCGCCTCTATCGCGCATACTGCCAACTTGCACTCTGAGCAGCGCCCCAAGTAGCATCCCTGCTCATCCGCGAACGACGCCCAGCGAACCCTTGTCTTTTCTCTCAAAGAGTTGTCAGAGCACCACCGCAAGAGACCAACGGGGGACTCGCTCGCCATGATCGCCCGCTCCGCCGCCCCGGCGGCCGCCGGCCTCGTCCTCGTGCTGTCGCTGGCGCTGCTGCTCGCGGGCGCGGTGCCCGTGGCCCAAGCCGCCGTCGGCAAGCCGGCCGCCGCCGCCAAAGCAGCGCCGACGCCCATGGCGGCCTCCGCCTCTTCCTCGGCGGCGGCGGCCGCCGCCCGCGTGGCCGCCGTCGCCGAGCGCCTCGGCGCCGCCGAGCCCACCGACCCGACCCTCACCCCCACCGTCGAGACCGTGCCATGGGCCATCAGCGACTGGTCCCTATTCGCCGCCGCCTTTCCGCGCTTCCTGCGCCTGATCCCCGCCGCCATGGCCCGGGGGCGCGAGCTCGCCGCGCAGCCCATCCCGCCCGCCCCCGTCAACCCGATCCTCGGCGCCTGCGTGCCCTTCCGCCCCCCCGCGCCCTACAAGACCCTACAGGCCTACGCCAAGGCCGTCGCCGCGATGCCGTGGCAAAAGGTCGACCGCATGTTTTTAGACGCAAAAACGTTCGAGGGCGGGCTTGGCGTGCGCGGGTGCTGCGCGGGCGTCATCGCGGGCGACAACCTGTGGGGCACGCTCGGCAAGATCACTCCCTTGGGCGACAGCTGGTCGGGCAAGTGCATCGACGAGGGCCCCGACGGCGAGCCGTTCCAGCTGACCAACGCCATCATGCCGTTCCAGGTGAACCGGCGCGACTGGGTGGAATACCGCGTCAACGGCGACAAGCAGGCGACCGCCCTGGTGAGCAAGGGCTCGTCGTGGCGCGACGGCCAGCCCGCCTGGACGCTCGACTACACCAGGAGCGAGCAGCTCTACGGCCTCGACTTCTCGCCCATCCGCGACGAGGTGCGCCTGGTCGAGCCGGGCTTTGCGGTCGGCACCGTCTACGCCAAAGCATCCAACGAGACCTACACGAGCCCTTTCAACCCGAGCAACAGCACGCTGCAGCTGATCTACTTCGCGCTGTTCCAGACGTGCGCGTCGGACGGCAACTACCCGACGCGGCCCATCGACCGGGTGTACGTGTGAGGGGTGATGACCGAGGAAGATGGAGATTGGATTGGATGGGGCGGCGGGCGGCGATGCCTGGTGCGCGTGTGGCGCGCGCGTTGCAACGCCGCCCCCCCCCGCCCCCCCCCGGTCGCCGCCCCCACCCCTCTTCCCCCTTTTCCTTCGTGCCTCCTTTTCTCCTCCTTCCCCGGTTCCCTCCCGCCTCCTACCCCACTTCTTGTCACTTTCACGAGTCACTCGTCGGTCTGCTTGAACATGACCTTGCAGATTCCCGCACTTAGAACCCCCCCCTTTCTCTCGCGCGAACTAGCCCCCTCTTTTCGGCCGAGCCCCGAACCGTCGACGGCGACAGGCGCCGCACCCCCCCCCTTACCCGTACCCCTTCCCCCCCTTACCCCCCCTCGCTCCCCCGAATAAATAAATCGCCCCGTCGCTCTGCTTTCTGTTGATCCCCCGAGTCCGACGATTGTGCGCCCGACCCCGGCTCCTAGCCTTTTTCCTTCTAGCATGTCCTCTCTATCAATAGTCTGCGTGTTGCAAACAAATTCCTCGCTCGCTCGCTCGCTCGCGTTTGATCTCTCGCTCTGTCGACATCGCGCGCGCGCGCTGCCGCCGCCGCCGACCCTCGCCCGCTTTTGCCCCTTCCTCCCTTCTCACCGGCGCGAATATAGAGCGCCCGCATTGGATCCTCTGCGATCGATCGCACGCATCAAAGCCCGCGTACTAACAGCAGCAGCACCCCGCGCACCGAAACAACAATCGCTCTGCGCGCGCGCGCGAGTGAGGCACCAGGCAATTTTATTTGCCTTGCACGCCGCCAGCTCCTCCCATCTCTCGCCTTCCCCAAGCCCCGCAGCATAGTCGCTGGGATCGCTCCGCCTCATCACCCTAGGGTTCAGTCGCTCGGTGTTTCGTGTCACCTGCGAGCGATCGGACATCGATCGTTTTCTCCACGACCAGGGTTTCCAACCCCCACACCCCTTTTTTTTCCAAGTCCAGGGCCCTTCCTTTTCCAAAAAGCACACTAGCGCCCCCACCACCATGATCTCCCCCACCACCGACCGCCGCCGCACGGCCGCGGCATTGATCCTCGTGGCGCTCGTCCTGGTCGCCGCCGCTCCTTCGGCAGCAGCAGCCGCCGCCGGGGCCGCCGCCGCCGCGCCCGCCCGCGCCGCCGCCGCCCCCTCCTCCCCGCCGTCCGCCGCCGCACGCCGCGCCGCCGCCGCTCGTGCCGCAACCGGCCTGGCCGAGCCGGTGCCCACCGACCCGGCCTTCCAGGTCGTCGAGGCCGAGGCCCAGCTCGCCCCGGCCGACTGGACCGCCTACGCCACCGCCTTCCCGCGCCTGTTCGCCAACCTCAAGCCGGCCATCGCGCGCGGCAAGGCGCTCGCGGCCCTGCCCATCCCGCCCGCGCCTCTCGACCCCATCGTCGGCGCCTGCGTTCCCTTCCGCCCGCCCCCCCCTTTCAAGACGCTCCAGGAGTACGCCGGCGCCTTCGCCAAGACCGACTGGCGCGCCGTCGAGAAGATGTTCCGCGACGGCAAGACATTCAAGGACGGCCTGGGTGTGCGCGGGTGCAGCGCGGGCGCCATCGCGGGCGACAACCTGTGGGCGCAGGTCGCGAGGCTGGTCGGGCGCGCCGACAACTTTTGGAACGGCAAATGCATCGACGAGGACAAGGAGACGGGCGCGCCCGTGTCGCTGACAAACATCCTCATGCCGTTTCAGGTGCGCAACCGCGACTGGGTGCGGCAGCGCGTGGCGGGCGACAAGCTGGGCGTCGCGACCGTGTCGCTCGGCACGTCGTGGCTGGACGGCCAGCCCGCATGGGTGCTGGACTACTCCAAGGTGCGTCGTGTTTTTTCTTGAGTTTCGTTTTTCTCTGTTTTCTTTCCTTTTTTCACACGTGTGTCGTGTTCCGAGGTCGTGCGTGCGCCTGCTGGCTGCCAGTCAGTTCGAGCGGCCGCCAGGGCCCGCTCCCTCTCGTCCCGGTCTCCCGCCGCCGCGCGTTCGGAGACGCGTCGGCCCCCGTTGATGCTTTTGCGTTTGTCGCTGCAACTTGCTCCCTCTTGCGCCGCCGGCGCTCACGCTCCCCCCACCCGCGTCAATCCTCGCCGAGCTCGAACACGCACACACAATCGCCCAACAGTCCGACTTCATCTGGGGCTTCGACTTCCGCGGCATCCGCGACGAGGTGCGCGCCGTGTCCCCCGGCTTCGGCATCGGCGTCGTCTACGCCCTGGCCAGCAACGCCACCTTCTCGAGCGGCTTCAACCCTCTAAACGTGAGCAACACGCTCATCTACTTCGCGCTCTTCCAGACGTGCGCGTCGGACGGCAACTACCCGACGCGCCCGATCGACCGCGTGTTTGTTTGATGTCGACGATGATGATGAGCGACCGGGCGGCGGCGCGCCGAGAATGACGTGTCTGGGGGGCGGGGGCATTTCTCGTGCCGCCGCACCCTCCCCGCGCCCCCTTGCTCGCGCCGCGCCGTTGGTTCTCCCGCCGTCGTCGACGCCGTCCGCTCGTCCGTCCGCTTCCCCGCCCGCGGACCCCTTGTTCCCTCTCTGCTTCTATTATCGACTTCGCGAGGCCCGCGGACCCTCCCTCCCTCTCTGCTCCTATTATCGACTTCACGAGGCCCGCAGGAAACCGCGCGACATCTGTCTGCAGGCATTAGTTATCTCTCTCTCCCTCGAAATGATGCTACGCGCTCCCGCGCGGCCCCCGGAAAAACAAGAACAAGAAACCCCGCGGCTGCCGGACAAAATAACCCCCCGGCGGCGCGCGTGCCGTCCTTCCCTCCCGACCCCCCCCCTCTCTCCAACTAGCCCCTCGCCCCTCTCTGTCCCGCGCGCGCGCGCCGCCAATCGTTCTCCCCTCTAGTTCTCTGTCGGTGCGTTCGGACCGACCACTGCCCTTGATCCTGTAATGCCCCCGACGCGCGAAAGAAACGCGCGAAAGAAGCGCGCCGCCGCCGCCGTCTCCCGCTCGCCCGGTCTCGCTATTTTGCTCGACTTTGCGCGCGTGCACCGGGCGGTCGCGGCGGACGAGAGCGACGAAGAGTTGCGGCGCGTCATCGAGGATTGCGCGCAGGGCGACGACCAGCGGCGCAAGGCGGCCGCCAACCGGGCGGTCGGCGAGGAAACGCCCCCGCAGGCCGTGCACCGCCAACGGCGCGGCGACTTGGTCGGAGCTCTGGTCGAGGCCGGCGCCGACGTCGGCGCAATCTTTAGCGGCCGCCTGACCCCCCTCGCCGTCTGCATCGCCTACGGCCAGGCCGGCAGCGTGCGCGCGCTGCTGCGCAGCGGGCACGACCCCAACGAGCGCATTACGTGGCCCGTGACTTTTAGCTTTTGCACGGGCGGCTCAGAATTCTGCTCGCCGGCGCGCTTTTGCCTCGCGCCGGCGCCGGTCGACCCTTCTCAACGCTGCGGGGCGCGCCAGGTCGGCTGCCTCGAGGTCTTGGTGAACGAGGGTGGTGCTGACGTCAACGCGCGGGACTGCTCCGGCAAGACGCCTCTCTTCTGGCTCGCCAACTTTTACCGCGCTGACGACGCCGTCGACGCTGCAGACGAGGAGGCCGCGGCCGACCTGCTCTTGGCGGCGGGGGCGCGCGCTTCGTTGGGGTTTTTTGACAACAACGATTTCTCACCGCTGATGTTCGCGGTCTGGCACGGCAACGTCCGCTTCGCGCGCTACCTGATCGAGGAGGCGGGCGCGCCCGTGGACGAGCGCGGCCTGCGGGACGGCAGGACGGCGTGCTGAGCCTGTTACAAGACGCAGATGATGGCCGTGCTGCTGGACGCGGGCGCGGACGTCGACGTGCGGGACGGCGACGGGCGCACGCCACTTTTCTGTGCGTCGAGGATGGCCAGTTGGTGCCGACGCGGCTGCTGCTCGAGCGAGGCGCCTCGGCCGACATTTTCTGCAGAGCAGCGCCCGTGGTCGTGGCTTGCTCGGAACGCAACTGGTTTTCTGACGACGAGCGCTGGCCGGTCTTCCAGGATCTTCCCCGTCGCTCCTCCGCCCAGGCGCGGCGCGCCGTTTTATGGCCCACCAGCCCCAGCGCGGTCGAGGAGCTCGCGTTTATGCGAGAGCGAATCGGGCTGCCGTTCGATGAAAAGACGCGGCGCGAACAAGAGCGCCTCAGCTGGGCGATCGCTGAGTGTCCGGTGCGCTCGTCCGGCCGCGATACGCACCCGACGTCTTGCCGATCGCGGCGGCGGTCAGCGCGCGGCAGCACGCCGAGCTGGCCGCGCGGCGCTCCGAGCGCCGACGCTGGCGCGCGCACGAGACCTTTGTCGGCCTGGCGCTGGACGCGACGGAGCTGAGGGAGGCGGGGCGCGAGGCGGGGGGGAGGCGGCGGCGCACGCTGGAGCTCGAGCGGGAGCTGCGCGAGCTGGGGGCGGGCAGCGAGAATAGCAGCGACAGCAGCAGCGCCAGCAGCGACAGCGGCGGTGAAGGAGGCGACGGCGTCGACGGCGAGAACAGCAGCAAAGGCGAGGACGGGAGCGAGAGCGGCGGAGAGACCTCCGAGGACGCGAGCGAGGACGGGAGCACGAGCGAGGGGGAGCGGCGGGCGGCGGCGGAGGCGACGAGGGGTGTCGGCGGGTGAGCGCTAGGACAGGGGAAACGCACACTGCCAATCGACAAGTCACCACCACTGTACGGCGAGGGTGACGCAAGGAGGGCATCAGGACGACAGAAAGCGATCGAGAGAGAGAAGGAGGTGAGCGCAAAAGCCAAATGGACGATGGCGGGTGAGCGGCACTCGCCGAGCGCCGCGAGAGCGCGAAGCGGGCGCGGCCGCGCCGCCAGTCCGCTAAAAAAACCTCGCCCGAAAACACCCCGTCCTTCCGAACAACACACACTTCTCAAACGAACGATCCTTTGCCACTCGCTCAACACGCACACGCCACAGCACCCCCTTTGACGCGCGCGCGCGCCAGCGATCAGAAACAAAACACTCTCAATTTGAAAAAAACCAACACGAGCTCTCACCTTCTTCCTTTCTCCGTTCCGCGACCGCGCTTCTCCGACAGCACCTGCATACCAAGGGGACACCACATCGACGCACAGTGACACGCGCTTACGAGCAGCAGCGGCAGCCGCACCCGTTGTTGCCGGGGGGACGACAACAATCGGAAGAGCGAGAGACAGACCTCCCCTGTTTTCCGATTCTTTCAAACAAGAAACAACACGCAAAAAGAGCAAGATGGCCGCGCACGACACGGCCGTCGACGTGACCGACCAGTTCCGGGTCGACGAGGAGGAGGACGCGGAGGACCTGGTCGCCTGCCGCGCGGAGGGCGCGGGCGCGGGGGGCGCCAAGGGCCTCGGCGCCGCCGCCCGCGACTCCGTCCTTGCCGCCGATGGCGATGGCGAGGGCGAGGGCGACGCCGACGGCGCAGCCGCCGCGGCCGAGGGCGCCCCCCCCGCCCCCGCCGCCGCCGCCGCCGGCATCGAGCCCCTCGACGAGCACCGCATCGCCCAGCGCCAGAAGCAGATCGACTACGGCAAGAACACCCTTGGCTACCGCGCCTACGCCGCCGCCGTGCCGCGCCACCTGCGCGGCCGCGCCGCCGCCCGCCGCGGCGAGCACCCGCGGACGCCCGACGTCCGTGCGCCGGCAAGCAAGCGCGCGTTCGACGGCGCTGTGCGCGCGTGGCGGCGCGCGCTGCACCGGTGGGACGAGGCGGCCGAGGCCGAGGCGGCGGCGGCGGCGGCGGCGGCGGCGGCGGCGGCCGGGACCGGGGCCGGCGAGGGAGGCGGGGAGGCCGGCGGCGCGGCTGGCGGCGGGGAGCGGGAGGGCGGCGTGGCAGAGGGCGTGGCGGCGGCGGCGGCGGCGGGGGCGGCCGATGGGGCGGCCGAAGGGGCGGGCGCTGCCGCCGCCGCCGACCCGCAGCGCAAGCGCGAGCGCGGCCGCGCGTTTTCGGGCGGCCAGCAGCAGCAGCCGGCCAAGGAGCAGCAGCAGCAGCAGCAGCAGCAGCAGCACAAGGGGCCCAAGGGCGGCGGCGGGCGCGACCGCAGCCACAGCGGCGGCGGCGCCGGCGCCATTATGCGGCGCAGCGGCAGCGGCGGCAGCGCGCGGAGCGCGGCCAGCGGCGGCGGCGGCGGCGGCGGCATCCCGCCCGCGCGCGACACGCCCGTTGCCAAGCGCAGCGCCCCGGCCATGGCCCTGGCGGCCGGCGACGCCGAGCCGGAGGGCGGCGCGGCCGCGCCCGACGCCCTCTTTGCCGACTGGGTCGAGGTCGAGGCGCCGTGAGCGGGGAGAAGGAGGAGGAGGACGGAGGAGGAGGAGGAGGGAGGCGGCGGCGGGGCCTTTTTGTTTTGCGCCCCCCCTCTCTTTTTGTCATTTTTTGGGCGAGCGGTGCCCCGCTCCCCCTCCCCTCCGACCAACGCCCGCCTCGACCCGGTAAAGCACGGTCCCGGCCGCGCACCAGCGAATTACGACCCCCACCGACGCGAAACGAAAAACCTATAACACCGGCGCCCTATTTTTTTCCCGCCCGCCCCGTCGCCCGACGTGGCTGCTTGGCCACGCGCTCTTTTTATACTCTCCTCTTCTTACAAACGCCTCCGCGAGAAGAGCTGCCCCCCCCCAGTCACCAGTACCCTTTCACCGAGTACCCCCCGTCCACCGCCAACACCTGCCCCGTCACGTACCCGGCCAGCCGCGGCGACGCCAGGAAGGCGACCGCCGCCGACACGTCCGCCGGGCGCGCCAGCCGCCCCAGGGGAGTGCGCTCGAGCAGCCGGCGCGCGGCCGAGGGGTCGGCGGCCAGGTTCTGGAGGCCGAGGTCGGTGAGCGTGACCCAGGGGGCGACGGCGTTGACGCGGATGCGGCGGGCGGGTGGGCGGGCGGCCGCCCGGGGGCAGGGGGCAGGGGGCGCCGCTGCTGCTGCTGCTGCCGCTGCATGTGCTGCCGGTGCTGCTCCCGCCGCTGCTGTCGCCGCCGCCGCCGCGCCAGCGTCCGCCACCGCCGCCGCCTCTTGCCGCGCGCCGCCGCCCCACTCTGCCGCCAGCAGCCGCGCCACGTGGTTGAGCCCGGCCTTGGACGCGCCGTACAGCAGGCCGGACCTGCCCGCCAGGGGCCCGCCCGCCACGCTCGACACGAGCACGACGGACGAGGCGTCCTCGTCAGCGTCGGCGTCGCGCCCTTGTCCGGCGGCTTCGGCGGCGGCGGCGTCCGGGCCGCCCCCGCCCCCGCCCCCCGCCTCTGCCGCCTCCCGCGACGCCGCCGCCGGCGCCGCCAGCAAGGGGTGCAGCGCCTGCGCGAGCGCGATCGGCGCGCCCAGGTTGGTCCCGACGATCTCGTCGTAGTGCCGCGGCAGCTCGTAGTCGACCGTCGGCAGCTGCACGTTGGTCCCCGCGTTGAGCACGAGCACGTCCAGACGGGGGGGGCAGGTGGGGGTGGGAGCGGTGGGCGCGCAGTCTTCCTTGCCGCCGCCGCCCTTGCCGTTGTCGCCGTTGGCGCAAAACGCGGCCGCCGCCGCCACGATGGCCGCGACGCCCTCTCGCGAGGCGACGTCGGCCGCCAACCCCCTGACGTCGTGCCCCATGTGGCGCCACTCGGCCTCGCGCGCGCTCACGTCGGCCTCGGTGCGCGCGCAAAAGAGGACGCGGCACCCCAAGCCAGCCAGCTCGAGCACGCTTGCCGCGCCGATGCCCTTGGTGCCGCCCGTCACGAGCGCCGCGCGGCCGGCGAGGCCATAGTGAGCGGCGGCGGACCGCGGCGGGGGCGGCGGCGGCGGTGGCGGCATGGCCAGCCTCCTTTTTGTGTGGTTTTGTTCGTTCGGTGGGCTGCCGTGCACGAGACGCTCGAGGTCGTGGTGATCTTGTCGGTGCGCGCAAAAGATGCGGGCGCTCGCTGCGGCGGGTGGGGGCGGTCGCGGTAAGAAGGGAGGAGGAAGAGGAGGTTGGGGGGGCAGAAAGAGGGGAGGGGGGGAAAAGCAGTGCGTTTGGCGCTCTGGCTGCGCCTCGGGAAGGCGGTGGTTTCCGACGATAACGGGTGTGCGTTTCTGTGATGATCGCGAGGGGCCGGATCGAGTGAACTTTCTGAAAGTTTCTCTGAGAAAGATTTTCCCCACGAGGGACGCATTTGGGCGCTTGTCAACAGCGCCGCCGGGCCCCAACCCTCGGCCCCTCATACAGACACATACAGCGCACACTAGCACAGCATACACGTACACTCAAGCAGATTACTTCCCTCGGACACACATCTCAAAACAGCCTAGCGAGAAGAAGCGCACCGACGACCTATTCACGGACAAAGAAGAAAAAACCAAAAACTACACGTCAGAGAACGCAGAACAAAAATGGGGACGCTGCTCGCCGAGCCCGCGGGCGGCGCGGGCGCCCTGCTATTAATTGGAAGCTACACGCGCGACGACGTGCTCCCGCACTTTCCGCTGGCGCGCCCCCAGTGGGGCGTGGGCATCACGCTCGCGTCCTTTGTCGACGGGAGGATCGTGCCCCGCGGCGTCGTGCCCGTGCTCAACCCGGCCTTCCAAAAGTGAGTCGCTGGTTTCAGTCGGCGGGTTTCATTGGCGGCGTGCCGACCCCTGCGCGCGCGCGCGCGCCACGCCGCCAATTTCGAGGGTGTGTTTCGGAAAACGCGGAAAACGCGGAAAACCCCCCGCTTCCCCCCCCCCCCCCCTCTCTCTCCGAGTCAAAACAGAGAACGGGCGCCCCCCCTCGGCT
>Ga0105053_10000948_pt1 | contig 46891 bp, 45 predicted proteins | sample BON01_FD_78093 | JGI IMG/M metagenome (GOLD analysis project Ga0105053, IMG submission 78093) | Freshwater microbial communities from Lake Bonney liftoff mats and glacier meltwater in Antarctica - BON-01 | ecosystem: Environmental > Aquatic > Freshwater > Ice > Glacier meltwater | place: Lake... | reverse complement strand
TGTGTTGTGTTCTATCCGTAAAAATAACAATTTTGAAAGCAAATCACAACACTGTAAACTGTCAGGCGTGTGAGTAGTAAGTTGTGTTCTATCCGTAAAAATAACAATTTTGAAAGCAAATCACAACGCCTGCTAAATCATTACTTGATGTCGCAAGGTTGTGTTCTATCCGTAAAAATAACAATTTTGAAAGCAAATCACAACTTCAGAGGAATATTTGAACATAGCCATTTGGTTGTGTTCTATCCGTAAAAATAACAATTTTGAAAGCAAATCACAACTCTTTAATTGTTCCTCAACTATCTCTAAGAGTTGTGTTCTATCCGTAAAAATAACAATTTTGAAAGCAAATCACAACAGGAGTGGATGGAAAAGTACAATTATGACGTTGTGTTCTATCCGTAAAAATAACAATTTTGAAAGCAAATCACAACAGACGGCAATAAAGTTGGTAGCGCAATAAGTTGTGTTCTATCCGTAAAAATAACAATTTTGAAAGCAAATCACAACGACTTTTACTGTTGAGTAATTCTCTAACTGTTGTGTTCTATCCGTAAAAATAACAATTTTGAAAGCAAATCACAACTGTTGGAAAATTAGCAAATCTTTCAAAATTGTTGTGTTCTATCCGTAAAAATAACAATTTTGAAAGCAAATCACAACTCGTAGAAAGAAAGAAGTAACTTCTTTCTAGTTGTGTTCTATCCGTAAAAATAACAATTTTGAAAGCAAATCACAACGATTTTACTATACCTATTTATTTGGATGTTGTTGTGTTCTATCCGTAAAAATAACAATTTTGAAAGCAAATCACAACCAATGTTAGCTATTAAATCCAAATAGAACTGTTGTGTTCTATCCGTAAAAATAACAATTTTGAAAGCAAATCACAACCGCATAGGCTTACATAACTCATCTACGGCAGTTGTGTTCTATCCGTAAAAATAACAATTTTGAAAGCAAATCACAACATTGCTATAATTATACTATCAGTAGGTAGGTTGTGTTCTATCCGTAAAAATAACAATTTTGAAAGCAAATCACAACAATTTGTGTACCGTAATACCAAAATGAATTGTTGTGTTCTATCCGTAAAAATAACAATTTTGAAAGCAAATCACAACGTGCAAATTTTTTGAATATTTTCCTTGGTCAAATCTTTGATAGCGTTTGTTATAAACTCACTTACTTCATCCAGTGGTTTAAGTAGCTTGTTAGTGAATTTTCTTTTACTGTAACAATAAGGGTGACGACATAAATTAAATTAATATATAGTCCAAAAATATGGGAGGGAGAAATCCAATATCAAAATATTGGACTACTTATAATTGGTATAATGTACTCATCAATAAATCTGAAAATATTTATTGAATTAAATCATTTTTAATTTCCGAAACACCTTCTGAACCTACTTTAGCCAACCATTGTTTAAAAGGTTCGGTTTTGGGCGAAGGAATAGATTGGTTAAATGTAAAAAGTTGTTCTGTGTCAGCAACATCAGTTGTGCGTATTTTACCATCTTCCGCTTGTATTTTCAACTGTCCCAAAAATTTGTACAGTTGAAAATTTAGTATTAAACTTGAAAACTTAAATCTTTTATCTTATTTTAGCATTTGTATGAGTGAAGAAAAATTTATTGATGTCCGTAATATAATTAAAAGCAAAAATCCAACTGCATATAGATGGATTCCCAGTTTTATTATTCGGTATCTCGAACGAATTCTTCACCAAAAAGAAATCAACAAATTTTTATTTGACAACAAAGACAATTACGATATCGAATTTTGTGAAAACGTCATTAAATTATTAAAGGTTGACATCGAATTTATTGGAATTGAAAACATTCCAACTTCTGGTAAAATTGTTTTAGCAATGAACCACCCTCTTGGAGGAATGGATGCTATGGCTTTAGTTGCTTCATTAAAAGGCCATCGTGAAGATTTAAAATTCATCGTTAATGATATATTATTAAATCTTAAAAACCTAAACGGAATTTTCCTTGGAGTAAACAAACACGGTAAAAACTCCCTTTCAAAACGAGACCAATTAGCAAATCTATTTGCAGCAGATGAAGCTGTATGTATTTTTCCAGCAGGATTAGTAAGTAGAAAAATAAATGGCGAAATAATGGATTTAGAATGGAGAAAAACATTCATCACGATGTCTAAAGCCCATCAAAGAACCATCGTCCCTATTTATATTGACGGCCATCTTTCTAATTTCTTTTACCGACTATCTAACTTTAGAAAAAAAATAGGAATAAAAGCAAATATAGAAATGTTGTATTTGTCGAATGAATTTTTTAAATTACACAACAAACACATTCGAATCATTGTTGGTGAACCAATTCCTTTTGAAAAATTACCGCAGGAATTAAGCGAACGAAAACAAGCATTCTGGGTGAAAAATAAAGTTTACGAATTACGAAATCGATAAATTATGAATCCTAAAAAAGAAATTATAGCAGCAGTCGATAAAGAAATTCTAAAAAAAGAATTGAATAGCGACCGTTTTATTCGTAAAACAAGAAAAGGAGACAATGAAATATACATTGTCAATCAACACAATGCACCACATACTTTACTGGAAATTGGACGGTTAAGAGAGGTTACATTTAGAGCTTCTGGAGGCGGAACGGGTGAACCTGTTGATTTAGATGAGTTTGATACCAATGAAATTTGTTACGAGCAATTAATCGTTTGGTCTCCTGAAGACGAAGCGATTATTGGTGGATATCGTTACATCAAATGCTCTAAGACTCTCAACTTGCCAAGCAAAGAAATCCTGCTTTCTACAAGTCATTATTTTGATTTTTCAGAAAAATTTATTGAAGATTATTTACCTTACACTATTGAATTAGGTAGAAGCTTCGTTCAGCCTGATTTTCAGCCTACTGTAAATGCAAAAAAAGGATTGTTTGCATTGGATAATATTTGGGACGGATTAGGTGCTTTAATAGTTCAAAATCCTGAAATTAAATACTTTTTCGGTAAAGTTACAATGTACCCGAATTACAATATGGAAAGTCGCGACTTTTTACTTCACTTTATGCACCATTATTTTCCAGATAGAGAGAGTTTAATGCATCCTTTTCATCCATTGGTGCAACAATGTGATTCTACACTTTTTGAAAAACAACTAGAAGGATTAGAATTCAAAGAAGGCTTTAAAGTTTTAAATTCATTCGTAAAAGAAAGAGGTGAATTTATCCCTCCTTTAGTAAACATCTATATGGGACTTTCTCCTTCTATGAAAACATTTGGAACTGCCATTAATGCTGATTTTGGAGATGTTGAAGAAACTAGTATTTTAATTACGATTGCTGATATTTACGAAGAAAAAAAAGAGAGACATATTAAATCGATGTGATTTTACGAAAATCGTATTCGCGAATCGTATACGCGAATACGATACATAAAATTCAACATTCTAAAACCATTTCATGTTTTTCAATTAATTTTCTTAAATTAATTAAAGCATATCGCATTCTTCCTAAAGCTGTATTGATACTAATTTGTTCCATTTCTGAAATATCTTGAAATGATAAATCTTGAAAAAGTCTCATTTTTAAAATATTTCTTTGAGGTTCTGGAAGATACTCAACCAAATCAACCATTTGAGACTCTAACTCACCTCTGGTAATGGATTCTTCAATATTTTCATCTTGCACCTTAAGCGTGCTAAATATATTAAAATCAACACTTTTAGAAGAAGATTCAGAAATCATTCTTACTCTTGAAACACGTCTAAAATGATCAATGACTAAATTGTGTGCGATTCTCAATGCCCAAGGTAAAAACTTACCTTCTTCATTGTATGATCCTGATTTTAAATTGTTAATGATTTTAATAAATGTATCTTGAAAAACATCTTCAGTTAAATCACTGTCTTTCAATTTCATCCCAATAAAACGGTATATTTTATTTTTATGACGCATCAATAAAATTTCGAATGCTTTTTCGTTTCCGTTAATGTATGCGTTTATGAGATCGCGATCTTCCATTTGCTTATTAATCATAATTCACTTTTTAAAGTAAAACAATTTGTTTTATTACCTGAAATGTTAAAAAGTAGAATTATTATCTATAGGCCTATCGCTTTTAATTTGAAGTATTTATTGAAACGAAAATACACAAAATATGTTAACGTGCAAACTTAAATTTAGTTTTCGAAGGGTTTATTATTTAAAATGGTGTTTTGATTGAGTGAAATGGGATTTTAGTAGTGATATTCATTATCTTTGAATCCGTATTTAATAAAAATTCAATCATGCAGAAATACATTGAAATTAAAGGAGCGAGGGTTCACAACCTTAAGAATATTGACGTTAAAATTCCACATGGAAAATTAACTGTTATTACTGGTCTGTCTGGTTCTGGAAAATCTTCTTTAGCTTTTGATACTTTATATGCTGAAGGACAAAGAAGATACATTGAAAGTTTATCTTCTTATGCACGACAATTTTTAGGTAAATTAAATAAACCCGAAACCGATTACATAAAAGGCATATCTCCTGCCATTGCGATTGAACAAAAAGTAATTTCTAATAATCCTCGTTCAACAGTTGGAACAAGTACCGAAATATACAACTACATTAAAATCTTATTTGCGAGAGTAGGAAAAACAATCTCTCCTATTTCAGGTTTAGAAGTTAAAAAACATACTGTATCAGATGTGGTCGACTTCTTAAAATCTTCAGGCGAAGGAAAAAGAGCTATGATTTTAGCTCCTATCATTGGTTTTAAAAAATATGGAATTGAACGACAACTAAACCTCTTGAAAGACCAAGGTTATGTTCGACTTTTATTAAATAAAGAAACAATTGAAATTGAGGAAGTTATAAAAGATCTACCTTCAAAAATTGAAGAAGCTTTCTTATTAATAGACAGAATAAAAATCGACTTTTCCAATGAAGAGGAAATGGGTCGTATAAGCGATTCCATTGGCTTAGCATTTACTGAAGGAGAAGGTTTATGTGAAATTTATCTACCCGATGAAGATACTTTCCATCCATTTTCAACAAAGTTTGAATTAGATGGAATGGAATTTCAAGAGCCTAGTGATCATTTCTTTACTTTTAACAATCCATTTGGTGCTTGTAAAAAATGTGAAGGATTTGGTCAAGTTATCGGTGTTGATCCAAATTTAGTTTTCCCTAATAAAAGTTTATCTGTTTACGAAGGTGCAATTGTTCCTTGGAAAGGAGAAGTAATGGGAGAATATTTAAATGGACTCGTATTTAATGCGAAAAAATTTAACTTTCCAATTCACAGAACTATTACAGAACTAACTAAAAAAGAATATCAACTTCTATGGGATGGAAATCAGTATTTTACTGGACTAAATGAGTTTTTTAAATTTCTAGAATCTCAAACCTATAAAATTCAATACAGAGTAATGCTGTCTCGATATAGAGGTAAAACAGAATGTCCTGACTGTAAAGGAACGCGTTTGAGAAAAGATGCGAATTATGTTTTAGTAAATCAAAAATCGGTAACAGATGTAGTTCTGATGCCTGTTTCTGAAAGCGTTGAATTCTTTCGTAAATTAGAATTAAATGATTTTGACAGACAAGTAGCTAAACGAATTCTACCTGAAATAATTAATCGTTTATCATTTTTGAATGAAGTAGGATTAAGCTACCTAACTCTGAACCGTCAATCAAATTCACTTTCTGGAGGAGAATCTCAACGTATTAATTTAGCGACATCTTTAGGCAGTAGTTTAGTAGGTTCGATGTATATTTTAGACGAGCCAAGTATAGGTCTTCACCCAAGAGATACCCATCGTTTGATCCACGTTTTGAAAAACCTTCGTGATTTAGGGAACACTGTTATTGTTGTTGAGCATGAAGAAGAAATGATGAAAGCTGCCGATGAAATTATAGATATCGGTCCAATGGCTGGAGTTTACGGTGGTGAAGTAGTCTTTCAAGGGCAATTCAACCAACTGATAGACAGTGATATAAGCTTAACTGCTAAATACCTTACTGGAAAAGAACTCATTCCAGTTCCAGCAAAGAGAAGAACTTCTAAAAACAAGTTAACAATAAAAGGAGCTCGTCAAAACAACTTAAAAAACATTTCGGTTGACTTCCCTTTAAATAGCTTGGTGTGTATTACTGGTGTGAGTGGTTCAGGAAAATCAACATTAATAAAAGACATTTTATATCCAGCTCTTAAAAAAGAATTAGGACAATTTGGGGATTTCCAAGGGGATTTCTCTGAATTAACAGGTGATTTCAAAATGGTTAAAGAAGTAGAATTCATTGATCAAAATCCAATAGGTAAATCATCCAGAAGTAATCCCATCACTTATGTGAAAGCTTTTGATGACATCAGAGATGTATTTTGCCGTCAACAATTATCTAAAATGAGAGGATATAAACCTGGTTTTTTTAGTTTTAATGTTGAAGGAGGAAGATGTGAAGTCTGTGAGGGCGAAGGAGAAATTACAGTTGGAATGCAGTTTATGGCAGATGTTCATTTACCTTGTGATAATTGTAATGGAAAACGCTATAAATCAGAAACATTAGAAGTGGAATACCGCGGAAAAAACATTTCTGACATTCTTGAAATGGATATTCAATCAGCATTAGATTTTTTCAAAGAAGGCACTGAAAAAATTGAACAAAAAATAGTTGAGAAAATTCAACCTTTGGTAAATGTTGGTTTAGGATATGTCAAACTTGGTCAATCTTCAAGTACTTTGAGTGGTGGAGAAGCGCAACGAATTAAATTAGCTTCATTTCTTGCAAAAGGCGGAAGCTCTCCTTCTACCCTATTTATATTTGACGAACCCACAACAGGCTTGCATTTTCACGACATCAACAAACTGATTATCGCCTTTAATGAATTGATAAACAATGGGCATTCAATCATCGTAATTGAACACAACACTGAAGTTATTAAATGTGCTGATTGGGTGATTGACATTGGCCCTGAAGGTGGTGGAGAAGGAGGAAATATAATTTTCGAAGGAACTCCTGAAAGTTTAATTTTAGAAGAGGATAATTATACTGGGTTGTTTTTGAGAGGGAAAGTTTGATTACCCTCTCAACAATTCAATTACCGTTATTTCTGGTAATATCCCTACTCTTCCTGGAAATCCTAAAAATCCAAAACCTCTATTTACGTAAATATATTTATTGTTTTTTTCGTAAGCACCAGCCCACTGTGGATAGATATATTTGATTGGACTCCATTTAAAACCTGGTATTTCAATGCCAAACTGCATTCCATGAGTGTGACCAGAAAGCGTTAAATGAATGTGTTTTTCGTGATCTAAAGTTTGAGCCCCCCAATGTGAAGGATCATGAGATAACAATAATTTAAATTCATCGTTATGAATACCCTCTAAAGCTTTGTCTAAATCTCCATATTGATGAAAACCTCTCAATCCCCAATTTTCAACTCCCAACAAACTAATTGTTTGATTATCTTTCTCAATTTTAACATGTTGATTCAACAACAATTTAAAGCCTATTTCTTTGTGTACTTCTTTTAAACGCTCAAAATTTTCAGTTTTTAATTGCTCACTTTCCCATTGAGTGTAATCGCCGTAATCATGATTGCCCAAGATTGAGTATTTACCCATTGGAGCTGTTAATTCTGAAAAACTTTCAATCCAATCATTCATTTCATCTGCAGAATTATTCACTAAATCTCCAGTAAAAACTAATAAATCACTTTTTTGTGCATTTGCTAAAGCTATACCTCGTTCCACAGCAACCTTATTATCAAAACTACCCGAATGAATATCAGACAATTGAGTAATTTTAAAGCCATGGAAAGCCTCAGGCAAATCTTTAAATGTCAATTTCACTTTATGTATGCGGTATTCGTACTTACCTTTCATTAAACCATATATGATTCCAAAAAATGGGATTGCAGCCAAACCCAAACCTACTTGACTTACAAATTTTCTTCTATCACTAAAAAAAGGAGTTGTTTTAACTTCTGAAGTCCTTAAAGAAACCGCCCAAGTATAGGTACCATTAATTATCCTTATAATATCTTCAATTAATAAAAAAGGCAGTAAAATAATTTTAGGAGCTAAAGAAAGTATCATTAAACCGAATAAAATATGCATTAACCCTTGGTTTGGCCCAACCTTAAACTGTCCGGTTATAGCGCAGAAAAGTATACTAGAAACCAATAACACATCAAATAACCAATAGGTCCAATTAACAACATTAATAGTTAGCGGTCTTGAGTTAGTAGTGACAGTTTTAACTGCTTGAAAACAATAAAAGTCTATTAGTATCCAAATGAATGTAATAATATAAAATTTAGTCATCTCTAATATGTTAATTATAAATCAAAAATACGCCACTTAACTGAATGTGTGAAAATTTAGCGTTAAATTTTAAGGAAATTTAACTTTATAATTCAAAAGAAATTCGGTACTAGATGAGTACTTGTGTTTAACTATTAATTTTGAACTAAATTAATTAAACAAAAACAATCATGGCAACTGATTTAGATGGGATTTTCAATTTTGGATTACAAGGCTTAAGAGACCGAAATGTGTATGATAAATGGTTAATGAAATTAAAAGCTTTACATCTAAAAAAAGCATGTGATCATGATGGAGATGAAGAAACAGGAGAATGGGAATATTATGTTACTGGTTATGGAGGTGATGATCCTACTGAAGATGATCCTGACTTTCCTTATGAAGTGATATTTGAAGGGCCCTATATGCAAAAGATAATTTTAATGGATGATATTTCAACTATACCTACATTATATAGATTACATATTCTGTTTAATCAGCCTGATTGGTTTTTTGATTATTTAAAGGAAGTTTATTCTATAATTAAAACATTTGGCGGGGATGAATTAATATGGTTAAGCTCTTTAGGTAGCGCCTCCTATTCAAGCATTTACCAATGTGAAGTTTGGCAAAACACACCGTATGAAAAAGTGAAAGAATTGCTGTCTCAAAAATATGGTTCTCCTAAAACTTCTTATAAAGAAATGTCTGAATATTATGAAAATATAAATTTTGAGTACGAGGATATCGATGTCTTTTTGGTAGATAAAATTGGGGCAAAATAATCTTACTTCAAAATTGACTTAATAAAATAACCGTTTCAACTCATTAAAAGAAAGAATCAATTCATTTTTCTGAAAAATTGATGAAATATTCTATTGTAAAATTGATGACAAATCAAAATTTACTCTCAGCGGATTTAAGTTTAAAATAAAAGACTGGATAAATAAAATTAAAGAAATGAAACGCAAATTGAATAATTATCGATTAAAAAATATTGATTTACTGCTAGTTATGTTTAATAATTAAGCGAATAAAATTAAAGGATTGTATATGAAAATTAAAGAAACGATCAAGGTACAGGAAAAATGAGGGAATGCAGAAGCTGAAAAATGGTGCATTTGGATGCTAAAGTAAAAGCTCAAAGCAAATAAAAGATTGAAACTAGCGATAGAACAAAATAAATAAGCTGAGGAGTTTATCAGCAGAACCTAATTATTGATTAAATTATAAATGAAATAACATTTTATAGCATTTTAAAAAAATTGTTCTGCGTATCTTTATCAGTAAATTTTCCACCGTATTCAATAGTTGTAGTTTTGCTAGATTTATCATTTACACCTCGTGAAGAGACACACAAATGTTCTGCTTCAATAACAACAATAACATCATCGGTTTGAAGTGCATTTTTGAGTTCATTGAATATTTGCATTGTCATTCTTTCTTGAACTTGCGGTCTGCGTCCATAATATTGCACTATCCTATTCAATTTAGATAATCCGATAACTTTTCCAGATGAAATATAAGCAATGTGTGCTTTGCCAACAATTGGTAAAAAATGATGTTCACAGGATGAATTGAAAGTAATATCACTTTCAATCAGCATCTTACTGTATTCGTACTTATTGTCAAAAATTGATATTTTTGGTTTGTTTTTTGGGTCTAAACCAGAAAAAATTTCTTTCACATACATTTTCCCTACTCTATGTGGTGTTCCTGAAAGGCTGTCATCAGTTAAATCCAAGCCAAGAACTTCCATTATTTTTTTGAAGTGGAAGGAAATTTCCTCAATTTTTTGATCATCAGATTTATTAAAAGCATCTGCTCGAAGTGGCGTCTCTCTTGATGTACCAATATGATTTTCGCCAACAACATCGTATTTTTCGTCTATATTGCTCATTATAAAATTTGTTGTATTTTACTTATTATTTTTTATTTTTTACTTAAACGCACAATACCCAATAAAATCCCTTTAAAAACGCCCATACTTTAACGGCTTCAATTAAATAATTTCTATCCCGTTTAAAATCATGCTGTTGTTTTTAATTTTTTTCTCAAATCTTCTATAAAGTCCTTCAAAGTAATTGTGCCAACATCGCCATTTCCATGAACCCGAAGTGATACACTTTGTGATTCCATTTCTTTTTCGCCTATAATTAGCATATATGGAATTTTTTGAGTTTCAGCGTCTCGTATTTTTCGTCCAATTTTCTCTTCTCGAATGTCAACTTCTATTTGTTGGTCAAATTCTTCGTTAATTTGATTGGCTATTTCATGAGAATAATCATTGTATTTAGATGCAATCGGCAATACAATCACTTTTACTGGTGCCAACCAAACGGGGAAATTTCCGCCAGTATGTTCTATTAATAAAGCGATAAAACGCTCCATAGAACCAAATAAAGCACGATGAATCATAACCGGCCTGTGACTTAAATTATCAGAACCAATATAAGTTAGATCAAAATTTTCGGGCATCATATAATCAACTTGTATGGTACCAATTTGCCATTTCCGACCAATTGCATCACGAACCATAAAATCTAGTTTTGGACCATAAAATGCTGCCTCGCCTTCTTTGTTTGTAGTTTTCATACCTCGTTCCAGCGTTGCTTCAATTATTGCAGTTTCAGATAAGCGCCACATTTCATCTGTTCCTAAATACTTTTCTAAATTATTAGGATCACGAAGCGAAATTTGTGTTTGAAAATCATTAAAACCTAATTTTCCATAAACAAAGTTGACCAAATCTACTACTTTCAAAAACTCTTCTTTGAGTTGGTCTGGTCGGCAATAAATGTGTGCATCGTCTTGTGTAAATCCTCGTACCCGAGTTAACCCGTGCAGCTCACCACTTTGTTCGTATCTATAAACTGTACCAAACTCAGCATATTTTATAGGTAATTCTTTATAACTGCGTGGTTTGGTTGCATATATTTTACAATGATGCGGACAGTTCATTGGTTTTAGAAAAAATTCCTCGTTCTCTGCTGGTGTTTTTATGGGTTGAAAAGCATCTTGGCCGTATTTAGCAAAATGTCCAGAAGTGATATACAGTTCTTTTTTACCAATGTGCGGTGTAGCCACGTGTTGGTATCCAGCACGCATTTGAATTTTCTTTAAAAAACCTATCAAGTTTTGTCGTAATGCTTCGCCTTTTGGTGCCCAAAGCGGCAAACCCATTCCTACTTCTTCATCAAAATAAAAAAGTTCTAATTCCCTTCCTAGTTTGCGGTGATCGCGTTCTTTTGCTTTTTCTAACGCATCGAGATAGGTATCTAATTCCGACTTTTTAGGAAAAGAAATACCATATACTCGAGTCAACATTTTGTTTTTTTCGTCAGCTCTCCAATATGCCCCTGCAATTGAAGTGATTTTTACAGCTTTAATTAATGATGTTTCAGGAATGTGTGGACCAGCACATAAATCGATAAAATTGCCTGTTTCGTAAAAGGTAATAGTACCGTCTTGCAAACCATCAATTAATTCAAGTTTATAACTGTTTTTATTTTGTGTAAAAAATGCAACAGCTTCTTGGTTACTTACTGCTTTACGAATGTTCTTTGATTTTAATTTTGCCAACTCCAGCATTTTGTTTTCAACGGCTTTAAAGTCGGCATCTGTGAATTTGTAACCGCCAAAATCTACATCATAATAAAAACCGTTTTCTATTGCTGGACCAGTACCTAATTGAATATTTGGATACAGTTCTTGTAAAGCCGCACCCAATAAATGCGCTGAAGTATGCCAAAAAGCATTCTTACCTTCATCGTCTTTAAAAGTAAATAAATTTATTTTTGAACCATCTATTAACACATCATTTACATCGATAATTAATCCATTAGAACTAGCAACCAAAACTTCTTTTACAAGCGAATTACTTATTGAACCAGCAACATCAACTAGTGAAACTTTATCTTGGTTGTAAGTTTTCTGAGTGCCATTTGGAAGATTTATTGTTATCATTTTTATGATTGGAATTTTATTTTGAACATTCTTTGCAATCTTTAATGTTTAAGATGTGTCCTGTTATTATTAGAACTGTAAATAAATAGCGTGAATAATTTAACCAATAAATTTGTTCTTGAAATAGGGTTGAAAACAAAAAGCCAAAAAACGAAATCCATAACAATAAAGCAATTTTGGCATTGGTTATATTTTCTGTTGCTTTATAAATCGAAATAAAAGAGATACTTAGAAATATATATTTATAAACAGGATCTTCACAACAAGATTCTGAACATACAATTATTAGTGTTGATGCAATACAATGCACCAAGCATATTGATGAACTTAAAATACCTATTAGATCTGCTTTATTGATTTTAAAAGTAGAAATCATTTTTCAATTTTTTTTAACCAATTAATAATATTTTGTAAATGTTGCTCTCCATAAAGCGAAATAAATTTTTGTGTTTCAGAATTTTTATTGTCCTGATAAACTAATAATCGCTGATTGGCAAATTCCTCTGTAAGATCTATTTTACAATCGTTTACAATACAGTTTTTCCAGTCGTTGAATGTTTGCGGTATCATTAATATGTGATTATAAGGTTATGACCAAATCTGGAAGATTGCCCCCAAGCGCTTCATACAATTGCGGAAAACAGCCTACTTGCCCAGCATCAATCATATTTTTAGGTTGTATATTACCTGTTCCGCAAGTATCAAATGTGCCTTCTGCTAAGTCTCGTCTTATAGCACACTGATCACAAGCCATAATCAATATCCCTTTTTCAGCTGCTAAAGCGTTGAGCCGTTCCCCAACTTCATTTCCCTTTCTTAATACGTGTACGTTTTCATCAAAAAAGAACATTCCGATTACTTCAGCTCCGTGACTATTTTTTTCCAATTGTGGCAATATCATCGTTGCCAATTGAAATGTTGAAGACATATCTGTCTTGAAAATGTAAGCTACTTTCATTTTTTTATTAGTTTAAATTTGAAAAAATAATATTAATGCAATAATGTTGCAAAAGTAATGATTATCTTTTTAAATGCAATAAAGTTGCATTAAAATTTAAAAAAAGTTGTCGAAGAATAAAAAATTCATTTTAAAAACTCTAGCACCTCAAAATAAAATAATCCCTTACATTTGTGTAAATACTTTTGATATTATGGACATCTTATTACAATTAGCACTTATCATCCTTCCTGCTGGAGGAATTTTTTTAACAGTTAGTTTATTTCTTAAAAGACAAAGCGAAAAAGAGGTGCGTAATCTTCAAATTGAATTAAGAAAAGAACGTCAAAATTTCTTTTTACCAAGCAGAGTTGAATCCTACCAAAGAGCTGTATTGTTACTTGAACGAATCCACCCTAACAGTTTAGTTATGAGGCTTCACAACCCTATTTTAACAGCTAAAATGTTTCAGTCTGATTTACTAAAAGCAATTCGTGAAGAATACGATCACAATGTTGCTCAACAAATTTTCGTCTCATTAAATGGTTGGAAAATGGTAAAAGATTCAAAAGAAGAAACAATTAAAATCATCAATTTAGCAGGAAATCAAATGGGACCAATTGCTTCATCAACAGATTTAGCTGGAAAAATATTTGAAATAGTTGGAGAAGTTGGAACATTACCAACAGAAATTGCGGTTGACTATTTGAAAAAGGAATTACAAGAATTATTTTAAAATAAATAGTGTAATGGAAAACAATTCAATACTAACTATCAATCCTTTAGGATTTCCTTGGGAAACCAGAGATCCATTTATATTTTGCGTTCATCATAGAGATTTATTCCCGAAAGGAAACGATGAAATGGGTCCAATAGAATCTTTAGAAGGAAGAAATATTGGAAATGATTTCACTATTAAAAATGGGTGGAGAATGTATCATGGTCAAAAAATTCCAGGCTTTCCACACCACCCACACAGAGGTTTCGAAACGATAACTATTGTAAAAGAAGGATTTGTTGATCATACAGATTCATTGGGCGCTTCAGCTCGATTTGGAAATGGAGATGTTCAATGGATGACTGCTGGAAAGGGTGTTTTACATTCAGAAATGTTTCCTTTATTAAACAAAGAAGAAGAAAATCCTGCTGAACTTTTTCAAATATGGCTGAATCTACCAAAGGTTGCTAAATTTGTTGAACCTCATTTTAAAATGCTTTGGAGCGAAGATATCCCGCTTTTAAAAGAGAAAGATGAAAACGGAAATTCAATAGAGATAAACGTTATTGCCGGAAATTTAAATACTACTAAAGCACTTTTTCCTACACCAAATTCGTGGGCAGCAAATTCAGAAAATGAGGTTGCTATTCTAACTATAAAGTTAGATAAAAATGCAATCTGGACGCTTCCAAAAGCGAATTCAAAACTTAATAGAACTCTTTATTTTTATAAGGGGGATGGACTGAAAATAGATGACGTTGAAATCCCAATTTACAACAGTATTCAATTAAATTCATTAATAAACACAGTGATTCAAGCTGGAAATGAGGATTGTTTTCTTCTACTTTTACAAGGAAAACCAATTGACGAACCAGTTGTTCAGCATGGTCCTTTCGTAATGAATACGCGGCTTGAAATTCAAGAAGCATTTCACGACTATCAAGCAACTCAATTTGGAGGTTGGCCTTGGCCGAAGCACGAGCAAGCTCACCCAAGAGAAAAAGGGAGATTTGCAATTCATGCTGATGGTAAAACCGAGATAAAATAGTATCATTTCATTCTTCTTTTTTAGTACCTTTGTTTTATGCGCATTGATATTCTTACAGTACTTCCACAGTTACTTGACAGCCCGTTTTCGGCTTCAATTATGCAACGAGCTCAAGATAAAGGGCACGTTGAAATCCACATTCATAACATCCGTGATTATTCTACAAACAAGCATAAAAATGTAGACGACTATCAGTATGGTGGTGGAGCCGGGATGGTTATGTCGATTGAGCCTATTGCGGCTGCTATTGAAAAACTAAAAGCGGAAAGAAACTACGACGATGTTATTTATATGTCGCCCGATGGTGAATTATTAGAGCAATCCATTTGCAATACAATGAGTCTTTCCAAAAATTTACTAATTCTTTGCGGGCACTATAAAGGTGTAGATGAGCGAATTAGAGAGCATTATATTACCCGAGAAATTTCTATTGGTTCGTATGTTTTATCTGGAGGAGAATTGGGTGCAGCGGTTTTAGTTGATAGCATAGTTCGATTAATTCCAGGTGTTTTAAACGACGAAACATCTGCTTTAACTGATTGTTTTCAAGACGATTTATTATCACCTCCAGTTTATACGAGGCCTCCAAGTTTCAATGGTTGGGTAGTTCCAGAAGTTTTACTTTCAGGTGATTTTGCTAAAATTGAAAAATGGAGAGAAGAAAAAGCAATGGAAAGAACGATAGAAAAAAGACCCGATTTATTGGATTAGACTTTAAGACATTAGACTGTAAGACAAAAGACTGAAAAATATGACTGATATTCAAACATACATTGACTTATTAAAAAGCGGAAAAACAATCCTTTACCCTACTGATACAGTTTGGGGAATTGGATGTGACGCTACAAATGAAGAGGCTTGCCAAAAAATAATGGCGCTTAAAAATCGAGAGGAAGAAACCAGTTTTATTATGTTGGTGGACAGTTTTCAAATGATTGAAAGATACGTTCCTGAATTTCATGAAGTTTGCTATGAATTAGGTGATTTTGCTGTCACTCCTCTCACAATTATTTATCCTAATGCTAAAAACATTGCTCCTTCAGTATTAGCTGCTGATGGCTCTGTAGGAATTAGAATCACAACTGATCCAACGTGTATAAAATTAATCAAAGGATTGAGAAAGCCATTGATTAGTACGTCGGCTAATTTATCGGGGAAACCAACTCCTATGAATTATGATGAAATATCAGAAGAAATTAAAAAAGGCGTTGACGGGATAATTGAAGAGAGATTGAAAGAAAGAATGAGTTCACCGTCACAAATTATAAAAGTTGAAACGGATGGAACTTTTAAGATAATTAGGGAATAAGACCTCAAGACATTAGACTTCAAAACATATGCCTCATAAAACAATTATAAAAGATATTCAGAACAAAAAATTCGAGAAGGTTTATTTTCTTCACGGAGAGGAAGGCTATTTTATTGATGAAATAACGAAAGCATTGGTTGACAATGTATTAGAGGAGCACGAACGCGATTTCAATCAAGCAATTATGTATGGTAAGGATTCAGAAGTTTTAACTATTATTTCTGAATGTAAAGGTTACCCAATGATGGCTGAGCGTAAATTAGTTATTATTAAAGAAGCGCAAGATTTAAAAGCATTTGATGATTTGGAATCTTATTTTGAAAATCCATCTGATAGAACTGTTTTTGTAATCAACTACAAGCACAAAACATACGATACCCGAAAAAAAATAGCCAAAATTGTTGCTAAAAATGGATTGATTTTTAAATCTGAAAAAGTTAAAGAATACCAACTTCCAGAATGGATTGCAACCTATGTTAAAAGTGTTGGTTACGGAATCACCCCTAAAGCCAGTATCCTTTTGTCTGAATTTTTAGGAAATGATTTAAGTAGAATCACCAATGAACTTGAAAAATTATTTCTTTTATTAGAAAAAGGAACAGATATAAACGATGTTCACGTAGAAGAAAACATAGGAATATCAAAGGATTACAACGCTTTCGAATTAATTAACGCTATTGCTGTTAGAGATGTTTTAAAAGCTTTTACAATTGTTAATTATTTTGAACACAATCCTAAAGCGGGAGACATGATGGTTGTTGTGCCAACTGCCTTCAATTTTTTTAGTCGTTTGATGCGGATTCATTTTCTTCCAAATAAAACCAAAGAAGGTGTAGTTGCAGCATTAAAAGTTCATCCTTTTGTGGCAAGTGAGCAAATAAAGGCAACAAAGGTTTATAACGCTAAAAAAATCGCTTCAAACATCGCAATTCTTCATGAATACGATTTAAAATCCAAAGGAATTGGGAACTCTTCTTTTAGTCAAGGTGACTTAATGAGAGAAATGATTTACAGATTATTACATTAAATATGCACTTATTTTACGATCCAACGATTATTGCAACTGCAACACATCATGTTTTAAACGAAGAAGAATCAAAACATGCATGTAAAGTAATGCGGCTAATTGAAGGAAATGAAATCGCAATTTTAAACGGTAAAGGAATCGAATTTATCGGTAGAATTAGTCATGCACATGCAAAGCATTGTAAAGTAGAAATACTATCCAAAACAGAAGAAAAAACTCCTTCTCATGAATTACACATTGCCATTTCTCCTACAAAAATAATTGATCGAATTGAGTGGTTTTTAGAAAAAGCAACTGAAATAGGTGTTACAGAAATAACTCCGTTACTATCTTCAAATTCAGAAAGAAAGCAAATTAAAGATGAACGATTAGAGAAGATAATAATTGCAGCGATGAAACAATCAAAGCGGTTGCACTTACCAAAACTTCATCCTTTAACGAATGTGTCAGACTTTATCAAACAACACCCAAAAGGACTTATAGCTCATTGCTATGAAGCTGAAAAACAATCTATTAATCAAGTTTTCGAAACTATAAACTGCCCTATTTTAATTGGACCAGAAGGTGATTTCTCCACTTCAGAAGTAGAGAAAGCTTTGAGCGCTGGATATAAAACAATTACGCTTGGAAAAAACAGACTTAGAACTGAAACTGCAGGACTTTACGCTGTTATGCAAGCGCAAATGATAATAGAAACTATTGAAAATTAACACATTAAACTACTATTTATGAAACTTTTTTTCGGAACACTTCTCATTTTCATTTCTTTTAATAGTTATTCTCAAGGAACCTATCAGTTAGCTGTCCTGAAATACAATGGCGGCGGAGATTATTATGCAAACCCTACTGCACTTCCAAATTTAGTTTCATTTTGCAATCAAAATTTATCGACTTCTATTTCAAAAGATGTTCCTTACGTTGAAGTAGGAAGTCAAAATATTTTCTTGTACCCTTTTATTCACATGACTGGCCATGGAAACGTAGTCTTCTCTCCTACTGAAGCAGAAAATTTACGTAACTATTTATCCGGTGGAGGTTTCCTTCATATCGATGATAATTATGGAATGGATCAATTCATACGAGTTGAATTAAAGAAAGTGTTTCCAAACAATGAATTAGTTGAGCTTCCATTTAATCATCCTGTATTTCATCAAAAATTCAATTTTAACAGTTTACCAAAAATTCACGAACATGATGGAAAACGACCACAAGCGTTTGGAATTATTGTAGATGGTAAATTGGTTTGTATGTACACCTACGAAACCGATTTAAGTGACGGTTGGGAGGATTCTCAAGTTCATGGAGACTCATCAGAAAAAAGAAAACAAGCACTTCAAATGGGCGCAAATATTTTGATGTATGCTTTTATGGGGAGGTGAACAGATTGATAATCGGTGTGAAAATCAGTTCAGTTCTTTCCTTCAATCCATTTAATGATAGAAGCATCATTAGGAAGAGTTGTTGGAGGAATTACTTTTATCAAAAAGCCATTTTCATCCAATAAGTATTTTTGAAAGTTCCATTTAACAGAGCTGTCCTCTACTCCATTTTTTGATTTTTCAGTCAGAAATTTATAAACTTCACATTTATTTTTTCCTTTTACAACTACTTTATCCATGATTGGAAATGTGACACCGTAATTCTTTTTACAGAATTCTCCAATTTCAGCATTCGTACCAGGCTCTTGACTCATAAAATCATTAGCAGGAAAACCTACAATCACAAATTTTTGATTTTTATACTTTTTATACAATTCCTCTAATTGCTCATATTGAGGAGTTAAACCACATTTTGAAGCAGTATTAACGATCATAATTTTTTTACCTTTCAATTTAGAAAAATCAAATTCATTTCCAGAAAGGTCTTTTACTTTTAATGAATGAATTGAACTTATTTTTTGTCCAAATGAACCAAATGAGAAAGATACCATAGCGAATAAACTAATTAAAAATGATTTCATACTTTTCTATATTTTTCATTTCAAATATACTTTAAAAAAGTTAATAAAAGCAAAAAAAGGATCAAAATCTTATGAATTTTGTTCCTCTTTCTGTTAATTCTGCTAAAACTATAAAACCTAACCTACAACTATGAATTGTAAGGCAAAAAGATAGGTATTTTCTAAATTACTTTCCAAATATTTAGTGAGAAAAAATGAAAAAAATGTTAAAAAATATAAATTATGAATTTAAAACGCCTTTTCATCTATTATTTCCATTTTTTTCCTTGACAATTTAGAATACAAAATAGCCAACAAAAAGAAACATCCAGCCACTACAATAATCATTGAACTTACTGACACATCAAAATAAATCGATGCATAATAGCCTGTCACACAAGCTATACTCGAAAACAAACAAGAAATCCAAAGCATTGGAATTAACTTATCATTTAATAAATAAGCTGTTGCTGGTGGAATCACTAAAAGTCCGACAACTAATATTGCTCCAACACTTTCAAAACTCATTACAGTAGTTATACTTACTAAAGCCATAAAAACATAATGCCAAAAACTAACATTAATTCCTTTGGATTGAGCAAACTCCTCATGAAATGAGATTATTTGTAATCCTTTAAAACCAAAAACAACGAAAAGTAGAACTAAAATAAACACGGGTAAAATCATCCACATACTTCGTGTGCCATACAACCTACCATCAATGATGATTTTATCTAAAAAGGTTATTCCTAATTCACCAAACAATACACAATCTTGATCTAAATCTGCATTACCATCTGTAAATAATGCAATTAGAATCACTCCTAAAGCAAATAACCATGTAAACGTAATACCAATTGACGCATCTTCTTGTAATTTCAATTTCTTGTGCAAAAAGTCAATAATGAAAGTTGTAAAAACACCAAATACGGCAGCTCCAATTAAAATAAAACCTGAATTAAAATTTGAACTTACTAAATATGCAATTACAATCCCAGGCAAAACACTGTGAGAAATTGCATCCCCTACCATCACCACTTTCCGAAGCACCAAAAAGCAACCTAAAAGCGAACAACTCCATGCAATTAAAAGTGCTGTAATCAGAGTTAAAAAATCATTTATTCCTATCATTAGTAAGGTATGTCTTTATTATGTGGATCAGAAGTTGGGAAATCCAATTCCTTTAACAATTCTTTTTCAATTTCTGGAGTAATCAAATGTTCGATGGTTTCAGCTGTTCCATGAATATGATCATCTTTAAAATTCATTCTTTTTGTGAGATATAATTCCCATAATCTGTGAGAACGTATAATTCTGGCCGCCTCTGTTTCACCGATTTTTGTAAGAGAAAAATGATTCTCGTTTTCAATTAAGAAACCACTTTTGACTAATTTTTTAAAAAACAAATACAAAATTGAGGTGTCCATCGCTCTTTTCTCTAAAAAATCTCTAAATGAAACAATTTCTAAACCCTGTTCTTTTAATTGGTACATTGTTTTAAGGATATTCTCCTCACCTATTTTTCTGGAATTAGTTTTCGTTCTCTTTCGAATTGACAACCAACCTTTTTGAGGAGCAAATATCAATGTAATCAGTGTAAATAAAAATAATGAAAAAACAATCCAAGGTCCAGTAGGCATGTTGTCTTTCACAGTTGAAAATACTACTCCCAATATTCCAGATATAATCCCAAAAATAGCGGCTATCACTAACATAAGAGGTAATTTATTGGTCCAATATCTTGCTGAGGCTGCAGGAGCAATCAATAAAGCCGACATCAAAACAACTCCAACTGCCTGAATACCAATTGCAACGGTTAAAACTGTTAAAGAAGACAATAAAAATTCAATCCGTTTTGTCTTAATTCCAATTGTTTTAGCGAATTCTGAATTAAAACACAACAATTGAAACGGTTTAAAAAACAAAATCACTAAAGACAAAATCACCAAAGAAGCTATTATAAACACCTGAATATCAACAGATGTCATTGTAGCTGCTTTTCCAAATAAAAAATTCTTTAAACCGCTTTGTTCCGCATTTTGACTTTTAGAAATGATTGACAACAACACAGACCCTTTAGCGAAAAACAATGTTGATACTAAAGCAATTGCCGTGTCTTCACTTAATTTAGTTGCTCTTGAGATATAATCAATCGACCAAACTGAAAACCAACCAATTACCAACGCACCAATCATTAATGATAGTGGGTCTTTTGTGCCAGCAAACATAAAACCAATACAAACCCCGGGAAGTACGGAATGAGAAATTGCATCAGCAATTAACGTCTTTTTACGTAAAAATGAAAACGTACCCACTACTCCAGAAATTCCTCCAATAACAGCTACACCCAAAATTACTTTTTGAGCAATTGGATCAGTAAAAAAATATGTTAACACTTCCATCATTTGTCTTCAAATCCTTTTTCACGCATTGGAAAATCTTTATCCTTGATAATATTTTGCATTTTAGATAATAAATTTAACTGCCCACCATAAGTTGCCTGTAAATTTTCTTCCGTTAGAATATCTTTAGTTGGTCCGTGAGCAATCAAACGTGTATTCAATAAAACCAAATAATCAAATGAATCTGATACCGTCTGTAAATCATGATGTACAATTACAACTGTTTTTCCTTCGTTTTTCATTGAAATCAATAACTCTAAAATGGTTTTTTCAGTAGCAACATCTACTCCAACAAAAGGCTCGTCCATTACATACATGTCTGCTCCTTGTGCCAAAGCTCTTGCTAAAAAAACACGTTGTTGCTGACCTCCAGAAAGTTGTGATATTTGACGGTCTTTATAAGGAGTTAGCTTTACCTTGTCAATAGCTTCAGAAGCCAATTGCTTGTCTATTGAACTTAGCCTGTTGAATAATTTCCCTGGCTTATACCTTCCCATTCTTACAACATCCTCAACAGTGGCCGGGAAATTCCAATCAACTGATTCTCTTTGAGGAACATAAGCAACTCTATCTCGAACTAAATCTAAGTTTTTATCGAACAATTTAGAAAACCCACTTGACAAGGGCACTAAACCCATTATTGCTTTTAACAATGTAGATTTTCCTGATCCGTTCGGACCAACAATCCCTATAATTTGACCCATTGGCAATTCAAAATCAATATCCCACAATACCGGAATTCGATTGTATGCAACAGATAAATTATGAACTTCAATGCTGTTTTTTTCCATTGTATACCAATTGTTTTTTAGTAAGTGCGTTTACCAAAGTAAAAACATTTTTTTTCATCATACCCACATAAGTGTCGGCGCCAGATTTCTCATCTCCAAGTGCGTCAGAATACAGAATACCACCTATTTTAACTATTTGATTTTTAGATTTACATCCTTCAATTACCGCAGAAATTGATTTAGAAGAGACGCTGCTTTCAACAAATATTGCTTTTACTTTTCTTTTAACAATCAGGTTTACTAAATTGGAAACATCTTTTAATCCAGGTTCGGATACAGTTGAAATCCCTTGAATTGCTAAAACTTCAACATCAAATGCTTTCCCAAAATAATGAAATGCATCATGAGAAGTAATTAAAATGCGTTGCTCTTTAGGTATTTCATGGATTTTAGAATTTAACTCAGAGTTAAGACTTATAAAATCAACTTCTATTTTTGAATAATTTTTAAGAATAAACTCTTTATCTTTAGGGAATATTTTAACTAATTGATTAGCACACTCTTTAACACCTTCCAACCAAAGAAAAGGATCAAACCAAACATGTGGATCGTGCGTATGTGAATTTACTTTAATCAATTTACTTTCAGTCATTCCATTTGAAAAAGAAATAATATCTTTTTCATCTTTCATTCTTTCAAATAAATCAGTCATTTTCCCTTCTAAGTGAAGTCCATTAAAAACAATTACCCTTGCATTTCCTAATGCTCGAACATCAGAAGGTTTCGCTTCATACATGTGAGGATCAACCCCAGCTCCCATTAAAACTTTAACTTCGTATTTATCTTTCACTAATTGCTTGACCAAATCCCCAATAATAGTTGTTGTGCAAACGATTGATTTTGAATCACCTACTGCTTTTGGCTTCCATTCACAAGAAGAAAACAAGCAGATAAAACAAAAGCTTAAAACCTTAACGATTGAATAAATTATAGACTTCATTTACACTAATTGTATAAAAATTTTATCCGCTACAACAGAAGAAAAACTAACTTCTTTACCGTTTACAAAAACTAAAACCGATGCATCAAATTCAAATTTTTCAAGCACAGAAATCTCTGTACCCAAACCAATCTCATATCTTTTTAAAAATTGAAAAAACCCAGTTGAGCCATCTTCAACCCCTACTACAATTCCTTTACTATCAATTGAAACATCAGAAAGCGCACTATTTTTATTTATTTTTTCAAATACCCCATTTTTATCAGGAATTAAATCTCCGTGTGGATCTACTTTTGGAAAACCTAAATATTCATCCAAACGATCTGTCAATTTGGTCGATTGAATATGCTCTAACTGTTCAGCTATTTCATGCACTTCGTCCCACTCAAAATTTAGTTTATTAACTAAAAAAACTTCCCATAGACGGTGTTTTCTAATTATCTGAATAGCAGCCTTTTTCCCTACAGAAGTCAATTCGCAACCTTGGTATTTTTGATAGGAAATTAATTCTTTTTCAGACAACTTTTTTAACATATCTGTAACAGAAGAAGCTTTTGTAGCCATTTTTTCAGCTAATAGATTGGTAGAAATCGCCTCGGTAACATCTTGTGATAAAGAATAAATTGCTTTTAGATAATTTTCTTCACTTTGAGATAACATAGAATTGTTTTTGTTTAAAGTTACAACTTATTTTTAGATGAGTCTAAATAATAATAATTAAGAGCTGTAATTTTAAAATAGTTATTGAAGATTCGAATTATTAAATATTAAAATAACTGAATATCAATATGTTATGTAGTTGCAACTGGATCAACTTTAACTTAAAATACTCATTATCAAATACTTATAAAATAATTTTTATTAATTATAAAAGCAGCTGTTTGGTAGAAACTAATTAATCAACTGAATAATTTCAGTATTTTTGTCACCAATTACTTTAACTGATAATTAAATAAAAGATTTTGAAACAAAAAGTATTTTTCATTACTCCTCCGTTTACTCAATTAAACACTCCTTATCCTGCAACAGCCTACTTAAAGGGCTTTTTAAATAAGCACGGTGTAGCTGCTTTTCAAACAGATTTGGGGATAGAAGTAATTTTAGAATTATTTTCTAAATCTGGATTAACACAACTTTTTTCTACAATTGAAACGGGGAATTTAACAGGAAATGAAAATTGTAACCGAATCATTCAACTTAAAAAAGAATACCTAAAAACAATTGATCCAATAATATCATTTCTTCACGATAAAAACCCAACATTAGCTCATTTAATATGTGAGCGAAATTATTTACCAGAAGCTTCAAGATTTGTACAATTAGAAGATTTGGAATGGGCTTTTGGTACGATGGGAATTCGAGATAAAGCCAGACATTTAGCAACACTCTATCTTGAAGATATTTCCGACTTAATTATTGAATTAATCGATCCTCATTTTGGTTTCAGTAGATACGCGGAAAGATTAGGAAGATCTGCTTCTACTTTTGATGAATTAAATTCAGCTTTAACGAAAGAAGACACCTACGTAGACTCTATTTTAATCAATTTATTAAAGGCTAAAATTGAAATTGAAAAACCTACTTTGGTTGCAATTTCAGCTCCTTTTCCTGGAAATTTATACAGTGCTTTCAAATGCGGACAATGGCTTAAAGCGAATCATCCTGAGATAACAGTTACGCTTGGTGGTGGTTATGCAAATACGGAACTTCGTTCTTTAAAAGATCGTAGGGTATTTGATTTCTTTGACTTTATTACCTTGGATGACGGTGAAGCACCAATCTTAAATTTAATAGAACATTTAGACGGAGAAAGATCGAAAGAAAATTTAAAAAGAACATTTTCACTTCAAGACAATGAAGTAACTTATTTTAATGGTTCAACTACTCCTGATTTTAAACAAAAAGATGTCGGAACTCCTGATTATTCAGATTTACCATTAAATAAATACCTTTCTGTAATTGAAATTGCAAATCCAATGCATCGTTTATGGAGCGATGGAAGATGGAATAAGTTAACGCTTGCCCACGGTTGTTATTGGGGTAAATGTACTTTTTGTGATATTTCGTTGGATTATATTCAAACGTATGAAGCAACAACTGCAGTTATTTTAGTAGATCGAATCGAAGAATTAATTCTTCAAACAGGAAATAATGGTTTTCATTTTGTAGATGAAGCTGCGCCGCCTGCTTTGATGAGAGAAGTTGCTTTAGAGATTTTAAGAAGAGAACTAACAGTTGTTTGGTGGACAAATATTCGATTTGAAAAAAGCTTTACGTTTGATTTATGTAAATTATTATCGCTTTCTGGTTGCATTGCAATTTCGGGTGGTTTAGAAGTTGCGTCTGATCGCTTATTGCGTTTGATTGACAAAGGTGTAACTGTTGCACAAGTAGCGAAAGTTGCTGATAATTTCACTCAAGCTGGAATAATGGTTCATTCCTATTTAATGTATGGTTTTCCTACTCAAACAGAACAAGAAACAGTTGATTCTCTTGAAGTTGTGAGGCAATTATTTGAATTAGGAGCTGTTCAATCTGGTTTTTGGCATCAATTTGCAATGACAGTTCATAGTCCTGTGGGTTTGAATCCTGAAAAATTCAATGTAGTAAATACAACACCAGAAATAGGAACTTTTGCAAACAACGATTTATTTTTTGAAGACCCAACGGGTTGTGATCATGGTACTTTTAGTGAAGGTTTAAAAAAATCTCTTTTCAATTTTATGCATGGAATTGGTTTTGAAATTCCGTTACAACAATGGTTCGACTTTAAAATACCACGAACTACAATTCCTAAAAATTTGATTGAAAGATGTTTAGAGCTTGATGAAGAAAAAGAAATGAAACCAAGCTCAAAAGTAATCTGGTTAGGAAATATACCATCTATTCGATTCTACACTAAAAATAAAAAAGGTAAAACTCAAAATATGTCTGCTCTGTTGTTTCAAACGAAAAAAGAAACAATTGAAATTAATGTGAAGGAAGACATTGGGAAATGGATTATCCGAACTCTTCAAGAAATAGCTGTTGATGTTAGAAAAACGTCTACTTTGGAAACAATACAAAAAAGTTTTACTGAAAATGATTTGGGTGATTTTACTATTTTTTGGAAAAGTTTCACCGTTGCCCAATTAAGAGACAACGGTTTAATCAGTGTTTAAAATCTATATCTCGCAAAACCAAAAGCAGCTGAAATTCCATTTTTATTTTTCGTGAAAAAAGAAATTGTATCTCTTGAAGAGATACCAAATTCATACGATCCTCCAAAAGTAGAAAATTTGATTCCGATCGGGAAGTTGTTTGAATAAACTCCACCTCCAAAATAACCTGCACTTAGAGTAACTACTTTTAAAACTCTCAAATCACCTCCAAAAGAGAAAACTGCATTTTGAATACTTCCAGGATTATCTCTATTTAATGGTGCAACAAAATCAAATCCAAAATGAAGGAATTTAAACGGTTCAAAACTACCTCCTAAACGAATATCTGAAGCATTGCCAATCACAAGTTTCTCCTGACCCTGAAGCTGTAACATTCCACCATCAGAAATTAATTTACCTATTGATTGTGTAACATCAAAGCCAGAAATTCCACTCATTGAAATTCCTTGCGTCAGTGTGTCTCTTACTTTGTAAACATTTCTATCATAGGTTACACGACCTATATTATTAACGGCTAATGCTACCTTTAACTTCTTGAAAAACAAAGCACTAACAGAGAAGTCAAGTCCAAACCCCTGCCCCATTGATTTTGGAAGTAAACTTTTAGGCGAATTAAAAGTAGAAGGGTTTATATCTGCAATTGCACCATAATCAACCGTTTTACTTTGAGGTATTGCTAAAAACATTTTTAAGCCTTTGTCATCTGACTGCAGATTAAACAGTGCTAAAGATTGAATGTAGCGTCCACCTATACCTCCAAAAATTTCAATCATATCACCAATACCGATTATTTTTCTTCCATAACCTACGTTGTACGTTCTATTCCTAACCATCTTAACTTCAGAACCATACGTAATTTTACTTAAATTCAAAGGTACACTCAAAATTCCTAAATCTACATTTTTTAAAGTGTCCGAATTTATATCTGGTCTATTAGCAATCGTTGTAGTTGTTCCGTTCATATTAATCTTCAATGAATCAAAATATTGTGAAGAACTACCTCTAAAAAGCAAATCAGTTGTTTGTTGATTAAATTTAGAATAATATTGATAATGCTCATTAATACTCACTGCCAAACCGCCAAATAGTTTACCTTGATATGCAAAACCGAACCAGTTATAATCAAATGAAATCGAAACTCCAGCTTGCGCATAGTTTGCAATTGCTTCCGCTTGTTTTGCAGCATCGATTGTGGTTGAACGATTGAATACTTTATCTTTTACCGATCCATATAAATTCTTAAGTTTGTCAGCGTTTAGAGCCTCTGAGTAGATTCCAAATGCAAATTCACTAGTACCTGTTGTAAATTTTTTCCCCTCGTAAGTAGGTTTCCAACCCAAAGCTGATGAATTAATCCCAAGACATTGATAATCTGATAAAAATGTTGTTGCAACTCCTTTACCAACTGCAGAATAGGATATCCCTTGAGTTTGAGAGTTTAGATTGAAAAGTGAAAATGCAAAAAGTAAAAAAAGAAATAGCGGTTTCATAAGTAATTAATTGTGTAAAAGAGCAACTAATTTAGTGCTAAATATTTAAAACTATAGATTTAACTCAAAAAAAAAGAGGAACATATTCATTAGAATGTGTTCCTCTTTTTTTAATTCTGCTAAAACTATAAAACCTAACCTACAACTATGAATTGTATGGTACAAATTTAAAGAAATTATTTTGATCTGCCTATTTTATTTTTAAAAATTATCTCGTAAAAACCCAATCATCTACTGTAGAGTTATTTTCATCGAATAAATACCCGTCTTCATTGAATAATTTTAAATCTTCAGGGTCAATAATATTATTTTTAATAATGTATCTCGCCATTTTACCTCTTTGATGTTTAGCATACATCATTACAATCTTTAATTGACCGTTTCTAAAATCTTTAAAATGAGGAGTTATCACTCTATATTTCAACACTTTTAAGTCTACTGCTTTAAAGTATTCAGTAGACGCGAGATTGATTAACACCTCCCCTTTCTCCATTTCTTGATTCAAAGAATTCGCTAATTTTGAACCCCAAAAAGAATATAGATTTTTAGTAGATGGATTGATTTGCCACTTTGTACCCATCTCTAATCGGTAAGGATACATTAAATCCATTGGCTTCAATAATCCATACAGCCCTGAAAGAATTCGTAAATTCGATTGTGCACCATCAATTTCTACAGCTGATAAAGTGCCGACATCAAAACCTTTATAAACTTCTCCGTTAAAAGCACTTATCGCCGGAAATACATTTTCACCTTCAATAATCGGACTCATCCAATTCTGATAACGGTGGTAATTTAAGTCAGATAAATCGGTAGATAAATGCATCATCTCCCCTATTCTCTTAGCCGAAATTTTCTTTAACTTCACAACCAAGCTTTCAGTTTCTTTCAAAAACTGAGGAACACTTTACAATTGACTGTTTTTAATTACCTTATAATCAATCGATTTCGCTGGAGAAATAACAATTTTCATAAATGAATTTATTTTGAAGTACAAATGTACTGTAATTATTCACCTCAAATCCGTAAAAATTTAGCTAAAATGGATACTGTATTCAATAAAATGACACTATTTTCATACTACATCGGGATTCTACCTTTTAAGTTCGGACTCAAATTTAAACGTGTTTGATTTACTTTAATTTGAAAATAAATTTACAAATGTGCTTTTGAATTACCATAATTTATAAATTATTCAATACATTTATATCAATTGATTTAAATTAAAGTATGAAAAAAATATTCACTCATCTTACTTTCTATGTACTTGTAGCCATTATTGCAGGAATTTTAACTGGACAACATTTTCATAATCCTAAGAATTTTGATGCATCTTTGATTTCTAATTTCAAAATGCTTGGAACGTCGTTTATAGAAGTAATTAAGATTTTTGTTATACCGATTATTTTCTTGACAATTGTTCTCGGTATTGGTTCAATGGGGAATCTTAAAAAAGTAGGTAGAATCGGTTTGAAATCTCTTATTTACTTCGAGATTGTTACTACGTTTGCCTTGATAATCGGTGTAACCTTAGCTTTATTATTAAAACCTGGAGCTATTGATAAATCAGCAATTGAATTACTTCCTCCGGTTGCCAAAAAAGCAAAGGCAGGCATTCCGATTACACTTGTTGTATTATGTATTTCTATTTTAGTAGGTGTTGCATTGAACTTTTACAGTAAAAGGGAAGCGATTATTTTTAAGATGGAAAAAACATCTAAAATTGTTTTCAAAATATTAAAATACATTATGTATTTCGCTCCTATTGCAGCTTTTGGAGCAATGGCAGCAACTGTTGGAGAATACGGACTTCACACCTTAGTTCCTTTAGGTAAATTAGTGATCACTGTTTATTTCACAATGTTTGTGTTTGTCATCTTTGTTCTTGGAGCGATTATGAAGTATTACAAATTAAATATTTTCAAATTCATTCGTTACATCCGAGAAGAAATTTTGATTGTTTTAGGTACGTCTTCATCAGAATCTGCTTTGCCTTTATTGATGGAAAAATTAGAAAATGCTGGCTGTAAAAAATCAGTCGTAGGACTAGTTGTTCCAACAGGTTACTCATTCAATCTTGACGGAACCTCTATCTACCTTTCGATGGCAGTTATATTTCTTGCTCAAATAAACAACATTCATTTAGGCTTCACAGAAATAGCAACTATGATTGGTATTTTAATGCTCACTTCAAAAGGAGCGGCAGGCGTTGCAGGAAGCGGATTCGTCATCCTTGGTTCAACATTAGAATCTCTAGACACCATTCCAATAGCTTCATTAGCAATCTTATTAGGGGTTGATAAATTCTTGAGCGAAGCAAGAGCGATAACAAATTTCATAGGAAACGGAGTAGCAACTTTAGTGATTGCAAAGAGTGAAAAAGAGTTTGATGAAGAGATGTATCACAAGGAAATCGGGAAGTAGTTATCGGTATGGGATAATGGAATAGAGAAAGATGACGAGATAAGAGGTGAGGAAAATAGCGTGAATTACAAGTATAGAATGCACGATGCTAGAATTGGGAGATACTTTGCTTTGGATCTGTTGGCAAGTAAATATCCACATAACTCGCCTTATGCTTTCTCTGAGAACGTTGTTATTGACCATATTGAGCTTGAGGATCTTGAAAAAGCTAAGCCAGATGGTTCAGCAGATTTAGAAAGTACTAAGATTGAAAATCAGCAAAAGACTGAAGGACAACTTAAGCAAGAAGAGCATACTGGAGTTGTAAAATCTATACCTAAATTTTCTAACAATAATATAACAATAAAAGAGCCTAATCCAGAAAAGGCATTAAGAGCTGTTGGTGCAAGTAATGATTTTATTGAGGGGGTCCCGCCTCTTGTGATTGTTGGAGGAGCGGCTTTAATTACTACAACAATGAATGAATCACCTACAGGATTTGTTTTCTCTCAAGTACAAACTGAAACGTTAAAAACAAGGGGGCAAGACAATCTTAAACCCTTACAATTAAATGGACCTGGGTTTTAATTCCTGATTTTATGCTAAACTATTGTTACTCAATTTTTAAGAAAGGTTGTGGGGAGACTAACTATATGTTTTATCAATCATTTGTTTTTTTATTTTTTTCTTTTCGACTTCTATTTTTGGATGTATATTACTGATTTTGAATATGAATTTTGATAATGAAACATTAGCAGTCTTAACTATTAGTCTATCAGATTCTCAAGAAGTTATTGAAAGAATTAACAAACTTGTTTTTGCTTCTCCCGCTTTGTGGGGGAAATTGGATGCATCTAAAATGCTGGCTCACTGCAATGTAACATACGAATTTATTTACACAGATAAACATCCAAAACCGAATCCTTTCGTGAAATTAATTTTGAAATTATTCGTAAAAAAATTAGTTGTAGATGAAACTCCTTATAAGAACAACAACCAAACAGCACCCGCGTTTATCATTTCAGAAGAGAAAATATTCAACGATGAGAAATCAAGATTAATAAACCACATCACTGATACGCAAAAATTAGGTGAACTTCATTTTGACGGAAAAGTAACTCATTCCTTTGGAAAGCTTACTAAAAGTGAATGGAACAATTTGTTTTACAAACATTTAAACCACCATTTAAAACAATTTGGCGTTTAAATTATTTCTTATCTAAAATAACCCCTATTTCCATTGCCATGTTCAAATTATCAACTGACATAACGTGCTCAATTCTATAGGTATACATTCCTTTTTCAGAAAACTTTTTACTTGCTTCAATTAGATGTTCACTGTCCCAAATTTCTAATCCTGGCTGACCAATATATTCTCCATTTTCACTTACAACCTTTAAATCATAAATTTTTGAAGTTTCCTTTTTAGAAGGCGAAATCTCTGTAACCTTTACATTCAATACTTCATAAGAAAATCCTTCAATATAACGAAAAGCCAAACTTAATTTATAGTGAATACTAGTGTCCTTAATTTGCACCTTAAACGTTTTAGCATCCTTTTTGAGCCACTCCATCTGAGGAGATAACTCTTGATTTTCACTAAAAATTCTACTTTTAGATTGACAACTTACAAAAACAATTAAAACAAATGTTAAAATACTCATCTTTAATAACCTAACTACATTTTTCATATTCTTTATTTTAACTAATTATTTCGATTATATCTAAATACATTATAATTATACTGTTTTCATAATCTATGGGCATTATACTATCTGTTTTTATAATAGCTCCTAAATATAATTGGTATTAATACCAATTCAACAAAAAGTAACAAAATACTAAATATTAAAAATAAAATTCTTTAAAATTAACCTTCCATCTGGAGTCATAATTGATTCTGGATGAAATTGAACACCATAAACAGGATAATCTTTGTGGTCAAATGACATTAAAACACCATTTTCTGAAATGGACGTTTTAATAAATGGTGAATTTTCTTGACAATCAATCGCCCAACTATGGTATAGCGCTACTTGAAATCTTTCTTCTAAACCATCTAAAATGGCAGATGGATTTAAGATAATAGCATCTGATTGCACTCCATGAAATACGCTTTCTAAATTGTATAACGTATCACCAAAATGAACCGCCAAAGCTTGCATCCCTAAACATACACCTAAAATTGGCTTTTTATCATACCAATCCTCAATAATATTCATCATCCCAATAGATTCTTCAGGCAAACCTGGACCTGGAGAAAGAATAATTTTATCAAATTCAGCAACTTCCTCAGATGAAATTTCATCATTTCTTTTAACAACGACATGAACACCTAATCCTTCAACATAATGAAAAAGATTAAATGTAAATGAATCGTAATTATCAAGAATTAAAACTTTCAATGAAATATGAGTTAATTTTAGTAAACTTGCAACAAAGTTAACTATAACTAAGAGATTAATTAGTAAATATTAACAATCAATTTATAGACTAAAAATGAAAAAAGCAGTTACAATTTCAGGAGCTCCAGCACCAATCGGACCTTACAGTCAAGCTATTTTTGCAAACAACACTTTATACGTAAGTGGGCAAATTCCTTTAAATCCAGTAGATGGGAGTTTGGTTGTTGACTCAATTCAAAACGCTACCCATCAAGTACTTAAAAATATTTTCGCATTATTAGCAGAAGAAGGTTTAAACGAGGACAATGTTGTAAAATGCAGTATATTTCTAAAAGATTTAAATGATTTCTCTGTTGTAAATGAGATCTACGGAAGTTATTTTAAAAACATTCCACCAGCAAGAGAAACAGTTCAAGTTTCAAAATTACCTTTAGATGTACCTATTGAAATCTCTTGTATTGCCGTTAAATTTTAAGTTTGAAACATTGAAGAGAACAGTTTGAAAAATAACAACACATACAAACTAAGTGTTATCATTGTTAATTACAATGTTGAATTTTTCTTGGAACAATGTCTCAATTAAGTCATAAAAGCTGCCGAAAGTATCACTTCAGAAATCTTTGTAGTTGACAACAATTCGATCGACGGTTCAGTTGAGATGGTCAACTCTAAATTCCCTGATATCCAACTAATTGCAAACAAAGATAATCGAGGTTTTTCTAAAGCAAATAATCAAGCAATTGAAATCTCTTCAGGTGAATACATACTCTTACTAAATCCTGACACTGTAGTTGAAGAAGATACATTCCAAAAAGTAATTGACTTTATGGATAGCCACCCTGACGCAGGAGGCTTAGGAGTAAGAATGATAGATGGTAGAGGGAATTTTTTACCAGAATCAAAAAGAGGACTACCTACACCTACAGTAGCATTTTATAAAATTTTCGGAATCTCTAAACTATTTCCAAAATCAAAAAGATTTGGACAATACCACTTAGGGCATCTTAGCGAATTTGAAACCAATGAAGTAGACATTTTAAGCGGTGCTTTTATGTTGATGCGTAAAACAGTATTGAATAAAGTTGGACTTCTTGATGAAACTTTTTTCATGTATGGAGAAGACATTGACTTATCCTATAGAATTCAAAAAGGAGGATATAAAAACTATTATTTTCCAGAAACGAGAATAATACATTACAAAGGAGAAAGTACAAAGAAAAGCTCGGTAAATTATGTATTCGTATTTTACAGAGCCATGGTAATTTTCGCTGAAAAACATTTTTCTCAAAAAAACGCAAAACTTTTCTCTTTCCTGATCAATAGTGCAATCTACTTCAGAGCATTTTTAGCAATTCTTGTAAGATTTATAAAAAAAACAATCCTTCCATTAATAGATCTACTTTATATTATTGGAGGATTGATAATTTTAACCAGTTATTGGAAAAAAAGCTCTATAGAATTCCCTGATGAAATACTAACTTACTCGATACCAAGCTATACAATTGCATGGCTTTTGAGTATTTTTTATTCAGGCGGATATGATTATCCTATTAGAATATCAAGATTCATAAAAGGTTCATTTATAGGTACATTATGTATTTTAATCATTTACGCATTACTACCAAAAGATTCGCAATTTTCAAGACTGTATATATTAATTGGAGCGCTATGGACAATGGTTTACTTCACAGTATCTCGTATTTATCTTCATTTTGCTATTGGAAGGGAATTTAATTTATCAGCTAATAAGAATAAAAAATTCGTCATCATTGGTTCTAATCTAGAATGCGAGCGTGTGAGTCAATTGATCAAACAAACAAATGAAAAAATAGAATTCATCGAGTTTATTTCATCAAAAGAAGAAAAAGAGGAAGGTTTTATAGGCACCATTAACCAATTAGATCAAGTTGTTCATATTCATGCTGTTGATGAAATAATTTTTTGCGCAAAAGATACTACAGCACAAACTATCATACATTGGATGTCGACAATTAGCAATGAATCAATTGACTTTAAAATTGCACAACCAGATAGCCTGTATTTAATTGGGAGTAATTCAATAGACACGGCTGGAGATTTATATATTTTAAACATCAATTCAATTTCTTCAAAATCAAATATTCGCAATAAAAGAACATTTGATTTACTAACATCTTTTTTTCTATTAATAGCATCTCCTATTTTAATGTTCTGTTACAAGAATAAAAAGAAATTTTACAAAAACATACTTTCTCTAATTATTGGTAAAAAATCCGTTGTCGGTTATCTTTCCAAAGAAAGAAATGAGTTAAATCTACCTAAAATAAAAACAGGAATCCTCTCACCTGCCGACACTTCAATTCAGTTGAATCAAAGTGTTAATGATAAATTAAATCTAATTTACGCTAGAGATTATAGTATATATAAAGATTTAATGATCCTTAAGAATGCATGGGGGAAATTAGATCGATAACACATCTCGATCAATTCAAATAATCAATTTGATTAATTACGCACTCAATCTTAATTCAAAACCAACGAAATCAATTAAATTCATTCAATCCTTTTCATAAATTAAAAAAAACTTGACATAAAATTCACTATTCAGCACTACTCTATGTTGGAATAAACGAATATTAAACTACTTTTACAGTGTAAATTATTGATACCATTCAAGACTATGGCACAGATTGAGATTAGACTTCCTAAGATGGGAGAAAGTGTAACAGAAGCAACCATTACAAACTGGTTAAAGAATATTGGTGATACCGTTAATATGGATGAGCCTTTAGTTGAAGTTGCAACAGATAAAGTAGACAATGAACTTCCGTCCGAAGCTGCTGGTATATTAATCAAACAATTATTTGATAAAGATCAAGTTGCTCAAGTAGGTGATGTTATCGCAATTATCTCTACTGACGGAGATGGTGGATCTGCTTCAGCTGAACCTGCTAAAGAAGTTTCTTCACCAACAGTATCAGTGAATGAAATTGCCTCTACAATTGAAACAGCTATTTCATCGGTTACCGATTCAATCGATAAAAATGGCCCTTCTGGAAAATTTTATTCCCCACTAGTTAGAAGTATAGCTGAAAAAGAAAATATTTCAATGTCTGAACTAGAATCTATTAAAGGTACTGGTCAAGACGGAAGAGTTACTAAAACTGACATTTTAAGTTTCATTCCAAACAGAAGCGCAAACATGGCGACTCCTGTGGAAGTTGAAACAACTCAATCAGTTGCAGCTACAACTCCAACTAAAACAATCACTCAATTAGGAGGTGGAACAACATCAGGAATTAAAGAACCCGTAATTACTTTATTTCCAGGTGATGAAATCCAAGAAATGGATCGTATGAGAAAGCTGATTGCTGATCACATGGTTATGTCTGTTCATGTTTCTCCTCACGTTACTTCTTATGTTGAAGCAGATGTTACAAACATCGTGAACTGGAGAAATAAAGTGAAAAAAGAATTTGAAAAAAGAGAAGGAGAAAGTTTAACGTTCACTCCAATTTTTATGGAAGCAATTGCAAAAGCTATTAAAGATTTTCCAGGAGTAAATGTCTCAGTAAGCGGAACAAATATCATCCTTAGAAAAGACATTAATTTAGGTATGGCAACTGCATTACCATCTGGAAATTTAATAGTACCAGTAATTAAAAATGCAGATCGTTTAAATTTAACAGGTTTAGCAAAAGGAGTTAACGAATTGGCTAATAAAGCTAGAAATAATAAATTAAATCCTGAAGACATTCAAGGAGGTACGTATACAGTTACTAACGTTGGAACTTTCGGAAACGTAATGGGTACACCAATCATTAATCAACCACAAGCAGCTATATTAGCACTTGGAGCGATTCGTAAAGTACCAGCAGTAATTGAAACACCTGATGGAGATTTTATTGGAATTAGACAAAAAATGTTCTTATCTCACTCTTATGACCATAGAGTTATTGATGGAGCATTAGGGGGGAAATTTGTAAAAAGAGTTGCTGATTATTTAGAACAATTTGATGTAAATAGAGAATTATAACAAAAAAATGTTTATTTTCGTAAGACCCTCTTGAATATATTCTTGAGGGTTTTATTATTTTAAAAGAACTATGAAAATTTTAGTGTTACTTATAGTATTGGCTCCTTTTTTAGGTTATTCTCAAATGACAGATAAACAGGTGAAAACAATGGCAAGTTCAGCCGCCGAACCTGAATTAATTATTGAAAGTTCAAGTTTAATTTTAGAGAAAAGATTATATAATGCTGAAATAATTGTAGATAGGTTATTAGAATTTCAGCCAAACAATGCTAATTACTTGTATAGAAAAGGGTATGTTTTGTTAAATTCAAAATTAGATTACAAACAAGCAATGACTTATTTTGAAAAAGCACTTCCTCTATCAGATGTTGAATATGACTTTTTTTCAATTACAGATACAACTTGTTCAAATGACATATATTACCATCTAGCAAGATGTTATCATTTAGATGGTCAAATAAAAAAAGCTAAAGAATTTTATACTGTTGTTTTTAATTTTAATGACAAAACATCAGAACTTGTAAAAAAAGCGAGTTTAAACATTGCTCAATGTGATGTTGCATTAAGACTAATTGAAAATCAAAAAAAATCAAAAATTAAAAATATTGGAAACTCTATAAATTCAATTTACCCTGAATATTCTCCTGTAATTTCTTTGGATGGTCAAGCCCTTTATTTTACTTCTAGAAAACCATGGCAAGATGGTTCAACAGATAAATTCAAAGACCAATTATTAAATAACTATCCAGAAGATATCTATGTAAGTTATAAAGAAACTGCTAATACAACTAATTGGAGTATCCCAACTAAATTGAGTTTTTGTGAACCAGAGAGAAATGAAGCAACAATTGCAGTTAGCCCGGACGAAAGAAGAATATACGTTTACCAAGATAATGCGGGAGGTGGAGATATTTTCTATTCTGATTTTAAAACAAATTCATTTCAACAAGTAAAACCTTTAGAACAAAAGGACGTTAATACAAAATATTGGGAAACACACTGCGCAATGACAATTGATGGATTCAACATGTACTTTGTTTCTGATAGGCCTGGAGGATTTGGCGGAAGAGATATTTATAGAGTTGTAAAATTACCAGATGGTAATTGGAGTGATCCTAAAAATTTAGGTCCAAATATTAATACTGCTTTTGATGAAGATGCGCCATTCATTGGTGCAGACAATAAAACATTATATTATTCAAGTAATGGACCAGAAAGCATGGGTGGGTTTGATTTATTTTTAACAATAAGAGATGAAGATAATAATTGGTCAACACCTGTAAATTTAGGTTATCCAATTAATGGATTTGGTGATGATATTTATTTTACAACAACAGTAGATGGATCTAGAGGATATTACTCATCTTTTAGACCAGAAGGTTTAGGTGAAAAAGATATTTATGAGATTCAAAATGACGGATTAGGTTCGCAAAATATAGCCGGATTAAGGGGTGTAATAAAAACAGCTTACAACAAGCCCTACCCTAGAAATATCATAATTTCAATAAAATGCTCTGATTGTGACGATAAATCTATTAAAACTATTTATCCAAGAGAAAGAGATGGTTCATTTTTCAAGACAATCGAGCCATGTAAAACTTATGAAACAAGCTATTTAATAGGAAATAATAAAAAAGCTTTTTTTAAAGATTCATTTTCCACAAGTTGTGAAAATAACTACGATGAAGTATACAGAGAATTTATACTAGATGTAGATAATATGAGATTCATTTCAATTCAAGATACAACAGGGTTATCTTATGAAGCTTTCAAATTAGCTGAAAGCAAAAAAATGACGGTGCGTTTGAGTGATGACAAAATTGTAAAAGTTACTTTAGGGACTGATGTTGCAGAATTAATCACAATCAAACCAATCTATTTTGATTTTGGGAAAACTACAATTAGACCTGATGCAGCTCTTGAACTTGATAAAGTAGTTGAAATACTTAAACAGAATCCACTAATGAATTTAGAATTAGGTTCACATACTGATTGTAAAGGAACTGCCAATTTTAATCAAAACCTTTCTAGTATTAGAGCAGTAGCATCTGCTAATTACATCAAAAAAAGAATTACAAATCCTAAAAGAATTATATCTAAGGGATATGGTGAATCTAAACTTAAAAATGATTGTGGCTGTGAAGGAGAAGAAGTTTCTTCTTGTTCTGATGAAGAACATCAACTAAATAGAAGAACAGAATTTATTATATTGAAAACCAAATAGAGTATATTAAAATGAATTTATTCCTTAAACGACCACTAGCAATTTTTGATTTAGAAACAACTGGTCTAAACATCACAAAAGATCGAATTATTGAGATTGGTATTATAAAAGTACATCCTGATGGAACCGAAGAACATTTCAATGAAAGGGTAAACCCAGAAATGGATATACCAAATGAAACAAGTTTAATTCACGGTATTTATGACGCTGATGTTTTGGATAAACCGACTTTTAGTGAACTAGCAGAAAGAATTGTTCAATTTATTGGAGATGCTGATTTAGCAGGATACAATTCAAATAAATTTGACATCCCTGTTTTATCAGAAGAATTACTAAGAGTTGGAAATAATTTCGATGTTTCAGACAGACAATTCATTGATGTTCAAAATATTTTTCATAAAATGGAACAAAGAACTTTAGCTGCAGCATATAAGTTCTATTGCAATAAAGAAATTGAAAATGCACACAATGCGTTAGCAGATACATCTGCGACATGGGAAGTGTTAAAAGCTCAAATTGAAAGATATGAAACGTTAGAAAAAAACATCCCTTTTCTTTCTGATTTCTCAAAAGCTGGAAACTACAACTTATTAGATTTTGCTGGACGCTTAGCTATCAATGAAGAAGGAGAAGCAATGTATAACTTTGGTAAAAACAAAGGTAAAACTGTAAAAGAAATTTCAATTTCAGAACCTGGTTATTTTGGCTGGATGCTCAACGCAGATTTTCCATTATATACAAAGCAATGCTTGAAAAAAGAAATGGAAAAAATCAAAAAAGAGTCCATTTCTGATGATAACAAACCAAAAGAAAGAAAACAATTAAACAATCACGTTCAAAAACCAATACCAACTTCACAACCATCAGAATCAATTGAAGATAAATTAGAAGCGTTAAAAAATAAATTTAAGTAAGAATGAAAATAATTTGTATTGGTAGAAATTATGCAGATCATGCTAAGGAGATGAAATCTGAACTTCCATCCTCCCCTATCTTCTTTTTAAAACCAGATACATCCTATTTAAAACCAGGAAATCCATTTTTCTATCCATCCTTTACAAAAGACATTCATTACGAATGTGAAATAGTTGTTAAACTATGTAAAGTTGGAAAAAACATTTCAGAAAAATTTGCTCACAAATACTATACTGAAATAGGTTTAGGAATTGATTTCACTGCACGAGATTTACAAGAAAACTGCAAAGCAAAAGGATTGCCTTGGGAAATAGCTAAATCGTTTGAGCACAGTGCTCCAATATCAAAAGAATTCATTCCAAAAGAAGAAATTGATTGGAATACACTTGAATTCACTTTGTTGAAAAATGGCGAAATTGTCCAAAAAGGAACGACAAAAGATATGATTTTTTCAATTGATAAAATCATATCTTATCTATCACAATTTATGACCTTAAAAACAGGTGATTTAATATATACTGGAACACCAGCAGGAGTTGGACCAATTCAAATTGGGGATAAATTAACTGGGTTTATTGGAGACAAAAAGATGTTTGAACTAAACATAAAATAGGTATCAGAAAGAAGAAGTAGTTTCTTTATCACACAATTTAACAAAGTTTTCAAATAAAACCCTTCCATGATTTCCCGAAACTTCAGGATGAAATTGAACGCCAAAAACATTTCTTGAAGAATGTTTCATAGCTTCATTAACGCATGCATCTGAAGAAGCAACTAACATGAAATTAGGGGGGATTGATATTGATTCGCAATGATCTTCCATCATATCAATTTCAGTAGGTAATTTTTCAAACAAATCGCACTCTTCAAATACTTCAATTGTTTGCCAATCTCTATCCTCTTTCATACGTGATCCAAAAGCACCAAATAATAAACCAATTAATTGATGGCCAAAACAAATACCTAAAACTGGTTTAGAAAAACGCTCTACCCATTTGATTTTATCAATATAAGGAACTATATCTATTTCAGTAATCAACAAAGGTGCACCAGAGAAAATAACTCCTTTTTTATTCACTAAACACTCTTCTGTAAACTCTTGAAAACCAATAGTTTCAAAATCCATAAACTCATCTACCGATTGCTCAATATAAGGCGTTTTTTGACTCCCAAAATCAATAATTAGAATCATAAATCAATTACTCCAATTCCTTGACGAATAATTTGCGCCACAGCACCTGTACAATCAACAATTGTAGAAGCTTCTAAATTACCAGTCCCACCATCAATAATCATTTCAACCAAACCTTCATATTTTTCATAAATTGCATATGGATCAGCAAAATAATCTAAATAAGTATCATCATCATTATGCAATGAAGTGGTAGCTATCGGATTTTCTAATTTCCGAACAATCTCCAATATAATTTCATTATCCGGAATACGAATACCAATTTCTTTTTTATTTGAATCGAAAATTTTAGTCACCTCACTGGTTGCATTCATAATAAATGTAAAAGGTCCGGGAAAACTATGTTTCAACAATTTAAATGTAGGTCTCTCAATGTGTTTAACATAATCTGACAAATTACTTAAATCATGACAAATGATAGAGAAATTGGCTTTATTTAACTTGACTCCTTTTAATTTAGCTAAGTTATTTAAAGCTTTTTTATTTCTTAAATCACAACCCATACTATAAACAGTATCAGTAGGGAAAATAATAATCCCACCTTTTTTCAATATATCAACTGCTTGAGCTATTAATCGACTATCAATATTCCTAGGATTTATTTCAACTAACATTTATTTATGAAGATTTGTATAAATATGACGTATTTTCTTATCATCAATAGTAACTAATTTATTCTGATCTAAAGACTTAATTAAAAAAATCTCTGTATGACTTAAGTTAGGAAGTAAATGATTTAAAATAAGCTGATTTTTTTCCATTTTCCATTGCCCTTTTGAAATTGGTTGAATTCTTTTAATACCTGCAGCTAAAAAACGATTATCAATAATTGTATCATAAACAAGGAAATAACCATTATCTTCTAGTGATAGAATGACATGACTAGGCAATCCATTTTCTAAAACACCATTTTCATTTGTTAAAACCCATCTTTTAGTAAGATATTTTTTAACAATAGCTTTATTAGAAGTGGAAGTTTTTTTAAAATCACATGCTAAAAAAACAAACAACCCTAAAAACAAACCAATACTTGAAAGAAAAATAAACCTTTTCATCATTGATGTAAAAGTAAAGTTTTATTTTAAAACAACACTATAAGTTTTTTCAATTTCTATTCAAAATTTTATCATATTCAAGTATCTTTGAAGTATAAAAAAATATAATATCCGATTATGAAATTTATTCATTGGTTCTTTTTTTTCATCTTATATTTCAATCCCATTTTCTGTCAAAAGATTGAATTGAATTGGAGCTTTTTACACCCTGTGAAAAATCAATGGATTGAAGCTGGAACCCATTGGTCTGTTCAACAATCTTTAATTCAATCTGGAGAACTCCCTGATCCATTCTATGGATTAAATGAACATAAATTTGGTTGGATTGAAGATCATAAGTGGGAATTTATTTCTAAATTTCAATTAACTAAAGAACAAATTAATTCTGCAAATTTAGAGCTTGAATTTCCTGGAATAGACACATATGCTTCAATTTACTTAAATGATAGTTTAATTTTAAAATCTGAAAATAATTTTAAACCCTATCGTTCTCAAATTAAAAAGAATGTGAAACCAGGAATCAATGTCCTAAGAGTAATTTTTACACCACCTATACTCTACCATGCTGACCGTTATAAAAACGAAAAATTTCACTATCCAGCAACGAATGATGTTGGCAAGATTGCAATCGCTTCCTACTGTAGAAAACCGCAATTTCAATTTGGTTGGGATTGGGCTTTAAGAATGACAACTATTGGTTTTTTAAAACCTGTTACTATTCATTTTTATTCAACCAATAGAATTATTGGTAAAAACTGTACTACAGTTGAATTAAATCCAACAAATGCAAAATTAGATTTTCAAGTTTTCTTTACCTCACCTATAAAGGAAAGTGTTACATGGAAAAGCAAGTTATTTGGTGATGTAATTATCAAACCAACACACTCTAATCAAATCAGTCGAAGCGATATATTAGAATCTCCATTATTATGGTGGCCAAGAGGACAAGGAGCTCAAAACCTCTATACTGACACATGGAAAATAATTGACGATAAGGGAACTACAATTGACTCATTAACAATACGTTTTGGAGTTAGAAAATCAGAATTGATAATTGAACCAGATCAATGGGGAACAAGCTACATTATAAAAATGAATGGGCGCTCTATTTTTTGTAAAGGTGGCGATTATATTCCTCAGGACATTTTCCAAACTCGTGTAAAAGAACAAGACATAAAAAAGATGGTTGATTTAATGGTTGAAAGTAATTTCAATATGGTGAGAGTTTGGGGAGGTGGTTATTATCCAGACGACATATTTTTTGATGCTTGTGATGAAAAAGGAATTATGGTATGGCAAGATTTGATGTTCGCTTGCGCTATGTACCCTGGAGATTCTTCATTTTTAGAAAATGTAAAAGGTGAATTCGAATATCAAATACCAAGAATTGCTTCACATCCATCATTGACCTTATTTAATGGAAATAACGAAGTAGATGTTGCATGGAAAAATTGGGGATTCCAATTAAAATATAATCTCTACGGGAACGATGCTAAGCAAATAGAAACAGATTATGAAAATCTTTTCAAAAAATTAGCTCCAGAAGTGATTTCACAATTCACAAATTCACCGTATGTCCACACCTCTCCTTTAAGCAACTGGGGAAAAGAGGAATATTACAATCACGGAACAATGCACTACTGGGGAGTTTGGCACGGAAAAGACCCAATTGAAGACTTTGGGAAAAAGTCAGGTCGCTTCAATGCCGAATATGGGTTTCAATCATTTCCAGAATTCTCAACTCTTGCTACTTTTTCAACAAAAAAAGAATGGGATTTAGATTCGAATGTAATGAAACACCATCAAAAAAGTTATGTTGGAAACGGAATGATTTTAAAACAAGCGACTATTCTTTATGGTAAGCCTAAAACTTTTGAAGAATTCATCTATTTCTCTCAATTAACTCAATCAAAAGCAGTTAGTATTGCAGTTTCTAGCCATCGGATTAGTATGCCAAGATGTATGGGAACGTTATATTGGCAATTAAACGATTGCTGGCAAGCCCCAACTTGGTCGAGTATTGATTATTTCGGAAATTGGAAAGCACTTCAATATTCAATTAAAAAAGACTATGGTGATGTAACAATAGTATCTAAAATTGAAGAATTAGGAAAAGAAGAATACTACCTCGTTTCAGATTATCCAGATTCATTCCTTTGTAATTTAACATACGACATTTTTGATTTTAAAGGTAAATTACAAAAATCAACTACTTTAGAATTAAACATACATCAAGGTTCTGTTGAAAAAATATGTCCAGAATGTCTTACAGTCGAAGAAAGAGAAAAAGGATTTTATGTCAATTTTAAATGGAATACTTCAGATAAAAAGATTCACAACAGATCCTTCACCCACACCTCAAAAAAACACATCAAAGCATTAAGAGCAGATTTTAAAGTAATTTATGAAAATCTGAATACAATTGAAAAAACTTTAGATTTGATTATTGAAAATTCTAATTTCTTACAAGATTTTTGGGTAAGTAGTGAGAAAATTGGAGTGCATTTTTCAGAAAACTTTGTAGACTTATTGCCTGGGAAACATATCATTAAAATCAGTTATACAGCAGACACTTTCAACTTAGATGAATTAAACTATTTCTGGAGATAACACTATGAAAAACATAATATTACTCACTTTATTTTTCTTTAGTTTGTGTATTTCAAACTCATTTATCAGTCAAACATCTGACTTTAAAAATGTTGAATTGCTCTATTCTCAAAAACATTATAAAATGGTTTATCGAAGAGCGAATAGAATGCTTGATAAACCAGATTATGACTTTTCATTAACTCCTTCTTTTTATAAAAGTTTAAGTATTTTTCAACTTTCTCAAAATACACATTGGTTAAAAAAACATCCCCTACTTTTAGAAGAAGCTCGTGAGATCTATTTAAAAGTTCAGAATTCTAATGAAGGGCTACGATTAATTAAAACCCATCTAACAGAATTGATGTATTTAAAATCTGACTTACAGATTTGGCTAGACGAACTGAAAAACAATGAAAAAACAGATCTTTACAACAGTTCGGCTCTAACATTAAAAGGATTGTTTGATAAAATTCCAAACATCGACAAAGAAAGTGAAATCAAAAATAGCAAACAAAATAAAATTGAACCTGGACCAATTACAAGTAAAAAAAGAAAAGAAATTATTGAATTTGCTAAAAAACAAATCGGAATTTGCTATGCCCCTTCCGGAATTGATTGTAAAGGATTTGATTGCAGTGGTTTTACATGTTATGTAATGAATGAATTTGGTGTTATTTTACCGAGAAGAGCCGCCGATCAAGAAAAAAATTCAAAAATAATTCCTCAAAAAAATGCAAAAACAGCAGACTTAATTTTTTTCGATAATGGATCTGGAATATCTCACGTTGGAATTATAATATCAAATACGAAAGAATCACTACAAATGATTCATTCTAGCTCCTCAAAAGGAATAATTATTACTGAAATTAATAAATCAGAATATTGGAAAACCAGAATTCATTCGTTTGGAAGTTATTTAGAGGACTAATAACGAATCAATAAAAACAACTATCCCAACTAAATAATTGAAATAGAATCAGTGTTTAAAGCAATTAATTTACTTTTATAAAGATTTCCTACAGCTTGTTTGAATGTTTTTTTACTCATCCCAACTTGATCTCGAATATCATCTGGATCACTCTTATCTGTTAAATAAAGAACACCATCTCTATTCTTCATTAAAGCAAATAAACGTTCAGCAGAAGGTTCTATTTTAAGATGACCTGAAATATCCAAACGTACATCTAATTTTCCATCTTCACGGATATTGTAAACAAATCCTTTTTCAGCATCTCCTCTTCTTAATCTTCTGTTTACATCGTTGTGATAAATAATACCTAGATATTTCCCACTCACAATTACTTTGACACCTAAATCAAAAGATTCACAGATTAATAATTCAACTTCTGTATTTAATTCAACCTCTTCAGTATCAACAGAAAACCTTTTGTTTGTTTTAGCAGTCGCAACTAACCTATCAGTCGATGCATCTAATAATAAATAAATTAAGTAATATTTATCTTCTTCTAATTTGTTGGTTTGCTCACGAAAAGGAACTAATAAATCTTTTTCCAATCCCCAATCCAAAAAAGCACCATAAGGTGTTACCTCTTTTACGCGAAGGTAAGCGAATTCATTTAAAATAATGTCAGGTGTTTCAGTAGTAGCAACTAATCTATCTTCAGAATCATTGTATAAAAAAACACGAATATCCTCACCAACAGACATTTGCTGTGTCAAATATTTATTAGGTAATAAAACATCATTATCAAACTCATCTCCTAAATATGCACCAACGGTTGTAATTCTTAGAATCGTTAAAACATTGTATTCACCTAATTTCATTTTATATTTATTAAAAAGAGAACGTTGAAGTTGTCTTAGAATTTATTATTACACATGGAAGTAAATCTGGATTTTCAATTAAATCTTGAGCAAAAGTATCGAATTGAGGCAATATACTATTAGAGTGATATGCAATTGCAATTAAATCTATCTCTTTTTCAGCACAGTAATTAATAATTTTCTTTTGGTAAGAGCTTTCACTAGGTAGAAGTTCAACATGACATTTAACTTGTCTTTCTTCGTATTGTTTACGAACTATTAGAATTCTATTTTTTATTTTTTGACTCAAAAATGGGTCAT
>Ga0105053_10000943_pt1 | contig 47036 bp, 39 predicted proteins | sample BON01_FD_78093 | JGI IMG/M metagenome (GOLD analysis project Ga0105053, IMG submission 78093) | Freshwater microbial communities from Lake Bonney liftoff mats and glacier meltwater in Antarctica - BON-01 | ecosystem: Environmental > Aquatic > Freshwater > Ice > Glacier meltwater | place: Lake... | reverse complement strand
TTGAGCATTTTCTGCTTTTAACGCTTGTATTTGATCTTGGTCTGTCATCTTAAGGCACAAAGTTGAAAAATTTACTCCAAATTTGCCGCTCCTGGGCATAATAAGGCGGCTGGATAGTTACCTTATAACTCATATCTCATAACTACTCAGATAGACTGACACAACTCCACCAACACGCCATTACTCGATTTAGGGTGCAAAAACGCCACAAGTTTGTTGTCGGCACCCCGCTTAGGAACCCGGTTGATGGGGATAAAGCCTTCCCCTTCAAGGCGTTTAATTTCAGCGGCAATATCGGTAACTTCAAAAGCGATGTGGTGGATGCCTTCGCCGCGTTTTTCGATAAATTTGGCAATGGGGCTATCCGGGTCGCTGGCTTCCAGCAGTTCTATTTTGCTTTCACCGATATGGAAAAAGGAAGTAGCCACCTTTTCACTTTCAACGCTTTCTACCTTGTAGTGCGCTTCGCCGAGCAGCTTAGCAAACAGTTCGTTGCTGTCCGCCATGTTTTTTACGGCAATGCCGATGTGGTCAATTTTTAGCATAAGTACCAGGACTGAATCCTATTTCTTCGTCACAACGATATTTTTAACCCCTGTCAGCTGCTGTAGCGTTGCCTTCTTTTCAGCAATTTCCGATTCCTTGGTATAGTAGAACAGAATGCCCACCTGATAGCCTCCTTTTTTCTGGGTATACACGTCGAAACCTTCTTCCTTGAGTAAATCAGAGAGTTTATCTGCATTTTCTTTTTTAGAAAGTGTCGCGACAACCAGAATGCAGGAACGGGAATTTTTCACTTGTTCGCGCACCGCCTGTCGGCGTTCTTCAGCCAGCTCCGCTGGTGTTTTTTCAACAACGGCAGGCTTGGGGGCTACTTTAACTTCCTTGGCTGGCGTATCGGGATTTATCGTTACCACCTCTTCCACATCCTCAGGCTTGGCACTTTCCTGCTGCTTTTTGTGCTGCCAATACCAAATGGCCGCCGACAGAGACGCTAAAAAAAGCACAATAGCCAAGGCGGTACCAACGGGAGATTTTTTGCTGCGCACTGGAGCATACGTTGATTCCGGCATTGGTGGTGGCGTGATGGCAGCAGGTTGTGCTGTTGTTTTGGGCGGTGGATTGCTGCCAGGGATAGCCGTGGCAGGGTCTGCGCCTACCTCCCGGGCCCGGGCGATGGGTGAAAATTGCAGTGGCGGAAGGCCATAAGACGCAGCGTTAAAATTGGTCGCATCGGGCAGAAACTGTATCTTTTGTACATAGTTTTTGTACAACCGACCCACACCAGGCAGGGTGACGATTTCACGCTGATTCAATAAACTTTGCATCTTTTCAACAAATTCATCCACCACCCGCTGCGCATCTTCGGTGCTGATGCCGTGGGTAAGGGTGATGTCGCTGATGAGGATGCCGTCATCAATGGTTAGGTTTTCGCTAAAAGAAAGCGTTTTTGAGGGTGAACTGACAGTGCCTCCAACATAGTCGGCCGTAGCAGGGGTACGCGTAGCTGTAAACCCGCCAAAACCCGGAATGACCAGGGCTTCGTGCAGGAAAAGCAATTTTTCGATGTGCGATGGGATATCTATTTGCATAATGCCTGAGGTTGATTGGAGAATCGGTAGATGCATGTTTTGGCAACCACAAGACAGGCTTTTGTAATCGGATTAAAACTTATAGAGAGATTGCTGGGGCAAAAATACATTTTTCGCATCGGAGCGACGATATAATGATTCATGAAACTGCAATCTGTGTGCCATATTCATATTTTATGAAAATCCAATGGTGGGTTTGGTGTGAAAAACACAATAAGCCATGTAAATTTGGGCCGATCAAACTTGCAAGCATACATCCATGAGTGAAGTCGAGAGTTTCTTTAAGTCGGCCTTTTCGGTCGATAATGTTATTTTCGGGTTCGATGGGGGAGATTTAAACATCTTGCTCATCCAACGCGGTGCAGCGCCGTATAAAGGCAAATGGGCGCTCCCAGGTGATCTTGTGTATCCCAATGAAGACCTGGACACTGCCGCAGAACGGGTGTTGGAACAACTCACCGGCCTTCGCGATGTATACCTGGAACAAGTAAAAACTTTCGGCTCCGTCAACCGTCACCCCCTGGGACGGGTCATCACCATCGCCTATTTTTCTTTGATAAAAATCAGCAATTATACGGTCAACCCGGCATCTTTTGCCCAATCGGCCCAATGGCACCGGCTTGCTGATGTCAAAGACCTGGCTTTTGACCATGATGAAATTTTGCAAAGTTGCCTGCGCCGCCTAAAACGAAAAGTGCGCACAGCACCGCTTGGGTTCGAATTGCTGCCGCCAAAATTCACCCTCTCGGAACTACAACAACTATACGATTCGGTACTCGACCTCCCAAAAAGGCTCGACAAACGCAATTTCAGAAAAAAAATCCTCTCTATGGGCTTCCTAGTAGAGTGCCCCGAAGTCCAAGAAGGCGTCGCGCACCGCCCTGCCAAACTATACACCTTTGATCACGAAAAATATGCGCAGTTTTTGAATGAGGGGTACGTGTTTGATATCTAAGGTTTCAGGTTTCAAGGTTTCAGGTTTACGCGGTTTGTTCGTGGCTTTGAAACTCAATTTCAAAATTAACAACAGATCGCGTAAACCTGAAACCTTGAAACCAGAAACCTACTTTAGAATAATTTTTGCCGTTTCCCGCGCCGTTCCTGACACCGCCTCTATGAAATAAATGCCCGAAGGCCAGGATTTTAGGTCGATGTAACTCAGCCCGCTGTCGATCGTGGAAGTTGCTATTTGTTGGCCCAAGCCATTGTAGGCACGCCAGGAGCCGCTTTTGCCAGGCCACTCGATTTTTGCCCAGTCCGTTGCTGGATTAGGGCTGATTTTTAGGGGATAGTTTTGGGGGTCAGGGTTGTTGACCGTATTGGTGGTGCAGTTGACCAATGTAGTTCTGAACATGCTGATGCCGCCGCGATAGTTGCCCACGGCCATTTCAAGGATTCCATCATTGTCGAGATCGGCTAAAGCCGGGTGGCTGCGGTTGCCTACATCAATATTGCCCCATTTCAGGTCGGTAGCGAAAAAGGTGTCTACCAGGTTTTGGGCAATAAAATACGCCTCCAAGTGACCACCTTGTGTGCCCACTACGAGGATGGGGCCATCAGGGGTCGGGACAATCACGGGTGCACAATAGCCCGCAAAATCTACGGGTGTTTTAGTGTCTATTTGGCCAACTCGGCCAATTTCGGGAACAGCTGAATAGACAGGATTGGTGGCAGTTCCATTGTTTTTGAAAAAATTGACAAATCCGCTTCTTTCACCAACCACCAAATCCATCAGCCCATCTTGGTTCAGGTCGTACACAAATGGTGTGGACACCGAACCGACCACATCCATGAGCACCCACATCACATTGAAATCGCGGGACAAATTCATGGATTCACCTGGTCCTGCGCTGTTGCGGTAACAATACACCCCCCCAATATTACTGCCTACAATGACATCCAGTGCACCATCGCTGTCAATATCACCGAAAGTAGGCGAAAAATCATAGTCATTTGGGGCGAACTCCGACATGCCGAGCCAATCACTATCAGCCAGCATAAACTGCGGACTTGTTGGAGAGCCCGTATTCAAGAAAAGGTAGAGTCGGGAATTGGTTGCCACGCCGGGCGTATAGAACCCGTAATTGCCCACAACTAAATCGATCAGGCCATCGCCGTTGACGTCCGCAAAAGCCGGATGCGACACAGTACCGAGGTCGATCATATCTTTGGTAAACAGGCTCTTTTCCTGCAGCTCAAAATGGTGGTTGGTAGAGGCCGTGTTTTCGTAAAACCACACATTTTTTCTATCTTCACTGATGGTAGGATTGTTGGGACAAACCACCATGTCATTTTTCCCGTCATTGTTCATATCCAAATAAAATGTCGCGGGGTACACGTTCAAATCTATGGGTGTATCGTAGGATGGAAAATCAATTTGCTGGCTTGTCATCCAGGCTTTGGTTTTGCTACCGCCATTTTCCAGATAATTTATGCAGGAAAACGAGATGTCTCCCAACAATACTTCTTTGTCGCCATCACCATCCTGGTCGAAGGTGGTCACGGTAGATCCTGGATGAAGATTGCGGTCATCAGCGATACCGCCGAAACAAGGCGCGCAGCAATCAGGGGTTGACGCCAAATCGGAGTAGCATTGTTGGATACCACTTTCGTAAAAGCCGCCCCAGCATTGGGTGGTGAGCTTGAAGCGCATGTTATCCAGCCCTAAGCCCAACTCCACTGATTGATTGTCGAGCAGCCATACATGCCCGCCCGCAGAAGCTTCAAAAGTGACAATATCAAGGTCACCGTCGCCATCAATGTCGTCTATGGCGGGGATATCACCTTTGTTTATCGGCAGGTTGTTCCAAAAGTTGCCATCAGGATAATACACATACAGCGGATCGCAAATCGTACAGCCCGGTTGCTGAAACAAGTAGGTCGTGAATTTCAAGGTATTACCGTCATAATATCCTTTATAAACCTGAATTTCTTGTCGGCCCTGCGCGATCGAAGCGGTGAAAATATCGGCAGCACCATCCTTGTTGAAATCGCGCATCATGACATAATCCACCAATTCCGGAAAAAAGCAAGCGTATTCCGGCGCATAGGTGTAGTCCACCATATTGGGTGTGCCGTTGTTTAAAAAGGTTTGCAAGCTATTGCCCGCCCGGTCGAACACCACCATATCTTGTATGCCATCATTGTTGAGGTCGGCTGCGGTGAATTGTGGCGCGTTCAAGCCACCAACAAATGGAAATTTCAAGTCATCCCCATTCACCTTTACCGGGTAAACCAGATGCTCAAACATTTGAATTTGAGCTGTAATCGTGTTAGAAAAAAGTCCCAGTGTGAGGGCAAAAGCCCAAAGAATACGCTTCATGGTTGCTGTGTTTTTGTTGCGGAAAGGGGACAAAGCTACGGCTGAATTTGGGAGCGTGGGTGGGTGAATGCGGGGAGGGTCTGGTATTGGCGAAAAATAAATGCCCCCTACCCCCAATGTCCATTCATGTCAAAATCCAACTTTTCCTGACAAGAGCCAAGCATTGCCGCGTACTTTGTCCCATATTTATATCCCTATGCGACTAATTCTACTACTTTTTTTTTCATGCTGCTGCCAAATTAGTTTCTCCCAAAACTGCACCTTCGATTTCGGCAACGAAGGCTGGTTTGCTGATGGCGATGCCGTGAACGCCGCTGCGGTGTGGCAGTCCACAGGTGGCAATCCGGGCGGCTACATCAAAACCGTGGATGCCTCCACGGGTGGCACTTGGTATTTTGTCGGGGGCGATAAGTTCAAAGGCATTAAATGCGATGCTTATGGGCGTTTTTTGCGCTACGACCAGTACGCCAGCAACAACTCCAACCCCAGCGCCAACCGCCCGGATGTGGAAATAAAAGGCGGTGGCCTTACCCTGGTTTTCGACAATCCGGTGCTGCCCGGTGCCACTTGGACCCACTACGACATCCTGCTGCGGGAAGATGCTGGTTGGCGCTTGAATACGCTGAATGGGGCCACGCCAACAGCTGCCGAATTCAAACAAGCACTCGCCAATGTGACCATATTGCGCATCCGCGGGGAATATTACTCTTTTGCCGACGATTTTGGAGGCCTCGACAATGTCGTGTTAGAAAGCAGCTTTGCGTTTTCTTTTGACCTGGATGGCGACGATAGTTCGGGCGCCACCAGTGGTAATTTCCAAACCACTCCGAGCTGCATCCCGGCGAGCCATATTGTGGATACAGACATGATACTCACCACCGAAGCCCGCATTGATTCCATCCTGGTGCGCATCATCAACGGCTCGGTGTTGGAGAAGCTGCAATTGCTTACCCCCTCGGGCAACATACTGGTGTTCCAACCCAGTTCCGGGATGCTACGCCTGATCAACAACGGCAACGCAAGCCCGGCCGATTTTATCGCCTTGCTCAAGCTGATCCAGTATATCGACACCAGCCCCGATCCCGTTTCGGGCACGCGGCTTGTACAAATCCAGGTGTTTACCGATTGTGCTGCCGTAGGAGCAACGCACCGGGCTTTTTTACCCTTTGTGGTACAACCCAATGCGGGCTTGAAAGGCGACACCGTGCTTTGTCACGGCAGCGGGCCTATGGATTTGCGGGCGGTGTTGCGCGGCGACCCAGATGCCAATGGCTACTGGGAGCCCGCACTGCATTCGGGCAACAATTTTTTTGATCCGACCATCGACAGCGCCGGTACCTACACGTACATCGTACCGGAAGCCGAACCCTGTATTGGAGACACGTCTTTCGTCATGGTTAAAATCCACTACCCTTTTCAATTGCGCCCCGATACGACAATCTGTTACGATAAAACCTTGCTCATCGAAACACCACGCGGCCTGGTGGATTGGGTATGGAGCGATGGCAGTAAAAAGCTCAATTTGCCTGTCACGGAAGCTGGCACCTACACCTTATTTGGAGAAACGGGCTTTTGCAGCTTCAGCGATAGCGTTGCCGTCAGTTTTCACACCTGCATCGAGTGCCCCCCTTACCCCCCCAATGTGTTCTCGCCCAACGATGATGGCATCAACGATGAGTGGCATGTTTTCCTGCATTGCCGCTGGACTACCTACCACCTGGAAGTGTACGATCGCTGGGGCAGTCTGGTATTCGCAGCCGACGACCCAGAAAGCACCTGGGATGGCCGAATACGGGGCAAAGATGCCGAAGCTGGGGTGTACGTGTGGCGTATGGTTTGGACGGGAGAACTGTTTGGGGTGCCGAAGAGTTGGCGTTTTGAGGGGGATGTTACGCTTTTGAAATAAGGGTTCAAGAATTTCATGGGTACGCTATCCAGCCCCCCTCCAAAGCAGCACTTTGACGGTCAGCCCAAGCTGTTCGACGCGTACTCGAAAGGCTCCGACTTCACCTGACTTACCGTTCTCATAAGACTTCATCCCATGAACCAAACCACTTTGATGGCCATAATCACAATCGTCAATACATCTCTGACAACTTGAAACGTTGACCCTGGCCGCGACGCGGATCAGACAACGCTGCAAAAAATCGAACTATTTCATATTGCACAACGCGCCAATTTTTTGTCAGAAAACTATTTTTTTAGAACCAATGCACCTGCTTAGGAGGGGGCAGGGGGGAGCTTCTATCCAAACGCGTTCAGTCCCGTCACATCATGCCCCGTAATCAGCAAGTGGATGTCATGGGTACCTTCATAGGTCAGCACGGTTTCCAGGTTCATCATGTGGCGCATGATCGGGTATTCATTCGTGATTCCCATGCCGCCGTGAATCTGCCGGGCTTCACGGGCAATATTCAGGGCTGTAATGCAGCTATTGCGCTTGGCCATACTCACTTGAGCAGGGGTCATTTTACCTTCATTGGCCAAAGTGCCAAGTCTCCACACCATGAGTTGGGCCTTGGTAATTTCGGTGATCATTTCAGCTAACTTCTTCTGCGTCAATTGGAAACCGCCGATCGGCTTGCCAAATTGCTCGCGCTCTAAGGAATAGCGCAGGGCTGAATCGTAGCAATCAAGTGCTGCGCCAATAGCGCCCCAGGCGATGCCGTAACGCGCTTTTGTCAGGCAGGTCAAAGGGCCTTTCATGCCCACAACGCCGGGCAATACGTTTTTCTTCGGTACCCGTACGTCTTCAAATACCAACTCGCCCGTGATGCTGGCGCGGAGGCTCCATTTGCCGTGTATTTCAGGGGCTGTAAAACCTTTCATGCCTTTTTCAACGATCAAACCGATCACTTTTCCGTCTTCTCTTTTGGCCCACACCACGGCGATATCAGCAACGGGTGAATTGGTGATCCACATTTTAGCGCCGTTCAGGATGTAGCTATCGCCGTCATCTTTCACGTTGGTAATCATACTGCTAGGGTCGGAACCCGAATCTGGCTCGGTAAGGCCGAAGCAACCGATCAATTCACCGCTGGCCAATTTTGGCAGGTAGTGTTTTCTATGCTCTTCGGACCCGAATTTGTAAATTGGGTACATAACCAGTGACCCTTGAACAGAGGCCATGGAGCGAATACCGGAGTCGCCACGCTCAAGTTCTTGCATGATGATACCGTAAGCGATTTCATCCATGCCCCCGCAGCCATATTCCGCGGGCAAAGAAGGGCCAAAAGCACCAATTTCCGCCAACCCTTTAAACAAGTGGGTAGGACATTGAGCGCGATTGGAATAGTCTTCAATGATCGGGCTAACTTCAGATTTTACCCATTGGCGCACCGCATCGCGTGCCAATAAATGCTCTGATGTAAGTAGATCATCAACACCATAATAGTCGTGGTGCTGGTAGCGGTCTTCGCGCATGCTGCGTTTTGCCTGTTGAGGATTGTTATCTGTGCCGTTAGGTTGCATAATTTTATGTCGAAAAATGGTTAGTAAAGCTTGTGCAAAAGTAAACAAAGATTATCTTCGCACGATTTCGTTTTATTAAAAACACCGTTTTTGTCAAAATATAATTTCAAATTTCGTTAATTTTTATCAAAAAAACAAATTTGATTTGGATTAAATCCATTTTTAGTGTATTGTGGCTGAATTACCAATCCCAACCTTCGAGGCCAGTTAATGGTGCCGATTTAACACTCATCTTGGTAGCAATTCGCTGTTTTTGTCGTTCTACGACGAGTCGCGCCAATCCAATATTGGCTGGCTCCGGAGCTTCGACACGCATAACCGGGTGAATTTTTTCCTCCAAAACATCTAATCGATAGAGTAAACTCATCAATTGTTCTGGCTGGCGTTCCAACAATTCGCCAATCCGTTTTGCCAGCATTTGAATTAAAACTTCTTCATTACCAAAATTATCGGCCTCTGGGAGGTCGAAAGTAACATTTACCAGTGAGGCTGTTTGCTTAATTAACTGATCTTCTTCCATATTGGCCGCAAAGGTAGGGTCATTTGAAAGATTGTTCGCTGTTGCTCCGTACTTTTGCAGACAATTAAATTGAAAAGTTCCTATATGAAACAATCCACCATACAAAAACCGATTTCCGTACACGGCGTGGGCCTGCATACAGGAAAAGCTGTAACCCTAACCTTTAAGCCCGCGGAGGCCAACCACGGCTATCGTTTCCAAAGGGTCGACTTACCCGAGCAGCCCATCATTCCTGCGGATGTCAAGTTGGTTATTTCCACCAATCGCGGCACCACTATTAAAACTGGCGATGCTCAAGTCTCTACCATAGAACACGTGCTTTCGGCGTTGACTGGTCTGGGTATCGACAATGTTTTATTGGAAATAGATGGGCCGGAAATGCCGATCATGGACGGAACCTCCATGCCCTTTGTAAAAGCGCTTCAAGAGGCTGGGGTAGCGGAGCTGGATGCAGAACGCGATTACTACGTAGTTACGGAACCCATTTCTTATAAAGACGAAGTAACTGGAACGGAGATATTAGCCTTGCCTTCTGATCATTTTGAAGCAACGGTTATGATCGACTTCAATGCATCTGTTTTGGGTCAGCAATTTGCATCCTTGCAAAACATGGAGGATTATGTAAAAGAAATTGCGCCTTGTCGCACTTTTGTTTTTATCCATGAATTGGAAAAATTATTGGATATGGGTCTAATAAAAGGCGGTGATATGGATAATGCCATCGTAATTGCCGATCGGCGCATGGAGCAGGAAGACCTGGACAATCTGGCAAAAAAAATGGGCAAGCCTGGCATCAAAGTAGATGCGGAGGGCGTATTGAATACCGTGAAGCTTCATTTTCAGAACGAACCAGCCAGGCACAAGTTATTGGATGTAATAGGAGATTTAGCTTTGATTGGCAAGCCTATTCTCGGAAAAATTGTTGCCACCAAACCAGGGCATACAGCGAACATAGAATTTGCCAAAATTTTAAAAAAGTCGCTGCTTGAAAAACGGCGTTTGATGGGCGTGCCAAAGTACGATCCAGAAAAAGAACCCATTATGGATGTAAATGCGGTCATGCAGTTGCTTCCGCACCGTTACCCTTTTCTGATGGTAGATAAGATTATTGAGATCAGCGATACCCATGTAGTCGGCGTGAAAAACATCACAATAAACGAAAACTTTTTTCAGGGCCATTTCCCATCCAATCCCGTGTTTCCGGGTGTCTTACAAATTGAGGCGCTGGCACAAACGGGTGGAATCCTTGCGCTCAACAATGTTCCTGATAAGGGAAGTTGGGACACCTATTTCTTGAAAATCGACAACACGAAATTTAAAGCGAAAGTTGTTCCTGGTGATACGCTCATTTTGAAAATGGAATTGATCGACCCAATCCGCCGTGGTATTGTACACATGCAGGGCACGGCTTATGTTGGGAATAAGATTGTTTCTGAGGGAGAATTGACAGCACAAGTAGTTCGGCGTGTCAAAGAAACACCAGCGGATACAGGTAAAACATCAAATGAGTAATGTTCAAAACCGTCGCAGCAATATGGCCATATAGTTGCTTGATTTTGCTACGACGCAACATTTCTGCAATGAATTATTCAAACGGTTTGCGTGACATACACGCAAAGGCTCAAATAGGCAAAAACGTAAGCATCGGCTCCTTTACGACAATCGAAGAGGACGTGGTGATTGGTGACGGCTGCCATATCGGATCCAATGTGCACATTTTTAATGGTGCACGTATTGGGCAAGAGTGTCGGATTTATCCTGGTGCCTCGATCAGTGCCCCTCCCCAAACCAAATATTTTTTGGACGAACCCGCATTGTTGGAAATTGGCAACGGCACCACCATACGAGAGTGCTGCACTATAAACCGCGGAAATCTAAAATTCGGAGGCAGCACCATCATCGGTGAAAACTGTTTGCTGATGGCCTACGTGCATGTTGCCCATGATTGCATCATTGGCCACGACAGTATTTTGGCCAACAACGTCACGCTTGCCGGGCATATTTATGTCGGTGAATGGGCAACACTTGGCGGCATGGTCGCGGTACATCAGTTTGTACGGATAGGGGAGCAGACAATGATTGGCGGTGGTTCCTTGGTAAGAAAAGATGTGCCACCTTTTGTCACCGCCGCGCGCGAGCCACTGTCATACGCTGGTATCAACACCATCGGTTTGAAGCGTCGCGGGTTCGCTCAGGATGAAATGCACCAAATCGAAGATATATACAGGGTTCTTTTTGTCCAAGGCTACAGTGTCAATAAGGCTTTGAAAATTATCGAAAAGGAATTGCCTTCAACGATATACCGTGATCAAATTGCCACATTTGTCCGGGAAGCAAAACGCGGCCTGATGAAAGGCTTCCGCACGACAAGCGCATGAACATAACACTTCAAAACTTAGGAAAGCGCTACCGCCTGGAATGGGTGTTTCGAGGAATAGATTTCCAGTTTGAACAAGGAGGCCGTTATGCGATTTTGGGGTCGAATGGTTCCGGGAAGTCCACCTTGATGAAAGTGCTTTCTGGCCACTTGAGTCCGTCAAAAGGTAATATCACCTTCGATCATAAAGGCAAAAAAATAGCGGCAGAAGTTGTGTACAAACAAGTCGGATATGCCGCTCCGTATATAGATTTGATTGAAGAACTTACCCTCGAAGAAGCCATTGCTTTTCATACGAAAATCAAACCCTTATTGCCTGGCCTCAACACAGCACGGGTTCTAGACCTGCTTTCGCTCTCTCGGGCAAAACGAAAGGAAATCAGACACTTTTCTTCCGGCATGAAACAGCGTTTAAAACTGGCTCTCGCCGTTTGTTCCGACACTTCAATGCTGCTACTTGACGAACCTTCAACCAATCTTGATCAACAAGGAATAGAGTGGTACAAAGGTTTGGTGCAAGAATTTGCGGCTGATCGTTTGACTATTATTGCTTCCAACGACCCCCACGATGTTGCGTTTTGTACGGAGCATTTGAATGTGTTGGATTATAAAGGTTAGTACCCTGTTTCGCGAAAAGGTCGATTGTTCCACGTGGAACAATCGACCTTTTCGCAAAACCTGGGTAGAGGGGCAGGAGCTATAACTTCATAATGACAATCTCCACCCGCCTGTTCTTTGATCGCATTTCATCCGATGAATTATCTGTTAAAGGGAACTTCGGGCCATGACCGACCACCGCTATCCGGGCATCGGCAATACCCTTTCCCACCAGAAACAACTTAATACCCTTTGCGCGCTCTTCTGAAAGCGCCACTAAATCTTCAAGTTTTCCCACATTGTCGGTATGGCCATCAATGCGAATATACATACCAGGGTTTTTGGCCAAGGTCAAAAACAGCCGATCCAACTCCGTGTATGACTCCTCTAATATGATCGCTGTCGACTGTTTGAAATAGATAGGGTTCAACTGAATCTTGGAATTGACGGTCAGTGGCTCTACATATAAAACCACATACTGCTCCCGGAAATAGTAGTAGTCGCGCCGGAATAAAACCTGCTCCACCTCTCCTGCAAACCCAGGGATATCCGCTACCATATCCGTCTTAACGCCCTTTGGTATCTTCAATTTAAAAGTACCATCTGTGGCAACGACCTGATTTTTTCCACCTTTGCCCATGTCATAGTTCACCAGCGCATACGCCATCAACTCGTTTGTTTTCCTGTTGATGACACGGCCAATCACTTCCATTTCAGTGGCTTGGGGTGGTGCAATGCGCACACGAAATATGTCACTGTTCCCATCTCGCTTGGACGTGAAGTATAAATATCCCGAGGTCATGTTGAAATACGGCTGACTATCATCGAACTTGGAGTTGATTGGTTCACGCACTCTTTCCGGTATCGACCAGTTTGTCCAAGTACTATCAAGCCTTTGTGCCGTAAAAATGTCATTGCCACCGGAGCTTTCCTTTCTGTTGGAGGAGAAATATAGGGTGGTATTGTCCTCCGAAAGAAATGGTGTTGTCTCCCGACCGCTGGAATTTATCGTTGTTCCCATATGTTTAGGGCTGCTCCATTTATGCTCCTCCTCTCTAAAACAGACATACAAGTCCATATCGCGAGAGTCGAATCGCGCCGCGGAAAGGATGAGTATCTCTCCATCAAAACTCATGGTCAGACTAACATCGGAGGTAATGGTATAATAATCTTCAATTTCGATTGGGGTAGGAAAGCTCCAACCGAGACTATCCGACGTTCGATTTACTTTGGAAAAGCCCCGATCCATGTTCCCGTTTGGCATGAATCGATTGATGACATAAAAAGCATTTGGGTCGGGCGTGATGGTGACCAAACTGTTGGGCAATGCATTGTTCAAAGGGTATCCTGGATGTGTCAAATCCGTGAATCCAATGGAGTCGCCTGTCGCTACCCATATCTCTTGATTGAATGCCGATGCCGTTGGGTCGTATATTTTGGTACTGGCAATTTGGGAATAGACACTGCCTAAAATTTCCAAATATTTCTCTGGTGCGAGTTTCATTGCCATATCCACACTGTCAATAAACAAGGTGTGGTCAAAGTCTGGATGCCCGACTCGGGTGAAATATAAGGTGCGCCCGTCGCGGCTCGGCACCGGGGTAATCTCCGTGTAGGAAGAGTTAATGAATGCTGGCAGTTTTTGCAGGACAAAATAGTCTTGTGAAAAGCCCTCTTGGAAAGAAGAAAAAAACAATGCCGTAATAATGAAAAACAGTTTATTCATAGATGCAAAAGTAAAGATATGGTGTTGTAAATCCAGATAGAGCATGGAGATGGTGTAGCAGTGTTTTACCTTCGCAGCATGAAACATCTCATCTTCTTTATCTCCGCAATCTTGCTGCCCATGGCAACCCACGCCCAATACCAATCCACGTCTATCAGACCACTGCTCCATAGCTCCAACTGGGAGTTCCGTCAAGCCAATACAACGGATTGGAAACCCACGAAAATCCCCGCAAGCGTACATACAGCGCTGCTTCAAAACGGGATGATCGAAGATCCTTTTTACCGCGACAATGAAGAAAAGCTACAGTGGATTGAAAAAGAAGACTGGGAATTCCAAACCACTTTTGATGTTGATCCCGCTACTTTTTCAAAAAAACACATCGAACTCGTACTCAAAAGCATTGATACTTATGCCCAAGTATTTTTGAATGATAGCCTGATTCTTGAAACAGACAACATGTTCCGTAGCTGGAACGTGGATGTAAAAAAACTGTTGCAGTTAAAGGGTAATAAATTACATTTCTACTTTGAAAGCCCTTTGAAAAAAACCGATGAAGCATGGAAGGCAATGGGATATGAACTTCCCGGTGGACAACGCACCATGTCCAGAAAAGCACAGTTTCATTATGGCTGGGACTGGGGGCCAAAACTTGTAGGTTGTGGCATTTTAAAAACACCTGAATTCCTGGCCTGGGATGATTTACTCATTGAAAACATCTTTGTAACCGCACAAAGTATTACCCCTGAGCTGGCTAAAATGGTCGCACATTACAGGTACCGATCCGATTTCAAAGGAGGCGTGCAGGTCGTTGCCAGAAATGGCAAACAAAAAACCCTTGAAGATCGTGTCTTCTGGGAAGGCATGCACGAGGATTCTGTTACCTTCGAAGTGGCGAACCCTAAGCTGTGGTGGTGTGCGGGTATGGGCGAACCACACCTCTATGATTTTTCATTTGAAATAAAACGAGACTATGCACTAGTCGATAAAGCCGAAGTGCGCATGGGCATCCGAACTATAGAGTTGGTCACGGAAAAGGATGCAAAAGGGGAGTCCTTTTATTTCAAGCTCAACGGAAAACCAGTCTTTGCTAAAGGAGCCAACTACATCCCGATGGATATTTTTCAGGATCGAGTGAACCCCATGCAATACAAAAAACTGTTGGACGATGTCGTATCCTCCAATATGAACATGCTCCGTGTTTGGGGTGGCGGCATCTACGAGGACGAAACATTCTACCAACTTTGTGATGCCCGCGGCATCATGGTCTGGCAGGATTTCATGTATGCCTGTGCCTTGTATCCCGGCAATGGTTCCTTTCTGACTACAGCCGCCAAGGAGGCTCTTTTCCAAATTGAGCGTTTGCGCCAACACCCATGCATCGCTCTTTGGTGTGGCAACAACGAAAACAATGAAGCCTGGAACAATTGGGGCTGGCAAATGCAATTCAACGAAGCCCAACGAAAACAAGTTTGGCGGGACTATACAATACTTTTCAACGACCTGCTCCCCATTTATGTGGAACGCAATGCTGGTGGTGTTTCTTATTGGGAAAGCTCTCCGAAATACGGCCGGGCCAACCCCAAATCACTAACGGAGGGCGACTCCCACTACTGGGGCGTGTGGCACGACGAAGAACCTTTCACCGTGTTTGATAAAAAGGTACCACGCTTTATGAGCGAATACGGGTTCCAAAGTTTCCCGGAGTGGCGTACCATCCAATCTTTCACGTTGCCCGAAGATCGTATGTTGGACAGCAAAGTGATGCTCCTCCATCAGAAGCATCCGCGTGGAAATGCGCTTATTGCCGAGTATATGAAACGCGATTACCGCAGCCCTAAAAAATTTGAGAATTTCGTGTACGTAAGCCAGCTCTTACAAGCGGAAGGAATGCGCACGGGCATAGAGGCCCATCGGCGAAACAAACCTTATTGTATGGGGACGCTGTATTGGCAGCTCAACGACGTTTGGCAAGTTGCCTCCTGGTCGAGCATCGATTATTTTGGGCGCTGGAAAGCCCTGCAATATTATGCCCGCGAAGCGTATAGCCCGGTGGCGGCACTACCCATTGTGGAAGATGACATTTTGAAATTGTACGGGGTGAACGATATGTCCACCGAACAAAGCGTGACCCTTCAGGTACGTGCGCTCAGCTTCGATGGAAAAGTGCTCAGCGATGTTACCCAAATTGACACCCGCATCAGCCCCGATACCAGCCGCATGATTTGGCAGGCCACGACCAAAACAGTGCTAGATAAAAACAAACCCGAAAGCAGTGTTGTGGAAATCACCTTAAAAGGGGCCGATGGAAAACAACTGTATCGCCGCTTGTACTACCTCGTCTCACCAAAAGATCTTTCGCTCCCCCGAGCCAATATATCCATGGATGTGGAACAAGTGAACGAAGGGTATAAACTGACGATGACTTGTAATCGCCTGGCAAAAAATGTTTTCATCGGCACGGAAATAGATGGCTTTTTTAGCGACAACTATTTTGACCTGCTGCCCGATGAAAAGAAAGTTGTGGTGTTTAAAACGGAGCGCATGCTGGATGATATGAAAGCCGCCTTTAAGACAAAGAGTTTGGAGGGTGCGGACTAAGAATGCCCCAGCGGGCTTAACCTTTGTAGCACATAGAGCGGTTTTAATATTTCCCCGTTCCATCGGAACGGTATCTCCACCCTGGAGATGCTGTTCCGATGGAACAATAAAATTGCCCCATTTACTATCACAAATAAAAATAATCAACAGCATCCATCCTACTGTGACAACAAACAAGCCCATTGATATAGATGCTTATATTGCTGAATTTCCAGCGGAAGTTCAAGCTGTATTGGAACAAGTGCGTTCAATGATTCAAAAAAAAGCGCCCGCATCTGAAGAAGCCATCAGCTATGGAATGCCCGCCTTCAAGCTTAATGTTCTCCGAAGAAGACCATGCCAAGGTGACACACCAAGCGGCATTTGATGCGTTGCGGCTTTTACATCCAACGCAATCAGGTAACAAATAGGCCATCCACTCGCCCAATACAAATCATGGGCTACAGTGATCCTCATCAAAAACAGGTCTTTCCTATTGAAAAATTTGTTCCTATACAACAACTCTCCATATCTTTGGTTAGTAAGTATTCACTAACCAAAAATACAATGAACGGTAAAAACAATGTTGCTATAGGCTTTCTTACAATGGGCTTCTTCATGGCTTACGGTTTCCTACTCATTTACCTACGCGATTTTGCACCCGGTAAAGAAGAGTGGGTCAATTCTTATTCCATTGGCAAGCACTTTGAATCTCGCTTGGCCCACGTACATGGAAACCTGTTCGCGTTTCTAAATATTCTAATTGGCTATCTACTCCTCAGGTTTAGAACCCAATTAAAAAGTGCCAACACGATTTCATGGCTGGCCTTAACTGGCTTGCTCATGCCCTTAGGCATTTTATCCGAAGTGTATTTTGGACTTCCGCCAGTGTTGGTATTGGTAGGCGCCATAGCGATGACGACTTCCGTTATTTGGTTGGGCATCGCATTTTTTAACATTAAAAAACTTACAACATGAACATAAATTCATTTGGACTCGATCAGTAAAAAATGGTTTGGATGTATTCTTCGTTCCTAAAATAAGCACAACATGCTTGCAACTTTTACAGACCGCCAATTCCAAATCATAGAAGCTGCCGGTAGAATACTAACAGCATCGGGCGTTAGCGGGTTAACCATCAAGAACCTCGCGAAAGAAATGCAGTTTTCCGAAAGTGCCATATACCGGCATTTTGAAAGCAAGGAGGCCATCATTATTGCCATGCTTGAATACCTGGCTGCTAACATTGACAGCAGATTGGAGACCCAGGTATCAGCACTGTTGACACCGGAGGAGAACTTTATTGCCCTTTTCCAAAACCAGTTTTCTTTTTTTAAAAACAACCCACATTTCGTGGTTGCGGTGTTTTCGGATTGTCTGTTGGAAGAGCGTCAACAAGTCAATGCGACCATCCTTAAAGTGATGGGTATGAAATCAAAGCACCTAATGCCCATTATTATAGCGGGGCAGCAAAAGGGTGTTTTTAACAATGCCATTTCAGGAGAAGCAATGCTGCATATTGTCATTGGAGCTTTCCGGCTTCAAATGTTCCAATGGCGGGTTGCCAACTTTGAATTCGATATTGAAAAAACGGGCAACAACCTGATTCAATCAATTTTAACCATCATACAGTCAAAATGAATAAAACAGTAATTAAATCTCTCTTGGCAATGTTGCTTATCAGCTTCTGCCAAATATTAAAGGCACAATCAACGCCTTTCAACATTTCCATAGAACCCGTCAATATCAATGGGTTGGGTGGAATACAATCCTTTGCTTTTGGCCAATTTAATGGAAGATGGCTCATCGTTGGTGGCCGCCTCGACGGCTTGCACCAGCGGCAACCCTTCGCAGCTTTTGACTTAGCTGGCCACAACAACCAACTGATTGTTGTGGATCCTGTTTCAAAGCAAAAATGGTCTGCGCCTTTAACATCCTTGCCGGTCTCCATTCAAGAGCAACTTAGTGCAACCAACATGGAATTTCACCAAGAAGGAAATATCCTGTATTGTATTGGTGGCTATGGATATAGTGCCACGCTGGCTGACCATACAACTTTCGACAAACTCACCGCAATAGATGTCCCAGCGGTCATCAACGCCATTATTTCGAACAATAGTTTCAGTGCCTACTTTCGGCAAATTGCTGACACACAATTTTCCGTAACAGGTGGCCATTTATCCAAAATAAACAATACTTACTATTTGGTGGGTGGACAGCAATTCATTGGAAGGTACAATCCGATGGGGCCAACCCACGGGCCAGGGTTTTTCCAAAAATATACCAATGCCATTCGCAAATTCAACTTGGCGGATAACGGCACGAGCATCTCGATTGAACACCTCCCCGGCAGCATCGATTCTATCAATTTGCATAGGAGGGATTACAATGTTGTTTCACAAATACTGCCAAACGGAACAGAAGGGATCACTGCTTTCTCCGGTGTATTTCAGCCCACGGTTGACCTGCCCTTTTTGAATGCGGTCAACATCAACAGTACCAGTTATGCTGTGAATAATGCCTTTACGCAACATTACAACCACTATCACTGCGCGGTAATTCCGTTGTATTCAGCCAGTAACAATGAAATGCACAGTGTTTTTTTCGGCGGCATCGCCCAATTCTATGACAACAACGGCATGTTGGTTCAGGACAATAATGTGCCATTTGTCAAAACCATAGCACGTGTCACCAGAGATGCCAGCGGAACCATGGCAGAATATAAACTGCCCGTAGAAATGCCCGCTTTACTGGGCGCTGGAGCTGAATTTATTCCCCTTGAAAACCTACCTACCTATCCAAACGGGGTCATAGCATTGGACAGCTTGTCAAACAATCCCACCCTGCTCGGTTACATCTATGGCGGTATCAGCAGCACGGCACAAAATATCTTTTTCACCAATACCGGCACACAAAGCAGCGCCAGTAGCCAGATATTTAAAGTAAGCCTCCAAAAAGGAGCGGTTCTGGGCAGCGATGACCTGAATGAACACAGTATTAGCGCGCTGAAATTGATGGTTTACCCTAACCCCAATAATGGTTCGTTTATCATACGTTATCAACTAGCCCAAGCCTCCGACGTAAAAATTACCTTGATCGACATCAATGGAAAATTGATTGCTGAAGAAATTATCCTCAATCAACACGCCGGAGAAATTACCTACAGAAAGAAAATTGAACAACTCATTCAGGGTGGCACCTATTTTCTGAACCTGGAAACGAGTTTTGAAAAAGCGACCCAAAAAATAATAATTGAACCATAAAACAAGCATACCATGAACATACAAAAAAAGCACAGCAGTGAAAAAGCAGTTTCAACAGCGCCCCTATTCAAAGGAGAAGCAGGAACCGTAACGTCTTTACAAATTTTGAAAGACCAACAATTAAAAGAACACATGACCACAATCCCTGCATTATTGGTTTGTGTGAATGGCAACGCTGTTTTCGAAAATGAGCAAGGCATGAAAGAGTCTCTTTCAACGGGGGATTATGTCCTCATAGAACCCATGGTAAAGCATTGGGTGACGGGAGTGTCTGACAGCCAACTTTTACTCATCAAATAAAACGTCTCAAGAGACAGTATCCGATTCATTCACCTGCATCCAGGGCGCACTGCCCCTTCTGTTTCCGCTCAAATACGTGTACATCGCTGGAATGACAAACAAAGTCAGCAACAGCGAAAACAACAAACCGCCCACTACTACCACACCCAAGCCGATACGACTCGTACTGGCCGCGCCCAGCGACAAAGCAATGGGCAGTGCCCCCAAAGCCGTGGCGAGTGTGGTCATCAGGATAGGCCGAAGCCGCGCCTTTGCTGCTTCTTGAACGGCTTGGGGTTTGGGTATCCCTGCGTCCCGTTTTTGGTTCGCAAATTCCACAATCAATATCCCGTTCTTGGTCACCAGGCCAATGAGCATGATCATGCCTATTTGAGAAAAAATATTCATGGTGTTGCCCGTGAGCCAAAGGGTCAGAAAAGCACCAGCAATGGCCAACGGTACCGTAAGCATGATGATGAAGGGGTCGCGGAAACTTTCAAATTGCGCAGCGAGGATCAGATAGATTAAGATCAAAGCCAGTATAAAAGCGAAAGAAGTATTGCCGCTCGATTCTTTGAAATCACGAGATGGCCCCGCTAAATCTGTCGTGAAAGACTCGTCGAGTACTTTTGCTGCAATACGCTCCATGGCTTCGATGCCCTCGCCGAGGGTAGCGCCGGGTGCGAGCGCTGATGAAAATGTAGCTGCTTTGTATCGGTTGTAATGAAAAAGCTGGGGGGGGCTGCTCGCTTCCTGGAATTGCACAATGTTGTCGAGCTGTATCATTTGCCCGCGGCTGTTGCGCACATAAAGGGACGCCAGATCCAAGGGCTCGTCGCGGTTGGCCCGGTCTACCTGACCAATCACCTGGTATTGTCTGCCATTTTGAATGAAATAGCCAAAGCGTCTGCCCGATAACGCCATTTGCAATGCCTGACTCACATCCAGTACATTTACACCCAGTTCTGCCGCTTTTAACCGATCTATATAAACCTGTAATTCCGGCTTGCTGAACTTCAGGTTCACGTCAACATTGGCTAAAACGGGTTCGTTTCGCGCCTCTTCCAGGAATTTTGGAATGGCTTCTTTGAGTTTTTCAAAGTTCAAATTTTGAATTACAAACTGCACCGGAAGACCTTGTCCAAAACCGACCGTAATGGTTTGCTCCTGGTTGGGGAAAATACGCGCTTCCGGCATTTTTTTACTCATGGATAATAGCTGCCTATAAATCTGGTCTTGACTGCGATTTCTGGTTTCAGGCTCATCCAGTAAGAGGCTGACAAATCCAGAGTTCGTGCTTGCTGCACCGAAGCCCGGTGCCGTAATGCCAAACACCATCCGATTCTCCGGTACCGAATCCATGATATTCCGGGCAATATTGTAAATAATCTGCTCCATGCGGTCATAGTCCGTTCCCTCTGGCGCGACCACGGTGGAACGGATCTGGCTCCTATCTTCCAGCGGTGCCAGCTCGCTTTTTATCTGTCCTTGAAAAAACCAAATCATAGCAAAACAACCTGCCAACACCAATAAACTGAGCCACCGAAATTGCATAAACGAGCGCAACGTGTTGCCGTACACCCGATCCATACCTTTGAAAAAAGGTTCGGTGAAATCATAAAACCGTCCGTGCTTCTTGATGTTTCCACCCAATTTCACATTCAAAACAGGCGTCAAAGTCAGGGAAACAAAGGCGGATATCAGTACAGCACCCGCGACCACAATGCCGAACTCCCGGAACAAACGCCCCGTAAATCCTTGTAGGAAAATCACCGGAATAAACACCACCGCCAGCGTAATGGACGTACTGATCACCGCAAAGAAGATCTCATTGGTACCTTCCCGCGCCGCCGTCCATTTATCCATGCCCGCTTCTATTTTTTTGAAAATATTTTCGGTCACCACAATGCCGTCATCCACCACGAGGCCCGTTGCCAATACGATGGCCAACAGCGTCAACACATTGATGCTGAAGCCAAAAATATACATGATAAAGAATGCCCCGATCAATGAAACCGGGATGTCTATCAAAGGGCGGAGGGCAATTATCCAGTTGCGGAAAAAGAGGTAAATGATCAGCACCACCAGGCCAATGGCAATAAACAGCGTCTCGGTTACCTCGCTGATGGCCCGGCGCACAAACTTGCTTTTATCCGTACCAACCGACATCACAATATCTGGAGGAAGCTCCTTTTTAATTTCTTCGTACCTGCGGTAAAACTCATTGGTAATTTCAATCCAATTGGAACCCGGTTGAGGAATAACAGCCATGGCACAGCCCTGCACCAAGTTGCGCCTCGATCCCGTCTCTTCGTTGTCAGGCCCCAACACTGCCTCGCCAATATCCTTGAACCGCACCGTTCCATTGCTCGATTGGCGGATGATCATGTTGTTAAATTCCTCCTCCGTTTGCAAACGGGCGATGGTTTTTACAGTCAACTCCATTGCATCGCCCCGTACTTTTCCAGCGGGAAGCTCTACGTTTTCGCGGTTGAGGGCGTTTTGCACATCCTGCGCTGTAAGCCCAAAAGCCGCCATTTTTTGCGGATCCATCCACAGCCGCATGGCTGGAAGTTTAGAGCCGTACACATTGACTGCCGACACGCCCGGTATGGTCTGTACCCTTTCTCGAATCACATTTTCGGCATAATCTGACAGCTCCATAATACTCCTCGAACTGCTTTGAATGGGAATAAAAAGGATGGGAGAGCCGCTGGCATCGGCCTTCGTGACGACGGGAGGTCCATCAATATCTTTAGGTAAGGAGCTCAGGGACTGGCTCACTTTATCGCGCACATCATTGGCGGCATGTTCGAGCTCTACGGACAGGTCGAATTCCACAGTGATATTGCTGTTGCCCAGCGCGGAAGTGCTGGAAATAGAGCGCACCCCGGCGATGCCGTTGAGGGTGCGTTCCAGCGGCTCGGTGATCTGGCTTTCTACCACTTCAGCGTTCGCGCCCGTATAGCTGGTGCGCACGGTAATATTTGGCGGATCAATGGCTGGGTATTCCCGGACGCCGAGAAATGAATACCCGATAGCGCCAAAAACGACAATCAGGATGCTGAAAACGGTGGCCATCACTGGGCGACTAAGGGAGAGTTCGGGTAGATTCATATATTGAGATGAAGCCGTGTAGGTTATGATTTGCAGCGCCTACGCGGTTTCATCTGCGAAGTTCGATATTTTCTCTTTGTTCTTTAAACTATTGTGCGCCGTACCTGCTATTTTCGTCCCTAAATATACAACAAACGCAATGGAAGCAATAACTGACTATTTCAGCCATATCTCTTCTGCTCACCGCAGCGCTTTTTTGCTGGGCGGCCTCACCTTTTTTATGCTATTAGAATACGGCCTGCCGTACTACCGTACCAAGTACAACAAGGCCAAACATTTGGGCATCAATTTGTTCTTCACTGGAACAACCATTATTATCAATTTTTTGATGGCTTTTTTGCTACTACGTGCCAGCGACTGGTCCATTGCGCATGAATTTGGTATTTTACAATGGCTGCCTGCCATGCCCTTGCTCGTTTATATCATTTTGGGCTTGCTGCTGCTCGATCTAATTGGCGCTTATTCCATTCATTGGATACAGCACAACGTGAAATGGATGTGGCGTTTTCACCTGATCCATCATACCGACCCAAATGTGGACACAACGACGGCCAACCGGCATCATCCCGTAGAAAGTATGTTCCGTTTTTCATTTACCATTATCGCGGCGGTACTTGCGGGCGCTCCCATGTATCTGATCATGTTGTACCAAACGCTGTCGGCAGCACTGTCCCAGTTCAACCACGGCAATTTCCAAACACCAAAATGGCTCGAAAACGCCATTGGCTGGCTCATCGTAACCCCACGCATGCACCGGGTGCACCACCATTATGTGCTGCCCTATACTGACAGCAACTATGGCAATATTTTCTCCCTCTGGGATCGGGTGTTTGGCACCTTCTCCAAGCTGGACAATGAAAAAATTGTGTTTGGTATTGACACACACCCGCACGCAAAGGAGCAGTCAGATATTGGTGCGATGCTGAAGATTCCTTTTCAGGAGTATCGGCATCCTGTGGGGGCGAAGTTTGATGAAGTAGCTTAGCTTACGGCGTTTGTCGGCAGAGCGGACGCGAATGGCTGCAAGAGGAAACCGCATACTAGTGGTGGCACTTCAATATTTCATGGTAAAAACAAAATAAGGTTGCCATGATCATGAATTAAAAAACCCTTTAGGGCAATCCGCTGGACGCAGATACTACTAGTACGCCCTTTCATCCGAATTCTCCATAAATTTCATAAACGCCCGATTCGCCACTCGGTTTCCACCTGGCGTTGGATAACGCCCAGAAAAATACCAGTCGCCCTTATTGTCGGGGCACGCCTCGTGCAGGCCCTCAATAGTCTGGTAGATCACATCCAGTTGTGGTTTCAAGCCCTTGGGCTTCACGATATCCGCAATTTTCCGGCTGAATTGGCAGTATTCAAATTGATCGTACAATTGAATTACCTCATTTTGAACGGCTTCAACGGGCAACATTTCTGATTGTTTGCAGCGCAAGTAGGTCTCATCGAGCATTTTTTCTTTTCCACTTTCTGCCAACAATTGCAGCAGTGCCTGGAAAGCGACGAAGTCTTTCATTTTACTCATGTCGATGCCGTAGCAATCAGGAAAACGAATTTGCGGGGCGCTGCTTAGAATAATAATACGCTTGGGACGCAGTCGCGCCGTAATGCTCACGATGCTATCGCGGAGGGTGGTTCCGCGCACAATGGAGTCGTCGAGCAGCACGAGGGTGTCTTTGTCGTCGTTGCATACGCCGTAGGTGACATCATACACATGATTCACCATGTTGTTGCGCAATTTTTTATTGGCAATGAAGGTGCGCTGCTTGTCGTCTTTGTGTACCAATTTTTCATTGCGTGTGTGTTGGGCCAGCACCTCCGCCACTTTTTCTTCTGAGAGCTTTTTGCCCAGGCCCATAATCTGTTCCAGTTTCCATTTGTCCAGTTCCTTGTCCAAGCCTTCCACCAAGCCGTAAAACGCGGCTTCTGCGGTATTGGGGATAAAGGAAAAAACAGTGTTTTTGAAATCAAAGCCAACGGCTTCAAGGACAGGGCGGGCGAGTTGTTCACCCAATTTTTTGCGTTCCTGATAAATCTCGCGGTCGTTACCACGGCTGAAATAAATGCGCTCGAAAGAACAGGCCCTCTTTTCACAGGGTTCTGAAAAAGGCAGTTCGTCCACCTTCCCGCTGTATTTTATAATGAGGGCGTGGCCTGGCTTTAGCTCCTGCACATTTTTAAAGCGAACATTAAAAACCGACTGAATGGCGGGCCGCTCGGAAGCCGCCACCACAATTTCATCGTCTTGATACCAATAAGCGGGCCGGATACCAGCAGGGTCGCGCACCATAAAGGCATCTCCGTGACCGATGAGGCCACCCAAAACATAACCACCGTCGAATTTTTTGCAGGCGCGGCGCAACAATCGCTGAATATCGAGGCTTTCGAAAATAAGCTGGTTTACCTCCTGGTTGCCATAGCCATCGGGTTTGTACCAGGTATGCAACCGTTGCACTTCATCGTCGAGGAAGTGACCGATCTTTTCCAGTACCGTAACGGTGTCGCTTTTTTCCTTGGGATATTGGCCCAAATCCACCAGCTCCTGGAACAGTTCATCCACATTGGTCATGTTGAAATTGCCGGCGAGCAGCAGGTTTCGGGTGATCCAGTTATTTTGTCGGTGAAAAGGGTGCACCATTTCGATGCTGTTGTCGCCGTGGGTGCCATAGCGCAAGTGGCCCATCAGCAATTCGCCCATATAGGGCATGTTTGCTTTCATCCAGGCCGGGTCATTTTGCTGTTCGGGCGTGGTGGCATTGAGGCGTGCCCACACCATTTCAAAAAGGTCAGTGAGGTAATTGGGTGCATTGCTGCGTTTACGGCTGATGTATCGTGTACCTGGCTGGGTGTTCAGTTTGACGGTCGCCATGCCGGCTCCGTCTTGCCCCCGGTTGCGCATTTTCTGCATCAAGTGTTGCAGTTTTTGCACCCCGTAAAAAGGTGTACCGTATTTTTTATGGTAAAAATCGAGCGGCTTGAGCAGTCGGAGTACTGCAATGCCACATTCATGATTGATCTGATCGCTCATCAGTATGTTTGTTGGAAAACAAAGTACAAAGGTACAAGGCTTGAAGGAAAGGCGGGTGTAGAAGTGGGGAAGAACAACGTAACAATGAAAAGAAAAAAGAGTTGACCGGGAGGTATTACCATATACATTTCCACCGCATACCTTTTTACCACATAGAACACAGAAGGACACATAGGAAGGGTTCGTAAGCTGAATCCCAAAAATCAATAACGTCTTGTTTTGAAAATAGTCTGTGTGAACTATGTGTTCTATGTGGTAATTGAGACCTTTGTGGCATGAACGCCCTACGCGAAACAAATTTTCAGCTCCCTGGCCAAACGGCCTTCTACCGCGGCAAGGTCCGCGACGTGTACACCATTGGCGACACACTGCTCATGGTAGCCAGCGATCGAATCTCTGCGTTCGACCATATTTTGCCCGCGCCGATTCCCTACAAAGGCGCGGTGCTGAACCAAATCGCAGCCTATTTTCTCAACGCAACCCGCGATATTTGTCCCAACTGGCTGATTTCCAATCCCGATCCAAATGTGGCCATCGGCCATCGCTGCGAGCCTGTGCGGGTGGAAATGGTGATTCGAGGATATTTGGCGGGCCATGCCGCGCGTACCTATGCGAACGGCGAGCGCCTGCTTTGTGGCGTGACCATGCCGGAAGGGATGCGGGAAAACGACCGATTCCTAGAACCGATCATTACACCCACCACAAAAGCGGATGAAGGCCACGATGCTGATATTTCCAGGGAAGAAATTCTGGCACAAGGAATTGTAAGCCAGAAAGACTACGAGCTCATGGAAGCCTACACGCGGGCTTTGTTCCAACGCGGCACCGAAATGGCTGCCAAACAAGGGCTCATTCTGGTGGATACCAAATATGAATTCGGTAAATTAAACGGGGAAATCGTGCTGATGGACGAGATTCACACGCCTGATAGTTCCCGCTATTTCTACGCCGAGAGTTATGCGGAAAGCCAAGCAAAAGGCGAAAAGCAAAAACAACTCAGCAAGGAATTTGTACGGGAATGGCTGATGGCCAATGGGTTTCAGGGAAAAGATGGGCAACAGATGCCGGTGATGCAGGAGACTTTTATTCAGGAAATCACGGATCGGTATGTGGAGTTGTATGAAAAGGTGACGGGGAAGGGGTTTGTCAAGGATGAGTCTATTGATATTGTATCGCGTATTGAACGGAACGTGCTCAATACGTCCATTTCTTAAAGATAAGCACCTTTACAAACAATCCCAATCATACAACACCCTAGAAAAATCCCGCGCAACCAAGTCTTTTTCCCGAATAAAAAAGTGCCCCACCCCCATATCGCCCCACATTAAATCCATGGTTTCATCTGAATCTAGTTGCAAAAGTAGCAGCATCGGATCTTCCGGTCGGCGTGGATCGTCTTGGGTGAAATAGGCGTATCCACCCATGTTATGTCCTTCAGGGCGTACGGCCTTTCCAAATTCATCCATCACATCCCATTCCTTTTCTCCAAACTGCCGGAAAAAATCGCCGCCAAATTGTTGGTAAAAGGCATAATCCGTAACGGGTACGATGCCCTCCGCCAGTTCAAATTTCAGTGGATACACTTCATCAGGGTGGTGCGGCAAGTTGTCATAAGCCCGGAGCATGGGCGCTTTTGTCTGTAGCAACGCTTCATTCTCCACTATTTCAGGGTGAAACAATACCCGAAATATATCTGGGTTCTCGCCGTCGTCGAAGTCCATACCGTAGAGGTCGTCGTCGTTGATGTAAAACTGTACGATGCCGCTGGTCGGGAATGGGGCTAGTGCTGGTACTTCCGCAAAATTGATCTGCGCCAGAAAAAACAACTCCTTCCCATCAGGCGCACAAGGCCAAACAGCATCTTTGGGCAGGTATGGTTGCCCACCAACTTTGCTTTCCCAAAGCTTGGCTGCACGGGCAGCTTGGGACTTTACCCGGATAAATTGCTTTTGGGTTTGGAGCAGTTTATCGCGGAATGGCTCCATGGAAGCAGGAAGGGAGAAGGATTTGTTCATTTTTAGTTTTTTTTAATTTGGGTGGCGTTTATCCCCCTCAGGAGGGGGGCAGGGGGGAGGAAAAGGCCACGTACACCAACCACGCATACAAATAAGCTAACCCGGTCATAAACACAAACTGAAAAGCTGGCCATTTCCAGCCGCCTGTTTCGCGGCGCACCACGGCTAAGGTACTCATACATTGCATGGCAAGGGCGAAAAAAACCAGTAGCGAGAGGGCTGTCGCCAAAGAATAAACCGGCTGACCTGTGTCGAGGAATGTCTCTCGTTTCATTTTTTCGCGCAGGGTTGTTTTCGCTTCGTTTTCCGAGCGGTCGTTAATATCGCCTTCGGCTGAACCCATGTTGTAGAGCACCGCCAGGGTACCCGTAAATACTTCGCGGGCAGCAAAAGAAGTGAGTAAGGCTATACCGATTTTCCAATCGTAGCCAAGCGGTCGGATGGCAGGCTCTATGGTTTTGCCCATTTGCCCGGCCCATGAAGCCTCCAATTCAGATTGTTTGATGAAATCCTCGGTACCAACCGGGCCCAACTGCATCGAATCTGCTTTTATGCTTGCTTCTGCCCGCGCTGTTGCGATGGCATCACCAGGGCCAAAACGCGCTAAAGCCCAGAGCGCAATGGACACCAACAAGATTACTTTACCCGCACCGATGGCGAATGCACTCACCTTTTCCCATACCGTCAGCCATACATTTTTCCAAAAAGGCATGCGGTAAACGGGCAACTCAATGGCCAGGAAAGACCTCTCACGTGTGTGCAGCCAGCGCTTCATCGCCCAGCCGGAAAGCAGGGCAGCAACAACTCCCAAGGCATACATGGCAGCAAAAACAAGGGATTGAGCACCTAAAAAGCCAAATACTTTTACTTTCGGCACAGCCAAACCAATCAATACCAAATAAACCGGGATGCGGGCGCTACAACTGATAAATGGTGTCACCATCACCGTGATGAGCCGTTCATTCCAGTTGCCAATGGTACGTGAACTCATGATGGCGGGCACTGCACAAGCCGAACCACCGATCAGCGCGACCACACTTCGGCCATTCATGCCAAAACGCCGCATGGTTTTGTCGAACAGAAATACGACCCTTGCCATATAGCCCACCTCTTCCAAAATGGTAATCAATAAAAAAAGCAGGGCAATTTGGGGCACAAAAATCATAATACCGGACAATCCTGCGATAATGCCATCGGTGAGTAATTCGGTCGTCCAGTGTGCCGGTAAGTTGTTTTGCAGCATTTCACTCAATCCTGAAAAACCGCTTTCAATCCAATCCATCGGGTACACACTCCAATCAAAAATAGCCTGAAATACAAGCATCATCACCGCAAAAAAGATCAGCGGCCCGGCAAATTTATGTGTCAATACCGCATCAATCCGGTCAGTAGGCGTATTGGGAAAAGTGGGTGGTTTTTGAATGGTGTCCTGAACAATGGGCGTAAACCGATCAAACCGATCGAGGGTTTCATCCACTTGTGCCCGCAGCGATTGGAAATCTTTGGTTTGCACAATGGTTGCCAGTACCGCTTTTTCATTGGGATGCAAAAAAGGAAACCATTTGTGGTGGTGCGCCAACTGCAAAGCGCGGTAAGGGTTTTCCACATTCAGGTTTAGGCAAACCGCTTCTGTTACCTGTTTTTCAAGGGCACTCATTTTATAAACCGGGCGGCGCGGCTTGAAATCTGTGTTTTTTGCCAGCTTCTCAATGTCCTGCTTTAACTTGCTGATATTGTCACCCCTGCGACCGCTGACCAACACGACCGGAATATCCAATGCCTCGGCGATTTTGGAGGCGTTGATCTTAATGCCCATGGACGCTGCCGTGTCCGACATGTTCAGGGCCATCATAATGGGCATTCCAAGGTCCAGCAACTGCGTGAGCAAGAGCAGATGCTTTTCCAAATTGGTCACATCCGCAACATAAACAATGGCGTCAGGGAAAAATTTATCTGCCGGATTCGCTAAAACGGTAGACACCAACTTTTCATCGGAGGAAGTAGGATAAAGACTGTAGGTGCCTGGGAAATCAATCAGCATGGCTTCGCGCCCATCGGAGAAACGCATGCTGCCTTCCTTCAGATCAACGGTAATGCCGGGAAAATTGCCCGTCTTTTGACGAAGTCCCGTCAATTGATTAAAAACCGTTGATTTACCGCTGTTCGGGTTGCCAATAAGGGCAATTTTCAGTATCCGCGCATCAACATCCATCATATTTCTAACAGGATGCTGGAGGCTTCTTCTTGCCGCAGGGCGAAACGAATGCCGTCTACTTTAATATAATAGGCATGCCCAAATGGAGAAAGGCGTACCAGTTCAACCACTGCACCTGGAAGAACCCCCATGGACGTGAGTTTGCAAGCCAACTCAGCGTCAGAAAAAGCCAAAGCTTTGGCACTCTCGTTTATTTTAAGATCCAAAATAGATCTGTAACGTCTTTGCATCATGTCCTGGCTGTTTGCTTATTCTAATTTAGACAAATTCAACGGCAAAAATAGAACCCCTGCGCGAAATAACAGCAGAAAAAGGAACAAGGTTTTGACAGGACAAAAAGAAATGTCTTTAGGAGAGCAAGTCTGCGCCTTCCTGGCCCACCAGCGTACCAATAGCCACCCCCATTCCGCTCAAACGAACCGACACCACCACATGCGGCGATACCCGCTCAACAATGGGCTTTTTCACTGGGCCAAGCCCAAGAATACCCGTCCACCAGGAATCAACAACAGCTTCCTGGTCTGGACACACCACTTCGTGCAGCAGCTTTTCAAGGGCATTGCGTATACGCTCGTTACTCCCGAATTCCGCTGTTTTTTCAACCTCAAGGTCAAGGTTCCGCCCGCCGCCAAGCAAGATGCGGCCATCAATGTTTCGGAAATAAAAATAGCCGCGGTCGTAATGAAAACAGCCTTCAACGCGCAACCCTGGAATGGGTTTGGTAAGCAGCACCTGATTTCGGGCGGGGTAGATGTCAAGGTTGAGTAATAGTTTTTGTGCGAATCCGTTCACCGCCACCAAAACGCGTGGCACCTGAATGCTCCAGCCAAATTCGGTATTCAGTGTAACGCCATTCGAGCCGTCTTCCAGGCTGCTGATATCAATACCGTTGAATATTTCGATGCCTTTTTGTTTGGCAATTGCCAATAGGGTTGCCATCATTTTTCCTGTGTGTACCTGGCCTTCCGCTTGATTCAGGATGAGGTGATGTACCCCGGAGAAGCCAAAACGAGCTAGGCGTTCATCCACTACTTTGTATACCTCAGGGTGTCCGGTAATGCGGCCAATTTTATCATTAAAATCAGGGATTCGCTCAGTGCAGGACTTAAAAATGGATATTTCAGTTTCATTAAACAGCTCATACCCCCCCAGTTCCTGAAAGCCCAAATTGTCATCGCCCACCAGGGAACGCAACCGTTGCAGGCCCGTCCAACGCTTTTCTACGATGCCAAGCACCGCATCTTCGCCCATCAATTGCAGGTCGTCAAGCAATTCGGTCATAGAACCAAAACAGGCAAAACCGGCATTGCGGGTGCTTGCGCCTGTGGGTAGCGCCCCCCGCTCCAATATCACGATGCGGCTGTGCGGTTCAAGTTCTTTTAACCGAATGGCTGCCGAAAGTCCTACGATGCCGCTGCCTATGACGGCAATGTCGATACCAGAGAAAAAGGATTGTCGTTCCCAGTAACTTAGTTCATACTTCATTTTAAACACCCGTTTTTTTCAACACATAGACACATAGGAAACATAGCGCTACGTACCCATGAACTATGTTTTCTATGTCCCTATGTGTCTATGTGTCTATGTGTTGAAAAATTTCATCCCTTGGGCGTACTGTGGTAAAGCACCAAAAAAATCAACGCCATTTTCATGGGTTCACTGACCTCTTCGTTCATGTTGTCTTCGATGGCCCAGTCACGTGGGTCGCCACTATATAAGGTATAGAGGTAGAATCGGCCGCGGGTTGGGTCGTCTACGAGCCATTCATCGAGTTGGTTGCTCCAGCGGCTTTTCAAAGTCAAAGCCAGGTTATTGTCCGTAACGCGCCATTCGGTCATATCATTAGACCATGATGTTTTCATGGTAATAATATCCCCAGAATAGGTGCGGAGTTCCCAGAGTGTTGGATCATTTTTCCATTTTTGACGGATGGTTCCGCGTTGCTCGCCCAGTTGGTATGTCCATTCAGAAAAGTCATCTTTTATGTTGAGCCATCGCAGCGTAAGTTCTCCGTACGCCGCTTCATCTTCGCCTTCATATTCCGGGGCAGAAAAAATATCCCATTCTACAAAAGAATCGCTCCAACGGCTGCTGACAGTGGAGATCGTTTGGGCGAAACACAGGTGTGTGATGCCTAGAAGAAGCGTTGTAATGAATACGCGCATAATCAAAAAATGAGGAAGGGTGAATATACAAGTCCATCCTTCCTCAGCATTAGGATTTATTGCAGGTTAAAAAGGCAAATCATCGGTGCTCGCTGGTGGTGCATCCGTATAATTTGGGAATGGGTCGGCGGGAAAATCCGCGGTAGCCGCTTTCTTGTTGGCGCTGCTTTCGATGTTTTGGTTGTTTTCCCCCGAAACAGGGTCTACCCGCCAGGCATTCAGGTTTGAAAAATATTTGCCTTGCCATTCCCGACCGCGCAAGTCAAAAGAGACCTTTACCATATCTCCTTCCTGAAAAGAATCAATCAGTCCGCAGCGATCCTGCACTGCCTGAAATTTGACGAGTTGCGGATAGTTTCCGTCTGGTATTTCGAGTACAAATTCGCGCGCTGAAAAGCTTGCCGATTTTTGTTCTGTAGGAAATATCTTATGCAGTTTTCCCTCTACTTCAAAAGCCATGATGTGTTGTAAATTATGTGAAAAATTATGGGTTGTGTTGAATTATTGTGTCTTTTTCAATTTGAATAGTTGCTCGTAATAGCCGGGTCTGTTGGCTGTAATCACACCATCCAGCCTTTTAGACGTGATGATGGTTTGTTGCGGCACAAAGAGAAAAATCTCTGGCAAGTCTTCACGGATTATTTTTTGTGCTTCAATGTAAAGTGGATTGCCCACCGCCTCATCAGGTTCTGCGCGTATCCGATCCAAAATATCATCCAATTTTGGATTGACATAGCGTGAACGGTTGTCTCCATTTGGCGCCAAATATCCAGAGTGGTAACGTTGTGACAAGTCTGTAAGTCCTGGGTAAAGCACCGCAGCAAGAAAAGTTGATTCATAATCACCCGTTAAGGTTTTTTGGGCGATTTCTGATATATCTGTCGTTATCGATTTAATCTCAATACCAACCAAGCGTGCTGTTTCAGTAACGCTTTCTGTATATTGTTGACTAGATCTTACCGGTGGAACCAAGACTTCAATTACTAACTTGACCTTGCGTCCAGCCTCTGTTTTATCCATTACCCCATCACCATCAGAATCGCTCCATCCAGCCTCCTTCAATAGTTCCTTTGCTTTATCGATGTTGAAATCATAATAAGCCAGGTCTTTGGCATAATATTTTTTTGAGGGCAAAATTGGGCTTAAAGTGCGTATGGCAAGGTTCAAGCGAATATTTTTTATAAAATTATCATAATCGACAATATGTGCTAATGCTTTCCGTACCCGCACATCCTGTAAATTTGGTTTGTTCAGATTTAATAGCCACCGGCTGTATTGCATGGCTGGCAGTATGTCAAAATTGTATTTGGCGGCTAGTGAATCTTTTGCTTTCATTTCGAGGAATTTTCCTGGGCTGAGAGATCCAGGCACAATGTCAAGTTCCCCATTTTTCAGCATGTTTTCCACTACATTTTCATCCTTCACCACTTTGTACACCAATCGTTTGGGGTATGCAGCAAGAAGAGGACGCTTGTCTACTAGTTTATCGCCCCAGTAATTTTCTTTTTTCACCAAAATAAGCCCCTGTTCATTCATTTTTTCAACCCGGTATGGCCCACTTCCTACAATTCCATTTGGATCGTTGGCAAATTTTGGTTGCTTAAATTCTTCAACAAAAGCCTTCATACCTGAATCCGTTTCAAAAGATTTCAATTTCGTTGAATCCAAAAAGTCTGCGATTGGGGTATTGCCGAGTCTATTGTTCGCGTCATAATGGTAGGCAGGCATTATGGGGGTTTGGCACAAGGTTTCCAAGGCCAATATGTAGTATTGCTTAAAATAAATAGTGAATTTCTTCGGATTGGCAGGGTCGATATCTATACCACTCATGTCTTTAAAATAACTCAAAAAAGCCTTAGCTGGCATCAAGGGGTGAAAAATTATTTTCATGGTGAAGGCCATATCATTACCTGTTACAGGTGTACCATTGTCCCAAACAGCCTCTGGAATTATTTCAAAATCATACGCAAATTCACCAGCATGTGGTCCTTCAGAAATCTTCCGTTCTTGCGGTATCTCTTTTACGATGGTGGGTACAAGCTTAAAGGATTGAGGATCTAATTCGCTAAAAGTTGAAAATATACGGGCACAGGAATAAAGATTAACGCCCAAAGTGGTTAGGAAGGGATTTAAATTTCCGGGCGCCGCATCATATCGAATGTTAACCTGCTCCGGGGAAGCACCCGTATCCGTCCGGGTTTTAAAACATTCGCGCAACAGTAATAGCAGCGCAATAATAGCAACGCCAATAAGAATACGGCGCGGTGTAAAGAGGCTGGAATTCATGTAGAGATATTTTTAGGTGAGAAAATAAGGATGAGGGTCAAATAAAAAAGTGTGTAAAAGTAATATAAAAATTTTTTTTGGGGGAACTTTCACTTTACCCCTTGCGTTGTGTGCAAATGTCCGTGACCTTTGCGGTACCGTTCACTAAACCAAACCTATTATGACTACCTTAAGCTACACGGCAAATAACGCTGCTACACGCATCTTCGAGCAGGAATTCGTTCCGCTGCTCGACGCGGTGTATGCGTTTGCCTATCGCCTGACCGGCGATGCTACAGCGGCTGAGGATCTTGTTCAGGAAACTTACCTGAAGGCATGGCGCTTTATCGGGCGCTACACCGAAGAAACCAACGCGAAAGCATGGCTCTTCCGTATTTGCCAACACGCCTTTATCAACGAATGGCGCAAGCGCAAAACACAGCCGTACAAAGTGGACTACGAAGATATCGTAGTTTATCACAACGAGGACGAGCCTGCTTCGCAGCGGTACGGCCACCTGCGCTCCGAACAAGGAAGCGATCGCATGGGTGATGAAACCACCCGCGCCATCAACGGTTTGACGCCTGCTTTCCGCGCTGTCGTGCTGCTCGACCTCGAGGACTTCAGCTATGAAGAAATGGCTGCATTGCTCGACCTACCGATCGGTACCGTCCGCTCTCGCCTGCACCGTGCACGTAAAACCTTGGCCAAACAACTTTGCCAATACGGCAAATCTCAAGGTTACAGCGTTCAAGACACAAAAGCAACGGGAGCAATAAATGATACCGCACCTCAAGCATCGCTTGGAATGTAACAAAAAGAGGGTTTGCCTTAGCGGATTTTTTCCGCAGCCGGCAGACCCTCTTTCCATTATAACCCTTAACCTCTAAAAATTAGAAATCTTCAATGTTGTTCACAAATCAAAATTTCAGCTTCGGACGGCAAGCAATTGCAGCTTGCCCAGCCTCACGTACTGCTATTTCCTTGCACGAAAACAATAGGCAAGTTGCATCTTTATGTACCAATCAGGTTGGCACCCCATTGGAACAGTGCAGTTTGCCCGGTAATGGGAATAATGGTGATGGAAGGGCGCGAAAGTCAGGCGCTAAAATGTTGGTACAAAATCATTTCACCATGAAAAATGCACGCAAACAGCTCGGCGAAATTTCAAATGACCCAACTCAAATCAAACCCGGTCCAATAGTCGCCGACAATCCGGACGCTTTTCCACTTTTTGAAAACGAAGTTTTTTACGAAAACCCAATTGCTCGCCAACCAGAATCCCCTGATGCCGAGTCGTTTCGTTCCTGGTTAAAAACAAATACGCCCAGACACAAAGCCTCCCCGGCTTTGATGGAACGAATAAGTAGGATCACCCACGACGATAACGCGTAATTTTTTTCCAACGTAACGAGACCTTCCTGGTTTTTAAAACCTGGAAGGTCTTTTTCCCTACGCCTGCGCCGTTGGCGTGCCGAAATTCATCGGCGGCAGCGGCTGATCTGGCTCTTCAATTTTTCCAAACTGCATTTCGTACTTCGTCACGTTGTCGCGCAAAGCGGCCAGCAAACGCTTGGCATGTTGCGGGGTAAGCACAATACGTGATTTCACTTTTGCCTTTGGAACATTCGGCATGAGTCGAATAAAATCAACAACAAACTCTGCGTTTGAATGTGAAATGATAGCCAGATTGGAATAAGTACCCTCGGCTATTTCCTCCGAAATTTCGATATTAATAGCGGGCTGTTGTGGTGTATTTAGGTTGTCAGACATTTTTTTTCGTTGAAAGTCAAAAAAGTGGAGAGCGTTAATTGTTTCGTTACCAGGGCAAAATTAACCAAAAAAGCGGTATTTGGGTTCATTTATTCTTTTGAAAGGTCAAGAGATTGCGCAGTATGACAAACGCAATGATGCCCGCCGGAAATAAAAATATGCGCGTTCCTGCCATTGGAAATATCCCCACACTAAAAACGGCACCGAGCAAAAAACTGCTCATAACAATGACACGTAGCAGTGCTTCCCTTTGGATTAGTTTCCTTTTTTCGCCGTCTGAATGAAATATTTCTGCAATGTCTACGCCCAGTTCATTCACAACACCTGTCATTTGACTGGCTTTGATCAAAGTAGAGGTGGTGAGACTGACCATGGCATTTTGTACCCCAATCGAAAATAAAATCATTACAGGAAAAACAATCGGGTTAAATGTGTCTGAACGTTTGTCCGACAACCCAACCATGGTGAAAAGCAGTACGACCGTAAACAACGGCACCAAATGCAGGTAGCGCCATTTCAATAGTTTTTCGCGTTCTACACACCAGCCAGCAAAAAAACCGCCAAGAAAAAAAGCGAACAACCACAAAAAAATAGAACCTGCTGTATGCAAATCGCCTTCGTACAAATCCACCGCAATTTGTGGCAACAGCCCGGTAACGTTGGTCAACACCGCAGAAAAGGTCATTAAGCCCCCATAAATGACAATGCCCGAACTAAAAGGATATACGAATGCATAAGCCATCTTCGTTCGAAAAGACCGGGTACGCGCTTCATGCTTTTGTTTAAGTCGTATTGGTGAGTTCATAGCATCTTCGCCGGATGCGGCTCTAAGGAAAAAAAAGGCTTTAACCGCAGCTCCACTAAAGTAGCGGAAATATGGTTAAAGCCTTTTTATGGCTTAAATATATTCAACTTTAGCTGTGTAGGCTGTTGAATGGGCGCATCTCTTCACCCAGCCAGTTTTTATTCCAATCATCGATTGGAACAAGCCGTTTGGCTTGGCGGGTTACTTTGCGACGGAGATAAGCGAGCGCGAGCTTTGGCGACTTGTGCCAAAGACGGCGAAATTTACTGGAACGACGATTAGCCATAATATTATGTCAGTTTAAATTTTGGGGATGATGATTAAACAATTGATTACAAGTATTTTAACGTAATTTTTTTGAAATAAGTTTTACGCCTCGGTAGTATTTTTGGTTAAAATTTAAAAATAACGCAAACGTGTCATTTTGAAGTATTTCTGAAACCAATCTTACCTTCGCCATTCCAAATGGAAAAACCTCACTTATTTCAAAGCAATTATGTCTGAATATCTATCAATAGTCATACCAGCTTACAACGAAGAGCGCACCATTCACTTGATTTTAGACAAAGTGAAGGCCATTGAGCTGATCGGAGGGCTACAAAAAGAGATCATTATTACCAATGATTGCTCCAAAGACGATACCGAAGGCGCTATAAAACGCTACATGGATGCCAACCCTGAACTCAACATCAGGTACCTCGTACATGACGTAAATCAAGGAAAAGGTGCTGCCCTGCACACCGGGATTCAACACGCTACCGGCAGGTACACGGTGATACAAGATGCTGATTTAGAGTATGATCCGGCAGAATTCAACATTCTGCTCAAGCCAATCCTCGACGGTTATGCCGATGTTGTTTTTGGTTCCAGGTTTCTCGGCGGCAAGCCACACCGCATTCTTTTTTTCTGGCACAGCATCGGAAACAAGTTCCTGACCTTCGTTTCTAACATGTTTACCAACCTCAATTTGACGGACATGGAAACCTGTTATAAATTATTCCGATCCGATATGTTAAAGAATCTCAAACTCCAGGAAAAACGCTTTGGATTTGAGCCAGAAGTGACTGCCAAGATTAGCCGCACACCCTTTGTGCGCATTTATGAGGTGGGTATTTCTTACTACGGTCGCACTTACGCCGAGGGCAAAAAAATTGGATGGCGCGACGCATTCCGTGCCATTTATTGCATCTTGAAGTACAATATCTGGGCGCGATAATGCTCAAAGAGGCCATACTTCCACTTTTTCTTCGGGAAACCGAAAAAATTTCCGGACAAAGCGCTTGGTCGCCAAAAGATAAGGTGCTGGCTTTGATCGGATTGATGGAACGCGCCTTTTTTGAAGCAACCAAACAGGAGCAAATTGCTTTCAGCACTTTTTTTGCCCGCATCTGTTATGCCGGACAACGATTCCAGCTTCCAGCAGATGCCTTACGGCGCATACACCAGTTTCGATTGGCTTCCAAACGGGTGCGCAGCGGCGGCACCGCTTCTGAACAAATGGTGCTGACGGGCATAGCTGCTGTGCTGGAATCGGTGGAATTGCTCAGCAAAATGCCCGAAGTCGCATCGGATACCGCACTACATAACCTCGACGATGCTCCTTCTACACAACCAATTGCGACCAAAGTCTACCGCGTACTGGCAGTGCGCGATGTTCCCGAATACCAATATTTTGTTGCGCGTGACGAAGAAGACCCAACCCATGAAATTAGGGTGCGGTACGGCATTCCCGATCGCAATGAAAATTTCATGCCCACCATTCAAATTATCCGAAAAGTGTTCGGGTTTCCCTTGGTGCTCAACTTGTTGGAAGTAGATACGGATGCTGAAGGCTATTACCGTCCCAGGGCAATCGTGGTGGAACCCGATTACCTGATGGATGTCTCCGCCATTTCAGAATGCTTCAAGGATACCGGATCAGAGCCTTATTCCTACCTCGTGCGAAAGTTCTTGCCCCATGAAACGACCGAGCCTATTTTACTGGGAAATATTGCCAATTTTTTCCTCGATCGGCTGCTCAACGAACCCGATACCGAATGGCAAAAACTGTTTCTGGAAACGTTTCAACTTTACCCTTTCATCTATGCACCCATGAGCGATGCACAAGTGAAAAGTGTGTCGGGGAAAGCCCAGAAACATTTTTTGAACATAAAAAACATGGCCAAAGAAGGTTTTAAACAACAAGGCATTGACCCTGCCAATTGTATGTTGGAACCTGCTTTTTTCTCCAATCAATACGGAATTCAAGGGCGGCTCGATCTGTTTTACCGGAAAGGCGATAAATCTGCCATTGTTGAATTAAAAAGCGGAACCCCCTATAAACCAAATAGTTACGGCATATCCCGGAGTCATTTCACCCAAACGTTGCTGTATGATTTGCTCGTCCGTTCCGTTTTTGGGAAACAAATTGACCCCCTAAAATACATCCTATACTCCGGGGTGGATCTGAACCAATTGCGTTTTGCGCCCACCATAGCCCCTGAACAATGGGAGGCGCTGCAAGTGCGCAACCAACTGGTCGCCATTGAAAGGTTGCTCAGTAAAATACAACCGGGTGAAGATGCCGTTGCCGTTATAAGCCGCATGAGATCGGCGAAAGGCCAGGGTTTTACCGCCCGCGATTTTGCCCGATTTGAAAAGGCTTACGAAGGTCTGTCAAAACTGGAAAAAAAATATTTCAACGCATTTACCGGATTTGTGGCACGGGAACATTGGCTGGCCAAAGTGGGCGAAGAAAACAGCGATACCTTGAGTGGCCATGCCAGCCTTTGGCGCGGAAATTTTGAAGATAAGTTGTTGAATTTCAACATTCTGAGCTATCTTGAAATACTGGAAAACCACGCTGACCAGCCCGCTCAAAACATTGTTTTCAAAAAGACGGCCCAAACCAATACCCTCGCAAATTTTCGGGTAGGCGATATCGCCGTGCTGTACCCCGCATTTTCGGAAACAGATACCGTGCTGCAACACCAGATCATCAAATGTACGATCACACAATTGGACAAAGATCGTATTGAGGTGCAGTTGCGGTTTCAACAACACAACCTAAAACCTTTTGAAACCAACGGATTGTGGTGCCTCGAACCAGATATGCTGGATTCAGGCTTTGTCGCCATGTACCGAGGTTTATTTGAATGGGCCGAGACGGGAAAAGCGCTGCGGGAAAAAGTGATGGGTATTGGACCCGCACAGGCAGCACCAGCAGTACCCGCTAAAAACCTGATCGAAAAAATAAGCGCCTCCAGGGATTTCTTCCTGCTATGGGGACCACCAGGTACCGGAAAAACAAGTGTCATGCTGCGCGACATCGCCAAATGGGTGCTGCAAGACACGTCAGAGAACCTGTTGCTGCTCGCCTACACCAACCGGGCCGTAGATGAAATATGCGAGGCACTGGATTCTATCGGCGGCGATATCCGCAATCATTACATCCGCATCGGCGGCAAACACGCAGCTGCCGATCGTTTTGGCGAACAATTGCTGATCTCCAAAATTGCCGGGACGACCAACCGCGCCGATCTTCGCGCAGTGCTTGATAACCACCGCATATTTGTGAGCACGGTTGCTTCCTTTAGCCAAAATGAAGGTTTGTTGAAGCTCAAAAAGTTTCATCGACTGGTGGTGGATGAGGCATCCCAAATTTTGGAGCCACAGCTGATTGGACTGTTGACCAGGTTTGAACACTTCACCCTTATTGGCGATCATCGGCAGCTGCCCGCTGTCACCGCACAACGCCCCGATAGCACGCTTGTCCGCGATCTCGATCTGAACAGCATTGGTATTGTTGACTTGCGCGATTCTTATTTTGAACGGCTATACCTGCAGTGCATCAAGAATGGTTGGCATTGGGCTTATGATCAATTGGAGCGCCAGGGACGCATGCACGAGGAGATCATGGATTTTCCAGGAAAATGGTTCTACAATGAAAAATTGAAAGTGTTTAATGAGCAAGTCCAACAGGCTGTCATAAACTATAAAATGCCAGAGTTGGAACCAGAACTTGGGAAGTTGGTTGCTTTGCGCCGAGTACTTTTTTTACCCGTTACGACAACAATCCAGTCGGCTACAGGGCAAAAAACAAGTGCCGAAGAAGCCGAACTTTGTGCCAGAATGGTGTTGTTTTTCAAGCAATTGTGGAAAAAAAATAAAAAAAATTGGGATCCTGAAAAATCACTCGGCATCATCACACCCTGGCGTGCTCAAATTGCACAAATACGCTCGGTGCTAACTGCGGCAGGCATCAACCCCGAAGAAATCACGGTAGATACGGTGGAGCGCTATCAAGGCGGTGCCCGTGATGTGATCATCATATCTACTTGTGTGCATTCCGAATGGCAATTGAATGCACTGCTCAACATCAGCTCAGAAGGCGTTGATCGGAAATTGAATGTGGCGCTTACCAGGGCTAGGGAGCACCTTATCATGATAGGCAATGCGGAGGTGCTGGGGAAGGATGAGCGGTATCGGGCGTTTATGGAGTTGTACGGTGTACGGTAGACGCGCGACACAGGGGTTTGACCTATTTGCGCAACACCCGTCTACTGTCATCTAGCACTCAATACCACCGGACTCAGAAAATCGCCATTTCCCGGACAGCGTTTTTTGATAGGCATTTTTTGCCAGGTGTTCCATAAATGTACTGCGCGGAATGCCGCGTGCACCAAGGCTGCCCAAATGCTCGGTTTCAACCTGGCAATCAACGAGCCAGAACCCCATTTTTTCAAGGGCGCGTACCAGCGTGATAAACCCTGCTTTAGAGGCGTTGGGGACTTGGGCGAACATGCTTTCTCCAAAAAAAAGCTTTCCTATGCTAATACCATAAAGTCCACCCACCAGATCATCGCCTTGCCACACTTCTACACTGTGGGCCAAGCCACGTTGGTGCAATCGGGTATAGCCTTCAATAAAGTCATCGTTGATCCAGGTGCCATCGTAGGGAGGGCGTTGCGTGGAGGCACAACTGCGCATAACCGCTTCAAAACAGGTGTCGAGCGTTACTGTGAACTTTTTTTGGTTGAAAATGGAACGCATGCTTTTGTGCACCTTCAATTCATGGGGGAACAGCACAAAACGTGGATCGGGCGCGTACCAATAAAAATCGGAACCCTCCTGAAACCAGGGAAAAATGCCGTTGCAATAAGCCATCAAAAGCCGCGCTTCGCTCAGATCGCCACCCACTGCCAATAGCCCCGACTCCTCCGCCAGTTCGGCTTGAGGAAATGAAGGATCATCCTTATTCAGCAGGAAAACAGGCATGGTGTATGTTTCTGGGTATCAAAAGCAGATTTGCAGCGAAATGGTTCAATCGGTCCCTAAAAAGGGGCGGAAAAATAGCATTTGTTCTTGAAATTGCTGCAATGGACATCTCTTGAAACAATAAGATTAATGTGTAAAATACATCAATTGCCTTCCCTACCCCTCCCCCTCCCAATCCAATATCCGTCCCCCACTTCGGTTAGATTTCTTCTCCGCTGTTTGTTTTTTAGCTTTCAAACGTTTGATTACCACCGATTTCGGAACTTTGGTCGGCTTGCGCGGTTTGATTTTTTTGAGCGATTTTTCCACATAGCGCAGCAGTTTCTCTTCTGCCAGGGTTTTATTCATCAGTTGCGAACGTTCGGTTTGATTGGTGACAGCCAGGATGCCTTCGCGGGATATTTTATTGGCTAAATTGTAAAAAACCAGCGCTTTTTCCTCCTCGTTCAGGGCATTGGAAGCTGCCACATCGAACAGGGCTTCGGCTTTGGTTTCCACCTTGTTCACGTTTTGACCGCCCTTGCCGCCCGATCGGGCAGTGCGGTAAGAGAGTTCTTGTTTGAGCAGTTCAACGTTCATTTAATGTGATAATTTGATAATTCGAGAATGTGATAATGGGGCTTAAGCTTGGTCATTGTTTTGTGTTGCTGCCTAACACGGGGAGGGGTTAAATGGTTTCAATTTCAAAAATAGGCGCGAAATTCCGGGTAATTTCCCACTTTTGAGCCGAAGCAGTCATTGGAATATGAAAAAGAAAACAACACCTGCGGCGACTACAGTGCCGCCACCGAATCCCGACAGAATTTTCTGGGGTATCCTGGGCATCACCCTGGCAGCGGTGCTGTATGCCCGGCTGTCGTTGCTGGGCATACCACTGGAACGCGATGAAGGTGGCTACGCCTACATCGGGCAGCATCTGTTTGGCAATAAATTATTGTATTCCGACATGCTCGACATTAAGTTGCCGGGGCTGTATTTTTTGTACTGGCTTTTTAATCAATTGCCGGGCGGGCAGGAAAAAAGCATCCACCTGGGCCTGTTGTTGGTGCATGCCGGGGCACTGTACCTGTTTTTCAAATGGGCATGCCGGGCCTTTAATTTTCAGATTGCGGCTGTGGCCACCGCGCTTTTTTCGGTTTCGGCGCTGATGCCGGGGGTTTATGGGTTCGCGGCGCATGCGACACAACTGATCCTGTTACCTGTCATGGGAGCACTTATCCTATTGTGGGATAGTGTTCGATACCAGCAAGGTCTGCGGTTGGTCAACATTTTTGGGGCAGGTCTTTTGCTTGGCTTTGCCTTTACGGTGAAACAACCCGCTGTGGTTTTTATCCTTTTCTCCATTGGCGTATTGATGCTTGGCGAAGGGTCGTTTTTGCAAAAAATTGGTCGCTCCTTCGTGCTGGGAATAGCGTCCCTGATGCCCTTTTGCGCCATTGCCGGCTATTTTTATGCGCAAGGCAGGTTTCACGATTTTTGGTTTTGGACATTCACCATGCCGACCGCTCAAACCGTCAGTGCTGACGACACGTTTTTTTACCTGAAAACCCTTGTGCCGCGTATGATTGGCAACCACGGTCTTTTTTGGGGGTTGGGTGTACTGTCCCTGGTCGTCTTGCCTTTCACCAACTTTCCAAAAGCGAGCAAGTGGTGGGCTGCCGGATTGTTATTGCTATCCATTCTTTCGGCTGGTATCGGCCTTGGATTTATGCCCCACTACTTCATCCCGGCCATTCCATGGGCGGCACTGGGTATTGCAGCCGGTTTGTTTTGGGCGCTTGAAAAATATGCTTCCGCAAATAAAGCGCTGTACCCAACGCTTGCTGTGTTGCTGATTTCCATTCCTGTTTTTTTGAATTTCGGCTATTTTTTCAGGCCAGATTACCCTAAAATCATGGAAGCCTGCTACCCGTGGAATGGCTTCGCAGAAGCAAAATCCGTTTCGATGGAACTAAAAAAACGCCTGAAACCTGGCGAAACGATTGCCATTCTTGGCTCCGAACCAGAAATTAATTATTATACCGGCACGGAGCACTGCTCTCCGCATTTGTTCATGTACCCGGTGATCCGCGAGCACCCGTTGAAAACGCAATTTCAGCAGCAATTCCTGCGCGATATTGTTGATTGCAACGCCGAATATGTGGTGCTTACAGCCAGCGAAGCTTCCTGGATGCCCGGATTTGGTGAAACTCCTTTTTTCAAACGCGATATTTTCCCTAAAATCACCGAACGCTACGACCTCATCGGACGCGCCAACATCGGCCAGATTCCCATGAACATCGTGTGGGATGAAGCATTGAAAACCCATAACCCACCGAAGTGTCCACCCATGTTTGTGTTCAAACGTAAACGCTAACGACAAACACCCAACGCTACACAAGATGACAAAAGAAGAAAAAGCCCGTTTTGATGCTGCCGTGCTGGAGGAGGTAACGAAGATTATGACAACGGTGGCGACCGAGCAACAAAGACAATCGGCCAAGGCAATGGAATTGGCCATAAAAACTGCCCTGAAGGGGGTGGACAAGGCCAATGTAGCGCTGCAAAAGGCTCAGAAGGCGGTGATAAAGGAATTGGACGCAGCGCAAAAAGCTCGGGCCAAAGCGGAAAAAGAGGGTGAAAAAATGGCCAACGAATATTTTGCAGGCAAGCAAATAGAATTTAAGGAGGCAGTCCGCACCGAGCTGTTGCGGCAGCTCACGCGCCAGCACCTCGAAGCGGGTAAAACGCCCCGAGACATTGCGCAATGGCTTGATGTTCCGAAGGATTTTGTTGACAACATCAACGAACTTTTGGGACGCGTTGCCAAATATTACCCGCCTAAACCCGAGCGCTTGCAACTAGAGGGCAATCCAACACTGCGCTATGAGGGCGAGGGCCGCGGCGGCACCATCTGGTTTGAAAGCCTCGACACAAAATTCAGTATGTGGTGGGAATTTGCTGGTGGCGATGCGCTGGTCATCGTAGCCATCCCAACAGCCGCGCAATGGGAGGCAGAAACCAAGCTTCCGCTCGCGAAACGTATGGACACCCTTACGTTCATGGGTGAGCAAATACTGGCCGACAAAGTCTCCAGTGGCGGGTCGTTTATTATTGGGGAGAATGTGATGACGTTTTATGCGGGGTAATGTTTTACACCTAAAAAATTTAGCACACGGGGCAGACACATGACTTAATTGACGATCGGCAAGTACATGATTTCCGATTGTTGAAGTAGGATTACCCACCAATATGGGATGTTTTTAAAGACCAAGCTTATCCATACCGGACTTCTCATAATCCCCATCCTCCGCAGGGTATCGCAACACTTTTTCAAACTTCCCCGATTTTTTTGCCAATGCCCAAATTAAGCTCTCGCCTGCGGGAATCAGGTCTACTTCTGCGTTAAATATTTCATCTTGATACGCCTTGTCAGCATCAATCACCTCCCAGCCATTGTCTTTAAAATGTTGAATCAAATCGTCTAAAAACAATGCTGCTGCCATGTTGTGGTGCAGCAGCAGCACGTGGTTGATCTGCCTGTTCGTCAACTGATACGCCAGTGAATCATAAAACAAAGCCCTGTTAAACAAGTGGTCTAAATAAAACGCCTTAAACCCTAAAATATCGGCATCGGGATTTTCTTTAATCCTTCGAACCAGGCGGCTGTCGACATACCAATCAGAAGCGTCAATGGTTACGTGCCCATTCTTGTAGCCCTGTGCTTCTAAAAACTGCCGAAACCCATATACCTTTTCTGGCGTGTTGCCTTCCTTCAGGTATGGAAATCTAAAGTAGGGCAAATAGTTTGAGTACCTACTGATGATGGAATCATTGCGCAGCAGTTCTAATTGGAATGCCTCCAGGCTAACATTGTCCCTGTTGAAATTGGGATGTGTATAGGTGTGGTTGGCAATTAAATGGCCTGCATCGTTCCAGGATCCAAGCACGTATTTGCCCTTTTCTGTGATTTTATTGGTGCCTGCCGAAAACAGGATGGCTTTTAGATGGTGCTTTTTCAAATTGTCGAGCAACATTTGGTTCCATACTTCGAGCTTATAGGGCCCGATGTCATTGGTGGAACCGTCATCGAAGGTGAAGGAGATTTTGGGTTTTGCAAGGGGTTTGGGGGGCGTTTGGAAGGAGGTGCTTGTTCCGAAAAGGATCAAGGTTAAAAACAGGGCAGCGCGGAAGAGTTTCATATTGCGTCTAGTAGGTTAGCCTATAATTGGGTAAAAGCAAGCCCAAATATGATTATTCTAAATTTGCGATAAAGCTTTTCTGAGCGATGCACTATTTCTTTGATATTAAATTTCCAGTTAGAATCTGCTCAACTAATTTGTCAAGTTCCAAAACTGTGTCATTATACAAACTTATTTTTGCTAGGAGAGTGTGAAATTCTTTTATTTCGTCTTGCTCTAATTGTTTCCTATAATAAGGGTAAGAATGTAATTTCAACCATTCTCTAACAACATTATAGCCTGAAACTTCAAAAAGCAAAACATCTTCTTCAATGCCAAAATATTCTTTCACTAAATCTCCTTTATCGTCAAACAAACGAAGTATCCCCTCAAAAAGTCCGGGAACAATTTGGATAAAAACATAACTTTGTGTCGATGCTCGACAAGATAAAACATATTGACCCGGATCAGATAACGAACGTAGAAGAATTTCGCTCGGTTCTA
>Ga0105053_10000939_pt1 | contig 47106 bp, 42 predicted proteins | sample BON01_FD_78093 | JGI IMG/M metagenome (GOLD analysis project Ga0105053, IMG submission 78093) | Freshwater microbial communities from Lake Bonney liftoff mats and glacier meltwater in Antarctica - BON-01 | ecosystem: Environmental > Aquatic > Freshwater > Ice > Glacier meltwater | place: Lake... | reverse complement strand
CTTCAAGTACAAGAAGACGCGCTACAAGTGTTTGGCCATGTTTGACGTGCAGCTCAATATGTTGTTTGCCTTGAGTAATTGGTACAGGGTGAGGGGACAGTTGCGCCCATAGTGGGCGAAGGGGTGCGAAATGCGCCAAAAAGCGCCTCAACAGAGGCGGGAAAGATGAAAAACGGACGCGATGACGGAACGTATCGCGTTCTTCGGCGTCACGCGAACAAAAAAATACGCGCTACGCCCTTAAACCCGCGGAAATGGATTTGTTCCGCGTTTCCCTAGAAGTCAGCCCACACCGGATCGCAGCCCGCAGGCAGCACCGGTACGTTACCCAGATCCCGGTAACCTTCTCCAGGGCCGTGAAAATCCGATCCTGCAGATGCCTGTAAGCCAAAACGCTTGGCATAACGCGCCCAAATCACAAATTCGGCCGGAGTATGCGCCCCGGTAACCACTTCTATGGCGGCACCACCCATGGCTGCAAATTCGGTCAGCAGCCGTTCGCACTGCTGCTGGTTCAGCGGATAACGGCCTGGGTGCGCAATCACGGCGACGCCACCACCACCATTGATCCAGCCCACTGCATCTGTCAGCGTCGCCCATTGATGGGCAACGAACCCGGGTTTGCCTGGCGTCAGGAAATTGCGGAATACCGCGTTGGTATCGCGCGCATGCCCGGTCTCGACCAGATAACGTGCAAAGTGCGCACGACTGAGCAGTGCCGGATTATTGGCATGGCGCCGCGCGCCTTCCAGGCTGCCGTCAATTCCGGCAGCGGTCAAGCCATCCGCCATGCGTCGCGCCCGCTCCTCGCGCCCCACGCGTATTCCCGCAAGTCCTTCAACCAGCGGCGCGTATTGCACACCTACACACAGGCCGACTATATGCAGCGTCGTGTCTTCCCACAGCACGGATATCTCTACACCGTCGATCAGCCGCAATTCCTGGCGTGCGGCTGCCGCGTGCGCCTCAGGCAGCCCCGACAACTCGTCATGGTCCGTCAAGGCCAGCATGTCTACACCGCGCTGCACGGCACGCTCTACCAGGTCAGCCGGACTCAGCAAACCATCGGAGCAAGTGGAGTGGCAGTGCAGATCAACCAGCATAATATTCAATAAAATCAATTAATTAATTCAACAAGCCGGGATCATACCAAATTTGCATGTAGCAATAACAACTGTAAGCCCCGTCCGTATTCAGCGACTATTTAGCATGCCGACGCCTATGCCCCATGCCATAAAGCTGGCCTTTGTGGTGATACTCTTATCTGCCGCTCCGGCTGCGGCAGCAATTACGATGTGCAGCGCCGAATCCGGTGCAATGCGCGTCCCCCTGCTGGAGCTTTACACCTCCGAGGGCTGCGACAGTTGCCCGCCCACCGATCGCTGGGTCAGCAGCCTGCCGCAGCGCGGCTACACTTCCGGACGCGTACTGCCCCTGGCCTTTCACGTCGATTACTGGAATTACCTGGGATGGCAAGATTCCTATGCAAAACCAGCCTTCAGCGAGCGGCAGCGTGCCGCCAACCAGCGCAACAAATCGCGCGTGGTATACACACCACAACTGATGCTGGATGGCGCCGATTACCGGCGCGGATTGCGGGGTAATGATTTCAGCGCACGCATCACCGCGATTAACAACCAGCAACCCCGCGCGCACATCAACTTGGCCATCATCAGCGGCCCGCGATTGCAGGTGAAAATGACCTTCCCGGATACGATCGACCGCAACAACGTGCGCGTTTATATCGCCGTCTACGAAAATGGCCTGGCGACCGATGTCCCGGCCGGCGAGAACCGGGGCAAACGTTTGTTACATGATTTTGTAGTACGCGAGCTGCTCGGCCCGTGGATACCGGATGCCGCCGGCAACTACAGCTTTGATCTGCCCCTGCAGTTCCCACCTCACTGGCAATCATCCCGCTTGCACATAGCGGCATTCGCCCAGGATCTCACCACTGGCGCCACCTTGCAGGCACTCAGCCTGCCCAACTGTGTTGTAGCACCCCGCCAGTAGCGTTAAAAAACAACTAGTTACAACGCATTACGTCGCGCCCTGTGGATTGTTTCCGCTATACTGGACACGGTCACTCTCACAGGCGCCCGGTCATGAACCGCAATCAAGCCATTGCGTTGGCAATCGCAGTCGCCAATTTGCTGCTGATCACGCTGTTTCCACCTGTAGACCAATATTCCGTGGTTTCCGCATCCGTACCGGTGTTTGCTGGGTTTTATTTCGTGGCCAGCTTGCCGCCGCTCAGCGCAACCAACACCGACCTGCTGTTCATTGAAGTGGTCGTCGTGCTGGTCAACCTGGCGATTGCATGGCTGCTGTTGCAGGACAGCCCAGCGGGGGCGTCGCGCCGCAAACTGAACATGCAAAACGCAGCCCTGCTGTTTACGGGCATCAATCTGGTGTTGATGCTGCTGTTCCCGCCGATGGAATCAGTATTTGCGCTGACCAAGGCCGCGCTACCCAGCTTCGAAGGCTTCTTTTTCATCTTTGCGCAGCAGCCGGCGCACGTGATCGTCGAAACCCTGCTCTACCTCGAGATCATGCTGATACTGGCCAACGGTGCGCTGCTCTGGCTGATTTTCAGGGAACGGCGCCCGCCGACAACTGACCAGGTCATGTCGGCAATGCGCAATTTGCGGCCCAAATAATTCAGCTGCCCGGCATCCTGCCAGGCGCTGCGTCAGCGGGGTTGGTGCAGCCGGCTTTGCGCCGGCACATGCTGCGCCAGAAATTTCATCTGATCGGCCAATATGCACCGATTGGTCAATATCAGGTACTCGGCCCGATTGGGCACGTACGGCAGATACACCAGTTCCATGCCCGCACCTTCCGGCGTACGATCGCTTTTACGCTCATTGCACGCACGACAGGCGGTTACCACGTTCATCCAGGTATCCCGGCCACCTTTGGAAAAAGGCTTGATATGGTCGCGCGTCAGGCGCGCGCCCGGGAAACTGTGCGCGCAATAGGCGCAGATCTGACGATCGCGGTGAAACAACTCACGATTGTTCAACGGCGGCACCTGATTGAACGACCGCATCGCCATCGCCTTGCCCTTGATGGCAATGATGCTCGTCCCGCTGATTACCGACCGCTCCCCGGTGATGCGGTTCATGCCACCGTGCACGGTAAAAGCAAGCGCACCCATACTCCACGCCACCTGCTGCTTGGAATAGTAGTAACAGGCGTGCTGCCAGCTGATCCAGCGATGGGGCACACCACGCGTATCAAGCGTGAGTATCAGCGGAAACAGGGCTCCTGTTTCCGGGTCATTCCGAGTCGGGTGATAGCCATCCATGGTGGGCAGTTTTCATCCAAAAATGACGCTAGGGAAATTGCCAACACAATTTACCAGATTTTTGAATATTTGGAAGTTTTTGCCCTTACGGCTGGCCGCCAGGCTACCAGCGCGGTATACTGCCCCCCGCGTGATTTCGTCCGTACCCTATCCACATCCATTTTCATCGACCCTGCGCCGCAGCCCTGTGTGGCCGCGCCGCTCGTCATGATCACGCGATTTTCCAGGTGCGCCCGAGGCACACTTGGCATCCCCAGCCTCTCCTGCTAGCGCCATGTCCTTTGCCGAACTCAATCTGATTCCCGAACTGCAGCGCGCCGTCGCTGACCAGGGCTATACCGAAGCCACGCCGATCCAGGCCAAGGCCATTCCTGCCGTGTTGGAACGCCGCGACATCATGGGTTGCGCCCAAACCGGCACCGGCAAGACCGCCGGTTTCACCCTGCCCATGCTGCAACTGCTGGCCCCCTACGCCAACTCCAGCCCGTCGCCGGCACGACATCCGGTCCGCGCACTGATACTGACGCCAACCCGTGAACTGGCCGCACAAGTCAGCGACAGCGTGCGCATCTACGGCAAGCACCTCAAACTGCGCTCTACAGTCGTTTACGGCGGCGTGGACATGGTCCCGCAAACCAAGGCGCTGCGTGAAGGCGTGGACATCCTGGTCGCCACGCCAGGCCGGTTGCTGGATCACGTACAACAAAAAGTTGTCGCGCTGGGCCAGGTCGAAATTCTCATCCTCGATGAAGCCGATCGCATGCTCGACATGGGCTTCCTGCCCGACATCCGGCGCATACTGGCGCTGATACCGGTGCAACGTCAGAACCTGCTGTTCTCCGCAACGTTCTCCGAAGACATCAAGAAACTCGCCAACCAGCTCTTGCGTAATCCGCTGCTGATCGAAGTGGCACGGCGCAATGCCCCTCCAGATCTGGTGCAACATCAGGTCTACGAAACTGCGGCTACCAGCAAGCGGGCGCTGCTTGCCCACCTGATCCGCTCACGCGACATGAAACAGGTACTGGTATTCCTGCGCATGAAACGCGACTGCAATAAACTGGCACGTGAACTGGAGCGCGACGGCATCGTCGCCACTGCCATCCACAGTGACCGTACCCAGGCTGAGCGCGAGCAGGCCCTGAACGATTTCAAGGAAGGCCGCTGTACGGTGCTGGTCGCCACTGACATTGCGGCTCGCGGCATAGACATCGCCGAACTGCCCTTCGTCATCAATTACGAATTACCCTACACCCCGGAAGACTACGTGCACCGCATCGGCCGCACCGGCCGTGCCGGTACGCCGGGGGAAGCCATCTCACTGGTATGCCCTGAAGAAATCCGCCTGCTCGCCGATATTGAAAAGCTGCTGAAGCGCGCGATTCCACGCCAAACTGCTGATACACCCACACCCACACCCGCGCCGGATGCCGATCAGCATCGCGAACGGCGGCCGCGCCGCGAACCCCGCGACACAGCGCCCCGCGCTCATGCGCCGACATCAGCACCAACCCACAGGCCTGCAGCAGCACGACCACAACGTGCCAGCGACGGCTTCGATTTCAGCAAACCATACGAGCCTGCAACAACTGCAACCGTAAGCCCGGCGGTTGATAATTCACCTGCCATCCGCGGGCGTGCTCATCGCCCCACTGCAGCACTCCTCGGCGGCCTCCCCACCAAAATTAAAAAATGACCGGCGCTGAGCGCCGGCATGCCTGCTGAGCCGTGGCCGAGCTGACGCCTGTTGAGCTGTTGTATTTCAGCTTCGTCATCATCATTTCCTATGCCGTCCGCGGCAGCGCCGGTTTCGGCGGCGTCACCGTACCGCTGCTGGCGTGGGTGATGTCACTGAAAATCGTAGTGCCCATGGTTACCTTTCTGGGCCTGATTTCGTCGTTCGTGATACTCCGCAGCAATCTGCATCACGTACGCTGGCCGGCGCTGTGGCGGGTCATGCCCTATTGCGTGATCGGCGTGCTCGTCGGACTTTACTTTTTCAAACCCCTGGATGCGCGCACTCTGGCGCGTACGCTGGGTGTTTTCGTAACCGCCTATGGCAGTTATTCGCTGTGGATCACCTGGCGACCGCTGGTCAATCCGAAAGTACCCCTGTGGCTCGCTACGCCGACCGCCGGGACTCTGGCCGGATTTGTCGGTACCATCTTCGGGTCCATGGCCGGCATGTTTTTCGCCATTTATCTGGACTTGCAGAAGTTCGACAAAGCGACATTCCGCGCCACTGTCGCGGCCATACTCTTCGGCCTCGGCATTTTCCGCGGACTCGGTTATGCCGTCGTCGGCAGTTATGATCGCGAAACCCTGATCGCCTGCCTGATCTCCGTGCCGGTTATGCTCATCGGCGTCTGGGTCGGCAATCACATACACGCCAATCTGAACGACCTGGCATTCAAACGGCTGGTTGCCCTGATCCTGATTGCCAGCGGACTGCCCTTGCTCGTGCGCTGAGCGGCTGGCAGCAATCCGCCACGACTATAATCACGACTTGCCGTAACTGAATATTTTCGCCCAAGGATACGCACATGACACCAGCAACAGCACGCACCATGGCTCCGGCCGCACTGCAAAATGCATTACATGATGGCCGTGAAATCGCGCTGCTCGACGTGCGCGAAGATGGCGAATTCGGGGAAGATCATCTGCTCTTCGCAACACCTTTGCCCTACAGCCGGCTCGAACTGGGTATCGCTGAACTGGTGCCGCGCCTGAACGTACGCATTGTGCTCTGCGACGACGGCCGGTCCGGCGTCGCCGGGCGTGCCCTGCAGCGTCTTGCGGCGTTGGGTTATTCCGATATCACCATACTCGAGGGCGGCACGCAGGGCTGGAAAACTGCCGGTTATCCGCTGTTCAAGGGCGTCAATGTACCGAGCAAACTTTTCGGCGAACTGGTTGAACATGCCTATGACACGCCGCGCATCACCGCCCAGGATCTGGTGCGGATGAAAGAAACCGGCGAGGATTTCGCCCTGTTTGACGGACGTCCGGTACACGAGCACCACAAGATGACCATACCCGGCAGCACCTCCTGTCCCAATGCGGAACTGCCGTACCGCGTGGCCAGTATGGTCACGAATCCGCAAACCAAGATCATCGTCAACTGCGCCGGACGCACCCGCTCCATCCTCGGCGCACAGACCCTGATCAATTCCGGTGTACCCAACCCGGTGTTTGCACTGGAAAACGGCACCCAGGGCTGGTATCTCTCCGACCTGCAGCTTGAATACGGCTCCTCACTCAGTTATCCCGAACATATCGATCCCGCAACATTGCCCGCACGCCAGCAGGCCGTGCAAAAACTGGCAGCACGCTTCAACGTGCGCTCGGTGACTGCGGCTGAAGTCACGGCCTGGCTCAAGGAGCCCGACCGCACCACTTATCTGTGCGACGTGCGCACCCCCGAGGAGTTCGCGGCCGGATCCATACCGGGCGCCCAGCACACGCCCGGCGGACAGCTGATCCAGGCCACCGACCAGTGGGTGGGTGTGCGCCATGCCCGCATCGTGCTGATCGACGGCGGCGAACAGATACGTGCACCCGTAGTAGCCAGCTGGCTACTGCAGCTCGGCTGCGACGCCTATGCGCTCGAAGGTGGCGTTAAGGCCAAGCTGGCTGCCGCGCCTGCTGCAACGCCGGCACTGCCTGAATTACCAGCGATTGCCGCAGTGGAACTTAAAAAGCTGATCGACACCAAGGCCTGCACGGTTTTTGATGTCGGTTCCAGCATGGATTACCGCAAGGCCCACCTGCCTGGCAGTCACTGGAGCATACGCACGCGCATCGCAAAAGATGCCGGGGATACAAAAACACCCATTGTGCTGGTCGCCGCCGATGCAAAAACTGCGCGCCTGGCCGCCACCGAGTTGCTGAACGCAGGCATCACTGACATTCGATTGTTCGATGGCGGCGTAACCGCATGGCACCAGGCCGGCCATCTCACCGCAGCGTCACCGGACATTCCGGGCAACCGTGAATGCATTGATTACCTGTTCTTTGTGCATGACCGTCACGCCGGCAACCGCGAAGCCATGCAGCAGTATTTATCCTGGGAAACCGGCCTGATGGCGCAGTTGGGCGAACAGGACAAATCGGTGTTCCGTCTGCCAGCGCATTAAGCTCTGCCGTGCCCATCTGGGTGGATGCCGACGCCTGTCCCGGCGTCATCAAGAACATTCTTTACCGCGCAGCAGAACGCGCGTCGCTGCAGCTGACGCTGGTGGCTAATCGCGCGCTGCAGGTGCCGCGTTCACCCTGGATACGCATGGTGCAGGTCGAGCAGGGTTTTGACGTGGCCGATAACCATATCGTAGCGGTCGCAGCGCCCGGCGATCTGGTCATCACTGCCGACATTCCACTCGCCGCCGCCGTGGTCGACAAAGGGGCCTTCGCGTTGAATCCTCGTGGTGAACTCTATACCCGCGACAATGTGCAGGGACTGCTCGACATGCGCAATTTCATGGACACGCTGCGTAGCAGCGGCGTGGAAACCGGCGGCCCGCGCGCGCTGGACAGCAACGATCGTCAGGCATTCGCCAATCAGCTGGATCGATGGATCAGCAGACTGCCGTCAGCGCCATGAACCCGGTCTTGTCGCACACCACACGATAAACAATAAATACTGTTTATAATCAATTACTTACAGTTTTACCTAGGCGTGCTACTGAGCGCAATGCGGAATCATCAGCACTGCCTCCCTCAACGTGACTTGCGCAGGCCCAGCGTCCCCACCAGCGTCTCCACCTCATCAGCATATTCGGTAATGGCAGTCACCGTTTTGGCTGAATCCAGAAAATTCCAGGACCACAGATTCATTTCCAGATCTTTTTTCCATTCGTCCTGTTCTGAGAGTTGGGCATACCGGGCTTCCCAGTATTTAGCGGCAGCGGCATCTATGCCTTTGGGTGCAATCACTGCCCGGAAATTACTCATCGTGCCCTTGATGCCTTGCTCCGCCCAGGTCGGCACTGTTGCCAGCGGTGCACCCAGCCGCTGCGGCGACGATACCGCAATGGTGCGCAGCAGTCCGCTGCGCACATGCGGCACCACGGCTGATACCGCTGTCGACACGGCATCGACGTGGCCACCCAGCAACGCAGTCACCGAGTTCGCACTGCCCTTGAAGGCGACAAATTTGACGCGACGCGGATCCACTCCCGCGCGCTGCAGCGCCAGCGCCACTGACAGATGGTTGGCCCCGCCTATCGACGTAGACACGCCGATCACCACCGACCTCGTATCCTTGAGCAACTTTGCGACCAGTTCACGGCCATTGCTCAAAGGCGAATCGGCGCGTACCGACACCGCAAAATATTCATCAAACAAGGTCGCAATCCAGGTGTAATCCGTATGCGGATAGGGACTGCGGCCTATCGCCCTGCTGATCAGCACGTTGAGGTTGCCGATCATCTGGTAGTGGCCATTGCCGGCGTGTTGATTCAGGTAATTCCAGGCGATCAGATTGTCGCCACCCGGCTTGTTGATGACACTCACCGGTCCGTCAAATATGCCGCGGGTCTGCCACAGGCGCTGTATCGCACGTGCCGTCTTGTCCGGCGCTGCGCCGGGCGCAGTACCGACGATGATCTCGACTGCGCGATCCGGTTGCCACGCCGCCGGCTGCGCCTGCACACCTCCGCTCACACTCAGCAGTGCCAGCAACAGGAATTTCCACTGTCCGCATTTACCAGTCCATTGCATCCGCATGTTTCCTCCCGGATTTTTTAGAATTTTATGACGCGGCGATCACAGTCAATATAGCAAAGGGTCAGACGCGCCGCCATACACTGCCGCTCCAGATTCCGGTGTTAGCATTGCGCTTCTGAAATTTCAAACAAACGGGATTTTCATGGATGAAACCGCGGCACGCCTGGCCTTCGACCAGGCATTGGCCACATACAAGCAGGATTTCGGAAAATTTTTTCTAGCCCGTCTTTTTGGCTTGGAACTGACTTACGCGGAAAACGAGTGCCGCGTCGCTTTCGATCTGAAAGACTTCATGCACAACCCGCAGGGCGGCCTGCACGGCGGCATCAGCGCATTTGTACTGGATATCTCCATGGGACATCTCCTGCACCGGACCAGCGGCGCAGGCGCCACGCTGGAAATGAAAGTGCAGTACCTCAGTGTCGCAAAATCAGGGCGCATGACCTGCACTGCGCGGTTCATCCGCCATGGCCGCAGCATTTCGTTTCTGCGCTCCGAACTGGTGGATGAACAGGGGGAAATGATCGCGTACGCGACCTCAACCTGGAAGTCGCTGAAACCCGCGACAACTAAATCGGGCTGACCTGCATGCGGCTGGTGCTCGACACCAACATCTGGCTGGACTGGTTGGTATTCGATGATCCCGGACTGGCTGCACTGCGGGCAGCCGTTGCCGCCGGAAACGCTGAAATCGTCATAGATGCCGCCTGCGATGCTGAATTGCTGCGCGTGCTCGACTACCCGCTGCAGAAATGGACGCTGGATGCGACGCAACAAGCGGCATGCATTGCGCAATGCCGCAGCCTGGCGCACAGGATCGAAGCCCCATGCACTATGCTGCTGCCGCACTGCACCGATCCTGACGACCAGAAGTTCCTGGAACTGGCCGCCGCTACCGAAGCTGACTATCTGATCACCAAAGACCGCGCTCTGTTGCAACTGGTGCGGCGCCGGCCCCCGTTGCCGTTCCGGATCATGACGCCGGCAGAATTTACCGCCTGTCAGGCGTAAAATCTCCGTTGCCACCCATGTTACGAGACACCTGAGGAAAACCACCATGGAACTGATCCCGCTGGGACCCGGATTTGCCGCTGAAATACGCGGCGTCGGGATAGCTGATGTCGCAGCCAGCGCTGACGTATACGCTGAAGTGCGCTCGGCATTTGAAGAACATTCCGTGCTGCTGTTTCGCAAGCAGCCGATCAGCAACGCCCTGCAAATGGCGTTTTCAGAAAAATTCGGCCCACTGGAAATTGCCAAGGCCGCGTCGCGCGGTGAAGGCACCCCGTTCAGCATCCTCACCAATGTTGAACCCGACGGCACGCTGGTGCCGCCAGGACACAAAGAGGAGTTGCGTTCACGTGCCAACCAGTTATGGCACACCGACAGCTGCTTCAAAATTCCGCCGGCGCTGACCTCCATATTGTCAGGCCGCACCGTCGCCAACAGCGGCGGCGAAACCGAGTTCGTGTCCATGCGCCTGGCCTGGGAACGCCTGCCTGCAGAAACCCGCCGCACGCTGGACAGCGCCTATGCCTGGCACGACTACGCCCATTCACGCGGCAAGATCGCCGCCCACCTGACTTCAGAGCGCGAACGCTCGTCGATGCCGCCGGTATCCTGGCGCATGCGCTGGCGTAATCCGGTCAATGGCCGCGATGCGTTGTATATCGCCTCCCATACCTGCGGCATCGACGGCATGGACCCGACAGCTGCATTAAAAATGATCGATGAACTGCTCGCCTTTGCCACGCAACCCGCGCATGTCTATCAGCACTGCTGGCAACCCGGCGACGTCATCATGTGGGACAACCGGGCCACCATGCATCGCGGCCGCCCCTGGCCCCTGGAGCAGCCGCGCCACATGATACGTACTACTGTTTCTGCAACCGATACTGACGGGCTGGCGGCCATGTGGCCGCAACGTACTGCGGCCTGAGTTCCGCACATAAAAAAATGCCGCCCGCGGGCGGCATTTTTTACGTACCTTCTACATTAACGCGGCTTGATGCCCACGTCGCGAATGACTTTCCCCCACTTCTGATATTCCGCGTGCAGGAACTTGCCAAACTGCTCGGGATTGGACGGCGAAGCCTCGGTGCCTGCGCCTTCAAAACCCTTGATGATGTCGGGCGACGTAAGCAACGCGGTGGATTCCCGGTACAGCCGGTCGATGATGGCTTTGGGCGTGCCTTTGGGCACCGTCAGGCCCAGCCAGAATGTTGCAGCATATCCGGGCACGCCAGCTTCGGCGATACTGGGCACATCAGGCATCTGCTGCGAACGCTCTGCGGTGGTGACGGCCAGCGCCAGCAGGCGCTTCGACTTGTGGTGCTGTAACGCGATGGCAATGCCCGGGAAACCGATTTTGACCTGCCCGCCCAGCATGTCGGCTGCGGCGGCACCGCTGCCTTTGTAGGAAATATGCACAATCTTGACGTCAGCCAGGGACATAAACAATTCGCCGGACAGATGCTGAAACCCGCCGGTGCCGGACGATGCCCAGTCCAGTTTGCCCGGCTGTTTTTTTGCCAGTGCAATCAGGTCCTTCACAGATTTGACCGGCAGCGAAGGATGCACAACCAGCACATTGGGCGCCGAGCCAAATTGTGAGACTGGCACAAAATCCTTAAACGGATCGTAAGAAAGGTTTTTGTAGATATGCGGGCTGAGCACGAAGGGCGTGGCCGTCATCAGCACGGTGTAACCATCCGGCTCCGCTTTCGCCGCCACTGCGGTACCCAGTGCGCCGCCCTGACCCGGGCGATTGTCGATCACAATCTGTTGCTTCAGACGCTCCGCCAGTTTGATCGAAACGATGCGCGCCGGCGTATCCGTAGCGCCACCTGCCGCGAACGGAATGATCATGCGGATCGGACGATCGGGATAATTCTGCGCCGCCAGTGCCGGTGCAACCAACATGCCGCATGTCGCAAGCGCAGCGGTGACGGCTCTCAAATTACAAGCTTGCATGGATTAATCCTCCTGTGGAATTTTGGGTAGCACGGAGGATGGTAACAAGATGACAGGCCAGCGGCAAAAAAACGCCGCAATATGCGGCGTCTTCCGGCTGCTGAAATGTTGCGGCGCAGGATCAATCGATGGCGGCGCCGCTGTCCTTGACCACCTTGGCCCATTTGGCCGCCTCAACTTTCATGAAGCCGAAAAATTGCTCCGGCGCATCCTGCCAGACCGGCTCCTGCCCCACGGACTGCAGGCTTTTGCTCATTTCCGGAGTCTTCAGCACGCGCAACAATTCCCCATGCAGTTTCAGCTGGATATCCCGTGGCAAGCCTTTGGGCGCAGCCACTCCAAACCACGCCACCATCTCATACCCCCGGACGCCACCTTCGGCGATAGTCGGCACTGTCGGCAGTTCCGGCGAACGCTTGCTGCCCGTTACGCCCAGCGGACGCAGCTTGCCACTCTTGATATGGGGCAGCATGCCGGCGATGCCGGGAAAGGCCACCATGACCTGCCCACCCAGCAAATCGGAAGTCACCGGTCCACTGCCGCGATAGGGAATATGCGTCATGTTGATACCGGCCATGTTGGCAAACAACGCGCCGGTCAGATGTTGCGTGCTGCCATTGCCTGAGGACGCATAATCAATCTGCCCTGGTTTGGCCTTGGCCAGTGCAATCAACTCCTTGATCGACTTGGCTGGCAGCGAAGGATGCACCACCAGCACGTTCGGTGCACTCGTAATCTGGGTCACCGGCGTGAAATCATTCAACGAGTCGTAAGCCAGTTTCTTGTGCAAGGCTGCGCTGACAAAGTGCGTGTTGCTGATCATGAAGATCGTATAACCATCCGGAGCGGACTTGGCAGCCGTTTCAGCGCCGATGGTAGATCCCGCACCAGGCCGGTTTTCGACGATTACCTGCTGTTTCAGCGCGTCACCAAGCTTATGCATCACGATGCGACCTGGTACGTCAGCGGCACCGCCGGCCGAAAAGGGAATGATCATGCGTACCGGTTTGTGCGGAAAATTTTGCGCAGCCACCGGCAAGGCAAACATCGCAGGCAGCAGGCTCAACACCACAGAACACACGTAACCGATTGATTTCAATTAACTTTCTCCATTACTTGAGGATATGCACCAGCGCCTATAATTGTAGCATTGTCTGCTTGCTCCTCTGCACGCAGACAGCGCGTCACTTATGCCAACTGCCCATCAGGGAGAATTCCTCATGTCCGCGCAGGCCAATCTGATTCACTTCCCCGGCGCATTCGGCACACCGCTGGCCGCCCGCCTTGATCTGCCCGCGCAAAAACCGCGAGCCTATGCCTTGTTCGCACATTGTTTCACCTGTTCCAAGGATACGCTTGCGGCAACCCGCATCAGCGCAGCGCTGGTCGAGCATGGTTTCGGCGTACTGCGCTTCGACTTCACCGGACTCGGTGGCAGCGCCGGTGATTTTGCCAATACCAATTTCTCATCCAATGTGGCTGATCTGGTAGCTGCGGCGTCCTGGCTGCGCAGTAATTATCAGGCGCCACGCATACTCATCGGGCACAGCCTGGGCGGTGCTGCAGTGCTCGCCGCTGCCGGCGATATTCCTGAAGCCGCTGCCGTGGCTACCATAGGCGCACCGTTCGATCCTGCCCACTTACAGCACCTGTTGGGCGATGCCGCGCCGGAAATCCAGTCCCGCGGAGAAGCCGAAGTCACCCTGGCCGGACGCAAATTCCGCATCCAGAAGCAGTTCCTGGACGATCTCGCCAAGCAGAACAGCAGTGTACGCATCGGGCAACTGCGCAAGGCCTTGCTAGTTTTTCATTCCCCCCGCGACACCTATGTCGACATTGAAAACGCGGCGCGCATCTATGCCGCAGCAAAACATCCCAAAAGTTTTGTGTCGCTGGACACCGCAGATCATCTGCTGACGGCCAAAACCGATGCCGCCTATGTCGCTGCCGTCCTCGCGGCATGGGCCGGTCGCTACGTGAGTGCGACACCGATCGCAGCACAGACGGATGTGGAAACCGGCCTGGTTACGGTCATGGCAACCGGCGAAGGCAAGTTCACCCAGAGCGTCACGGCAGGCCCGCATCATCTGCGGGCCGATGAGCCGTCCGGCGTTGGCGGCAACGACTCCGGATTTACACCATATGATCTGTTGCTTGCGGGTCTGGGCGCATGCACGTCGATGACCCTGCGCATGTATGCGGATCAGAAAAAATGGCCGCTGGAAGGCGTCACCGTAAAACTCAGACACAACAAGCTCCACGCCAGTGATTGCGCGGACTGCGAAACCAAAGACGGAAAAATTGATCGCATAGAGCGTGAAATCACCATCACCGGACAGCTCAGCGAGGAACAACGGGCCCGGTTTCTGGAAATTGCCGACAAGTGTCCGGTGCATCGCACTCTGCACTCTGAAGTCTCCATCAAGACCCATATCACCACCGGCTGACGGGACAAGTTACTGGACGTGCAACGTGCACATGAAATAATGTGTCTGCCATGCTGCATATTTCCCGTCTGTGCAAAACCGATCACTCTCCAGCCAAACGCAGCGTACTGCGCGACATCACTCTGGATCTGGCGCCCGGCGATTTCATCGCTGTCCTGGGAGAACCTGCTGCCGGCAAATCCGCCCTGCTTAACCTGATCGCGGGACTCGATCTCCCGGACAGTGGTACGGTGAAACTGCATGATGTCACCCTGACCGGGCTTGATGATCACGCGCGATTGCGATTGCGCCGTCGCCACATGGGTTTCATATTCCAGTCGCATTTGCTGCTACCCCATTTGACCGCACTGGATAACGCCGCACTTTCCCTGAAACTCAACGGCATCGCCCATCGCGAAGCGCAGCAGCGGGCCTATGCCGCACTGACCGCGGTGGGTCTGGCCAGCGCGATGCACCGGTTTCCCAGCTCGCTGTCCGCCGGCGAATCGCAACGCATAGCTATAGCTCGCGCACTGGCACACCAGCCGCAGCTAGTGCTGGCAGATGAACCCACCGGCAGCCTGGATGATGAAACTGCAAAATCCGTGCTGTCCATGTTGCGCAAACAGATCAAGTTGCAGCAGAGCATCGGCATACTGGTTACGCGGTCCGTCACGGCCGCAACCAGCGCCGACCGGATCTACCACCTCGATCGCAGCGAGCTGCGTCCGGCATAATCCGCTGCCGGGAACAGAAATGGAAAGCCCCGCCTAAGCGGGGCTTTGTTGCGTCCGGTTACCCGGCGCGGCGCCACCGAAGAGCGGCGTCCATTGATGACTGGCATTACACCATTCCGGAATTGTGCTGCTGCAGTTTGCGGCCACAGCGTCGGCAGGCGATACCCGGACGATTGCCCGTTATCTCGCAGGCTGCGCAACCGGTACCGGACACGCAGTGCTGCACAACTCTGTTTACGTTTTTACGCCTGTCATCAGGGTGCGTCAACTGCTATCCGGGGCATGTTTGCGCACTATATTTCATGGTGACGCAACAATCGGCAATAAACAACGGCTTAGCCGCTTAACTTAAAAAGTGACTCAGGCCGCAGCCGCGGCGACCGATGCTTTTTCAAAGGTAATTGCACTTTTTTTTGCATCGACCCGAATCACGTCTTTAGGACCGAATCTACCCTCAAGCAGATATTTGGACAACGGATTTTCGATCTGCGACTGGATGGCGCGCTTTAGCGGACGTGCGCCATAAACCGGATCAAATCCGGCGGCCGCGATGACCTGCAGCGCGGCATCACTGATCTCAAGTCGCATCTCCATTTGCGTCAGCCGCTTTTCCAGTTCCGCCAACTGGATGCGTGCGATTGATCCGATATGTTTTTCGTCAAGCGCATGGAACACCACGATTTCGTCTATGCGATTGATGAACTCCGGCCGGAACTGGGCCTTCACCTCTCCCAGCACCGCGAGTTTGATGACCTGATAGTCGTCGCCCTGCATGCCCTGGATCATCTGCGAGCCGAGATTGGAGGTCATCACGATCACCGTATTCTTGAAATCCACGGTACGGCCATGCCCGTCGGTCATGCGCCCGTCGTCCAGCACCTGCAACAGCACATTGAATACGTCGGGATGCGCCTTCTCGATTTCGTCGAGCAGGATCACCGAATACGGCTTGCGGCGCACCGCTTCCGTCAGGTAACCACCTTCTTCATATCCGACATATCCCGGCGGCGCACCGATCAGCCGCGCCACGGAATGTTTCTCCATGAACTCCGACATGTCGATGCGGATCAGGTGATCCTCGGCATCAAACATGAACTCCGCCAGCGCCTTGCACAGTTCGGTCTTGCCCACACCCGTGGGTCCGAGAAACAGGAACGACCCGTACGGCCGCTTCGGATCACCCAGGCCCGCACGCGAGCGGCGGATGGCGTCGGACACCAGTCGCACGGCTTCATCCTGACCCACCACACGCCGGTGCAGCCGGTCTTCCATTTTCAGTAGTTTGTCTCGCTCACCTTGCATCATCTTGGCTACGGGTATGCCGGTGGAGCGCGACACCACTTCCGCAATTTCCTCGATACCGACGTGCGTGCGCAGCAGCTTGTGTTTGGTTTGGCCTGCAGCCGTCGTCTCCGCCTGCTTCAACTGCTTTTCAAGTTGCGGCAGCTTGCCGTATTGCAGTTCGGCCACCTTGTCGAGTTTGCCCTCGCGCTGCAGTCGGACAATATCGGCGCGCACCCCTTCGATTTCTTCCTTGATGTGCGCGCTGCCCTGGACCTGCGCTTTCTCCGCTTTCCAGATTTCATCGAGGTCAGCATATTCGCGCCCCAGCAGCTTGATTTCATCCTCCAGCAATGCCAGCCGCTTGCGCGACGCTTCATCCTTTTCCTTCTTGATGGCTTCGCGCTCGATTTTCAGCTGGATCAGCCGGCGGTCAAGTTTATCCATGGACTCCGGTTTGGAGTCGATTTCCATCTTGATCCGTGATGCCGCTTCGTCAATCAGGTCGATGGCCTTGTCCGGGAGAAAGCGGTCGGTGATGTAGCGATTTGACAGTTCAGCCGCCGCGACGATGGCCGGATCGGTGATTTCGACACCGTGATGCAGCTCATATTTCTCCTGCAATCCGCGCAGGATCGCGATCGTTGCCTCCACCGACGGCTCCTCGACCAGGACTTTCTGGAAACGGCGTTCCAGCGCAGCGTCCTTCTCGATATATTTACGGTACTCATCCAGCGTGGTCGCGCCTACGCAGTGCAACTCGCCACGCGCCAGCGCCGGCTTCAGCATGTTGCCCGCATCAATCGCACCCTCGGCCTTGCCGGCACCGACCATGGTGTGCAGCTCGTCTATGAAAACAATGGTCTGCCCGGCATCCTGAGAAATCTCCTTGAGCACCGACTTGAGGCGCTCTTCGAACTCGCCGCGATACTTGGCACCGGCAAGCAGCGACGCCATGTCCAGCGACAACACGCGCTTGTTCTTCAATGTCTCCGGCACTTCGCCGTTGATGATGCGCTGGGCCAGCCCTTCAACGATGGCGGTCTTGCCGACACCCGGTTCGCCGATCAGCACCGGATTGTTCTTGGTGCGGCGCTGCAGGATTTGAATCACTCGACGAATCTCGTCGTCGCGCCCGATCACCGGGTCAAGTTTTGCGGAGCGCGCACGTTCGGTCAGATCGAGGGTGTATTTCTTCAGTGCTTCGCGGCTGCCTTCGGCCTCCGGACTGCCCACCGTTTCACCGCCGCGCAGCGCCTCCACGGCTTTCTCGATATGTGCACGGTCGCCGCCGGATTGCTTCAACAAACGGCCGGTTTCGCCCTTGTCCTGCGCCAGTGCCAGCAGAAACATCTCCGAGGCTATGTACTGATCGCCGCGCTGCTGCGCCGCCTTGTCAGTCAGGTTCAGCAGGTTGCCGAGGTCACGGGAAACCGTCACCTCGCCACCGCTGCCTTCAACCTTGGGCAAACGTTCCAGCGCAGTTTTCAAAGCGCTGCGCAGACCGCCAACGTTGACGCCAGCACGCTGCAACAGCGACGCCGTGCCGCCGTCTGTCTGGTTGATCAAGGCCAGCAGCAGATGCTGCGGCTCGATGTAGGCATGGTCGCTGCCGACCGCAGCACTCTGCGCATCGGCGAACGCCTGCTGAAACTTGGTAGTGAATTTGTCGAAGCGCATCTGTGACCCATCGTCCGTAATTGGCGATACCCTATTACATGGGGCAGATGACGGGGAATTTCAATGCAGTTACTGCAATCGTGCGGCAATAAAAAATAACAATAATATCAATAAGTTACGATAAAATCGTCCAAACTGACACGCCGCCGAAAGTTCACCCGCCTGGTTTTGATGATGCTGCAGCCAGGCACAACCTGACTGCCGATCTGTTTTCATTCAACCGGCAGCACACCACGACGCGTTCGCGAGCACGGCGCTGATCAGGCCGCCATACCCTCCGCGCCCCGGCCTTTGCCGATCGTCGAACCGCGTACGCCCGGTTCGGGATAGGGATACAACATGTTCAGCGCAATGCTCTGGTTGGCGCTTTGCACGATGCGCACATGCTCCCGCTTCAACTCGCGGGCATGGTGGCAGCCGCAGGCATGGGCAATCATGTCGATTTCCTGGTTCATGTTGGTACAGTAGTTGGCCACGCGCAGGTACTTTTCAGACACGACCAGGCCGCGCTGCAGGCGCTTGTTGTGGGTAGTGACTCCCGTAGGACAGGTGTTCTGGTGGCAACGCAATGCCTGGATACAGCCCAGAGAGAACATGAAACCGCGCGCCGTGTTGATGAAATCGGCACCCACGCACAGCGCCCACGCCGCCTTCGCGGAGGTCACCAATTTGCCAGCTGCGATAACACGCACACGATTACGCAAATCTGCCTGGATCAACGCATCGACGACCCGCGGCAGGGCTTCCGCTATCGGCAGCGCCATGTGGTCCATCAGGGTCTGCGGCGCAGCCCCAGACCCGCCTTCCCCGCCGTCGATGGCGACAAAATCCGGAGCAAATTCCAGCCCGCGGCGCAGCACGGCATCACACAGGTCATTCATGAATGCCCAGCCGCCGATCGCCGTTTTGATGCCCACAGGGCGGCCCGTCAGGTTGCGGATGTAGGCAATCTTGTCGAGCAAATCGTCGACATTGGCGATATCGGGATGCCGGTTGGGACTGATCGACGCCTCTCCCGCGGGAATGCCGCGGATGCGCGAAATTTCCGCAGTCACTTTTTCACCGGGTAATACACCGCCTTTACCCGGTTTTGCACCCTGCGACAGCTTGATTTCGAACGCCTTTACATGCCGCGAGAGTTCCTTCGCTTTTTGCGGGGAGAAGCTGCCATCGTGTTCGCGTATCCCGTACTTGGCCGTGCCGATCTGCATGATGATGTCGCAATCACCGGTCAGATGATACGGCGACAAACCGCCTTCACCTGTATCCATCCAGCAACCGGCTGTGGCGGCGCCGCGCGACAGCGCCTCGACGGCAGGCTGGGAAATCGCGCCAAAACTCATGCCGCTGATATTGACTATGGACTTGGCCTCGAAGGGCTGGTCACAAAAGTCGTTACCGACCAGCACCGAGGGCGTCGGCAGTTTGTCTTCCTCCAGCACCGGATAGGGATGATTGACGAAGAGGATGGATCCCGGCGTGGTGAGGTCGTTGGTGGAACCGAAACCGATGATGCCACCGGCATTCTTGGCTTCCTTGTAGACCCAGCCCCGCGTTGCCCGGTTGAACGGCATTTCCTCCCGGTCGTTGGCGAAAAAATATTGCCTGAAATATTCGCCCAGGTCTTCGAAGAAAAATCGCAGCCTGCCGATGACCGGGTAGTTGCGAAGCACAGTGTGCTTTTTTTGAGTGACATCGTGAATGATCAGGAAGATCAGCCCGCCGATCATCACGAATCCGAGTACCGTGCCGATACCGTACGACAACACGCCCATGATCTCGCTCATGACCCGCTCCCCCAGACACTCGGTTAAAATCTCTCTTGCACTATAGCAGCTTGTGGAAATGCGCAAATCCGGCACGCAATGCCGCACCGCAGAAAATCGTTCACTGACGGTGCCGGCAGGCATCAGCCATCAAACAGCGAAATCCGAATGAATCTGGCAGCAGAAATCGACCGCAATATCACGGCGGCCCTGGCCGAAGATGTGGCCGGGGGTGACCTGACCGCACAACTCACACCCGACGTTCCCCATACCCAGGCCCATGTCATCTGCCGTGAACCGGCCGTATTGTGCGGCGTCGCCTGGTTCGAAGCCTGCATACGGCGCCTCGATCCGGCGGCGCAACTGCAGTGGCTGGCCGGTGACGGCGATCGTGTCGCGGCCGGCGCGCAGCTGTGCAACATCAGCGGTGCATCCCGTGCCTTGCTGACTGCCGAACGCACGGCACTCAATTTTCTGCAACTGCTGTCGGCCGTCGCCACGACGACACGGCAGTATGTCGATGCCGTCGCCGGCACCAGGGCCGCGATACTCGACACCCGCAAGACGCTGCCCGGCCTGCGCATGGCGCAGAAACATGCCGTGACTGTGGGCGGCGGCATGAATCACCGCATGGGACTGTGGGACGCGATCCTGATCAAGGAAAACCACATCGCCGCTGCCGGCGGCATTGCACCGGCATTGACGGCAGCCGCGAAACTGGCGAATCGTGCGCGATGGATACAGATCGAAGTGGAAAACCTTGCGCAACTGCGCACGGCCGTGGATGCCGGCGCAAAAATGGTACTGCTCGACAACATGTCGCTGGACGACATGCGTGAGGCCGTTGCCTGGACAGCTGGCCGCGCGCTGCTGGAAGCTTCGGGCGGTATCACCCTGGAGAATGTGCGCGCCATTGCCGAAACCGGTGTCGACCGGATTTCAATCGGCGCGCTGACCAAGGACATCGCGGCCGTGGATCTTTCCATGCGTTTTGCCGGCCGTAATTGAGAAAGAGTGGCCCGGACGCCGGAAAATCACATAACCTGTTGTTTTAATTAATATTTATTTATTGATCCGGCCTGTGATATAGGCTTTCACCGCTTCCGCATCCGGATCCATGACCGCTACCCGCTGCAGGCGGGACTCCAGCCCTTCATATCCCGGCGGCACTTCAGGATCATGTCCCAGCGCCTCGCGTATGGTTTCCGCAAATTTCGCCGGCAATGCCGTCTCCAGGAAGATCAGCGGAATACCCGCTTCACGATGCTGTAATCCGACATGCACGCCATCCGCAGTATGCGGGTCTATGGTCACAGCGTACTGTTCGTGGATGCGGCGTATCGTTGCGACGCGATCCGCATGCGTGCTGCGCCCTGAGACCAGCCCGTATTGCGCAATATCCTGCCAGTAACGTGTTTCACCCAGATTGAAGCCGCCAGCATCTTCCACCTCGCGCCACAACCGCGCGACCGTCACCGGATCACGGCCTACCAGATCAAACACAAAACGTTCAAAGTTCGATGCCTTGGAGATGTCCATGGACGGACTGGACGTCTGCGCCATCTCGCGCCCGGTACGCACCCGGTAACGGCCCGAGCGGAAAAACTCGTCCAGCACATCATTTTCATTCGACGCCAGTATCAACCAGCGTATCGGCAGCCCCATCATGCGTGCGATATGCCCGGCAAAGATATTGCCGAAATTGCCCGAGGGCACCGCGAACGACACCTGCTCGTCATTGCTGCGGGTCGCGGCAAAATAACCCTTGAAGTAATAAACCACCTGGGCAACGATCCGCGCCCAGTTGATCGAGTTCACCGCGCCGATCTGGTGCGCGCTTTTGAATGCCGCGTCATTGCTGACCGACTTGACGATGTCCTGGCAGTCGTCAAACACCCCGCGGATCGCTATGTTGAAGATGTTGGCATCCTGCAGCGAATACATTTGCGCCCGCTGGAACGGACTCATCTTGCCGTGCGGCGAAAGCATGAATACATTGACACCCTTGCGGCCACGCATCGCGTATTCGGCCGCAGAACCGGTATCCCCCGAGGTTGCGCCCAGTATGTTCAGCGTGCGCCCCTCGCGCTGCAGCACGTATTCGAACAATTCGCCGAGCAACTGCATGGCGACGTCCTTGAACGCCAGCGTCGGCCCGTTTGACAGCTTCAGCAGATGCAGTCCCGGCTCCAGGGTCTGCAAGGGCGTGATGTCCGCCCCGCCAAAAGTTTCAGTGCTGTATGCGCGACGGATCAGCGCATTGAGATCGTTTTGCGGGATATCGTCCACAAAGCGACCGATGATCGCGCAAGCGAGATCGGCATAAGACAGTTTGCGCAGATCAGTCAGGTCCGCGGCTGACAGTTGCGGATAAGTCTGCGGCACCACCAGCCCGCCGTCCGAGGCCAGACCGCCCAACAATACATCGCAGAAACGCGCCAGCGGCATACGGCCGCGGGTACTGACATAACGCACTGCCGTGGCAGCCTGCAGACTTGATGCCGGAGCGCTCACTGCAGTGCTTCCATGCGGATGCGCGTGATTTTCCCTAACATGACCGGCAAGCCCTCGATGCGGCGGATGGCTGCATCGATCTTTTTCTCACGCGTCAGATGCGTCAGTATGATGATATTCACATGTTCTTCACCGGCCTGCGGCTCCTTCTGCACCAGGGCTTCGATGGAGACTCCCTGATCGGCGAGTATCCGGGTGATGTCAGCCAGCACGCCGGTTTTGTCCACCACCCTGAGTCGCAGGTAATACGAAGTCTCGACTTCCCCCATCGGCAAAATGGGCACATCCGACAGGCGATCAAGCTGGAACGAAAGGTACGGCACCCGGTGATCCGGATTGGACGCCAGCATGCGCGCAACATCCAGCAGGTCAGCAACCACCGCGGATGCCGTCGGCTCGGCGCCGGCACCGGCGCCGTAATACATGGTCTGCCCCACAGCGTCGCCTTTAACCAGAATGGCATTCATGACGCCTTCGACATTGGCAATCAGCTGCCGCGTCGGGATCAGCGTCGGGTGCACGCGCAATTCGAATCCCGCGGCCTTGCGCTTGGCAATACCCAGCAGCTTGATGCGATAGCCCAGTTCTTCGGCATATCGAATGTCTTCCTGCGTCAGCTTGGTGATGCCCTCGACATGCGCCTTGCTGAACTGCATCGGGATGCCGAATCCGATTGCGGCCATGATGGTGATCTTGTGTGCGGCATCCACCCCCTCGATGTCGAAGGTCGGATCCGTTTCGGCGTATCCCTTGCGCTGCGCTTCCTGCAGCGCGTCGTCAAAGGCTGCGCCGCGCTCCCGCATCTCCGACAGGATGAAGTTGCTGGTGCCGTTGACGATGCCGGCGATCCATTCGATGCGATTTGCCGTCAGTCCCTCACGCAATGACTTGACGATCGGGATGCCGCCGCCAACAGCAGCCTCAAAACCGATCATCACGCCCTTATCGCGCGCCGCTGCGAAAATTTCGTTGCCATGCAGGGCCAGCAGCGCCTTGTTGGCGGTCACCACGTGTTTGCCGTTGGCGATGGCCTTGAGCGTCAGCTCCTTGGCTATCGTATAGCCACCGATCAGCTCGACCACGATATCGACCTGGGGGTCGTTGACCACCTCCAGCGCATCGGCAGTCAGGCGCGCAGTATCCCCGACGATGGACGCCGCCCGCGCGGTATCCTTGTCCGCGACGATATCCATCCGGATGGCACGGCCGGCGCGGCGGGATATTTCCTCGCTGTTGCGTTGAAGCACCTTGAAGGTGCCGCTGCCGACGGTGCCTATGCCCAGCAATCCTACATTGATCGGTTTCATGGCCATGCTTGTATACCCCTGATTCTTTCTTTGATTGCTTCCCTGATTATTTCAACAATCCGTCTTTGCGGAACATTTCCTTGATAGTGCGCATCGCCTGACGGGTACGCGCTTCATTCTCGATCAGCGCGAAGCGCACATGGCCATCCCCGTAGTGGCCGAAACCGGTACCCGGCGCCACTGCAACCTTACCCTCCAGCAGCAGTTTTTTGGAAAATTCCAGCGATCCCATGGCCTTGTAGGGCTCTGGAATCGGCGCCCAGATGTACATCGTCGCCTGGGGCTTGGGCACTGTCCATCCCATGGCATTCATGCCCGCCCACAACACGTCGCGCCGCCCCTGATACACCAGGCGTGCGGTTTCCACGCAATCCTGCGGGCCTTCGAGCGCAATGATCGACGCCACCTGAATCGGCGTAAAAGTGCCGTAATCATGGTAGCTTTTCATGCGCGCCAGCGCAGTGACCAGTTCCCGGTTGCCGACCATGTAACCCACCCGCCAACCGGCCATGTTGTAACTCTTGGACATCGTAAAAAACTCGACAGCCACTTCCCGTGCGCCGGGCACCTGCAGGATCGACGGCGCCTTGTAACCGTCAAACACGATGTCGGCGTACGCCAGGTCGTGCACCACATAGATATCGTGTTCCCGGGCGATGGCAATCAGGCGTTCGAAAAACGGCAGATCCACGCATTGTGTCGTAGGGTTGCTCGGGAAGTTGACGATCAGCATCTTCGGCTTCGGATAAGTATCCTTGATCGACTGCTCAAGCGCCTCGAAAAAATCCACTCCGGCATGCATGGGCACGTGGCGGATGTCAGCGCCGGCGATCACCGGCCCGTAGATGTGGATCGGATAACTCGGATTGGGCACCAGCACAATATCGCCGCGCTCCAGGGTCGCCAGCGCAAGGTGGGCAATGCCCTCCTTGGAGCCGATGGTGACTATGGCCTCTGACTCCGGATCCAGTTCGACACCAAAACGCGTCTGATACCAGTTGCAGATCGCCTTGCGCAGCCGGGTAATGCCCTTGGATACCGAATAGCCGTGGGTGTCCGGCCGCAGCACGGTTTCCACCAGCTTGTCGACGATATGCCGCGGCGTGGGCTGATCGGGATTGCCCATGCTGAAATCGATGATGTCCTCGCCCCTGCGACGGGCTGCCAGCTTCAATTCGCCGGTCACGTTGAACACATACGGTGGCAGACGTTTAATACGCGGAAATTCTTCCATGTCCAATCTCAGGGGGTATTCAGTGAAGGTTCGGGCTTGTTAGCGTTGCAAAAAACTGCGGTCTACAGCACCCGGCATCCCATCCCGGGACCCCAAAGTGGCCACCAAAACGGTGCTGGCAAGCGGAAAACGTATAATTGTATCGAAGCAGGCAATGCCCGGCAAAGAATCACCGACAAGAATCACCGACGAAATACAGCCCGACGAAATACAGAATCATGAAACTGCATCTGGCGGACTCCAGGAACCGTTATACATTCACCGGCCATGGGGCGGGTTACGTTGCCGTCAACGGCATCCGTTATGAACAGCCGCTGATCGTCACACCTGACCATGAACCGCAACCCTGGCCAGTACCCGGCTTTTCTGCGCTGGATGCCACCGCGACAGCTGCGCTGCTCCAGGACAATCCGGAAATCGTGATCATCGGCACCGGGCCCGTACAACTGTTTGCAGACCCTGCCAGGATCCGTCCGCTGATTGAAGCCGGCATTGGCCTTGAAATGATGAACTCACCGGCAGCCTGCCGCACTTACAACATCCTGATGGGCGAAGGCCGCCGCGTCGTCGCGGCTATGTTTCTGCCGTAGCCTGTGCCACCACCTCAGCAGCCGGTTCCGGCAGCGTGAAGTAAAACGTTGCCCCGCGACCGGGCTCGGCCTCGATCCAAACCTGCCCGCCGTGGCGCCGGATGATCCGCTGCACCAGCGCCAGACCAATGCCCGTGCCCTGGAATTCGGCTTCATTGTGCAGACGCTGGAATGCCCTGAACAGCTTGTCGACGTACGTCATGTCGAATCCCACTCCGTTGTCTTTCACAAAATACGTACGGTCAGCCCCGGTTCCTGTGCAACCGACCTCGATCAACGGATTTTTTTGCTGACCGGTAAATTTCCAGGCGTTGCGCAGCAGGTTGTCCAGCACTATGCGCAGCAACCCCGGGTCGGCGCTAGCCTGCATGCCTTCTGCAATGACAATCCGCACCTGACGATCCGGCTGTGAGCCCTGCAGCTCACGGAAAATATCCCGGGCCATATCTGTCAGGCCACACTCGCGTATCTGTAAATCGCGGCGTGTCACCCGCGCCAGTTGCAACAGGTCTTCTATGAGCTGCGCCATGTACCGGCTGCCGGCACGCACGCGCTCCAGGTAATCACGCCCGGTATCATCCAGTTTTCCCGCATATTCCTCCAGCACGATCTGGCTGAATCCGTCTATCGTGCGCAGCGGTGCACGCAGATCGTGGGAAACCGAATAGGAAAACGCCTCCAGTTCGCGATTGGCGTCTGCCAGCGCCTGCGTACGTTGCTCGACACGCAACTCAAGCTCGGCGTTCAATTCGCGGATTTCCGCCGTACTGGCCTGCAGCAATGCGTCACGCTCGCGGAGCGCCATCTCTATCTTCTTGCGCTGCGTGATGTCGACATTGGTGCCCCGCACCCGCAAAGCGCGTCCCTTGGCATCACGCTCAGTCACGCTGCCCCGGCTTTCCAGCCAGAACCAGCTGCCGGAATGATCCCTGATCCGGAACTCGGTATGCAGTGGCGTGCTCCCGCTTTTCAGCAAGGTGACAATTGCCACGTACTGGCCCTCACGATCATCCGGATGCACGAATTGGTAGAGCTCCTGGAAAGTCGTATGCGTTTCCCTGGGCTCACCACCGAGCATGACATTCCAGCGATCACTCAGATACACATCGTTGGTAGTGACATCCCAGTCAAACAGGGCGCCGCCTGACGCATCCAGTGCCAGTGCCACGCGACGCTCGCTTTCACGCAGTAGCTGTTCGGAATGCAGTTGCTCGGTCATATCCCGCACCAGGGTCAGTCGCACTGATTCGGTGCCCAAAGTTGCCGGATAGGAAAATATCTCTGCGTCGAAAGTCTCGCCGCCCTTGCGCACATGTTTCTTGTGTATGCGCTCCAAGACCCCCGTCCGACCGACGGCGGCCATGCTCTGGAAGCGTGCGCGCTCTTCGGGCAGCTGGATATCCGCGGCAGTCATAGCCAGCATTTCCTGACGCGTATAACCATAGGTTGTCAGGCAGGCATCATTGACTTCCAGAAAAAGCGATGATTCGCCTTCCCTGCGCAAAAACATCGGCAATGGCGTCAATGCAAAAATCTGCCGGTAACGCGCCTCACCTTCCTTCAGCAACTGCCGCGACATCACGTTGTCAGTAATGTCATGTATCACGGATACAAGATACTGCGGTTTGTCATCCACTCCCCGCAAGGCGGCAACCGAAAGTTCCACCCAGATGATTCGCCCATCCTTGCGTCGATAGCGCTTTTGCCGGGAATAGCTGCGCAGCGTCGAAGCACGAAGTCTCGCGTTGTAGTCCCGCATCTCCGCCCGGTCCGTTTCCGGCGTGATGTCCAGCGAAGTCATTTGCAGCAGTTCCTGTTCGCTGTAGCCGAGAATTTCACACAACTTGCGATTGACGCGCAGCCAGCGCGGTTCCAGCGACATTTCACGTATGCCTATACCCACCGACGCCTGTTCAAAAATCGCCCGGAATCTGGCTTCGCTCGCCTCCAGCGCCACGCGCGCCGCGCGCCGCTCAGTCACATCATTGACGATGATCAGGCGCGCCATTCTGCCGCCGAAATGGATCGGTTGCGCGGTGATTTCCGCGTACAACATGCGGCCGTCGCAGGTCACGTGGCGGCGCTCAAAAAATTTCGGCTTTGTCGCGTCCCGGCCGAAAAGTTCTGCCGAAACCCGCTCACGATCTTCGGGCATCTGCAGATCAACTGCCGTCATGCGCATGAATTCCTCGCGGCTGTAGCCATACTTCTTCACCGCAGCATCGTTGACGGCAAGAAATCGCGGCTCGGCAACTTCGGTCACCCACATCGGCAACGGCGCAGCGACAAAAATCTGGCGGTAACGCGCCTCGCTGTCTTCCAGCGCAGAAACCATTCTCATGCGTTCAGTGACATCCTGCGCCACCACCAGCGCGCCGGCAAAAACACCACTGCCATCCGTCAGTGGTGTCATGCTCCATTCACAGATGATCGTGCCGCCATTTTTGGTCTTATTCTCGTTGCTGCCGCCGACACTGGCATTACCGGCCAGTAATCTCTCGCGTCGCTCGCGCACCAGTGCGTGCCCGGATTCAGGAACGATAAATTCCAGGGTATCGCGCCCCTGCATCTCGCGGGCTGAAAAACCAAAGATGCGTTCCGTCGCCGGATTGGCATAAACGATCCGGAAATCCTGATCCTGAATCAAACACGCAATCGGCATTTTCTCGAGCTGCAATTCGAGTCGTTGCAGCAAATTCCGGCGCTGGAGTTCGAGGTGTTCATTGGTTGCCTGCGCCTCGGCACGGTCCATGAACTGCCCCAACTCCCGGCCGATGGCTTCAAGGGTATCGAGCAATACCTGATCGGGCACCTCGACTCGCGTGCTGAAGAATTCCAGCGCATCTCCGGGCCCGCTACTGCGGCGTATCGGAACCGCGGCCGCCCCCCGCAGACCAGCTGCATGCGCAGCCTTGCTGCGCCGCAAGCTGATCGAAGCATGATCGGTAAAGACCATAATCTCACCCTGCATGATGGCGCGACTGACCGTGCCGCTGCGGATATCTCCCTGCTTGGGTTCCAAGGCCAGCGCAACAAAATCATCTGCCCGCAGACCAGGCAACAGCCAGTACTCGTGACAGGTCAGCAGCAATGATTCCGTATCCAGATGCCGGCGTGCGCCCCAGCTCCAGTCCATGGTGCGACAAATCGTTTCGATCACAGCCCGTATCGCCCTTGAAGAGTTCTTCTCTTCACTAAGGATGCGTGTTACGTCGTGTTGCATACGCAGACGCTGCCGGAGCACGATTTCGGCGGTGACATCTTTACCGATACCCTGATATCCCTTGAGGGTGCCGTCTGCCGCCATGATCGGTTCGCCGCTGATACTGCCGTAGGTCACTACACCTTCCGGCCTGACATAGCGCACCACGAAATTATGGAAAGGCGCGCAGCGGGTAACCAGCGCCTTGCGTTCGGCCCAATCCGAACCCACCGGAGTAATGAAGGCATGATCCCAGCCCGGGCGGCCCAGGACTTCTGCGGCAGGACGGCCCGACACCCGCGAAAATCCCTCTGAAAGATCAGTCAGCCGGTGTTCGGCATCAGTCTCCCAATACCAGTCAGAACCGAGTGCGTTCAGCGCCCTGAAGCGCGTTTCGCTGTCGCGCAACGCATGCTGTATGCGTTGCTGGCGTGCCAGCAGGGCACGCAGAATCAGAGTACCACCAACCAGCAATCCCAACAGCAGTACGGCAATGACCCGATAACGCAGTTCGGTAACCTGCAGGCCAGCCATTGCCTCCGCAGTGCCTACACTGACGCCAACCAGCAACGGATATCCATCCAGCCAGCAAAAATTTCCGGTGCGGCCCGGATTGTTGGGCAGCATAGCCAAATTAGCACTGCCGCAACCATCCCCGCTCCGCGGCACAATTCCGGTACGCCGCTCATTCCCTTGCTGCTGCCCCGTCGTCACGCCATCCCGCGCAATGCTGGCGATGACAGCGCCATCGCCGCGCAACATCTGCAGCATGCCGCTGTCACCCAGATTCATCTCGCCATAAATTCGCTGGTAGCGATCCATGCTGATTGCCACCAATGCCAGTCCGATCAACCGTTCTTCGCCATCCATCACGGGATGACTCATATACACGCCCTGGTCGTTCATCCCCAATGCGTGCACCGGCGTGATATGCAGCCGGCCTGCCTGAACCCGGCCAGCCGCAAGGTGCCGGTCCACAATCGTGTTATCCAGCTCAAGTGCGCTGCTTTCCCAGATTTTTCCACCCTGGGCATCGAGCAGAAAAAAATAAGCGGATTTCCCGGATCTCGTTGCCACCATGCGCGCCATGCGCACCGCAGCCACTTCCGCTCCGTCCCGCTGCATGACTCCGCTTGCCGTCCGCAGCAGAGTATCAAGTGCGGCCACTTCGGCGCCGACCTGATCGCGCAACGCCCGTGTCAGCGCTTCGACCCGTTGCTCGACGCCACGCGCAGCTCTTGCGCGTTCGTCCCTGATCACCTGCTCGTTCGCTGCAAATATGGCTGCGCCCAGCAGCATTGCCCCTATAGTCAGTACCAGACCGGGATTATCGAATAGCGCAGGCAACCGCATCCTGTGCGTTCGATTGGGACGTTCATCGAGCTCTGTGGGCATTTTCGTGGAATTGGTCATGTAAATCATAACCGCCACGACAGTGCAATGCGGTGATGGCGGACGTTCATCTTATAATCGGGACATTACATTGTCTAATCCTTGTCCAATCCGCGTCTCATCCAATTCCAGTTGAGGAAACACCCGTCAATGCCTGCACAACTGAACGCAGTTACCGATCAAATCAACAATGTCATACTCGGCAAGGCACAACAGATTCGCCTGTCCGTGGCCTGCCTGCTCGCCCGCGGCCATTTGCTGATTGAAGATGTGCCTGGTGTCGGCAAAACCACGCTGGCCCACGCAATCGCGAAATCACTGGGTTTGAAATTCCAGCGCGTCCAGTTCACCAGCGACCTATTGCCGGCCGACATACTCGGAGTTTCCATATACAACCGCGACACCGGCGGATTCGAGTTCCATCCCGGGCCAATATTTACCAATGTGGTGCTCGCCGATGAAGTAAACCGGGCGACCCCGCGCGCGCAAAGCGCCCTGCTCGAAGCCATGGAAGAAAGCCAGGTCACCATTGAGGGGGAAACCCGTCCTCTGCCGCAACCGTTTTTTGTAATTGCCACGCAGAACCCTTCGCACCAGATTGGCACCTTTCCGTTGCCGGAATCGCAGCTCGACCGATTTTTGATGCGGATAGAACTGGGTTATCCCGACGCACAGGCCGAACGCGCATTGCTTAATGGCACTGATCGCCGCGACCTGCTGAGCACGCTGCCGGCCTGTCTTGCTCCTGAGGAACTGACACGCCTGCAGCGCGAAGCACAGAAGGTGCACACTTCACCAGCGTTGCTTGATTACCTGCAGGCCATAGTCAATTACACCCGCCACTCACCCGATTTTGAACATGGTCTTTCGCCACGCGCCGCACTGGCCATGCTGCACGGTGCGCGTGCATGGGCGTATATGGATGGACGCGATCACGTCACCCCCGAAGATCTGCAAACCGTGTTGCCGGCCATCGTGGGACACCGTTTGAGCCCGGCAGGCGGGCCCGGTGCCGCAAATCGCAACGAACTGGTTGACCAATTGCTGCAACAAGTCGCCATCCCATAATGCTGCCGGCGCTGCGCTTGCCCTCCATGTACCACGCATTAAAAAACAGCATCGCAAAATGGATATTCCAATGGCGCGGGCCCGAGCGCGGAGTCATCGTGCTCCGGCAAAGGCGTGTTTTCATACTGCCTACGCGTCAGGGCATGGTGTTTGCAATGACCATCATTCTGATGCTGATCGGCTCGGTCAACTACGATCTTTCGCTGGGGTTCATACTGGCCTTCCTGCTGGGCGCCACCGGCATCCAGAGCATGCTGCATACTTTCCGTAACATCGCCCACCTGCGCATATCACCGGGACGCACCCAGCCCGTATTTGCCGGCGAGCAAGCCCTGTTTCAGATCAACATCGCCAACCGCACCCGCGCCGACCGCTACAGCATCGGTGTCACCAGTAACCGTCAAGTGGCCGATTATGTTGACGTTCCGGCTGGCGGAGAGGTTGTGGCTACCGTACGAGTTCCGGCATCACATCGCGGCTGGCTGCGTCCCGGACGGTTGATGCTGCTGACCCGTTTTCCGATCGGCCTGTTTCGCGCATGGTCCTACGTGGATCCGGACGTCAATTGCCTGGTGTACCCGGCCCCGGTGGCTCCGGGAATTGCACTGCCGCTGCCTGAAGCCGGCGCGGGAGACGGCGGCGTACACGGACAGGGATATGACGAATTCTCGGGCCTCAGGCCATATCGTCCAGGTGACTCCCCGCGCCATATCGCCTGGAAAGCCGTCGCCCGAAATTCAGGATTGCTCACCAAACAATTTTCCGGACGTGCCGACGCCGAACTCTGGCTGACATGGGACGCACTGCCCCCAGCCATGGATACCGAACGGCGGCTCGCGCACCTCACACGCTGGGTACTGGACGCTGACGCCCATGGCCTGGCCTATGGTCTGCGCGTGCCCGGTGCAACTATCCCCATCACGACGGGCGCCGTCCATCGTGCCACTTGCCTGCGTGCACTGGCATTACATGGCATTGCTGTCGACAACACTTAACGAGCGCGCCATAGAACCCCGCCAGGTTGCCTGGCTGGCTGCGGCATTTGTACTGGCCAGTGCGCCACATCTGGCACGCCTGCCGCTGTGGATCGGCGCGCTAATTCTCGGCATCACCGGCTGGCGCCTGTACCTGGCACGCCGAAATTTGAAGCCTCTCGCAAAATGGCTGCTCGCCATCGTCTCCATAGCCTCCGCCCTGGGTATCCTGTTCCAATACCGCACTCTGCTCGGGCGCGATGCCGGCGTGGCACTGCTGGTTGTCATGCTCGCATTGAAATTGCTCGAAACCCGCAACCAGCGTGACGGCATGTTGCTCGTATTTCTCGGCTGCTTTCTGCTGGTCACCAATTTCCTGCATACACAAACCATACCGACCGCGGTGTACACACTCGGCTGCACCTGGCTGCTGATCGCCAACCTGATTGGCCTGCAATACACTGAAAGATGGCCGGGCTGGCGTGCGCCCGTACGACGCGCCGGCATACTGCTGGCGCAGGCACTACCGCTGATGGCCGTGCTATTCCTGCTGTTTCCGCGCGTCCAGGGGCCACTCTGGGGATTGCCACGGGACGCCTATGCCGGCCTCAGCGGCCTCTCCGACAACATGAGTCCGGGCAGTCTCAACAGCCTGATACTTTCGGACGCGGTGGCATTTCGTGCTGCTTTCCGCGATCGCGTTCCGGAACTCAGGGAACTCTACTGGCGCGGCCCGGTGCTGTGGGACTACGACGGCAGAACATGGACCGCGCCGCGTATCATCCAGCGTATCGAAGAACTGCCCGCAGGAGATTCACAATACGAATACACCGTCACCCTGGAACCGCATGACAAGCGCTGGCTGTTTGCGCTGGAATTTCCCGGAATGCGCCCGCCACGATCCATGGCGACGCGTGACATGCAACTGCTCAGTTTCACACCTGTACGCAAGCGCATACGTTATGACATGGTGTCATCCTTGCTGCCTGCCTACGGCAAAGACGATGGGCGGGACATCCTGTCGCGATTGCTGCGCCTCCCGGCCGGCACCAACCCGCGAACCACCGAATATGCGCAGGCTCTGCGCCAAAAATATCCTGAAGACCGCGAACTCGCCGCGGCAGTCCTGAAGCAGTTCCGCAACCAGAACTTCGTCTACACGCTGTCGCCGCCACTGCTGGGTGAACATCCGGTCGATGAATTCCTGTTTGATACCCGGCGTGGTTTTTGTGAGCACTATGCCTCCGCCTTTGCCGTGCTGATGCGTGCCGCGGGAATTCCCGCGCGCATAGTTACCGGTTATCTGGGAGGTGAAGTCAATCCGGTAGGCGACTACATACTGGTGCGCCAGGCCGATGCCCACGCCTGGGTGGAAATCTGGCTGGCCAATGCGGGCTGGATGCGGGTGGATCCCACGGCCGCAGTTTCACCAGCACGAGTGGAACGCGGCATTGCCTCCGCCTTGCCCAGCAGCGACACCCTGCCGCTGTTTGTACGCGGCGATTTCGAGATGCTGCAGCGCATGCGGTTGACCTGGGACTCGGTCACCTATACCTGGAACCAGTGGGTGCTCGGCTATACCCCGGAGCGACAGCGCCTGTTCCTGACACGCCTGGGATTCAGCGATGCGACCTGGAAAACGCTTGCCGTGATTCTGGTGATCTGTGCCGGTATTGCCATACTGATAGGCGCCGCATTGGCCTTGCGCGGATTGCGCACCACGCGCAGCGACGCGGTCAAAGCCGCATATGAACGCTTTTGCCGGAAACTAACCCGGTGCGGACTGCACCGCGCTGTTGCTGAAGGCCCGCATCGTTTTGCCCGGCGCGCGGGCCAGTTGCGACCGGACCTGTCGGCTACCGTCGATGACATCACCAACCGGTATGTGGCGCTGCGTTATGGCAGGAGTAGCACAGCCGCAGCCCTGGAAGAGTTCAAACAGCGTATACAGCGCTTTGCGGTTTAATTAAAAATAAATAAAATCAATAACTTACGATATATTTGATGCCGCCACTCATGCCGGCGGCAACAGCCCCGCCGGATCGACCGGTTTGCCCAGCCGCCGAATTTCAAAATGCAATTTCACTTGATCGGCGTCGCTGTTGCCCATTTCAGCGATTTTCTGCCCACGCGTCACCGCCTGGCCCTCTTTCACCAGCAGCGCCCGGTTATGGGCATATACGCTGAGAAATTTTTCGTTATGTTTGATGACGATCAGTTTGCCGAGACCGCGGATGCCGGTGCCACTGAAAATCACCTGGCCTGCACCTGCGGCAACCACGGGCTGTCCCATTTTTCCGCCGATGCCGATACCTTTGTTCGACGCTTCATTAAAAGGCGTGACGATCTTGCCGGTCACCGGCCAGATCCAGTCTACGTCATCCCCTGACTTGGGCTGAGACGGCTTGGCATCAGGAAAAACCTCTGCCCTGACCGTCGATTCCGGTTTGACACCGGCCATCTGGGTATAGGCCTGATCCGAATAAGGCACCCGCACTCCCCGCGGTTCGGTTTTGGGCCCACCCGCGACAGCGCGGCCAGCACCCAGCGGCTGCGCTTCGATGGCGCCTCCCGGCACTTGCAGCGGCGTAGCCACCACGCCTTGCGGCGGCGCCAGACGTAACGGCTGGCCGACGCGGATGCGCGCCGGGTCTACGCCGTTCCAGGTGGCCAGCTCGCGATAATCCAGACCGTGTTCCAGCGCGATGCTGTACAGGGTATCGCCGGGTTTTACTGTATAGAACTCGGGCCGCGGCTGATCCGTGCCGGGTGCGGCACGGGATATTGCAGGCGCAGGTCGTACCGGAGATTTTGCGGCCGGTGGCAGGCGATCAGTCACCGGTGCCGGACGCGTAGCCGCACATCCTGCAATCAGCGCAGCCAGTACGACAACAGCACCGGCACGCAGGCGCGAGTACCGACGGGTGCCGTCAGCCCAAACCGGGCAGCAACGGAACAAATCGGGCGTCTTCCACTTTCCGGTCGACATAACCTTGCGGGGTTCTTTCGATGACATGCAGCGACTGTTTGCCTTGATGCGTCAAAGGGATCACGATTTTACCACCCACCGACAACTGATCGAGCAATGCCTGCGGCACATGATTCGCCGCGGCCGCCACCACAATACCTTCAAACGGTGCATGTTCCGGCATGCCCAACTGACCGTCCGCATTGCGCACGCGCACGTTGTGAGCCCGCGCATCACGCAAATGCCGCCGCGCCTTGGTCAACAAAGGCGCCAGCCGCTCCATCGAATACACCTCGCGCGCCAGCCGCGACAGCACGGCCGCCTGGTACCCGCAGCCGGTGCCGATCTCCAGCACCTTGTCGAGCGTGCCGCCGCTGCGCAGCAGCTCCAGCATGCGTGCAACCGTATAGGGACTGGATATGGTTTGCCCGAACCCCAGCGGCAGCGACATGTCTTCGTAAGCACGGCTCGCCAGCGCTTCGTCCACAAAAATATGCCTGGGCACCTCGCCCATCGTGGCCAGAATGACCTCGTCGCGGATGCCCTGGCTGCGTAAGCGCTCCACCATGCGCATGCGCGTGCGCTGCGAAGTCATGCCAATGCCGGAATTGACCGCGTTCATGCCTTACCCGGCCGGCTCAGCCAGCGCTCCACAATTTCCATTTGTGCAAAACGCGTCAGATCCATCTGCAAAGGCGTAATCGACACATTATTGGAAGCCACTGCGTGAAAGTCGGTGCCCTCACCCGCGTCCTGGGCGCTGCCCGCCGCACCGATCCAGTACACCGTGTCGCCGCGGGGCGTTGCAGCCTTGACTACTGGTTCCGCCTTGTGGCGTTTGCCGAGGCGAGTCACTTTAAGTCCCCGCAGCTCTGCCAGCGGCACATCGGGCACGTTGACATTGAGCAGCACCGGCTGATCAACGTGATGTTCCGCGAAACGTTTCACGAGATCAGCAGCGACCTGCCCGGCCGTAGCAAAATGCTCCAGCGCCCCAGCAACGAGAGAAACCGCTATTGACGGTATGCCCAGCAGAAAACCTTCAGTGGCCGCTGCCACCGTACCGGAATAAATGGTGTCGTCACCCATGTTGGCGCCGCCGTTGATGCCGGAAACAACTACATCAGGCAATTCAGGCAACAACCCGGTAACCGCGAGATGCACGCAGTCGGTCGGTGTGCCGTTGACATAGTAATAACCGTTACTGGCACGCCGCACCGACAACGGTCGGTCCAGTGTCAGTGAATTGCTGGCCCCACTGCGATCGCGCTCGGGGGCCACCACGGTGACCGTGCCCAATCCGGACAGCGCCTGCTCCAGGGCGGCGAGTCCCGGCGCAAAATAACCGTCGTCGTTACTGAGCAGAATGCGCACGTTGGTGATTCGGTGTAGTTATTGTATTTTGCCGTTTCGGCAGATAATTGCAGCTGAAATTCTGGTGCTGAAATGCTGTTGCTAAAATCCTGTTACTACGACGTTTATCCTGAAATTTGTCGCCGGCGTATTGCTGGCGATCTGCTCCCTGACTGATGCGCGACGAATTTTACCATGACGTGACGGGCCCTCCGGCACCAATGCTACGATACACATCCCTTTAATCCACAGGCTCAACACCATGGCACCCATCGGCTTCCGCATCCTGCCCTTCCCCCCCCAACCCGCACCGAAGATCATCGCCGCGCTGCGCAAGATCGCCACAGCGCATCTCAGCGACAACATGCACCGCCTGCACGCCATCGGCCCGGATCTGTGGCCCTGCCACAAGGGCGGCAGGCTGGTCGGTCCCGCGCTGACCGTCAAGGTCGGTCCCGGCGACAACCTGATGGTGCACAAGGCCATTGATATTGCCCGTCCCGGTGACGTGATCGTAGTCGATGCCGGCGGCGTCAATACCCAAGCCATCATCGGCGAAATCATGTCGTCACTGGCAGAAAGAAACGGCGCGGCAGGCATGGTCATCGACGGCGCCATTCGCGACGCTGATGCGCTGGCGATCTCGAGCTTTCCGATCTATGCCAGCGGCGTCACACATCGCGGGCCATACAAGAACGGTCCCGGCGAAATCAACGTGCCCGTGGTCATCGGCGACGCAGTCATAAATCCCGGCGACATCATCATCGGCGACGACGATGGCCTGTTGGCACTACCGCAGGAACTGGCTGCGGAAACCATCGCGCTGGCACTGGATCAGGCGAAAAAGGAAACCGCGCTGCTCAAGGCCATTCGCGGCAAAGGCAAGGTTGACCGGAGCTGGGTGGACGAGGCCCTGCGCGCCAAAGGTTGTGTCGTTCCGGCGAAATTGCGCAGCCGATGAGTGGTCCGCTGACGGGTATCACCGTGGTCGATCTGACCACGGTGGTGATGGGTCCTTACGCAACCCAGATTCTCGGTGATCTGGGCGCGACCATCATCAAGGTTGAAGCACCAGACGGCGACAATGTGCGCCATGTCGGACCAATGAAGAACCGTGGCATGGGCCACATGTTCCTGCACCTGAACCGCAACAAAAAAAGCATCGTGCTTGATCTCAAACAGCTCGCCGGTCGCGAAGCCCTGCTGCGCATTGCAGCAGATGCCGATGTGCTGCTCTACAACATCCGCCCGCAGGCAATGAAGCGACTGCGTCTGGACTACGCCGCGGTGGCCGCAGCCAATCCGCGCATCATCTATGTCGGCGCCTATGGTTTTGGCCAGCAAGGCCCCTACGCCGCGCGACCGGCGTATGACGACCTGATCCAGGGCATGTCGGGAATACCGTGGCTGACCCAACAGGCTGGCGCCACCGAGCCACGCTATATACCGGCAACGCTGGCCGACCGTATCGTCGGCCTGCACGCCGTGTACGCAGTGACCACAGCATTGTTCCACCGTGAACGCACCGGCGAGGGGCAGGCTGTTGAAGTACCGATGTTCGAATGCATGAGCCAGATGATCCTCGGCGATCATCTGGGCGGCCGGTCTTTCGACCCGCCTACGGGCAGCGCAGGTTATGCGCGGGTGCTTGCCCCGCAGCGCAAACCCTTTCGCACGCGCGATGGTTATGTTTGCGCACTGATGTACAACGACAAACAATGGCAGAGTTTTTTTCGCGTTATCGGCCGCGAAGATCTTTACCGCGACGATCCGCGTTTCAATTCACACGAAAACCGCTCGGCGAGAATCGACGAAGCCAATGCTTTCGTCGCCGCGGAAATGCTCAAACGCACGACCGATGAATGGCTAGCCACCCTGATGGCCGCCGACATTCCCACTGCACGCATGAACAGCATTGATGACGTCATCGACGATGAGCACCTGAACGGCACGGACTTCATTCACATGGAACAACATCCCACCGAGGGCACGTTGCGCACCACCCGTGCGGCGACGCAATGGTCGCGCACGCCACCGGCTGCGCAATGCGGTGCACCACGACTGGGCGAGCATGGCGCGGAAGTATTGCGCAGTGCCGGCTACAACGATGCAGAGATTGATGCGCTTGCCGCTGCCGGCGTGACAGCGCTGCCCGCCTGAAGGATCAGTCACCATGGATTTTGAATTCTCCGAAGATCAACGCGCGATCCGCGATGCCGTCATCCGGGTCTGCAGCCGCTTCGACGCGGACTACTGGCTGGAGCGCGATCGTGACGGTAAGTTTCCCCATGAATTCCATGCGGCGATTGCCGCCGATGGCTGGCTGGGTATTGCCATGCCCGAAGCTTACGGCGGCAGCGGTCTCGGCATCACCGAGGCCGCGCTGATGATGGAAACGATCTCCGCCTCCGGCGCGGGTTTCTCCGGCGCCTCCGCAGTGCACATGAACATTTTCGGCCTGCATCCGGTGGTGGTCTACGCGTCAGACGAACAGAAAGCGCGCTGGCTGCCGCCGCTGATCGCCGGCACGGACAAGGCCTGCTTCGGTGTCACCGAACCCGGCGCCGGTCTTAATACCACGCGACTGACCACCAAAGCCGAGCGCGACGGTGATCACTACGTAGTGTCAGGACAGAAGGTCTGGATTTCAACGGCACAGGTTGCCAACAAGATTCTGCTGCTGACGCGGACCACGCCGCTGGCCGACACCAAGAACCCGATTGACGGCCTGACGCTGTTTTATGCCGACATCGATCGCAGCAAATTCGAGGCTCGCGTAATCGACAAGATGGGGCGCAAGGCGGTGGATTCCAACCAGGTATTTATCGACGGCATGCGGGTGCCGGTGGCCGACCGCATTGGCGAAGAAGGCAAGGGTTTTCGCTACATCCTCGACGGCCTCAATCCGGAACGCATCCTGGTCGCGGCTGAAGCCGTTGGTCTGGGGCGCGTGGCGTTGAACCGCGCTGCGCAGTATGCCCAGGAGCGCGTAGTCTTCGACCGCCCCATCGGCCAGAACCAGGCCATCCAGCATCCGCTGGCGCAGCGCTGGATCGAACTCGAAGCCGCAGCACTACTGACCTACAAGGCCGCCAGCCTCTACGACAACGGCAAACCCTGCGGCGCCGAAGCCAATGCCGCCAAATATTTCGCTGGTGAAGCCGGCTTCAAGGCCTGCGAAACGGCCGTGCTCACCCACGGCGGCATGGGTTACGCCAAAGAGTTTCACGTCGAACGTTATTTTCGCGAAGCCATGATTCCGCGCATTGCGCCAGTGAGTTCACAACTGATCCTGTGTCATATTGCCGAACGCGTGCTGGGCCTGCCGAAGTCTTATTGAATCAGTTTGTCGAGGACGGATTTTTTCCTGATTTGCGCGCACCATGTGTTTCCAGCAATTGCTTGATCTGCGCAACACCTGCTGACACATCGGCCACGGGCTCGATCAACGGCAAAAAACCGGTCACCCGCCGCCGGTAATTCAGATACACCGGCAGGATCGGCACGCCGGCCGCCTGCGCGATGCGGTAAAAACCGGATTTGAACTCGGCGCCTTCCCGGCGCGTGCCTTCTGGGGTAATGACCAGCCACAAGCGCTCACGACTGGCAAACTCGGCAGCCATCCTTTCTGCCACCCTCCCCGGATGTGAACGATCCACGGGGATACCGCCCAGCCAGCGCATGAATGAACCCAGAGGCCAGCGGAACAGCGTGTGTTTGCTGATAAATGAAACTCGCAAACCAAGCACGTACAGAAAAGCAGCACCAACCACGAAATCCCAGTTGGTAGAATGCGGTGCCAGAGCAACGACCAGCCGCGGTTGATCCGGAAAACAGCCTTCCGCGCGCCAGCGCATGGCGCGGAGCACCCAGCGACCAAACGCACGCAAAATGCCGTAATCGCGGCGCGGCACGGCACCACTCACGATAATTGAAGCTGCCTCTACGCTGCCATCCGTAGCTTTGCTGCCTGTCATTTACCGCTCCCCAGCTCCAGCCAGCGCCTCATACACCAGCCTGAGATGCCTAAAATAACTTATAATTTATTGATTTTATTAATTATTTTATATTTTACTCGATTGACGTTACCACTTGATACGGACGATCATGCTGCAGCGAGGGCATCATCGTGCGAATTTTGGCAACCCGTGCGGGATCAATTTCTGCATAGATAATGCCCGGCTCCTCACCACCATCGGCCAGCACCTCACCCCAGGGATCAACGATCAGCGCATGGCCATAGGTCTGGTGATTGCCCGGATGTTCGCCGCACATCGCCGGCGCAAGGATGTAGGCGGCGTTTTCAATGGCGCGCGCCTTGAGCAGCGTATGCCAGTGCGCCTTGCCGGTCTGGCGCTGGAATGAAGATGGCACGGAGATGAACTCCGCGCCCTGCTGCGCTACTGCGCGAAACAGGTGCGGGAAACGCAGGTCGTAACACACGGTCATGCCGAGCTTGCCCCAAGGTGTCGCCGCAACGACCGCACATTCGCCCGGCCGGTAGGATGACGACTCGCGGATGACCTTGCCATCGGGCAGGGTCACGTCAAACATGTGGATCTTGTCGTAAGTGGCAACGATCTTCCCTGCCGCCGAAATCAGGTACGAACGGTTGACGATGCGCTCTTCACCGGTTTTCAGGGTCAATGAACCGAGGAGCAACCAGATGTTCAGTGCGCGTGCGAGATCTTGCAGTTTGATCAGGGTCTCTCCGCCGTCAGCAGCCAATGCGCTCTCGCGCATCACGCGACCGCTGCCATCCATCATCAGACTGTATTCGGGCGTCAGCACCAGATTCGCGCCATTTCCCGCCGCCTCCGCAACCCGGTCCTTCACGATGGCCAGATTGGCAGCCAGATCACTGCCGCTGTTGAGTTGCAGGCACGCGGCCCGGAATGAAGAAGTCATGTAAAAATCCTGCGCTAAGAAAGGATGATCTCGCTTTAAGGGAGGTTCAGACCAGATTGTGGTAGCTTGAAGCTATGCTGCCGTGCGCACTTGTAACGATGCACTTCGCCATACCTGCTGACAGCGGAATTTTATAACACGTATGCATCCGTAACACACAGCCGCATCGCCACAGAAAAACCAGCCGAATGCTCATGAATCGCCCCAGAATGCTTGGCTTGGCAGTCCTGCTCCTGGGGCTGCTCGCGATGTGCTCCTGGCTGTTCCGCCCTGATCTGGCCGTGTCCATCGGGCGTGTGGCCGGCTACCTGGTCTTCAACACCGCCCTGTGCATGCTCCTGTCGGGCCTCGCACTCAGTCTGCTGCATTCGAAAACCCGAGTCATGGTTGCTGCCCAGATAATCCTCGGCATCGCCATATTTGCGCTGGCTGGCGCCGCATTCATCCAGCATGTTTTTGGCATCAATACCAGTGTGGACTGGGCATTCCTGCATCAGGACATTCTCAAAGTCCGCTTTCCCGGAAGAATGTCGTTGATGACCAGCATCAGCTTCATGCTCATCGGTCTTGTTCTCATGCTCATGCATCAGATCAGAAGTGCAACAGGCGGCCGTGGGGTGCAGGCCCTGATACTGGCGACACTCATGCTGGCAATTGCCGGTGTCAGCAGCCATTTCCTGGAATTCGAAGTGTTGTTTGACAATGAACTGCTCAGTTTCATGTCAATACCCACCGCTGCGGCCATCATGCTGACCAGTCTCAGCCTGTGGTTATTTCAAAGCAATACATCGTGGTTTTCACTATTGAATGACGACAGTCCCGACAAGCACATACTTTTGAGCGGAGCGGTCATATTAGGCCTGACCGCCATTTTCACCGCGCTCGCCAGTTACGTAAGCCATGTGGATGCCTTGGAGAAGACACTGAGCGACGGGCTGCATCTGGCAATACAAAGCCGCGTAAGCCTGATTACCCACGAAACATCCAGGGTGGAACAGGATGCAGAGACCATCGCCACCCGGCGCACGGTCATCGCATTGCTGAAAAGCATAGACAAAAACCCGCAGGATGCCGCGGCGTCTGCAAAACTGCAACGCAGTGCTGTCGATCTCATGAAGACCGGAATTACCGCAATTACTTTTCTCGATACACGTGGCAAGATCGTTCTGACTGTAGGCAATGTCATCAGTAATCCGGATATGGCCGTCATCCTGCAGTCACCCCGCAACTCCCGCCTGCTGTGGAACGGCCTCTATCGCCTGCAAACCAAGGTTGACGTCAATGACTATGACGGGCAAGTCGGCGCCGTCACTACCGAACAACTCGCTCCGATCATTGCCGGAACCGTGGAAAATTTAGAAGGCATGGGGAAAACCGGTGAGGTTGGTCTATGCGCCCCCATGGGATCCGCAAACAAGATGGCCTGTTTCCCGTTGCGCTTCAAACCGGAAACATTTACACCACCGCGGGTCATTGATGGCGAGCCGTTACCCCTGGACTATGCATTGCGAGGTCTGAGCGGAACCATCAAGTCGCGCGACTACCGTCGCAAGCTCGTCATCGCAGCCTATGCGCCGGCGCTACATTCGGACTCGGCATGGTAGTCAAGATGGACGCTGCCGAACTCTACGGCCCCATACGCGCGCAGTTGCACTTCATGCTGCTGATTGTTTTCATGGTGACTGCCGGTGTTCTGCTGCTGCGACTGCAAATCAGGCCACTGACCAGACGCCTCGTAACCGGTGAGCGACAACTCAAGCTGGCGCTCGACAGCTCGCAACTTGCCCTGTTTGACTGGGATCTGCGCAGCGGCAAGGTATACCTGAGCGGGCAATGGCAGGTCATTCTGGGCGACAAGGATGAGCACACCCACGCCACATGTCCGGAACTGGCGCAGAACGTGCACCCTGAAGACCTTCCGGAACTTCGCAAGCAACTGCGACTGACGTTAAAGGAGATGACACCGTCCTACGATGTGGAGCACCGATTTAAAACTCGCAACGGACAGTGGATATAGATACGCAGTCGTGGCGAAGTCGTGGATCGCGACGTCAGGCGGCGCGCGCTACGCGCCACAGTGTACCAACACTGACGTCAGTGATCACAAGGATGCGGCACTCAAACTTGCCCATCAGGCCACGCACGATGTGCTGACCGGCTTGCCCAATCGCGTATTGTTCCAGGATCGACTGTCACAAGCCATGACACAAAGCACACGCAACAAATCCCTGATGGCCGTGTGTTATCTCGATATCGACAAATTCAAATCTTTCAACGACAGTCTGGGCCATGCCGTGGGCGACGCATTGCTCAAAGCATTCTCGCGGCGATTGCTCGATTGCGTGCGTGCCGTCGACACTGTGGCGCGACTTGGTGGCGACGAGTTCGCCATCATCCTGAGTTCGGTGGACAGCCGTGAAAATGCCTGTAAGGTCGCCGAAAAAATCGTCAGGGCCATACGCCCGGAATTCACCATCGAATATCGCAGCATCCAGGCAACCACCAGTTTGGGCATCGCCTTATACGCCGGAGAACCTGACATTGACGCAGAACAGTTACTCAAAAGTGCCGATCAGGCACTTTATGAAGCCAAGGGTGCGGGTCGTGACTACTATCAGGCCGCAGGCGGCAAACCGGCTACCGTATAAAATAAAAAAGGGCTCCTGACGGAAGCCTTTGATTTATTTGGTCGGGGCGAGAGGATTTGAACCTCCGACCACCTGCCCCTCAGAAGAGTAACTATCGTTCCATGACGTTTCAGGATGTTTCAGTATCATTCGTAACTTATTGTTTTGTATAAATAATAAAAAATACTTGTTTCAGACCGTTTCTTTTTAGTCCACTATTTTTCATTTTTCTGTGTCCACCAGTGTGTCCACCAGACTATACTATGAGCTACCCCTGCAGACACGTATTTGATCACACAATAATCAATACTAGACACCGCACATGCTACGTGAGTCCGTCCTTCAGAACCTGAAACCACAAGACGTCAGCTATGAAATGTCGGATCGCGATGGCCTATGGGTCCGTATCTACCCCACCGGGGTGATCTCTTTCCATTTTCGATACCGCTTACATGGCAAACTGGAACGCGTAGTTTTCGGCCAATATCCGGAGACGTCCCTTAAAAGAGCCCGCACCCTCTGCGCCCACGCCCGCATACTTGTTGCACAAGGCATCAGTCCCGCGCTCGAAAAGCAGCGAAAGAAAGATGACGCCGTCCGCGAGCGCCTTTCAGAAACGGTCAAAGACCTCTGTGACGAATGGATGACGCGTTACGTAGAGAAACATCGTAAGCGCCCCGAACAGGTTTGCCAAATACTGACAGCGAATGTGATTCCCAGCATCGGCAAGCTGAAATGCACGCAAGTAACTCAGCGGGACGTAATACAGATGCTCGACAAAATAGTCGATCGTGGCGCCAGGACGATGGCGAATCACACAATGTCGATTATGAAGCAAATGTTTCAGTTTGGTGTAGAGCGCGGCATCGTCACAGTCAATGTGTGTGCTGCCATCAAGAAGAAATCAGTAGGCGGGATTGAGAAAATCCGTGACCGCAATCTTAGCTTCAAGGAGATCAAGGATTTTTGGCTTAAGATCGAATCCTTTCCAACCTACAAGTCGGTTCCGATTGCCCTGAAGATATTGTTAATCACCGCGCAACGCCGCGGTGAAATTGCCACGGCTGAGTGGCATCACATCGACCTACAAAGGAACAAGCTTTGGACGATCCCTGCCGCCAACAGCAAGAATGGCAAGGAACATCATGTCCCGCTCTCCCCCATCGCACTTGAATTGTTCAAGGAACTCAAGCGTTTGTCCGGAAAGAGTCGATTCGTAATGCCATCACCGTCTTCAATTAAACCTGCCGTCTTGACAGATACCGCCGGCGTGAATAGCGCGGAAGCACCCGTGGCTTCAGATCCTGAAAAGCACTTCACCGAACGGGCGATTACAAGGGCAGTCGAGCGACACATTTCTAAAATTGGAATGAAACACTGGACACCACACGATTTACGCCGCACTGCATCCACACAACTTGCGAAGCTTGGGATAATGCCGCACATCAAGGAGAAAATATTGAACCATGCACTCCCTCCGATGATGGCGGTCTATGATCATCATGATTACATGGACGAACGTCGAGCCGCACTACACCAGTGGGCCGAAAGGGTTTTAGATATCTCCGAGACGGACGACGAGACTCTTGAACAGTGCGATCGCAACGGCCATTTTGGTGAGACCAAGGCGGTGCAATTCTCATTGGCGAAACAGAAGGCAATGGCCTAGATTCTGCTGTTTCGTTTTTTAACGACTGGCATGCACCTTGCGGCGTCCCCACGGGGATGCGAACCTATTCCGCTCGTAAATTCAACGACTACCATGCTGAATTGAGCGAAAAAAACTACTTTTAAATTTTCTCTCGCCTGACCAAGTGGCGTTCTGGACCTACCCCGCACGAAGCTCATCCGGCTGTCTAATCAGACTTTCTGCAGGAATATCCAAGCCACGGTGCAATTTCCAGATCATCTTCAGGGTCAGCGGACGTTTATGGTTAAGGATTTCGTAAACCCGATTCAGTCGACCAATCATCGGCTTCAGATCCTTGGGGGTAAGACCCTTCTGGTCCATCTGGAATTTGATAGCTTCCACCGGATCGGGCAGTTCAATCGGAAAATGCTTCCTTTCGTACGCCTCGATCAGTGTCACCAAAACGTCAAGGCGTTCGCCATCGGCAGTGTTCGCCTTGGCACCCATCAGGGCCTCGACCTCTTTTAGAGCCGCACGATAGTCAGCCTTGGTCTTGATCGGTTTAATATTCATCGTCATCTCCTTCATATAGTCTGAGCGTCAATCTCATCATACTGAGCATGCGCACCGATGAAACGAATGTAAACAACACGATATGGATAGTTAATCCACACCACGAGCCGGTATTTATTGCCTGCAAGATTGAATACCACGCGCCCATCGCGGAGGATGCTGGCACTCCGGAAAGACGCTTTCACCTCTGCTGGCGATGCCCAGTCCGCCTTCAGCGCTTGACGGTGCCAGGCCAGTCCCGGTTCCTTTGCATCCTGATACGCACGGTTATTGTCCCAGAACGCCTTTAATGTCGAGAGCGCAATAATTCGCATCACGGTAGAATAGTCCCAAAGTGGGACTAATGCAAGCCCGTGCCCGGTCCCGTTGCGCAGAACGGTGTCGCAAACCCTTACCCAGGCCGACGATGGCCAACCTGAGTTGGTCAATGGAATTTGTATCGGATGGTCAGCAGCGCCTGTGCCTGAACAAAGCGCTTCATCTAGAATACCTCGCAACGTTGCGTTAACAAGGTATTCGATTCACGCAATAACAAATTGTTCCGTACGACTGTCAGTTACATTTTCACACAGCCTCGGTCGGAAGCGGCCCTCTACGCTTCAAGTTAACCTAACCCAAATCACAAAACTACACGCCTGTAAATTTTCCCCGATTGATCAACCGGCGCGGCTGCTAGTACTGCGAATCATTAATTTCGAAACATTCTGCGCGCCTACAGTGACGTTGCAAAATTAAAGGGTCTCGATACTAGGGCCTGTTAACAATCACGCCAACCAGATGTAAGCACACGCGAGGTTGAGCATGGACAAGAAATTACGCGCCAGTTTCTCATAGCGCGTGGCGATGCGGCGAAACTGCTTGAGGCGGTT
>Ga0105053_10000935_pt1 | contig 47164 bp, 45 predicted proteins | sample BON01_FD_78093 | JGI IMG/M metagenome (GOLD analysis project Ga0105053, IMG submission 78093) | Freshwater microbial communities from Lake Bonney liftoff mats and glacier meltwater in Antarctica - BON-01 | ecosystem: Environmental > Aquatic > Freshwater > Ice > Glacier meltwater | place: Lake... | reverse complement strand
TTTGCCTCAGGATCTGTCAAAGGAGCAGTCAATATTCCTTTGGATAAGATTGGAAACCAACTAACCAAATTCAAAGGCAAGAAAAATATCGTTGTATTTTGCCAGAGTGGCAACCGTAGCGGACAGGCGAAGAGCATCTTGGAGAATAATGGTGTTCAAAATGTCATCAACGGAGGCTCTTGGAGCAATGTCAATCAATGTGTAGCTTAAAATAGAATTCAATGGAGAGTCAGAAGGCTCTCCATTTTAATTTTAAACGGATTAAAATGAATTTTTGGGATCAGCGATACAGTCAATCAGAATTTGTTTATGGCGAAAAGCCAAATGAATATTTGAAGTCAAAAATAGCAGGGCTCAAACCGGGGCGAATTTTATTTCCTGCGGAGGGAGAGGGAAGAAATGCGGTCTTTGCTGCTAAATTAGGCTGGGATGTATTTGCTTTTGATAGCAGTATAGAAGGTAAAAAGAAGGCTGATAGGTTAGCGTTTAAAAATGGATTTAGCATCGATTATAGAGTTGAAGATCTGGAACAGACTGATTATCCCGCCAGTTATTTTGATGCCATCGTATTTTCCTATACCCACTTTCCCGAAGCCAAAAGACGTTTTTATCATCAAAAATTAAGTGCGTACCTTATCGAAGGAGGAACTCTAATTTTGGAGTGTTTTAGCAAAAACCATCTAAATTTTCAGAAGAATAATCCGAATGCAGGTGGACCAAAAGATGTGAGTATGCTTTTCGATTTGGATGAAATCAAAGAGGATTTTGCTGATTTTGACTTTATTGAGGCATATGAAACAGAAACCAATTTAGAGGAAGGACAATATCATGTGGGCGCTGCTTCTGTAATCAGAATTTTTGCTGTCAAGAAATAGGAAAACATGCATAAGTGGACTTTATCAACAGGGAAAACAATTATTTATTTAATAAATAAACTTAAAAAACTATGAAAAAGAACATGGGTTCCGCGGACAAAATTATTCGCTTGCTACTTGCAGTTAGTGTAGCTGTGTTGTATTTCACAGGTACAATTTCTGGCACATTGGCCATAATTTTAGGTGTTTTGGCGGTCGTTTTTGTGGCCACTTCATTTATGAGCTTTTGCCCTTTGTATTTGCCATTAGTACTTGCAAAAAGGCTAGCTCATAGAGTTTTTGATAGCCGAACTATCGTTTTCTGTATAATGCCTAGTTAATCACACTTTGCTTTTTTCCTAGTTGAGACGCTAGTCTATTATATCTTCTGTAGTTGAAGTCTTCGGACTTAGACTTACAGAAATGCATTCTTATGTCTGCAATTAATAATGCACAAGTCATGAGACTTTAGCTAAAGTTAAACAGGCCAACTATTTTTAATACTGGGTTAGTTTTCTCATTTTTACCATGAAATACGTAAATCAAACTTTCGATTTTCATGGTAAAAGATAGACGAATACTTCCTTTACTTCAGGAATATCTCTCGATTTTCCCTGCTGTTGGGCTTTTAGGGCCAAGGCAGGTAGGGAAAACTACGCTAGTCAAAAACCTGAAATTACATAGAGAAAGCATTTACATAGATCTGGAAAAAGCTTCCGACCGTGCCAAACTGGTAGATGCAGAGCTGTTTCTGAAAGGGCAGGCAGATAAAACGGTGATTTTGGATGAAATCCAGCTAATGCCGGAATTGTTTTCAGCGCTCCGAAGTTTGCTCGATGAGCAGCGTGAACCGGGGAGATTTATCTTGCTGGGATCAGCTTCTCCGGATTTGATTAGCAAGAGTGCTGATTCCTTGGCAGGGAGGATTGGTTACCTGGAATTACCTCCATTTTATCTGGGGGAAATAGATGCTAGCGAACTTGAAAAGCTCTGGATGAGAGGTGGTTTTCCACTGTCATTTTTGGCAAAAAGCGAGAGAGAATCCCGGCTGTGGAGACAGAACTTTATCAAGACGTATCTAGAAAGAGACTTAGCGCAGATAGGTTTGAGTACTGATCCCAGGCTGGTGGAGCGTTTCTGGATGATGCTTGCCAATGCTCAGGGAGGAGTCTGGAATGGTGAAAGTTTTGCCCGTGCGCTGGGAATCACACGTCCGACCGTAAATCGCTTTCTGGAATTCTTGGAGGGATCTTTTATGGTACGGGTGCTTCAGCCATATCATCACAACATCAAAAAACGTCTCGTAAAGTCTCCCAAGATTTATATACGGGATGCGGGTTTGCTGCATTCGTTGACGGGAGTGGATTCGATGGATTCCTTAAAAAATCAGGTCTTAATCGGCGCTTCTTGGGAGGGATTTGTGATCGAGCAGATCACGGCAACTTTCGGAGAGGAATACGAATACTATTTCTATCGTACGCATCAGGGAGCGGAATGTGATCTGCTTTTGGTGAAAAACGGAGTAGTCAAGACAGCTATTGAAATCAAAAACACCCTTTCTCCCAAACTCACCAAAGGACTTCAAATCACGATGGAAGATACTGGAGCAGAAAACGGGGTAGTCATCTGTAGAATAGACCAAGGCTATCCGCTTTCGGAGACAGTGAGAGCGGCGGGATTGAGGGAGTTTTTGACGAGGTAATATCCTATGATATAAGCCTTCGGACTTTTGGTCTATACAAATGCAATCTTCAGCCCATCAAGAATCCTTCTGAAAATTCATCTGCTCTAATTCCGAACATGGGGTTGGTAGTCGTAAGAAAATTAATAACGATAAAAGCTCGGCATGTTATACCGAGCTTTTACTTTTCATGTCGTCAGCAGGAGGAATTATATCAAACCTTACTAGAAAAAGTAGCCTGAATACTGCTGTGTAAAAGGTAAGTTAGAAGACTTATGCAATCACTTTTTGTGGAACCTAAGGGATTCGAACCCATGACCTCTGCTCTGTCAAAGCAGCGCTCTAAACCAACTGAGCTAAGATTCCATTTTACTAACCAAATTACAGAAAACCTTTGAGGAAACTCTTCGACTTTGCTAAGGGTGACAACAAATTCTACACAAAAGCTTCTCTCAAATACTTTGCGGTATAATTATCTTTTTCCTTCATTATATCTTCAGGTGTTCCTTCAAAAGTCAGATAACCTCCCTTATTTCCTCCTTCTGGTCCCAAGTCAATAACCCAATCTGCTGGTTTGATCAACTTTTCTCTAAATGCATCAGACTGCCATCTCCCGCTTAAAAACCTCGACTCCAACTCGATCAATATGTACCAACAAGACAGGCTCCTTGGTGGAATGGTAGTTCAGCACATCAAATTTGTAAGGCATATTTGTTTCCTCGTTTAGGAAATAGCTGATTTGGCTTATCGTGTCAAAATCCAGATCAGAACCCTTGAGTGCAATGTCCACATCGCTACCATTTTTGAAATTTCCCTTGGCACGACTGCCGAAGATGTATGCGCTTTCCACTTTAGGGTGATCACTCAGCACTTTCACAATCACTTTTACATCTGTATCTAAAAGTCCGAAATTATTTTTCATCTAGCTTTTGTTTGAAACTGCTTCGCAAAGCCTTCAATAAAGGGAAATATTTTTTACTGATCAATTGCTCCATATCGGTTGCTTTTTGCTCATCATAGGTATGTGCAGTCAAGTTTCTATCCTGTAATAAATCCATCCAATCATGACCATTTTCAAGCATTCCCATCTCGAAAGCTTTCTTTAGCGCACTTCTAGATGATTTGATGTCTACAAAACCTTGCTCCTCCAGATAGTCTTTCACAACGTTTCAGGCTAATTCAAAACTCATTTCAAGTGTATTTAACTGTTTTTTTAATGGTCACATGGAATCTCTCAAGTTATTAGGTATTTGCTAGATTAATTTATTCTGTTTGCTCGATTTCAAAAAATTGAATAATCCCTGCTTTCTGCACAATGTCAGGATTAGGGATTTGCAGCGCATTTTCCAAATGATTCATCGCCTTGCTATAATTCGCAAAGCGTTGAATCCAGCGTATATCTTCGTTAGACATTGTGTTTTGGTTCTTTCTACGGTTCAAGCTAAAATAAGGCTTTATTTTTAGATCTGTTGAATTCGTATTTGATTAGTAAAAAGTAGTTCAAGTCTCCTGACTTGGACTTAGGGAAATGCAGTCTTCAGACTGCTAATCTCTAACTCAGGAAAACCATTCCCTCGATTACGGATCATGCCGTTGACATTCGTGAGATAGTTTTAACGATAAAAGCTCGGCATGTTATACCGAGCTTTTACTTTTCATGCCGTCAGCAGGAGGAATTATATCAAACCTTACTAGAAAAAGTAGCCTGAATACTGCTGTGTAAAAGGTAAGTTAGAAGACTTGCGTCTTGGTAATTTTAAAACAGATTGCTTCGCTTTGCTCGCAATGACGCACCAACTTTGCGGGAGACTTTACACAAAAGCTTCTCTCAAATACTTCGCGGTATAATTATCTTTTTCCTTCATCATATCTTCAGGTGTTCCTTCAAAAGTCAGATAACCTCCCTTATTTCCTCCTTCTGGGCCCAGATCGATCACCCAATCCGCAGATTTGATTACTTCGGTGTTATGCTCGATGATGATCACCGAGTGACCTTGATCGATCAGTGCATTGATGGAGTGGAGGAGTTTTTTGATGTCGTGGAAGTGAAGTCCAGTCGTCGGTTCATCGAAGATAAAGAGGATGTGATCGTTCGTCTTAGAATTACTTTTGCCTAGGAAAGAAGCCAGTTTCACTCGCTGAGCTTCCCCGCCTGAAAGCGTATTAGAACTTTGTCCCATGCCAATATAGCCCAGGCCTACTTCCTGAAGCGGCTGAAGTTTATTGATAATCTGGGTTTTTCCGTGGAAGAACTCAAGCGCTTCATCGATGGTCATATGCAACACATCCGAGATGTCCTTTTCATTATACTTCACATCCAGAATCTCGTTTTTGAATCGCTTGCCTTTGCAGGATTCACAAGTCAGATGGATATCTGCCATGAACTGCATCTCTACGGTAGTGATTCCCTCGCCAGCACAGTTCTCGCAGCGACCGCCGTCCACGTTGAAAGAGAAAAAGGCAGGTTTGTAGCCTCTTTGCTTAGAAATTGTTTGCTCAGAGAATAGCGTTCTGATTGCATCGTAAGCCTTCACATAGGTGACAGGATTGGAGCGAGAAGACTTTCCGATAGGATTTTGATCTACAAATTCTACTTGAGAAATAGATTTGTAATCGCCTTGAATCTTATCGTATTTTCCACTTTCGTCGATGACAGTTCCCAGCATTTTTCCCAAGGCTGGATAAAGCACCTTTTTGATCAAGGTTGATTTGCCTGAGCCTGAAACACCAGTAACAACCGTGAGTGTGTTGAGTGGAAATTTGACAGAGATATTTTTCAGGTTATTTTCGCGTGCACCTTTTATTAGAATGGAATCTTTCCACTGGCGATTGCCATCTTTTTTGAAAATTAACTCTTCTCCGCGTAAATACTTTGCAGTGTGGGTTTGAGCTGAAGTCATCAGTTCTTCTATGGAACCTTGGAAAAGCAATTCTCCACCATGAACACCTGCATCAGGGCCGATGTCGATGATCTGATCGGCAGCTTTCATGACCTTTTCCTCATGCTCAACCACGATCACGGTGTTGCCCATGTCTCGAAGTGATTTCAGGACGTCTACTAAGCGATCTGTGTCTCTCGGATGGAGACCGATGCTTGGCTCATCGAGAATATACATAGATCCTACCAGCGCCGAACCCAATGAAGTAGCGAGCTTGATCCGCTGAAATTCTCCACCAGAAAGTGAGGCAGTCAAGCGATTTAAAGTCAAATAACCCAATCCAACCTGATCCATGTATTCTAAACGACTCTGAACTTCTTTCAGTAATCGGTTTGCTATTTTCGCCTGATGTGGAGGAAGTTCAAGGGTATTGAAAAACGGCAAAGCTTCATCAATCGGCATCAAGACAATGTCAATGATAGATTTGTTCGCAATTTTGACGTAGGATGCATCTTTGCGCAGGCGAGTCCCTTTACAATCCGGGCACGTCGTGCGACCTCGAAAACGGGAGAGCATCACGCGATATTGAATCTTGTATGTTTTGGTCTCCAGATCTTCGAAAAAAGCATCCAAGCCTTTGAAATACTTGTTTCCAGTCCATAGCAATGCTTTTTCGGCATCATTCAGATCCTCATAAGCTCGATGAATAGGGAAATCAAACTCGATTCCTTTTTTCAACAAGGGCTCTGCCCAGCTGCGGGAAGATTCTCCTCGCCATGGAGCAATGGCGCCTTCGTAAACAGAAAGATCTTTCTCCGGAATAACCAGATCAGGATCTATTCCCAGCACATTTCCAAAATCTTCGCAGGTGCGGCAAGCACCGAAAGGATTGTTGAACGAGAAAAAGTTGACTGTGGGAATTTCGAATTGCATTCCATCAAGCTCAAAGCGATCAGAAAAACTCTTGGCTTCCTTTCCAGGTATGGTGATTTTGCAATCTCCGTGGCCTTCGAAAAGCGCCGTTTGCACCGAATCGGCAATTCTAAACTGATTATCCTCATCTTCCTTGTGAACTGCCACACGGTCGATTAAGATCTCATAATTTCCTTTTTGAATCTTTTTTTCCTGAAGCAAATCTTCTACAAAATAGGCTTCATCATCGATCAAAATCCGAGTATATCCTTTTTGCAAAAGCAATTCCAGTTCCTGATTGATCTTTCTTCCACGTTCGATTTGCAGTGGACAAGAAATCATGACTTTTGATCCTTCTTCAAAAGACTGAACGAAGTCCACAATGTCCGTGACGGTGTGGTGCTTCACTTCCTTGCCAGAAATCGGCGATATAGTTTTTCCCACTCTGGAGAAAAGTAGCTTCAGATAATCATAGATCTCAGTGGTTGTGCCTACCGTTGATCTAGGGTTTTTAGTGTTAACTTTTTGCTGGATTGCAATAGCAGGAGCCACACCTTTGATGTATTCCACGTCGGGTTTTTCCATTCTTCCGAGGAATTGACGCGCATAGGAACTTAAGCTTTCCACGTACATGCGTTGGCCTTCGGCAAAAAGTGTATCAAACGCCAAGGAGGATTTGCCTGAACCGGAAAGACCAGTCACCACAACAAATTTATTGCGGGGAATCGCAACGCTCAGGCTTTTGAGGTTGTTTACTCGGGCATTTTTGATGATAATGAATTTCTTGGGATCGAGTGAGTCGATGTCTGTTTTAGCGGATAAAGTGCTCAAAGTCATAGCTGGCAAAGTTACGAAAGGAACAGCCAAAGTCAGAAAAAAGTTGTAAAGGTTGTGAGGAATGTTGTCAGGTTGTCCCGATTCACAGCGAAAGAAGCATTCTCTCGATTGATTCTTAATCAGATTGCTTCGGGGCGATTAAGTTTTCTCTATAATCTTGAGTTCTCATGAATGCCCCTCGCAATGACAAAAACATTTCAACCTTTTCATCCTATCACTTTTGAACAATTATTCTTTTCTTCGTGCCATGGAATTGCAATACCTGCTGGATGGATTGGCTGAGGGTCTTCAGAATATGACTTGGCTGGAAGCTTTTGCAGTATTTTTTGGGATTGCATCGGTGTTTTATTCCATGAGGGAGCACATTTGGGTATATCCTACGGGGATTATTTCTACACTGATTTATGTCTGGATTTGTCTGCAATACAAGTTGTATGCAGATATGGGTATCAATGCTTATTATTTCAGTATGTCCATCTATGGCTGGCATGTGTGGACACATCCCACGGAAGGAAAAGCAGAACTACCAGTTACCTGGCTGAAAGCTAGCGGTTGGGCGGTTTCTATCGCAATTTTCGTGGCTTCCTACATCATTTTAGCTTTTGTACTTATCAATTTCACAGATAGCGATGTTCCATATTGGGATTCCTTTACTACAGCATCGGCGTTTGTGGGCATGTGGTTGATGGCAAAAAAGAAGGTCGAAAACTGGATATTTTGGATTTTGACTGATATTGTAGCCGTTCCACTTTATTTCTACAAAGGGTTATTATTGACATCCTTTCAATACCTTTTCTTCACTATTCTAGCAATTATGGGGTTAATAGCTTGGATCAAATCTTCGAGGAAAAATGAGATTCATGCTATATAATTATCTTTTATTTCGCTCTTTCAGAGCTATAGGGAAACTAAATAAATTAATAACCCAGCCCTTCTGGCTGGGCTATAGTATCTAGGGCTTACAGCCCTTTTCGCTAAAACCAAAAATTTCCACGCTGTGTTCCTCCGCGATAATCTGTGACTACGTTGGTTAAAAACGACTTTCATAAAAAATGCCTAATCCAAAACGAATTTTAATTCTAGGCCCTGAATCTACAGGGAAAAGCACGTTGGCCGAAGATCTAGCCAAGCATTTTGGAGAGCCTTGGGTGCCTGAGTTTGCAAGAGAATATCTTGATGATTTAGGTAGAGAATATCGCTATGAGGATATGGTTATAATCGGAAAAGGGCAGGCAGCTTTGGAAGATGCTGCGGCCAAAACCGCCAAGAATTATCTGTTTTGCGATACAGATCTTCGAGTTATTCACATTTGGTCAGCCCATAGATTTGGGAAAACTGATCCTTGGGTGATGGAGCAAATTGCCGAGAGAACGTATGACCTGATCTTGCTTACAGATACTGATTTGCCTTGGACGCCAGATCCTCTGCGGGAATATCCAGCCTTGGAAATGCGCAACTATTTCCTAGACTTATACACGAAACTGGCACAGGAAAGTGGTTTTCCATACCAGCTCATTTCAGGCAATAGGGATGAACGGCTTACCAAAGCCATTAAAATGCTCTAGTTTTAACTCACAACATTAGTACCGATATGACTCGAAATATTTTCTCCCTTATTCTATTTCTCTCTATTTTCTCCTGCCAAAAAGTAGCCGAACAAAAGCCATCAAAGCCAAATGTAATTTTGATCCTAGCCGATGATTTGGGATTTGGAGAGGTGGGTTATCAAGGTCAAAAGAAGATCAAAACACCAAATATTGATGCCTTGTCTGAGACGGGGATGGTTTTTACCAATCATTATTCTGGTGCCCCGGTTTGTGCGCCAGCTCGGTCTGTTTTACTTACAGGTATGCACATGGGGCATTCTTACATTCGAGGAAATGATGCCATGAAAGAGCGAGGCGATGTGTGGGATTATGCAAAAGCATCAGCAGATTCAAACTTAGAAGGTCAGCGGAATTTACCGGTTGATACAGAAACTATGAGCAAGATGCTCCAACAGGCTGGGTATAAAACTGGCATCGTAGGAAAGTGGGGACTGGGAGCGCCATTGACCGAAGGAATTCCAAATAACCTTGGTTTTGACTATTTCTACGGATACAATTGCCAGCGTCAGGCACATAATCTCTATCCAACTCACCTGTGGGAAAACAAAGAAAAGGTGATGCTGAACAATGAGCTCGTGATACCAACAACCAAACTGGCTGCTGGAGCTGATCCTAATGATCCGGCGAGTTATGACAAATACGAGCAAAATGAGTATGCTCCAGATTTGATGCATGAGAAGGCTATGAATTTCATCCAGGAAAATAAGGATGAGCCTTTTTTCCTTTATTATGCTTCCCCGCTTCCACATGTGCCTTTACAGATTCCAAATTCGGATAGAGAAGGCTATATCGCTGAGCTCGGAGCAGAAGATCCATACGATGGCAAGCAGGGTTACTTCCCAAATCAATTTCCTAACGCTACGTATGCTGCAATGATCACCAAACTAGATCAGCAGATCGGAGAGATCAGAGCCAAGTTGATAGAATTGGGTTTGGAGGAAAATACCATGATCATCGTCACCAGCGACAATGGCCCAACTTACACGGGTGGAGTTGATTTTGATTACTTCGAAAGTTCTGCGCCTTTCACCAATGGCTACGGCAGAACCAAGGGGTTCTTGTATGAAGGGGGGATCCGTGTTCCAATGCTAGTGAGCTGGCCTGGTAAGATCAAGCAAAGCACCTCGGATCACATTTCTGTATTCTACGACATCTTCCCAACTTTAGCAGAACTAGTAGGAATGCCCATCTCTGAAGAGTTGGATGGGAAAAGTTTTCTTCCTGAGCTGATGGGCAAGGAACAGGAAAAGCATGAGTACCTCTATTGGGAGTTTCCAGAAACTGGCGGGCAGCAGGCCGTGAGAATGGGGAACTGGAAAGCTTTACGACAAAACATCGTGAAGGACAACAACTTGGATATCGAGTTGTATGATCTATCTAAGGATATTTTGGAGCAGAATAATATAGCTACTGCGCACCCTGATTTGATCAAGAAATTTGAGGAAATTATGGCAAAAGAGCATGAAGTTCCCGTAGTAAGTACGTTCAGAATGGCTGCTTTGGGAGATTGATTCTAGGGAAGCCAAACTTAGATTACCATTTTCCCAAGGAAAGAGTGGCTGCCTCTACGATTCTCATCATGTCTGGATGAGCATTGTTATTCAGGATTATGATCGTTTTGTCTTCTTCCAAAAATCGTACGATTATGGTTTGGTATCCAGGATTGTCTCCCGTATGCATGACCATTTTACCAAACGGACTTTGAGGCTTTATCTCCCAGCCAAATCCATAATAGCTCCGCGTGCCGTCATTTAGTTTGAAAGCTGTATAAGCTTCTTCCATGGTTTCCTTTGAAACAAGCTGCTCGGTGTAAATTGCCTGATCCCATTTCAGCAAATCGACTGCGTTGCTACTGACTCTTCCCGGGCCTTTTCTGTTGCCAAGCCATATGGTGTAATCTGAAGAATGAAAAGTATTTGCATTGACATAAGTGCCGGCATCATTTTTTAGGTGGCCTGCGGCAAAAGTCTGAACCTTCGCTTTTTCGTCCAAAGATCGAATGTCTGTACTTTTCATTCCCAATGGTTGAAAAATCCATTCCCGCATCAGGTCAACAAAATCTTTTCCGGTGGCTTTTTCCACTATGCTAGCAAGCAAAACATAACCCGTATTGCTGTATTCATATTGGTCGCCTGGTTCAAATGATTTCACAGGAGCATACTTTCGGAGGTATTCGAGAATTTCAGGATTTCCGGCAACTTTGCTTTTATCCCAATGCTCGTCCATTACTGCTTGGTAATCGGGGAGCCCGCTCGTATGGGTGAGGAGGTTTCGAATTGTAATTCCTGGATAAGGAGTTTCCACATACGTAGCGGCCATATCATCAAAATCCAAAAGCCCTTTTTCCTTACATATCATCACCATCATGGCGGTGAATTGCTTGGAAATAGAGGCTAATTCGAAAACATCGCGTTCATGAAGCAAAATTCGATTTTCGTAGGTCCGCATTCCCATGGCGTCTTCGAAGAGAATTTCTCCATTTTCAGCTACAAGAATTACCCCGGAAAATCCTTCCTTTTCTGCCCTTTCAATCGCTTCTCCAAGTATTTTTTGCTGAGCTAGTAGGTTAGTCTGAAAGGAAACAAAAGCCAATAGGAAGAGTATGAGGAATCTGTTCATGAAAAGTGGAATTTGTCAGGAAATTACAAAACCTTTTGCTATTGCGCTAATGAGGAATTAATGATTGTATACGAGCGGAGTCGTAAAAATTAGGACTGAATTAATTCATAATTCAAAAACGAGCGCATTAATTTGAAGTGTTTGTCAAATGAATATAGGGTTAGCTTTTCTTCTATTACTTGCTGCATGATAATCAAATCAGGTATTCCGACTTTGTTAATTCCATTTTGAAGATTCATGACGTGATAATTTCTGATCACGTCCCAATTGATTCGAGTGGCTATTATTTCAAGGGAATTAAGACTTTCCCAGGTATCTTGTCTCTTTTGATGAATTAGCTTTGGCCCAAGCTCTGTCAAAATAAGCTCATTAGTACATACCAGGTCATTTTCAATTAGTTCATCTAGGTATTCAATATTTCCAAACTTGAAATATTGAATCCAGACTGAACTATCTACTAACACCCGGTATTTGTTCATGAATCCCTATCCCTTAGACTGTCAAGATCTAAATCTAAGTCAATAGTACCTTTCATAGTCAAGAGCCGTTTTCTCTTCATTAGCTTAATCTGTTCTTCTAAGACTTCTTTCACAGCCTGATTTTTGGTGGCGGCTCCCGTTAGTTCCATGATCTCATCTAATAATTCTGCAGGAATATCTAAAGTAGTTCTCATCGTTTTTGATGCTAAATAGCGTGATTAATTATGCAATATACATAACGTGTTGATTTAAAAGATGTTTAGCACAAAAAAGCCACGGGATTTTCCCCGTGGCTTCATTATATAGTAAGAGGTAATGAGATTACTCTACTCCACCTTTTCTGGTAGGAGATCTTACAGCTGGCCATTCAGATGGCTCGCCATTTCTTCCAATTGGAATACGAACTTCCTTAGAGACCATTCCTTCTTCTTCACTTGCCATGTACACCATGATAGCAGCCATGATCACGTTGTTTTGGACGTCATCAAATATAATCTTATCATACGTATCCAAGTTCGTGTGCCAGGTATAATTACCATATGACCAACTTAACGAGCTTAGGGAGAAAGCAGGAACGCCAGCTGCCACGAAGGAAGCGTAGTCAGATCCGCCACCGCCTGGATTGCCAGGAAAGCTTGATTCAATATCTTTAGTGATACTTCCGGGTACTTTAGACATCCATCTGCCGAGGTATTCGTAGCTGTCTACGAAGCCTTGGCCCGAAACATTAGCTACACGACCGGTACCATTATCTTGGTTGAAAAGTTCCTGAATCTTAGGCATCATTTCTGGATGATCTTCTACGAAGGCTCTTGAGCCGTTCAAGCCTTGCTCTTCAGAACCCCAGTGACCCACTAAGATTGTTCTCTTTGGATTTGGATAAACTTCTTTCAAAACGCGCATCACCTCCATCATCATGATAGTACCTGTGCCGTTATCAGTTGCACCAGTTCCTCCATCCCAAGAATCAAAGTGAGCAGAAAGCATCACATATTCGTCAGGCTTCTCAGTTCCTTTGATTTCAGCAATTGTGTTGAACGTAGGCACCATTCCATTCTCTCTGGATTGTGCATTTAGGTTGATCATTGGCTTCTCACCACTTTCAGCAAGTCTGAAAAGCAAACCATAATCTTCCAAAGAAAGATCTACAGTCGGTACTTTTTTAGTAGATGCGGAGAAGATTTTGTTTGCTCCGAATCCCTGAGACCAGTAAGAAGTAATGATGCCCAATGCTCCTGCATCTTCCAGAGCTGTTGGTAAATCTCTTCTTCCTTTACCTGTTTTCAAAATTCTTTCATTCCAAGCTTTATTAGACTCAGTGCGCTCTTCTTTCATATTTGCGAAAGACTCTTCAGTTGCGAATTCTTCCCAATTGTAATCAGGACGGCCAGTCACCTGAGGAGCTGATATCATTACATATTTACCTTTTACAGTAGTAAGCCATTTTGCGAAAGCAGCTGAATCTACTAATTCTGGAATCACAACTACCTCACCTTGAGCTCCACCTTTTGGTGAAGAAGGGCTCCAGGCAAGTTGAGTTCCGGATAGAGATCTAGTCCAAGGAGCCACCATATCAATATGCGTGATTCCTCTTTCCCACCCTCTCCATTCGCCCCATTGCTCATTGCGAGCTTCGATTCCCCAGCCTTTATATTTGGCTACAGCCCAGTCATGCGCTTTTTGCATCTGAGGTGAACCTACCAATCTCGGCCCGATTCCGTCCATCAATTCATGTCCGATTTGCTTCAGCTGAGAGTTTTCAGTTTCCTCTTTAATGATCTTGTCAATTACTTCGTCTTGAGCTTGGACGTTGCTGCCAAGAAGCAGCATCAGACCCATGCCTAATAAGTATCTCTTTTTCATATTTGGATTATTTAATTACTAAAATTATTGCTTACAACTGTGATTTCCGAACCGTTGGTGGATTTGTGTATACCGTGAAGGGTTTAGGTTAAAGGTTTTGAATGACCTGATATAGATTTATGTGCGCTAAAATATTGTCTGTCAGGTCTTTGTTTGCCATATATCCAGCTCCGATAGTGACATTTTTTCCGATAGTGACTCCCGGAAAAATTACATAATTTCCTCCAATCCACATATTATCTACTATGAAAATGGTTTGGTGGAGGTCCGGTAGCGTGTTTGCTTCCCATTCTGATAGATGCGATCATTAGCATGAATAGGATGCGATGCGGTATGAATTTGTACGTATGGAGCGATCAATCCATTCTTACCAATCCTGATTTAGTTATTGTCCAAAAACATACATTTGGTGTTGATGAAGGTGTTTTCACCTAACTCAATATTTTCTCCATAGTCACAAAAAAATGGTGCATCAATCCATACGCTCTTATTTTTTTTGCGCAGCAAAGCAGTGAAAATCTGCTCCCGCTCACCAGTATCCCTAGCGCTAGATTGATTGTAAGCAAGAAGAAGTGATCTTGCCTGATGATAGATTTCGATAAGTTCTGGATCGAAGTTGTCATAACCGGCGCCGGCAAGCATTTTTTCCTTTTCAGATTCCATTGCTATCGCGTTGTAACGGATTAGGGTATTAGGTTTTGGTAACCTATCTAGCCAAACAAGTTAATTAGGTTCTTTTTGAAATAATCAGCGCTGTCCTTTACACTTTGAATAGGGTTTTTAGCAAAATTTCCACCTTGTTCTATATAGTAATACTCCATGCCTGAGAGAGATGCGTCTGGGAGGATCTTCGTGTAATCTATCGATCCATTTCCCATTTCGGTGTAATCTCTACTGATTTTATCTATGTCTTTGATATGCCACATGACAAATCTGCCCGGAGATTTCAGGAAAAGCTCATGAGCTGTAAGTGGAGAGCTATGAGCTACCCAATAGAGATCGATTTGAAGTTTGACTAGCTCAGGATCTGTGTTATGTAAAATTATGTCATAGCCCATTTCTCCATTATGCTCAATAAATTCAAAATTGTGGTTGTGGTACGCAAAACCAAGTCCGGCCTTATTTACTCGCTCGCCGATCATATTCAGCTTTTCTGCTAAAATTTTAAACTTTTCAATTGAGCGGGATTCAGGGTCTAGCCATGGCCAGGTAATGTACTTTTGAGCCAGTGCATGAGCACCTTCTATGCTTTGATCCGTGTAGCGCAAAAGCTCCTCGGGTGATCCGTTGAAGTATTTGATAAAATCGTAGTGACCGCTTGTACTTTCCAGTGAATTATCCTCCAACACCTTTTTAAAGTCTCTCGCAGGCATTCCATAAAACTCCTGTTTTTCTCCATTATATCCGTATGTTTCGGTATCCTGATAGCCAAATCGAGAGATAGTTTTTAGTGCTTCCTTTGGATCCTCAGCCATAGGAGCTCTTATAGTAAAAAGCTGAAGTCCCATTTTGTACTTCTTCGCTAGTGGAGAAGAGAAACTGGATAGGCCAAGACTAGCAGCAGAGATGCCGAGTCCAGTCTGTTTGATAAAATCACGGCGGTTAAGCATGGGTTGGGGTTAATAGAAAGAACTCAGGTTTCATTTAACTAGCGAATAGCTGAAGTCTGAAGGTATAAATCGAAATGTCAGATGAAGCTTTAGAATTGGCTATTCTCCTGCTTCAAAATAATTGTGAAAAAACAGTAACTGATACTGAACGGCATCAGCCCAATAATCCCAAGTATGTCCTCCAGGACCAGTCATAAACGTATGCGGAATGTTATTATAAGCTAGTTTCTCGTGGAGCTTCACGTTGACATCGTAGAAGAAATCCTCCGTGCCGCAACTGATGATTAATTTTAGTCTGTTCGGTATCAGGCGATTGCTTTGGTACATCACAGAATATTCTTCCCAGCGCTCCGGGTTTTCGGCTTTGACACCCAAGTACTTTTTCATTTCCCAGTTTTCAGGAAAAGGGCCGATATCCACGCCACCACTTAAACTTCCAGCTGTTCCGAAAGTATCTTGATGTCTCATTGCTAGATATAATGCCCCATGTCCACCCATGCTCAAGCCCGTGATTGCTCTACCTTTGCGACTTGATGTGGTGCTATATTCTTTGTCGATAAACTCAATCAGTTCTTTTCCTACATAAGTCTCATACTTGGAATCGGCTACTTCAGGACTGTCCCAATACCAGCTTCCAAAATTTCCGTCAGGCATCACGATGATTATATCGTATTGATCCGCATAAGACTCCAGCTGAGGGACCTTGTTGACCCAAGCTTTGTAATCTCCCGAATAGCCATGAAGCAAATACACCACAGGGTAATCCTTGGATTGGCTATACTTCATAGGAGTAATCACCACAGCCTTGATTTCTTTTTGCATGGATTTGCTGAAGGTAGCGACTGTATCCACGCTTGCCAGCGCATGGAAGGATATGAGGCAGAAAAAAGTGAATGCTAGTAAGGAGGGGAATTTAGATTTCATTTTTAGGGAGGGATTTAATTTTAGCAGCCTAAAAATGGTGAGGATTGATTGGAATTGCAGATTAAAATCCCAAAAAAATTAATTTTCAATAATTTTTCCGAAAGATGTCCTTCTAGGTTCTTCGCTAAATAGACTGGAAAGCGAAGTGGGATTTCTTCTCAGAAAAGTAAATTAGTCCTGTCTCCACAGCTTTAAAAAAAGGATAAAATAAAGCAAAAAAGCTCTGCATTGTCAGAAGCATATGCCAAACAAAAGTTCAAAGACTTTTTAGATACCGACAAGGTATTTTTCGGCCCGTCTTACACGTTGCCAAGGCGTATTTCTCCTGGCGATACGACGAAGGATATTACCATCCCTGTATGAAAAGGAGGGTAAAATGAGCCGCTATGAAGTGCGCTTCATCAATGAAATTGGCAACATGACCAACATCTCATTTTGTTCTCGAAATATGGATAGAAGAGGAGTTCGAATCATTGGTTTTATAAATCATTACCCTGATTTTATTATCAAGACCAAGAGAGGGAAAACCATTATTTTGGAAACCAAAGGCGATCATTTGGACGCGGAGCAAAAGATAAGACTCAGAGCGTTTTGGGCTAGCAAAGCAGGAAATGATTTCAGGTATTTCATGGTGTATGAACACTGAACTGTTGACGGAGCCTACAAGCTAGAAGACTTTCTGAAAATGATCAGGGATATGTAGTGGGTTGCCCTACCAGCCTTCAACTTGGCAATCCTGAGATTGCGATTTATTTATTGATTAATTTAGCCAAACAAGAAAATCTCACTATGCCTATCTTCAAAAACTTACTTGCCTGCTTTATAGTCATTTGCTTTCTATTTTCCTGTAAGGAGAAAGTATCCAAAATGGAAGTACTACAAAATACCCTTCAGGCTCAATTAGATTCAATCCAAGGAGATGTAGCGGTTGCTTTTTATAATTTGTCAGATCCTCAGGACAGCCTTTTCATCAATGCAGAGGAGGAATTTCATGCCGCGAGTACCATGAAAGTGCCGGTAATGATCGAGCTTTTCAAACAGCAGAGAGAAGGAAAGATAGATCTTGAGGATTCAATTTTGCTGAAAAATGAATTCAAAAGTATTGTCGATTCCAGTCTTTACAGCATGGATATTGGCGTAGACAGTGACGACGTGATTTATAAAAAGATCGGGACTACAATCGCTCTGAAAGATCTGATGTACCCGATGATCACAGTGAGCAGTAATTTGGCTACCAATGTCTTGATAGAATTGGTTGGAGCAAAAAATGTAACCGCCACCATGCGTGGACTGGGAGCCGACAATATCGAAGTGCTAAGAGGTGTAGAAGATCAAAAAGCGTATGATTTAGGCTTAAGTAATTCCACAACTGCGAAAGATCTTATGATGATTATGGGAGCAATTGCAGAGAATACTGCAGGAACAAAAGCTGATTGCGAAAAGATGATCGACATATTAAAAAGACAAGAATTCAATGACATCATTCCTCTTTATCTTCCAAAAGACGTGATAGTTGCCCATAAGACTGGATCAATTACAGGCGTGCACCATGATGCTGGAATTGTCTATTTGCCAGATGGTCGTTCGTATGTATTGGTTTTACTTTCCAAAAACCTGCAAGACTTTGATGCCGGAACTGAGCAATTGGCGGGGATATCTAAGACAGTTTACGAGTATATGGTGGAGGGAAAATAGACCAGAAATTCTATCGAAAGGATTTTCAATTTCATTGCCTTATTTCAAAAATTCTAAATGCAGTCTTACCATTGTGACTTAACTTCAATTAGGTGATTGTAAAGCATCTTTGAAAAAATTTAAGCCGCAATGAAATACAATTCCCTTACTACGCTCACCTGTCTTGACTTCAAAAATCAGTTATATACTTTTGGTCAAGAATCTATGATCCTACCTATCCAAAACTAAAGGAGCCTCCACCAGAGACTCCTTTTTTTAATGAATTCAAAATGAAGATGAAGTGTTTATTCGTGTGTATTATGCTACTGGATGTCAGCTCTGTTTTTGCACAGCGAACCTTGCAGGAATACGTGAATCTTTCAAAAACAAACAGCCCGCTGATCCATGATAAACTTGCTCAACAGGCGGTCAATAAAACTGAAGTTCAACGTCTCAAAGCATTCTATACCAAAGCTCAAATTGGCGTTACAGCAAGCTATCTGTTTGCACCCATCATTTCCAGGGATGGTTCGAGCCCATCCTTTCAGGCAAATCCAGAAAGCGCCAATGATTATTTCGGATACGATCTGGCCTATTCCAATGGTGGAATATACCAGGCGCAATGGTGACAATCAGTCAGCCTCTTTTCAACGGTAAACAATACAAAGCAGCAAGCGACTTGGTGCTCTCCACATCCCAGGTAGCAGAAAATGCAGCTCAAATCAATGCCCATGATTTAGAAAAAGTGATCGCTGATCAATACATTCTTTGCGTACAAGGTCTACGGCAGCTTCAATACACAGAGTCGATGCTGGATATACTTTCCGACCAAAGATCTATTCTTGAAAAGTTGATTCAAAATAGCACCTACAAGCCATCTGAACTGACTTTGCTGTCAATTGATCAGCAGACGCTGCGCTCACAAAAGACAACCTATACTGCAAATTATCTCCGAGACCTATTCGACCTGCGTATACTCAGCGGGGTCAATGACACCAGCTATCAGAGCTACTTCCTTCAGATTTAGTCTTGAATACAGCTCGTGAAACTTCCCATTTTTTAGAGAAATATAAACTGGATAGTACCAATCTAATTGCGCAGCAAAACTCCTTCGAGACTAAATATCTTCCTCAAATCAACCTTTTTGGAAATTCTGGTTTGAATGCTGTTTATGCTCCTACTATTCCCAGTAGAATTGGATTCTCGGCAGGCTTGTCGCTCAGTTACCCATTATCCGATGGAGGCCAGAAGAAACTCAATCGGGAAAAAATCAATGTGCAGCAAAATGCAGTTGCTTTCAACAGGGAAATTTTTGAAAGTCAAAACCAAGTTAGAAAAGCTAAAATTCTCAATGAATTAGCCTCTTATTCTTCGAAGATTGAAATAGCTGAACAGCAGCTGAATGACTATCAGACTTTGCTGGAAAGCTATAAAAAGGAAATCCTTTCCGGACAGCTCACCATTATCAATTATCTCTCAGTATTGAAGAATATGGCAGCAGCCCAACGAGATTATATTTTGCTCTATTCTCAACAGCAGACTTTGATCAATACCTAAAATTATTGGAACTGGTAATTATTTCTCAAAAAATGAAACGTACTATTCTATATTTTCTCTTACTGTTGATCTTGGGATTTAGTGGCTGTAAGGCTGGGTCTGATACTTCGAAAGAAGTGGAAAAAGAGGCTAAAACACCAGTTCAAGTGACTCATATTTCCAAAGGAACTGTGAAGGACGAGTTGACACTTTTCGGTACCACTATGTATATGAAAAGGAATGCCGTCACAGCTCCTATTCCTGCTTATATCACGGAGGTAACTATAAAACTTGGTGACCGAGTCGAAGAAGGACAAATCTTATATGTACTGCAATCGAAGGAAAGTCGGGCCTTGGGAAATGACATCAGTACGTTGGATAGCAGCCTCAATAATTTCGGGATTATCCGAGTTAAAGCTTCAGCAAGCGGTATTATCTCAACTTTAGATAAGCAGCAATCCGGAGAATATGTCTTGGAAGGAGCTCAGCTATGCACCATTGCAGAGAGCAGTGATTTAATATTTCAGGTAAATGTCCCCTACGAATACACCTCATTGGCAATCCCTGAGCATACCTGCATCATTGTTTTGCCAGACACGAGCAGTCATCAAGCCATATTCACGCGTGCATTGACAACCATGAATGTACAAGCTCAGACTCAAACCATTCTTGCCAAAACAACCCAAAATCTCTTTTTACCGGAAAATATGATCGTGAAAGTCAAGGTTCAAAAAGGGGATTCAGAGGAAAAACAACTGTTACCTAGGAAGGCGATTGCCAGCGATGAAATGTTACAAGAATTCTGGATAATGAAATTGATCAATGACAGCACGGCCATCAAACAAACCGTGGTACTGGGGAATAAGGATTCTGACTGGGTGGAAATCTTGAGTCCTGAATTTGATGAGAATGACCGAATCATTTCGGAAGGAAGCTTTGGATTGCCTGATACCGCACGAGTAAGCATTAATCACTACTTATGAAAAACATATTCGCCTGTCTTTTCTTTTTAAGTATCTCATTTAATGGATTTTCTCAAAATCTAGATATTGATATCCTGAAAAATATTAATCTCAATAGAAATGAGAATCTGGATCAGGCCTTTGAATTTATATCCAATACGATCACTCCCATTAGTTTGGGAGCACCTGTACTTATCCTCTCAATAGGACTGATTAAAAAAGACCATGATATCACAAGAGATGGATTGATCATAGCTGAGAGCATCTTGGTATCGACACTGATCACGAGTGCTTTGAAATATTCTGTGGATCGCACCAGGCCTTATGATACTTACCCATTTATAGACAATGTCATTTTTGCAAATGGACCTTCTTTTCCCTCCGGCCATACTTCAGCAGCGTTTACCACAGCCACCTCGCTGAGTTTAGCCTATCCCGAATGGTATGTGATTGCTCCGTCCTTTGCCTGGGCTTCGGCAGTTGGGTACTCGCGTCTGGACTTGGGGGTGCATTATCCAAGTGATGTTTTAGTTGGCCCTATAGTAGGAACCGGTAGTGCCTACCTCTGTTATTTTGTCAATAAAAAACTTCTCAACAAGAAACTTAATCGCAGGAGAAAATAATGGGATCAGAAGCCAAAAATCTCTTTCGAACGTATCGGAATCCAATTCTATTCCTTGGAATCGTACTTCTGGCAGCAGGTATTTTTGCCTATACCCAGATGCACACCAATCTTTTTCCGGAAGTACTTTTTCCGAGGGTGACGCTAGTGGCAGATGCGGGTCAGCAGCCTATTGATCAAATGATGATCACCGTCACCAAACCACTTGAAAGTGCGGCAAAAAAAGTCAAGGGCGTGCGACTGGTGAAAAGTACTACCAGTAGAGGAAGTGCAATTATTGATGTGTTTTTTGATTGGGGAACAGACATTTACACCGCCAAAACTCAGGTAGAAAGCCGGATCAATGAGATCAAAAATTTCTTACCTCCGGGAGTTACGATTGCCACCGAAGCGATGGACCAATCTACTTTCCCAGTCTATGGCTATACACTGGAAAGCGATGACCACAGTTTGGTCGCACTTCGAGACGAGGCAAACTTAGTTGTGAGACCGTTTTTCTCTCAGGTAAATGGCATCTCAAATGTGGTGGTGCGCGGGGGCAAAAATAAGGAGTATGTAATTATACCTGACCCTACCAAAATGGCCATGTTGGGTATCAACCCAGGCATGATCATCAATGTATTTAACAATACCAACACAGTAAACTCGAATGGATTTGTAGAGGATTTTGACAGGATCTATCTGAGTTTGACTGATTCGAGAATAGCCGACATCTCAGAACTCGAAAAAACAATTATCAAAAATGACGGAATTCGCCTTACCCGCCTGCAAGATATTGCCAAAATTGAGATCAAGGAGCAGGTAGAATTCACCATAGTCAACGCCAACGGGCATGAAGCGGTATTGATTGATTTGGTGAAACAACCGGGAATAAACCTTATTGATTTTGCGAAAGAATGTGAAATCAAGGCACTTGAAATAGAAAAGCAACTTCCGAAAGGAATGAGCTTGAAGCCTTATTATAATCAATCTGCATTCGTAGCTGACAGCATTCATAGCGTGATCAAAACGATCTATGAAGGTTTATTTTTGGCAATTCTGGTGATGATAGTTTTCCTTCGATCCTGGCGGGCCAGCTTAGCCGTGATGCTTACTATTCCGGTCACTCTGGCATTCAGCATAATGATCCTCTACTTAGTAGGTATCTCAATCAATATTATGTCTTTGGGTGCTATCGCGGCATCAATAGGTTTAATTATTGATGATGCTATTGTCATCATCGAGCAGATCTACCGAAAGCACGAGGAGGATCCATTGAAAGATCGTTATTTAGTTGTAAAAGAAGCGATTCGCAATTTGTTCCAGGCGATGATCGGTTCATCCCTAGCTACTATCGTAATACATTTCCCATTTCGACTGATGAGCGGTTTGGCGGGAAATTTCTTCAAAGAGCTTTCGGATACTATGCAGTTGACGATGGTGGTGTCCTTCTTGGTCACTTGGCTCTTACTTCCTGTATTTCACATCCTGATTGGATTCAAAGCTCCTAAAAATGCGAAGCCGCTCAGCGAAGAAAAAAGTATTAAACGATTGAGTTGGCTTACGTGGTTTTTTAGTAAGCCTGCCTTCTCCTTTATTCTGGTGTTATTTTTCGTAGTAGTAGCCTGGTTCAGTTTTGCCAAATTGGAAACTGGATTTTTGCCCGATTTAGACGAAGGAGCTATTGTGTTGGATTATCACATGCCTCCAGGGACTTCATTGAGCGAGACTGACAGAGTCTTGAAAGAGGTTGAGAAAATAATCATTGCTAATCCTGAGGTGGAAGCTTACAGCAGGAGAACTGGAATGGCCATGCACTTTGGTGGTGTACCCGCTAACTATGGGGATTATTCTATCCAGCTCAAACAAGATCATTCTATCCCAACTGAGGAAGTGAGTAGTCAGCTGAGAACAGAGATATCTGCCAACTATCCAGTACTTTCCATAGAATTTGGTCAGCGTATTGCTGATTTGTTGGGAGATTTAATGAGTACTGCCCAGCCGATTGAGGTGAAATTTTTTGGGGATGATTATAAAAAGGTAGAAGAAATATCTTTGTCTGCGGAAGAAATAATCAGCAAAATCTCTGGAATAGCGGACATTGAGAACGGCTTGGTCATCGCAGGATCATCCATGGTATTTACTCCCAATCAAGAATTACTTAATCAGTATAACCTTACGCTCACCGATTTTCAAACCCAACTTTCTGCCTATACAGGCGGAGTCACCTTGGGAATCAATTCCAATCAACCGGTACCTTCTCCTGCTCATGCGGCAATGACTTCTGGTATTCAGGTTGGTCAGATTCAGGACGGAGAGCAAATGCGAGGCGTCACTATGCGTTTTTCGGAATAGCATGAAAACGACCTGGAAAAGGTAAAAGATCAGCTTATTTTCTTGCCCAATGGGTCGACTAGGCCTCTGAGCTTTTTCAGTGAGGTAAAAGTAGTTGCAGGTGAAAGCGAGCAAAGTAGGCAAAATCTAAAATCCTGCGTAATTCTTACCGCTCGGCTCGACCAGCGTGATCTGGGTAGTGCCGTGGCAGAGATCCAGGAGCTAGCGTCCAAACTTCCATTGCCTAAAGGCTATTCCATCGCCTATGGTGGCGCTTATTCAGAGCAGCAGCAATCTTTCAAAGAATTGTCTTTTGTTCTGATTTTAGCAGCATTATTGGTCTTTGCGGTATTTATATTTCTCTTCAAAGAGTGGCTTCTTTCGCTACTTCTACTCTTTATATCGCTGATGGGAATTTGTGGATGTATCATCGCACTTTATGTCACCAATATACCTTTGAATGTCAGCAGCTACACAGGGATCATTATGATCTTGGGTATTTTGGCTGAAACTTCTATTATCACGGTGGCACAATTCCGACAGAATATGCATCATTCTCCTGATGTGGACCAGTCTATTAAATATGCGATTGCGCTGAGAATCCGGCCAAAATTGATGACAGCCATCGGAGCAATCTTGGCACTGATTCCTCTTGCTTGGGTATTGGTGTGTGAGCGCAAATGCAGCAGCCTCTTGCCGTGGCGGTCATAGGTGGATTTGTGGTCGGACTTCCGATGCTACATTTAGTATTTCCTACTTTTTTGAGATTGCTTTATTTCAGGCGAAGGAGAATAGATTTAGGAACTAAAATTTGATTTCGAATTCAGTGGTTTTCCATATAAAAGTTTGATGGAAGATTTCGTCTGGAAGGGCGATTCAAAAATAAAAGAAGAATATGAAAACGGATAATTTGATGACTCTTGAAGAGTTCAAGGATAAAAATTATGGGAAACGTGGAAGCAAGAAACGCAACGAACTTAAAGCCGGCTATGAGACCTTTAAAATTGGCGCATTGATCCACGATACTCGAGTGGAAATGGGTATGAAACAAGAAGAACTTGCGGCAAAATTGGACACCTCTAAGTCGTATATTTCCAAAATCGAAAACAATGTCAAAGAAGCTCGCATCTCCACTCTTCAAAAAATAGTCGAACTAGGTTTCGGAGGCCAATTAGAACTTTCTATTAAGCTTTAAACCAAAAAAGCCATCTTAATACCCTAAGATGGTTTTTCATTTTTACGTTGTCCCAAACTTGTAAATATAAGTTTGTTCGTATTTCTCGCCTAGTTTCAAAACCTTGGAGGGAAAATTAGGCTGATTTAGAGATTTTATATAATGCGGGGTTTTCCAAGGATGCTGCTGATCTAGGTTCTTAGTTACCGCTCTTTTCCAGCCTAGTCGATAGCATTCCCTAGTTTAAAAATATTTAGTCATCATTATTTATGAGAAGATCTTCTCAATCTGACTACTGTTGCTTGGAAATCATTTCCGATTTATCGTTAATATCTCTCACGATTTTATCTAATTCCAAAACAGAAGTTTTGATGTGATCAAGTAGTTCATTGTTTTCTTGGATACTTTCCTCTTCTGAAATTTCCAATAGGTTTGCCAATCCCAGCAGCCTTGCCAAGGGAGCTCTTACCACGTGAGATTGTATCCAGGCTATCTCCTTAAAGGCTTCATTTTGCTCTTCGATTTTCCGGATATATTTAAGGTTTTCAGTAATATCATTTACTAAGACTAAGCCCGCATCTTTGTTGTTAATTTTGATTTTGGCAGGACTGATTTCTAACTCAATGATCTCTCCGTTCTTTTTTAAATGTCTTGTTATCCGCTTAAAATCTGATGTGTTTTTTACCCAGTATGTATTTATAGCTTCTACTAATGCATCGGCCTCTTCTTTTGGGTGTAGATCAAATAAGTTAATCAATAAGAATTCCTCTCTCTCATAGCCATACTTTAAAATCGCAGATTGATTTACATCTATGACTTTCAAACTTTCCAAATCATATACAATAATTGGAGAAGGGTTTAATTGGAAAAGGTCGGAGTATTTACTTCTGGATTCTTTGAGTTCAGAAATAAATTTGACTCGCTGAATATTATAAATCAAGCTATTATGAAGGACAGCAGGTGACAAATCATCTTTGAGTAAATAATCTGAAGCCCCCAAAGCCAAAGAGCGGGTTCCAAAATCTAAATTAGAAAAGCCTGTCAAAACGACCACAGGAATCCCTATTGCTCGCTTGATAATTTCCAACACTAATTCTTCTCCTGATTTATCAGGAAGTGAAAGATCGAGAAATACAATATCAAATTGATATTCATCATTTTCCAAATAATCGGTGGCAGCTTTAAAAGTTTCTGCATGCTTGGTGTGCAAATTGAGAATTGACTCAAGTAGATACTCCTCCAAAATCACAAAATCACCGAGATTATCCTCGACGACTAAAACATGGTAGTGCTTTTCATCTTTTGACATTGTGTATTTTTTATGAAAGATTAAGTGTTGATAGCCAAAAATCTCCAATTTTATCAACCACTTTCATGTACTCGTCAATTTCCATTGGCTTGATAATATAGCAACAGTCTTCTAAATTCTTTGCTTTAATAATATCCATCTCTGAGGATGAGGTAGTAAGAATAATCACAGGGATTTTTCCCAACAAAGGATTGTTTTTAATTGATGCGATCACCTCATAACCATTCCTTTTGGGAAGATTAATGTCTAATAAAATCAAATCTGGAAGATCATCAGAATTAGTTTTTGCAAGTCCTAAAAGTAAGTTTATTGCTTCGGCTCCATCTCTTGCTATAGCAATTTTGTTTGCAATTCGGGAGTCACTTAAAGACTCCGTTAATAAAACGATATCCCCTTCATTGTCCTCAATTAGCAAAATATTAATTGGTTGAAATGTCATATTTTTTTAGTGTAAAATGAAATTTACAGCCTTTTTCTGCTGATTCTAACCAAATTTTGCCGCCATGCTGGCTTATAATTTTTTTACATATGGCAAGTCCAATTCCAGTTCCAGAATACTCACTCTTACCATGCAAGCGACTGAATGTATTGAAAATCCTTTCGAAGTATGCTTGATCAATACCGATTCCATTATCCTCAACTGTAAGTTGATAGAAATCATCCGAATTTTTAGAATAAATGGAGATTATTGGAATATTTCCTTTTTCTTGATATTTAAGTGCATTGGAGATTAGGTTGTTAAAGACACTTTTGATAGGTGTCATGATTCCTAATATTTCTGGTAAATCCCCTACTTTTATTTGTGCCTTTTTATCAGTAATTAAATCCTTGTTGAGAGTAATTACCTCATTTACCAAGATGTTAAGATTGATTCGGTCTAGCTTACTCGCATCAAAACCAATACTGGAATAGTGCATCATATCATCAATCAATGCGCTCAGCCTTTTAGCTCCATTGACTGCAAAATCTATGTATTGGATACCTTTCTCGTCCAAAACGGGAGCATATTTTTTCTCTAAAAGCTGAAGAAAAGAACTAATCATCCGTAGAGGTTCTTTTATGTCATGGGAAGCCATAGAGGCAAAAGATTGTAGCTCTGCGTTAGCTGATTGCAGTTTCAGATTGGCGGTTTTTATTTCTTCTTCCCCTAGTTTTTTTTCATTGATATCTACATGTGTTCCGAACATCATCACTGGTTTTCCATCTGATGTCCAAGAAAATACTTTTCCTCGATCTATTATCCAAACCCAATTTCCATTTTTATGTTTCATCCGGCACTCAGCTTCATAGGAGTTACTCTTGCCAGCAAAATAATCCGATAGTAGTTTATTGGATTCTTCCATGTCCTTAGGATGAGAAAGATCTATCCAAGTTTGGATGCTGATTGGTTCGAGTTCTTTTAAAGTATAACCAATCATATTCGCCCAGATTTCATTGTAAACGGTTTGACCAGTCTGTATATTCCATTCCCAGGTTCCAGCATAAGTCCCTTCAATTACATTTGAAAGCTTCTGCTTTTGATTGGCAAGATTTATTTCCGCATTTTTTCTTTTTGTAATGTTTTGAGTAGAGCCAATTATTCTGACTGCTTTACCCTGCTTATTCCGAACAATCAGCCCATTATCAATGACATAAATTAATTCCCCATCTGCTTTTTTAAATCTAAAATCTTGAGACCAATTAACTCCTGTGCCCAATAGGGAAGCTTTTAAATTCTTCTCAACAGTGGGTAGATCTTCAGGATGAATTTTTGATTTCCAAAACTCATCCTTACTTACTTCTTCATTTTTTGAATACCCAAGAATCTGATCGAAGTTATCACTACGAAACGTATGCCCCTTCTCAAGATCCCAATCCCAAATCACCTCTGAGGCAGCTTTTGTCGCCAGTTCAAATCGTTCATTACTATGTCTGAGCTTTCTTGTAGTTTTCCTTACTTTTTCAGCTAGTTTTTTAGGTTGGCTAGCTAAATTAAAAATTAAATAGCCGAGCAAAAGAGCTAGCAATAACCTAAACAGAATGAGGCGGCTTAAAGAACTTAGCCCCTTGCTTGAGTTGAGCTGAACTTGAATAATCCAGTTTCCTTCAGGAATTTTTATTTCGTGTAAAGGGCCATTAGCTAAAGTAAAATCTCTGGACAATAGCGAATTTTTCCCTTCACCGGTAGGCGAAAGTTTGAATAAATCTACCGTAAATTCTGGGTTACGCTGCCAGCCATTGAAAACCTTATCTATGAATACTTGCCAACTAATTATAACTACTGCAAATCCGGTGAATTTATTTTCTTTAAATATTGGCTTACGAGCAAGAATGGCCTTCATTCCCTGTTTTAAAATAATTGGTCCGGCAAATAAAATTTGTCTTTTTTCTATCGCTAAGACAGCCTCTTTGGATGTGGCAGAGTCAGCTAAAATATCATATCCTATCACAGATTCATTGCCAGCCATGGGGTATGTAGCCACTATGACACCGCTATCTAAATATTGTATCTGATCGATGATCTCAATATTATCAACTATGCTCTTACCAATATCTACGAAGTTGTGCTCAATCTTATTCGTTTGAACCAGATGGGCTAATATATTCACCGAGGTATTTGCAGTATAAATCACTTCTTGTATCCTATTTTCAATGATTTCTACGGCTTGTTCTACCCTATTATTTTCTTCAATCTGGGTTAATTGATATTCCTTTAGAGAAATATAGAATCCAAATCCGAGGGATAGAATAAATGTACAACACCCAAGAATTACCGGGGATTTGAATAGGAATAGTTTCATTCTCTTCATGAACTAGCTGTTTTTTTCAAAGTGAAGCGGAAATTAGTACCCTCGCCCAGCTTTGATTCTGCCCAGATTTTACCTTCGTGAAGATCTACTATTTTCTTACTGATGGCTAGACCAATTCCTGTCCCAGAGTAACTTCCTTTTGCATGCAACCTTTGGAAAATCACAAAAATTTTTTCCAGATACTCTTTTTCAATTCCAATTCCATTGTCTTTAACTAAAAACTCCCATTCATTTTCATTCTCTTTGGAAGAAATCCAGATTTCAGCCTTTTGACCTGCTGGTTGATATTTGATAGCATTTGAGACAATATTTTGAAACAACTGTACCAACGCGTTTTTGTACCCATAGACTTGTGGCAGTGGCTCTAGATGTAAAATGGGTCTTGTACTATCAATATTTCTTTTCAAAAAAAGCAGAGAGGTTTCTAATACTTCTTGTGACTCCACCCAGGATTTGGCTTCTTTAAAACTATCTAGTTTAGAAAATTCCAATAAATCTAAAATGATCTCACGCATTTTTTTTGCGCCGTCTATTGCAAAGTGAATGTATTTTTTCCCTTTTTCATCCAGGACAGCATCGTAACGCTTTTCGACCAAACCCAAAAAACTGGTAATCATTCGAAGAGGTTCTTGCAAATCATGAGACGCTACATAGGCAAATTGCTCTAATTCTTTATTTGAAAGCTCCAAAGCATGGTTCGCTTTTTTAAGGTTTTCGTTTAAAATCTGAAGAGAGTTTTCGTACACCTTTCTAGAGCTTATATCCTGCATTGCTCCTAAAATCCGTATTGCATCTCCATTAGAATTTCGAATTACGGTACCGGAATCTACTACGAAGGCAAATGACCCATCATCCCTTTTAAACCGATATTCAATTTTGAATTCTTTATCCTTTTTATTCGCTCTGATGTTTTTTAAAATTTCTTTTATTCTGGGTTTATCTTCTGGATGAACCCTAGTTTCCCACTCGTTAGCGATGTCTGTATTTTGGTTTAGTGGAATTCCAAAAAGCTTTGTAAAGCCTTCTCCCCAAAAGTGAATCCCTTTTTCAAGGTCCCAATCCCAAATTGCATCATTGGTTGCTTCAGAAATGAGCTTGAATCGCTCATTGCTCATTTTTAAAGCTTGCTCGGCCAAATACCTATCGGTATCATCAATAACGATGGAAATCATCAAATCCAAGTCCGGAACAGGAATATTTTTTGCATTTACAAACTTTTCCTTTTCATCTTTTGTGCTGATAGTAATCCCATTCCAAAACATCCTTTCTGGATCTCCACTGCTAATATCCTCAGAAACCTTTGTTTTTATCCAGTTGCGATATTCTGGATTGGAATAGACATTTTCAAAAAAATTATCAATATTAAGTAGTTCAGATTTTGGCCATCCGTAAATATCCTCAAAGGCTTTGTTCATGTAAGTAGCCTTCCCATCACTGATCTTATTTACCGCTATTCCCAAAGGGACATTGTTGAGAGTAGATTCAATGAAATGATTTCTGTCACGAAGCTCAATTTCAATTTCTTTTTCTTTGGTAATTTCCTGGGCAGTTCCTCTGAATACATTTATTTTTCCATTTTTATCTTGAATTATTTCTCCCTTTTCATGAATGTATTTGAATCTATTCCCTTCAAGAATAATTCTATAAACAACGTCTAATTTCTTTTCTTGAGTCAAAGCCCTGTTCTTATGATAAAGAAAGCCCTTTCGATCTTCAGGGTGGATTGACTCAAAGAAATAGTCGAAATCTACAGTAAAGGAATTCTTTTTTACTTCCCAAATCGAATACATTTCATCAGACCAAAAAATCTTTTTGGATTCCAAATCATTTTCCCAATAGCCAATTTTACTTATTTCTTGGCCTTTGATTAGTTGCTTATTTTGTTCCTCTATTTTCTCAGATGCTACTTTTTTCTCAGTTACATTTCTTGAAAAGCAGGCCAAACCCACAATCGTGTCATTTACCTTTATAGGGGTTATTTTTGTTTCATAGAATGTAGGATCGCCTTGATTTTTTGATTCTATTATTTCTTCAATTTTTATATTATTACCTCTCAGGGCTTTCTCATAATAAGCCTTCCAATATTCGATTAGCTTAGCTTCCTGAAATTCTTCTGATAAGAGATTCTCACCCGGTTTGATATCACAATGCATTACTCTTTTCCTATTTTCCAAAAAAGCATCGTTTGAAGTAACTAGTTTATAATCTCTATCTAAGCTCCAAATTAAATCCGGCGAGAAATTTAGTATAGTTTGAATTCTGAACTTATCCTCTATCCGTTTTTTTCTTGATTCTACCAGTTCAGTAATATCTCGAGCTATCCCTAAGACTTGATTAGTTCCTTTTTTTATATTTCCAGACCAATTAAGATGGATGAGATTACCCTTAGAGTCAATGAGTCTTATTTCAAGATTTCCGATTTTCTTTCCTAGTAAAATATCTTTGAATGCGATGTTGGCTTTTTTCAAATCTGGAGGATACAAAAAATCTACATAATTCTTACCCACTAATTGCTTGGTAGAATATCCTAATGTCTCTTTTACGCTTTCAGAAACTTTTGCTATAACTCCATCGGCATCAAATAAGAAAATTAGATCCATTGAGTAGTCTAAGATATTGCCCAGCTCCTTGGAAGTAGTTATAAACTGGCTTTCCCGACCTTTGAGATTAGTAATATCTTTAAAAGTCCCTATTAAAAAATGAGGCTTTGCTTCTTTGTCATATTCAATAATCCCTTCCGAAAGTACCTGCCTAATTTCTCCTGAAGGCCATATAATTCTTTTTTCCAATTGGTATGGAACCCCTTTTTCAATACTGTTTTCTAAAGCATCTTTGGCAGTATCTCTATCATCTGGATGTATGACAGATAAACCAAGGGCAGTGCTAGCAGGATTCTTTTCAGGATCCAATCCACAGATTTTGTAAAATTGATCTGACCAGTGATTTTCTCCCGTTTGCAAATTGACTTTCCACCAGCCAATCCCACTTATTTTTTCAAGTGTTTCCAAAACATTCTTATAGTTTTTGTTCAAATCGTGTGGGAAGGAAGATGGATTAGTTACGTTTGATTTTTTTTCTCTAGAGGATGCCATATCGAAAGGTTTTCAAAAGTAATATAATCTAATTCTTGGGTTTGTAATAAATCACTTTCTCGGGTTTGTAATAAATCAGTGTTTTAAGGCACTCAGAGCTCAAAAAATTTACTAAATGAAGCGCATTATTTTAACTAATAGAGTGGGTCTAATAGAAGGTCTACTATTGAAAATGCCTTACTAGCATGAAGAAAAAATAAGATGAATGTTCGCCAAGTTACACGTAGGTTCTTGACATCAATGGCTGTGGTTCTATTTACTTAAGATGTTTCTTTCAAAAGGATGATCCGACGGATTGTGACAATTCATAACCGCCGTCCCGATTGCTAGTAGAACGGAGCTAGACAAAAAGTCATAGATTTTTAAAGTAACAAACGTGACTACCAAACCTTACGCTTTTATCTCTTTATTGGCATCATAGCGGATGCTCATAAACATTAATAGCCTTTTCTATCCGACACTGGTGCGAACAGAAAAGGCCATCTGAAGAATCCTATTTGATTCCAAACTTATAAATACAAGTCTGTTCGTATTTCTCGCCTGGCTTCAATACCGTAGATGGGAAATTAGGATGATTTGGTGAATCTGGATAATGTTGGGTTTCTAAGCAGAATGCAGACCTCTGTTCATAGATTTTACCGCCTTTTCCCGTTATCGTTCCATCTAAAAAATTACCACTATAGAACTGGATCGCCGGCTCGGTAGTCCAAACTTCCATTTCGATTCCACTCTGCGGAGATGAGATCACAGCAGCTTGAGTCAAGTCTTTTCCAGTTTTGTCCAATACCCAGTTGTGGTCATATCCTCCACCGAAGGTCAATTGTTCATTTTCCTGATCGATTCGCTCCCCGATTTTAGTCGCAGTAGTGAAATCAAATGGCGTTCCTTTCACAGAAGGAATCTCACCTGTAGGAATCAACACAGCATTCACCGGAGTGTATTTGCTGGCATTCAACTGCAGCGAATGATTCAACACAGTGCCATTGCCGGCCCCGTTTAGATTGAAAAAGGAGTGATGAGTCAAATTTACCGGAGTGGCTTTATCCGTTTCCGCTTCATAGGTAATTTTGAATTCATTGTCATCTGTGATCGTATAGATCATGGTCACTTTCAGTTCTCCAGGGAAACCTTCCTCTCCATCAGGAGAAGTATAGGTGAAGATCAGCCCATTTTCTCCAGATTTCTCCACATTCCAAATCACATAGTTCATTCCTCCTGGCCCGCCATGGAGTGTCTGTCCATTGTTGTTGGTTGGCAACGTGTATTCTTCACCATCCAGCGTGAATTTCCCATCGGCGATTCTATTTCCGTAGCGACCAATCGCGGCACCGAAGTATTTCTCGCCACTTTCAATGTATCCGTCCAGGGTTTCAAATCCAAGCACGACATCCACCAGATTTCCGTCTTTGTCCGGAACCCATAGATTGGTTACTCTTGCACCGAAATTGGTGACTTTCATTTTCATGCCATTGGCATTCTTGATCTCGTATGTTTCCACTTTTTTATCTTGAAAAGTTGTTCCAAAAACCTGCTCTTGCACAGGCTCTTCTACTTTATTTCCTTCTTTTGGTTTGCTTTCGCAGCTGTATATGAAAATCCCCAACGCAGCAGCGCCAAGGATTTTGTTGAATTGATTCATCATAGATCTCACTTTTTATATAAAGAGGAATGTATACTCTTCATCTTTGACACATCAAATTTGATGACCTTTCTATCGTATGTCATCAATCCATTCGTCTCCACTTCCACATCGGTTGTTTGTGTGTAAACTGCCGCTGAAAGGCCAGCTTCAATAAGTTCTCCCAAATGTTCGATTAGACCTGCATAGCGAACATAAAGCTCATCCTGATTCTTGAAACTCTGATAGCCCCAGTTGTCTTTTTGCTGCCAAACGTGGTTATCTACCGGAAGCCCCAAGCCACCAAATTCTCCCAATACAAGGATGTTTTCTTTACCATAGATTCCTGGAGCTGGCATTTTTGCATCTGGATAATTGTGCAAGTCGATGATGTCGCCTGTGATTTTGGTTCCTTCCATTTCGAAATTCCCGCCACTGGCACTGTTCACCAATCTTGAAGGATCATGTTCCTTGGTCCATTCTGTGATTTCCTTGGTTTTAAATTGACCCCAAGCTTCGTTGAAGGGCACCCAAACTACAATCGAAGGGAAATTATAGAAATCATCCATGATCTCTTTCCATTCTTCTCTGTAAATAGTCTCGGACTCAGGAGTTCTATCCCTGTCTGATTGCTGGCCAAGAACTGCCAATTTCATCTCCCAGCCATTTCCCATATCACCGCTTGGCATATCTTGCCACACGAGCATGCCCATCTTGTCACAGGCATGATACCAGGTTGCTGGCTCTACTTTCACATGCTTTCTGATCATGTTGAAACCCATTTCTTGCGTTTTCTGAATGTCAAAAATCATCGCTTCATGACTTGGTGCGGTGTACAATCCATCTGGAAACCATCCTTGGTCTAATGGGCCATATTGAAATAAGAATTTGCCATTGAGCATCATTCTCTGAATGCCATTTTCGTCTGACGCCATGCTGATTTCTCTCATAGCTGCATAGCTTCCTACAGCATCCACTACTTTTTTACCATCGATTAATTCCACTTTGAGGTCATACAAAACTGGATTTCCTGGAGCCCAAAGCTGGCCGTCCTTGATCGTCAGCTTAGCCGTTTCAGAGGGACTCACAGTTTGCTCAGCGAGCATTGCTCCACCTTTCCAGGCAGATACTTTCACCTGCTGACCGTTTGCAGCTCCAGCTACTTCAGGAGTTACCAAGATCTGCTTGCTTTTGATGTCTGAAGCATTTCTCAAACCTGAAATGTATGCAGCAGGTACAGTTTCTAGCCATACCGTTTGCCAGATACCAGTTACTGGCGTGTACCAAATGCTATTTGGATTCTTCACTTGCTTACCTCTAGGCTGAGGTCCGTCATCACTTGGATCCCACACGCGAACTTGAAGATTCTGAGATTTTCCTGACTTCAACTGCTCCGTGATATCAAAGTCAAAAGGATCATATCCTCCTTTATGTATCCCTATACTTTTACCATTGACAAAAACTTCCGTTTCCCAGTCAGAAGCTCCAAAATGAATTAAAACGCGATCTTTGCTGGATTTCTTTGGAGTGGGGAAAGTCGTGTTGTACCAGAGTTCATTGTCTTTGCCCACTGTTTTGCCCACGCCCGAAAGCGCTGATTCCACAGCAAAGGGCACGAGGATCTCTCCATCGTAGCTTGTTGGAATTGCCTGTCCTTTTGGCTTGATCGCATAATCCCACAGCCCGTTCAGATTCACCCAATTTTCTCGGGTCAGCTGAGGTCGGGGGTATTCCTGATGGACATTTTCTGGCGTTACCTGGGCTGCCCACTCGGTCATGATTTTTCCGGCTACGGGTTTGTAGGTACTTGTTTGTGCTGTTGTATGCTGCTGCGCAAAAAGTAGGCATGCACCAAAAATCAGTGTATTCTTCATACGTGTAGGTTTAAGGTTTTTAATTGTTTGTTAGCTCTGGAAATGCAGTAATTCTTAGTCTGGCAGCTCCCATAGGGACTAAAGTAACATCGACTATGGGCTGATCAGAAGTCTTGGGAAGATCTTTCAATTCTCCCACCAAACCGTATTGATCCAATTGCCACTCTGGGATTTGACGTGCTTTGGCTACGATTTTAATCGGAACTTCCTCTAGCGTGAAAGGAAAATCAGATTTTGGCCAATGTCCTTTCATCACTTCAAAAGAGGAAGCAGGATCATTTTTGTCTACAACCAAACTGTAGTTCCAGTCCGTCACTGGATGGATTTCCCAGGAAGGCCACTTCTTCGTGTCTGCGCCTTTCTGCCATTTGGAATCCCATTGAGCTGTTTCATCACTGTCTTTTTTGAAATACTTCTCTCGGATCTTAAGGGAATAAGTCAATGGTCCACGGCTCACGCTAAGGCTATTGCTATTTTTCTCCCAAATTTTAGTCTGGATTTCCATTGGCAAAATCAACGCAACCTGGTCTCCATTTACCCAGGTTCTGCTGATCTTCGCATATCCGATTCCAGAAATATTATCCTTTACTATTTTACCATTTACGGAGATGGAAGCCCCTTTTGCCCAAGCTGGAATTCTCAGATATAATGGAAAATCAACTGACTTTTCGGTGACTATCACAAACTTTATTTCCTCTTCAAAGGGATAATGTGTGGTTTCTTCAATGTTGACTTCAGTGCCATCCCCAACTGTCACCGTTACTTTGCTTGCTCCATACATAGCCGCCACTACGCCATTGTCAGGTGTAGCCATCCATAGATTTTCTATGAAATAGGGCCATCCCTGTGCGTGATTGTGCTGACAACATCGAGAGCTAAATGGATTCATCATCAGGAAAGGACCGCTGTTGCCAATTCCAGGTGAATGGTCTTCAGCATCCAGCAAAGTCATATTTGGTGAGGTAATGTAGTGCAGAGATTTGAAATCCGGCATCACGGCAGCAGGGTAGGTGTTGAATGCAACTTCCTCCGCATGATCTGCCCAGAATGGATCACCGGTAATTCTTAATAAATGCTCATCTGAATTCATCTGCTCGACCATCCCGCAGGTTTCTACCCCTTGACGTGGGTCAGCATAGCCTGGACGGGCATTTTCATCCGAGCCAAACATCCCTCCAGGAACCTGACCGAAGTGCTCTCGGATGATATCAAAGTTTTCGTATGTTGCTCTTAGGTCCTTCTCATCTTTACTCAACAAGTAATACTGAGCTGGCTCACGAAATGCCTGGGCATGATTCACATTGTGCCAATCCACCTGATCCCGGTACCAATCCGGAACTTCTTGGCCATCCCGGACTTCTAAGTGACTTTTCACTTGGGCTATCGGCAAATCTCTACCTCCCCAATCGGAGGTATTTTGATGGATTTTCTCTGCTAATTCCAGCAAAAAATCTTCTCCGGTACGATTGTAAAGCCAAATCACGCTGTGAAGATTATCTCCTCCACGAAGTTGCTGCCAGTATCCTTCCAAAAATTCCTCATCCGGAACCGTCAGCTCATAGTTGAAGTAATTGGTCATCAAATCGATGACACGCTCATCCTGTGAATATTCGTAGTAGGACTGAAGGCAATACAGCATGATCATTTTCGCCCAAAAGTCTGGGTGATCACCATCCATCAGTTTAGGTCCAAAGTCACCATTTTCCCGCTGGCTGTTCAGCACACTTTCCAGCCAGATCATAGACTCGTCGATCATGGGCTGATCATTCATGATGTACCCGATATTGGCATATCCTTTCAGCCAATACGGTACTTCTTCCCAGCCCCATTCACCTGTGCCGTCTTTTGAAAGCCAGGCATTATTCTCCTTTTGAAGCCAGGCGGAGATTTCCCCTAGGTTTCCGGTTAAGCCATTTTTTTGACGAATAAGATATTCTTTGAGAAATCCCTCAGGCTTCACCGCGCCAACGGGAAGCTTGATCAGCGCACTGGGCGCCAGAGGCGCCCGATTACTGACGTAGAATTTATTCGTGTTTTCTGTGGGGATTCGGTCAACCAAAGTGACCGAATTATCAGAATTATTTCCAGTAGTACAAGAAACCAGTCCGGCACAAATGACTAGAGCCAGTATTGATTTAAAGCGGTTTCTTAACATTTTTTGAAGGCTTTGGGATTATGAACGTCCCTGATATTGCAACTCCTTGTTTCAAACTAGGCTTGATCTTAGTAGTGTTTCTAGTGAAGGTGCTTTTCATAATAGGTTTGGGTTAATGTTATTGAAATTAACAATCAGTTTAAATGCCAAGGTAATAATGAAAATTTAAAATGAGCCTTATTATTTAAGGCAAAAATTTAATGTCTCTAGCCCTGTCATTAAAATACACTTGCTTCTTTTTCAGATTCTTGCGTGGAGCTATTCCATAACAGGCGATGCCTGTGAACTTGTGCTAGGTTCTTGCCCGGCAATATTCGGCCAGCCATTTGTCCAGATTATCTTATCCAAAAGCAAAACTCTGCGATTCGTGCCATTGTTAAGTTTGGGTTTTTCCTTGGACATTCCGTGATACAGCAGCCAATCTTGACCTTCCGTATCAGTAACTATCTCAGCATTGTGACCTGGACCAGCATAGCCATTACCACTTTTGCTTGTCCCTACGACTAAAGTTCCCGAGTCTAAGTCCATCATAGGTTTTCCATTCTTATCCAAATATGGCCCTTCTAACTTCTCAGATCTGCCTACCAGCACTCTGTAAGTACTTTTAGCTCCTTCACAGCAGGTTCCTGCCGATCCAAAAAGGTAGTAATACCCGTTTTTTTCATAGACATAGACAGCTTCGAGATGATTGCCCGCCACTTGGATTTTCTCACCAGTAGGCTGTTTACCATCGGCTGTTAGTTCAGTGAGAAATAGTCCGTGGAAACTTCCCCACATCAGGTATTTCTTCCCGTCCTTTTCCATATAAAATGGATCAATGGAATTGGACACTCCGATTTCTTCAGAGTCAAATACTTTCCCCTGATCTATAAAGGGACCTTCGGGCTTGTCAGCGATCGCTAATCCAATTCCTGGATTCGGATCTCCCCACGTGGAGAAGGAATAGTACATGTAAAATTGATCGCCCACTTCTGTCACATCCGGTGCCCAGATTCCACCCCGTTCTTTCCAGTCTGGCTTTTTTACCATGGAGTTCCCGACTACTTCCCAGTTTACCAGATTTTTGGATTTGATCACTGGTACCAAGTGGTAGCCGCCCTCTTCGCCCCAATTGTCTTCCGTACCATAGGCATAGAATTCATCGCCAATTTTCACCACCGTAGGATCTGCCAACACAGGTTCGAAAACAGGATTAATATACCTGAGCGTGTCGCTTATTATCAGATTATCTCGAGTGATGGTTTGGCTTTCAGTAGACTCAGAGCAAGCTCCGATTGCTAGGAAAAGACAGAGGAAAAGATGCATAGGATAGTTTTTTCTAAACATAAGATAAAAAAGCCGAGTCACCCAGATCCTATCTCAGGGTCTGGGTACCCTGACTTTAACTCAAAAAGTATTTACAAATCAACTTTGATTATTTCTGAGAATATCATATCCTCAACACCTTCGATTCTTACTCCTATTCTGGCATAGGCATAATCTTGTGTAGGAACTATTTGCGACACTGTCACCTCTAAACTGATGGAGGACAACTCCAGATCTTCTCCACCTTTATTGGTATTAGCGATGCTAGTTCGGTTATCCACAAAGGAGGTCTTGCTCACATATAGAATACTTCTTGTATGTCTTTGGCATCGTCTCCGGAGATGATTTGGTCTAGATTAAACGTTGCTGTCACCTTACTACTTCCGCCATTGATATTAGTATGGCGAATCATATAATAAGGCATCACTTCTATATCCATTGTTCGACTTCCGGTAAGATTCACAGGAATTGTGTCATTACCAGTTTGGTCATTTGTGATTTTTCTAAAAGGTCCCTGATTATTGGGGATGATCATTTTGTAATCTCCTTTGAAGAGGAGAGAAGAAAAGGAGCCGTCTTGATCTACAGCCATGCCGATATTCCCAAGCCGCTGCCAGCCTGACTCCCACAGTTCGATGTAGACATCATTATAACTTACGCCAATCGGCTCGCCCTGATACACAATTCTGCCATCTAATTGAAAGCTTGGTTCATCATAATTGTCATAGTTACAGGACACGAGGGAGGCCGCTATTCCCATTATTCCCAGTATATTTTTGAAATTTAATTTAATGTGTTTATGATTTTGAGTTTAGGGGGATATTTATTCGTTTGGATTTCTGACAATCTTCGGGTTATTGTTTCGCACATTGTCGCCGATCCAAGAGTAGTAATTGCCTAACCTGAATCTGTGAGCGTTAAATACCGGAGCAGGAAGAAATTCTTCGAAAAGCCACTTTCCGTTGTTCGTTGAGCCTAGCTCATAATATTTCAAAGGCTTAAGGCCGAAAATCCGAGTGCTTACCGCCAGCGCATTTCCAGGATTATTTGTCAGGTCTGTGGTCACTCCGTTCCAAACACGATGAGCAAGTCTCCATCTTTTGTTATCCCAAAGAATGTGGTTTTCAAAAACCAGTTCCACTTTACGTTCATGCACGATTCTATCAAAATCGATTTCACCCGGAGTCAAATCAATCGGAAAGCCAGCTCTTCTCCTCACCTGATTCATATACTCAGCAGCTTTTTCCAGCTGATCAAGTTCATAGGCAGCCTCAGCAGCATTCAGTAGAATCGCAGCATATCTGAATCTTACCAGCCAGACGGCCGAACCAGTACCTCGTTGGCCTGAGCCTCCAGAAGTGTCCACATATCTTCTAAGGTAAAAACCATTCTGTGTAGACCATTCTAGCTGATCAATAGGCCCATCAAAGCCAACAACCTGAACCGAAGCATCACTTCCAGGAAGCTGTGCCTGACCACCTAATTGGCCAGAAGAAATCACAGAACCATCTTCCAATTTATATTCAGCCCAGATATCCACTTCTTTTCCTCTGAAAGATGAGCCTGGTACGATCACCGTTCCCAGCAATCTTGGATCTCTTCCTGCGAAAATATCCATTGGATCATCGTAGTAGAGCGGGTTTCCCGCCGCGTCTTTTGTCGGCAATTCCGCAAAAGTATTGTCAAGTAATTCGTAAGATTGAATCAAGTTGAGCGAAGGATTCATTTTACCGCCTGAGGTATTTTCCTCTCTCAGTGAGCGAGGGATATTATCAATTGTGAATCCATGAGTTCTTCCCTGTACGAGGAAGTCTTTTGCCATTATGATCTCATTATTGAAGCTTTTATTGAGGAAAATATTACTGTAGTTCTCTGACTTGTCGAGATCTTGATCGTATAATTCATAGGTTCCTAATGCCATTACTTCCTCAGACGCTTTCAACGCTGCAGTGTAATATCCAGCAGCCATTCCAGAAGGAATTCCCACTTCGCCCCCAGGAACGTTACTTCAGGAGTCAATTGTCCATAATTAGCGATTGATCCAGCGTATAGTGCTGCTCTTGAAATCAATGCCAGTGCAGCACCTTTTGTAGCTCTAGAGCGCGTACTTCCGTTGGGAAGATGGTCTTTGATAGCTTCCATGTCGGCGATCACAAAGTCATAAACCTCATGCTCTTTTGCTCTCGGATACTGTAAATAGGTAGGGTCCCCACTGTAGTCATATTCCAGAGGCTCCAAGATCAAAGGAACGCCACCCATTCTTTTCACATGTTCGAAATAGACCATTGCACGGATGAACTTGGCTTCTGCGAGGAATCTGGTTTTGGATTCAGTAGAAATCTCAATCGCTACTTCACATTTCTGAATGAAAAGATTCAGGTCACGGATGAAGCCATAATCCCACATTCCCCAGTCTCCATAACCATATTTTTGGTTTTGATGTCTCCAGTAATCGCCTGCATTGCTAGCGAAAGTCTCATCGAAACTGGCGTATTCCCACCAGTTTTCTAACCCTTGATAGTCTGAAAGGCGATTGTATAAATCGGCCAACACAGAAAACACCAGATCATCATTTGCCCAAACCTGATTTTCTCCAAGAATATCAGTCGGTTCTCTATCCGAAAACTCGTCATTGCTGAATTCTGCAAATGCTAGGAAAATGACTAGGTATTTAATATTGAGTCCACTCCTAAAACTAGGCTTTAGGAATAGGTTGATATTTTAGAATTAAGAGATAGGTTTGATTCACATGTGAATTCCAGCTTCATTACTGTTATTAGGAGTCTAAATCGGTTTTTGATGCTTTCTGTTAAGAATAATGTGCCGATTTCAGACGCAAAGCCGGGTTTCTGTTCTTTTTTGAGCACGTGTTTTACTATTCTGACAAAGTTTACCCACAGACAGCGGATGTTTGCCCACATTTTGTGTCTGACCAGACCTCTGTACCTGGTTTTGTCATTCGGGTAGTGATAACCCAACTGGAATATGGTTGCTTCCACATTGTTGCGGATGTTTAATATTTCCTGCGGGATAGCTGCTATTTTCTTTCTCAACTGACATGCAGTGATCTCTTTATCAGTAAAATACCGGTAATGTTCATCTGTTTTGATTCTCCATTTTTCACTGGTTTTCGTCTTTAAAGCGGCTAGAATAAGTCCTGTTTTCAGGTCTTTCACCGTTACTGTTCCGGCCTCATCGATTTCAAGGTCATATCTGCCCTTTGCACCCTGAATCGCATTAAGCAACAGTTCTGCTTTATTTTTGGCAACAAACGCCTGATTCGAAGGACTGTGGTAAGCCCCGTCAGCATGGATGTTTTCCACCGGATCACAGAATACTTTCCCGGACTGGACAACACCCTTTTCAAGGAATCCATTATCGGCTGCATCTGCTTTTTTCACCTCCACATTACTAATCAGGTTCAGCCCCTGTTTGTCACAGCTTTCTGTCACGTTTACGCTGTAGCCTTTGATCTGATTGCCGTCTTTGTTCCTGTAATGACAGTCCGGATCATGGGGAGACTGAATGGAGTCTGCTGCTATAGATTCTTTTGGTTTGGGGATGACTGTTTTTTGGCCGCTTACCTCAAACTGTTCTTCAAAAAGCCTCGAAACTGTGGCGTAATGAGTGTCAGATGATCCTTCAAACACCTCCAGAAGCCTGTAAGCCAACATACCCAAGTCAACTAGCCTGATCCTGACTTCCTCACCCGTGCAGCGGTAAACAACTTTATTACCCTTTTCTGATAGCAGACCCTGGACCAGATCCAGCTCGGCTGGGGATAACGTGCTTTCCAGAAGTTTAATGCCTGTCTTGTAACAGAACAACCGAAGGGTTTCATGAACCAGTTCATACCGACTCAACCACGCAATGTTGCTTCCCAGAAGTTTGCTGTCCATACGGATACTTCTCCCGCTCACCTGAAACTCTTTTGCCTGACCTGTGGTGACAGCGGCGAATGTCTCTTCCAACAAATTGGTATTCCCCTCTCGTTCATGATCCACTATACGCTTGTGCAACAGGTAATAGGTAGACTCTGAGGGCAAGAGATCGTCTATGTTTACCAGGCCTAAGGCGCTACGCACCAACAGATTAAATCTACACTGCTCAAAAAGCTGGGAATCGCTCCACCGGTTGGCTTCCTTCAGGATCATCATGGCCACCATCACCCTGATGAAGGAATTGGGACTCCCGGTCTGTCTGGAATACAACGGCTCAAATAAAGACTCCTCCACCCTCAAAGTCACCTGAATCCTGAATAAATTATGCCAGTAATCGTTCTGCTCGTAGAATCGCTCTGACCTATCTGTAAGAAAAGAATTCGGGTTGCTGAACAACCCTAACTGGGTTTTATTTGAGGTCTTTTTAAACATTTATTATTAGTTAACTTATTGTAATATAGTGATTTACAGTCATTAAAACGACTCTTTAGTGTGAAAGATTTCATGTTCTTTTTTACTGTTTTAATGTCGTTATTTGTACCAAATACTTATCGGAGTGGACTCATATTTCAAATTTTTCATTCGGGTTTATTAGAATGACACGTTGAATCCTACATTCACCACTTTATTCTGTGGATACTGCAAGCCATTTTCATCTGCTACTTCAGGATCGATACCGAATTGGTTCACATTATCCAGCGCAAACAAGTTGTAGCTGCTCACAAAGATTCGAGCTCTTTCCATGTTCCATCTGTTAAGCAGTTTCTCAGGAAGTGTGTACCCATCCTCGAGTGTTCTCATTCTTAGGTACTTCACATTTGTAAGCCACTAGGTAGAGTTTTTATTGTAATTGCTATGTCCACCGGTATTGAATCTAAGCGGAGGATTTTTTCCTACTATCCATCCGCTATTGATATCCAGAATATCAGCTCTGTGATACCGGTCATCATACATAGATGCCAATAGGTTACCGCCATTTTGGTATGGCCGGCGCATTTCCCAGTTCCGGTTATAGGAGTACATTCCTCCGCCTGAGAAGTCAGCAGTAAGATCAAATCCTTTGTATTGAAAATTGAAGTTTAAGCCGAAGTTTATACTTGGTAGTGCGCCTGATTGATAGCCTATAGGACGCTCATCGTATCCATCGATTTTACCATCGTTATTTACATCTTTATAGATCAGATCTCCAGGAAGCAAGGTTTTGTTGCCCTGCCCGTCAATATTAACTGAATGTTCATTGATCGCTTCGAATGACTCAAATTGGCCAGTGACTTCATATCCCCAGAAGATTCCGTTGTAGCGGTCTTCGCGGGAGTTTCTGTATTGATCCCAAGACGAGCTGAAAGTTGGATTATAAGACTTCACGAATTTGCTGCGTGCCTAGGATGCATTTGCTCCAATTCTAAATACAAGATCTCCAGCTTTGCCATTCCAGTTTACTGCGATCTCTGCACCTGAATTGGAATCAGTATTCAGATTCTCATCCGTAAGGCCATAGCCAAGTTCTAGCGGTAGAAAAATATCGTTTCTTACACCTTTAAGACCAGTTCTTTTTCTATGGAAATAATCCACTGCACCTGTTATTCGTCCGCTACCAAAGGAGAAGTCTAATCCTACATCAGCGATAGTAGCTACGTACCACGAAAGGTTGTCTATAGGCTGTCCTGTGTTGGAAGACCCTTGTATATTATCTCCATCTACGATTACTGTGTAGGCACCATATCTGTATCCGCTGAGGTAATCAAATGGGCCAATACCGATGTTATCATCTCCCAGTTGTCCATAAGATGCTCTGATTTTGAGCTCGTCCAGATCCACATTAGCTGTGAAATTATCCATAAAATTTTCTTCGGAAATCCTCCAACCTGCAGATACAGAAGGGAAGAAGCCCCAGCGGTTGTCTGGTGAGAACTTCTAGGACGCATCCGCACGACCTGCCAGTTCCAACAGGTATTTGCCGGCATAGTCATAATTGACACGACCTACATAACCAATCCTAGCCTCTTCTTGACGTTCGTCGTTGTAAGTGTCTGTGTCTGCAAACTTGATGATGTCCAAGAAATTGTTCGTAGGCACCGCGTGTACAAAGTTGAAAAGTCGAGTTCGCTCTATCCGCTCGTTCAAAAAGAAAGCTGATACGTTGTGCTTTTTATTAAAGGTCTTTATGTAGTTCAGGGACAACTGCCATACATTTTCCATTATCTTGGTCTGTCCACGATCACGGTATGGGTTGTCATTTCCTCCTGATCTGAAATACTCATCAGTCTCAGAATTGTACCCATAGACATCATAGGTGTACTCGAAAGTGTTGAAGATATTATCTGCCAAATAGTATGAGTACATTCCCTTTGCTATGAGATCTGGAACGATCTCATATTCAGCTGTGAAGTTGGTCTGCAATACCTGCCATTTATTTTCGTAAAAGCCTGTACGGTCATAGTTCAACAGTGCCTAGTTAGTCTCGATGTTTTTGATATTTGCGGGATAGTCAGGATTGTCATTGGCGTACGGACGCTCAGTTGGTCTGTTTCTGAAAAGTGCAAATCTTGGTTGCCAGTAGTCATCACCACCAGGAACACCCGGGTTTTCACGGTTTTCGATACGGCCTTTGATTTGCATTCCTACCGTCAACTTATCGGTGATATCGGTTGTGATATTAGACTGAACATTTGTCCTGTTGAATTCAAATTCATCAGAGAATACAGACGTCTGATCAAATCGGGTCACAGACAAATAGTAATTCGTTCGCTCAGATCCACCCGATACAGAAGCATTGAAATTGCTTTGCGGGGCATTACCCTGGATAATAAAATCTCTCCAATTGAATGACTTGTAGCCATATTCAGTTCTCTGATTCCACTTGTCCAATTCTTTTGCAGATATATTCGTATTGCCAAATTGGTTGATATCCGCATCGGCTTTGCCCAGCATCCACTCATAAGCATCTACCCCATCAGGGAATCTGGACCAGTTTTGCCAGCCATAATAGCCATTGATATTTATGGTAGGAGATTCGCCACGTTTCCCTTGTTTGGTTTTCACCACGACCACACCATTTGCAGCGCAAGAACCATAAACAGCCGCTGATGCATCTTTAAGAATTGTGATACTTCTATATCACCTGGAGCTAGGTTGTTGAATTGTCCTTCGTCCTTCTGGATTCCGTCAATTACAAAGAGTGGCGCACCCATATTTCTGATTTGAAGCCAAGCGCCAGTGCCTGGACGTCCATCTGGCTGACGGAAAGCTAAACCCGCCATTTTCCCGGCTAGTGCCCCAGAAACTGTGGCTGAAGGAGCTTTATCGATATCCCGGCTCGTCACGGTAGCAACTGCACCTGTGATGGTTTCTTTTGCTGCTCGCCGTAGCCCACGACAATTACCTCATCGAGATTGCCAAGGTCACTAAGTAGTCGGAGGTCAAAGTCTGTCTGACTTCCTATTGATATTTCTTGAGTTTTGAATCCAATAAAAGATACTCTTAAGATTGCATTATCACTTTTGAGTGTGAGAGCAAATTTTCCGTCGACGTCAGTGACGGTATCGTTGACAGTGCCTTTTTCGAGGATGCTGACACCAGGCAATAGTTCTCCGGAAGATTCCTCTAGGATAGTTCCTTGGATAGTGGTGCCTGTCTGTGCCATCAGTGGAAGTACCATGAGCATTCCTATAAGGAGCAACAGGCTAGATTTCATGAGAAGAAGTCTTTTCATAGATAATCATTTTGGGTTAAAAACTATGTAAATAATTTGGTATTCGGTTTTGGCATTAGTCTTTCAGTAAGCCTTGAAAAAGGCACTTTTAAATAAATAAGGGAAGAGAATTGATGCAGGTCTAGTCCGAAGCCAGTGTTTTGGCAGGAACGAACAAGAACTCATATTTCTCATTTACAAAATCATAGATCGAGTTTTCAGAAGTCACCAACTCATATTGGTGATTGCCTTTATCATTCAACTCCCAAACAATTCCTTCTGCCTCCGGAAAAGCAATATCACTTTCCAAATGATCGCCGAATAATCTGTTTCCCAAACGCCTGTCGGAAAGCGCTCCTTTTAAAGCTACTTCCTTTGTGAATTCAACTTCGTGGTCGGTTACCTCCTTCGATTCAAACACAACTTTTGTTGCTTTTTAGTTTGCAAACTTTACATTGTATGCCTTGAATAATAATTGGTTAACATCAAATAGGACACGGTGAATAAAGATATCAGAATAATTCTCGGCGATTTTTTCCCTCTCCATCTCATTGGACATATTGCCAATTTGACATTCGTAAAGTCTATCCAAATACGGTAATCCAGAAGAATTGCAGGGGTTTCATTTGGTTCAAAATCTGTAATCGACAAAAACAAATAATCTCTCAATTGCTTGGGACTTACCTTGTCAACATCTTCGTAATTAAATCTTTTCAGAAGCTCGATAAAATCATCATTAATCCAAGCTCCTTCAAGTTCATCCACTGTTTTAACGCCGTTTATTTTCACCGAATAGTTCATAAAATATTGGTTAATAGTTAACCTGATTATCTGCAATGTTGTC
>Ga0105053_10000918_pt1 | contig 47518 bp, 51 predicted proteins | sample BON01_FD_78093 | JGI IMG/M metagenome (GOLD analysis project Ga0105053, IMG submission 78093) | Freshwater microbial communities from Lake Bonney liftoff mats and glacier meltwater in Antarctica - BON-01 | ecosystem: Environmental > Aquatic > Freshwater > Ice > Glacier meltwater | place: Lake... | reverse complement strand
TTGTGCCTGCGCAATTGCGCTTCAAGAAAGGAACGCTCCGTGGCGCTCAGTTCGATGGTTGCCGCCGCTCGTCCCCTCATCGCAAACTCCAAAAGCTGTCTCGGAAACATGATGACAACTTTGGTTCCAAGTGACTAGAAGTAGCTGCGCACCAATGAGCCGGCGATCAGGCTCCATCCGTCTGCGACGACAAAGAAAGCCAGTTTGAATGGCAGCGATACGATAGCTGGCGGCACCATCATCATACCCATCGACATGAGAACAGCCGCAACGACAAGATCAATCACCAGAAAGGGCAGAAAAATGAGGAACCCTACCTGAAACGCGCGCTCCACTTCGCTGAGAAGGAATGACGGGACCAGCACCGACAATGGTGAATCCGCAATGGCTGTCGCGTCGGGAAGTTCGGGGCGCAGCGCGGCCAATGCTTCAAATGTGTCCGGGGCAATTCGACCCGCCATGAATTCGCGAAAGGGGGCAAGTGTCCGCAGGAATGCCTCTTCGAGCGGCATCCCCCGATTCAGCAGTGGGTCAATCCCGCCGTCCCAGGCCGCCAGAAAGACCGGTTCCATCACGAAATAGGTCAGAAAAAGTGCGAGGCTGACCATCAACATGTTTGGTGGGGATTGCTGCAACCCGATCGCCTGCCGCAAAATCGCCAGAACGGTCACGATAAAGGGGAAGCAGGTGATCATGATCAGCAAACCAGGCACTAGGCTCAGCAAGGTGATCAGTACGAGCAACTGGATTGATCTGGTGGCCAGAGATCCATCATCGCCCAACGAAATCGAGATATCCTGCGCAGTTGCCGGCATAGACATTGCTAGGAGAACCATCAGCGCAAGCGGGAAAAGTCGGTGCATCGACTAGTCCAGATCGCCTCTGACCGAGGCCACCTCGGTCAGGCGAACGGCAAGCTGACCCCGTTCACCTCCTTCAAGTTCCTGCAACTCACCTCGCGCGATAAGGCGTTCTCCGATATAGAGTTCGACCGGATCGTCGATCCGACGATCAAGCGGCAACACCGCATTTTCGCTTAACGCCAGCAAATCGCGGATCAAGGGCCGGGCTCTTCCCACCGAAATAGTTATTTCGATAGGAACCGAGAGGAGCCGATTCTGCTCTCCCGCCGAAAAATCTGTAGATTGCGCATCATCCATGGTGAACTCCTGATTCTTGAATGTAGAAAATTGCAGACAGAACTGCGCGGGTTGCATCCAACATTTCGTCGAGATCAAGCATGGTTTGGACCTCCGGCGACGAAAGCTTTGCCTGCCCGCGACCGAGCTTCGGATCGCCGCGCAGCTTGATCGGCATTCCTGCCTGACCGATCACATTCTTCAGCCCCGCGATATGTTCGGGATGCACACACAGATCGATCGGTGTCATCAGGTCATTCGCTGCAACCTCAAGCAACCGGTCCGCCAGTTGTGCCGCGAACCCTTCCTTCGCAAGCGCAGGCAGGAATCTGTCCACCAGGACCGCAAAGAGCGGCCGCAGTGACAAAAGCAGGTGCCCGCGCGCTTCGGCATAGCCAAAGGACATATCGGTAAGGCTTTGGATAATTTCGGCCGAGAACTGCCCTTGCTCTGCATCTGCATGAGCGCGGCCTTCGGCAAAACCCGCCAAGTGTCCTGCTGTCCAGTCTGGCGATGGCCCGTCTGATTCGACCGCAGGCGAAGGTAGGTCGAAACATTCGAGCAAGGAGATATGCGTCATCTCATACCCGCCCGGCTTCTTCGGGTTCTTCGATCCAGCTCTGCAGAATCTGGAGTGATTCTTCCTGTCGTTCTTCAATCATCTTGCGCAGCCGCGTCACTGGATCCGCCCCTTCTGCGGTACCGGCGATCCCGCCGGACATAGTGATCGCGTTGGTTGCGAGTGTGGCCTGACTTCCTGATGTCACCGGGTTCTGCACGTCGCCGGTCAGCGCGCTATAGGCTGCGGGTGGTGCGAGAGAGGCCCTTGGTCGTCCCGAAGTCAGGATGGGGCGCACGACAAACAGCCCGAGGATCAGCGCAACAACAGCCAGGAATCCCAGCTGAATCAATGACATCATGTCAATTGGCAAGCTGGAGGTGGCGATTCCTTCGGTCCCGAGCGGTGCGATTGGTTCAAATCCCATCGACTTTATGGTGATCACATCACCGCGCGCCTCGTCATAACCCACCGCCGACGCAACAAGATCTCGCATCGCCGAGAGTTCTTCTTCCGTACGCGGCGTGACGGTAGCGATTCCCGTCGCGTCGACCGTCGTGACATCATTGACCAGCACTGCAACCGTGAGCCTGCGTACCGCACCCGGCGCGCGCAGAATCTCACGCTGCGTTTCAGAGACTTCGAAATTCGTCAGCTGACGGCTCTCGGAAGTCTCTGCGCTTGATGCGCCCTCACCCCCGGCCGCATCCCCGTCAGGCAGATTCGAGGCGACAGTGACTGTGCCGTTCTGGCTGTCCTGCGACGTGTTCGAGCGTTCCTCGACTTCGGTCGAGATGGCCACCCTTCCCTCAGGATCAAAAACCCGCTCCACGATGGACTCCGTCTCAGTCACGGCTTCAACGGAGAGTTCAACCACCACATTGCCATAACCCACCCGCGCTTCGAGGAGTCGTTCAGCGCGGGCGCGCAATTCATTGGCGCGCGCGAGCGTATCGCCGCCCGCCCCGGTTTCATCGGGCCCACCGATAAGGCCACCATCCCCGTCAATCACCGCTACGTCGTCCGGCGAAAGCCCCGATACGGCGGAGGCCACCAGATAGCGCAGAGCCTTTGCATGCGGACCGGAAAGCGACCCGCCCGTTGTCGTGACCGTCACTGCCGCGGTCTGCCGGTCCTCACGCTGGAACGGTCGATTGGACGGCGAGGAAATATGCACCCGGGCGGATCTGATATGCGGGCTGGCGAGGATTGTTCGTGCAAGTTCGCCTTCCTTGGCGCGCCAATAGGCAGCGTCGAACATTTGTGAGGTGGTGCCGAACCCTGAAAGGTTGTCCAGCAGTTCGTAGCCTTGCCCATTGCTGGCGGGTAGCCCTTCGGAGGCGAGCGTCATGCGCAGGACATCACGTTGCCCATCGGGTACGTAGATGGCGTCGCCTCGCACTTCATATGCGATTCCGCGCTGTTCGAGCGCGCTGACGACATCACCCGCTGCCTCGACCTCAAGGCCCGCATAGAGCAGCAACATGCTCGACGAGCCCGCGCCGCGCGACAGGGCGAGGACGGCCGCAAAGACCGCAACGGTCGCCAGCGTGACGATGATTCTGCGGCGGGTATCGAGGCGGGACCAGGCAGAAATAAGGCTGTCCAAGGCAATCTCCGGCAATGGCGGGCGTTGTGCCCGGTTGACCTATCATTGGCGGATCAGACTTAAGAATTGGTTAGTCTCTCAGGGTTTATCAAAGGGCATCAGGAACCGATGGAGAGGACCATGAAAGCCATCGCAGACCCAATGGAACATATTGTAAAGAATAAGAAATCAAAGCTGCCTCTGGTGATTGGCCTCGTGCTGGCGATTCTGGGCGGGGCGGGCGGATTCATGGCTGTGAAGACGGGTTTGCTCTTTGGTCAGGCGAGCCAGAATTCGCATGCCAATTCTGAGCGCGAGAACCTGCCTGCATTGGCTCCGGTCGCATTCGTGCCGCTGGATCCGCTGATCATCAATCTGCCCAATCAGTCCGGGCGCCAGTTTCTGCGCTTTGCCGCGCAGCTTGAGGTCAACCCGGCCTATCAAGCTGATATCGAAGCGATAAAGCCGCGAATTGTCGATGTGTTGAACGGCTATCTCCGCGCAGTTGAGGTTTCAGACCTTGAAGATCCTTCAGCACTGCTGCGGCTGCGCGCGCAGATGCTGCGCCGGGTGCAGGTTGTGACCGGAACTGATCGGGTCCGGGACTTGCTGATCATGGAATTCGTGCTGAATTGAAGGGAGAATCCAAATGTCGATGATTGCAGATATTCTGCTTGTCGCAGGCGCGGTGGGCGCGGGCCTTTATTGTCTGGTGCTTGCGCGGCGGTTGCGCCGGTTTACCGACCTTGAGAAAGGGGTTGGTGGCGCTGTCGCGGTCCTTTCCGCTCAAGTTGACGATCTTACACGGACTTTGGCGCACGCACAGAAGTCAGCGACGGAATCGTTCGGTAGCCTCGCCAATGTGAATGAACGGGCTGAAGCGGCGGCAAAACGCCTGGAGCTGTTACTGGCCTCTCTTCACGATCTGCCCGAGGCCGGTTCACCTCCAAGAAAGGCGACGAGTCCGCATTTCTTTCGTCATCCGGAGAGTGAAGGGCGGACATTGTGACCGGCCCATCCAAGCCCGGTACCCCGTCCAGCCAGGCAAAGCCAAGACGTCGCCCGGGGCGCGGAGTCTTGTCGCTGATTGCCGGTATGCTCATCGCGTCAGGTGTTTTGCGGATGGGAGACGGGGTGGGCTTCGCCTTCGCAGTCGAACATGAAACCAGCGCGCAAGCGGAGGTCGCTTCACCGGACGAAGTAGCGGCACTCTGCAGCCCCACAACCGACACGTCGGAACTCCTCCTTGCCTTTCAGGCGCGCGAAGCCCGGCTGATCGAGAGGGAATCGCAGATCGAAGCGCGGTTGCAGGCGCTACGTGTGGCCGAGTCCGAGATATCCGAGAAACTCATGGCACTTGAAAGCGCAGAAGTCTCGTTGGCAGCCACGCTTGCCATCGCAGACGGCGCCGCAGAGGATGATCTTGCGCAATTGACAGCGGTCTATGAAAACATGAAGCCGCAGGACGCGGCGGCGCTCTTTGAGCAGATGGCGCCCGAGTTCTCTGCTGGTTTCATGGGCCGGATGCGTCCTGAAGCGGCGGCCGCGATCATGACAAATCTGGAACCGGAAACGGCCTACACCATCAGTGTATTGCTTGCCGGTCGCAATGCACTGGCGCCAACGGAATAGCAGGACGCCTTCGCTTGATGAGGAAACTTTAACGCCTCTCTGCAAAGGTCGGCGCACGGGTATCGCTCGGAATCATCCAGCCAAAGGAACGGGTCCACATGATCGGTCTGATCGGCATCGTCATCATCTTCGTCTTTGTATTCGGCGGCTACATGCTAGCCGGCGGCAAATTAGGCATCATCCTCAAATCATTGCCATTCGAGATGATCATGATCGGCGGCGCCGCACTGGGCGCCTTTGTCATCGGCAATGACATGGCTGGTATCAAGCATACAATCAAAGACGTAGGCAAGGTCTTCAAAGGTCCAAAATGGAAACCGCAGGACTATCGCGAGCTGCTTTGCATGCTTTTCGAACTCATCCGAATAGCGCGAAGCAATCCTGTTGCTCTTGAGGAACATATCGAGAATCCAAAAGACTCAGCGATCTTTGCAAAATACAAAAAGATTCAGGCTGACAAAGAGGCTGTCGCGTTGATCTGCGATACTTTGCGATCAGCGTCGATGAATTATGATGATCCTCATCAAGTCGAAGAAATTCTCGAGAAACGAATCGAGGCAAACCACCATCAAGCGATGCATTCGACCCATACGTTGCAGACTATCGCTGACGGACTGCCCGCGCTGGGAATCGTCGCTGCCGTTCTCGGTGTGATCAAGACTATGGGCTCGATCGATCAACCTCCTGAGATTCTTGGAAAAATGATCGGCGGCGCACTTGTCGGCACATTTCTGGGTGTCTTTCTGGCCTATGGACTCGTTGGTCCATTTGCCGTTCGTCTCAAGACGGTGGTCGAAGATGATGCACATTTCTGCCAATTGATTCGCGAGGTTCTGGTCGCGAATCTCTATCAGCATGCGCCGAATATCTGTATCGAAGTTGGGCGCCAGAATACCCCCAGCCACAATCGACCCAGTTTCAGCGAGCTCGAAGATGCGCTGAAGGCAACTAAGGACGCTGCATGATGCGGTGGCTCTGCGCCCTCCTCCTGATCCTGTATGCCCAAACTGTACTGGCCGAAACAATCCGGATCCGCAGTGGCGATCATGCAGATTTTACACGACTCGTTCTGACAATTCTGCCGGGTCGCGACTGGCAATTCGGACGCTCTGGTGAAAGCTACGTTCTGTTTTCTGGTGACCCGGTCGACATCTTTGAAACGGCGCGGGTCTTTGACCGAATACCCAGCGGCCGGATCGCCGACCTGGTCTCAGGACAATCGCCTGGCCGCCTCCAGATCGTTACAGGTTGTGATTGTCATGCAACGGCCTATCTCTGGCGACCTGACAGGCTCGTCATTGACGTCGTTGAAGGTCCGGCGCCAGCCGATTCACCATTCGAGACACAGCTTGATCCTGTTGCGGAAACCATCCGCACAGCGCCGCAGACGCCTCTGCCCTTGGTATTCACCGATAGGAATGCGCCCGACCAGTCGGAATTGACTCTCCCATTCCTTACGTCCGATCTGCCAGTTGAGACTTTTGCAGCGGAGAATGCGCTCATTTTGCAAACAGAGACCGCGATCTACGACAGCCTCGCGCGCGCGGCATCCCAGGGGCTCCTCGACATTGTGGATATAGAACCAGCAGGCCTTCCGGTGGCGGCAGAGAGGATTGACCAACCAATCGATCCGGAGATTGCCCCGGCCTTCGTACCCGGGCCAATTGCCGAAATCACATCCCCGACTCGGCCGGGGCTCACTGCAAGAACCAGCTTCGAAAGGGATTTTTCGAGTATTGATCCTGCTCTCCTGTCAGGAAGCGTGGGCGAGACCTGTCTTGATGACCGGCATTTTGATCTTGCTGGTTGGGCGGACTCGCGTCCGTTCTCGGAGCAGATCGGCGAAGCCAACAGCCTGCTGACTGCTGAGTTTGATGTCTATTCCGAAGGTGCGGTGGAAAAACTTGCCCGAATCTACCTCCACTTTGGTTTTGGGCGTGAGGCGATCCAAACCCTTTCATTGGACGATGAACGCACACATGAGCGCGAAATCATGATCACGTTGGCCCACTTGCTTGATGGCGAACCCATCGGATCGCGAGTTTTCGAGGGTCAACTCGGTTGTGTTCGGGCTGTTGCGCTTTGGTCAGGCTTGGCGCGCGAAAGCCTTGAAGGCATGGATGAGTCGGAGCGAAACGCCGCGATCATGGCGTTTCGAACCCTGCCGGAGGCGGTACGTGGCCATATAGGCGCTAGTCTGGCGCAGCTTTTGCTGGATGTGGGCGATCCCGTTGCGGCTGACTCAATTCTTGGTGCGGCCGCGTTGTATCGAGAAGGACCTTCGGTGGCTGCTGATTTGACCGCCGCCGAAATCGAGCTCGAGAGCGAGGGTGCCGATTTTGCGATTGCAGCGCTACAGGATTTGATCGAAAACGAGCCCCGGCTGACGCCCGAGGGGCTTGTGCGGCTGATTGATCTCACATTGCGCGAGGGGCGCGCGGTCGACCCAAGTGTCATCAGTCTTGCCGAAGCAATGCAGAGCGAATATCGCGGCACGCCCGAAGCGGCCAATCTTGCAAACTCCATTGTTAGGGCACTGGTTGCCAGCGACCAGTTTGACGATGCGCGCATCCTCATCGCGACAGATCTTCCTCCGATGAGCACAGAGATGCTCAGTCAGTTGCGGTCCGATACCATCATTGCGATGGCCAGCCGCATGCCAGATTCTTCATTTATCGAAATGGCATTCGACGACGTGCCGGTTGGTATCGAACCAACTGCTGTAAACGCATTGGCTCGTCGTTTGATTGATCTGGGCTTTGCGGAACGGGCCACAGCGCTGCTGTATGGTCCGGCTAGCGGCACCGACATGTCAGAGCGACGGTATCTGCGCGCTGAGGCCGCGCTCCAACTTGGCGCCTACGATCAGGTGGCAGAGGTCCTGACCGGACTGCAGGATCCACGTGCCAAGAGGCTACGCGCACTGTCGCTTGCAGCTCAGGGTGATTTCGCAGCAGCGCTTCTGATCGAGTCAGAGGCGTCAGATATCGCTACAGACCCGACCCTCGCCTGGCGTGCCGGGGCATGGCAAGCGCTTGACGCTTCTCCGGATCCACTTCTCCAGGCCGCTTCCGAGGCCATGCTTACCGATCAGAATGCCTTGAGAGAGCAACAACCTCTCGCAGAACGGCGAGATCTTCTGAAAGAGGCAGGGCAAACCCGAGAGCTCGCAGCGCAATTGCTTGACCGCTTTGCGCTGGATCCGGTCGATCCGGCTGGTACTGAGGTTAGCGCGAACAGCCTTGCAGACGATTGAAAGCTTGATGCCGGTTACGAATTGTCAATGAGCAGCGACTAAAACGGAAGACAGTTGGCAGAAAGCAGACTGAATGCGCATTATCTTGTCCCTCCGGAAAATGGCTCCAGCAACAGGTTCGCATCGGCACCTTGCAGGTGTCCTTGCCTTGGCTCTGGGTACGCTTTTCACATATCCGGCCCAAGCCGACTCTTCGGATTTCTGCATCACAGCTGCGCAGGATGCTGCGGCTGCTTCGGATGTCCCGATGTCAGTCCTGCTGGCGATAACCCAGACAGAGACGGGACGGACCGAGGATGATCAGGTCAGGCCATGGCCATGGACCGTGAATATGGAAGGTGAAGGTCACTGGTTCGACACAAGAGAGGAGGCGCTCGCTTTTGCCACCGCGAAATACGACCGTGGTGCGCGCAGTTTCGATATCGGTTGTTTTCAGGTCAACTATCGATGGCATGGAGAGAATTTTGTCTCGATTGAGCAGATGTTCGACCCTGTTGCCAATGCCACTTACGCGGCCGGCTTTCTCTCGGATTTGCGCGCGGAAACCGGAGACTGGTCACTTGCTGCAGGCGCCTATCATTCGCGGACAGAGGAATATGCAACCCGCTATCGCGCAAGGTTTGACGACCTGCGCAGCGCTGCCGTCACCGCCGGCGCCGATAACGGAAGCTATGTGATTGGGAATGAGGGCGCATTTGCCGTGGCCACCTTGGGTCAAGGCAGAGACTTGAGCGGACAACCGCGACAGAATTCCTTTCCCCTGCTGCAACTGAGCGATGGCGCGCGGACGCTGGGGTCGCTTGTCCCGATCTCGGACGGAGGTTGACGGAATGCCCAGCTTGACACTTCGCCGGATCTTTCAACCAACCGTCATGCTGGCGCTCGCGCTCATGGCGATCATCGTCATGATGATCCTGCCGATGCCAGCCTGGGTCCTTGATCTCGGGCTTGCGGCCTCTTTTGCTCTCGCGATCCTGATGTTTACCGTGACGCTTTTCATCGAAAGGCCGCTCGATTTCTCGGCTTTCCCGACCATCCTGCTCGCTTCGCTCATGCTCCGGCTCAGCCTGAATGTCTCGTCGACCAAACTGATCATCGGACAGGGGCATACCGGGACTGGCGCCGCCGGTCATGTGATCGAAGGCTTTGCCATGTTCGTCATGGGTGGCTCGGTCCTGCTTGGTCTCGTCGTCTTTGTGGTCCTGCTGATTGTAAACTTCATCGTCATCAACAAGGGTGCGACCCGCATGGCCGAAGTGGGCGCGCGCTTTGCACTCGATGCCATGCCGGGCAAACAACTGGCGATCGACTCCGACATGGCCGCCGGTGCGATCGACCATGCGGAAGCAAAGGCGCGGCGCGAACTGGAACAGGCCGAAACAACCTTTTTCGGCTCTCTCGACGGGGCCTCGAAATTCGTAAAGGGCGATGCTGTCGCGGGGCTGCTGATCACGGTACTCAATCTGGTCGTCGGACTGATCGTGGGTATTCTTGTCCACAGGATGCCGATGTCCGACGCATTCGAGACATATACGATTCTGACGGTCGGTGACGGGTTGGTCAGTCAGATCCCGGCAGTCATCATCTCCATCGCCTCGGCGCTTCTGTTGGCGCGCGGTGGGGCCAAGGGCGCGGCAGATCTCGCCATCGTCGCGCAGCTTGGCCGCTATCCTGCCGCGCTGTCGACCGTTGCGGTCCTCATGGCACTTTTTGCCTTGGTGCCGGGGTTGCCATTTCTACCGTTTATTCTGGGTGCCGCAGTGCTTGGCCTCTGTGCCTATATCGTCAGACGGGCGGCGACGTTGGCCATCAAGCCGATCAATCCGGCTGCCAAGACCGAAAGCCCTGCACGTGCCTCGATGGGCGATCTGCTCGATCTCGACGATATCCATGTCGAATTCGCTCCCGACCTTGTCGAAATGGTGCTGGATGCCGGCACCGGCCTTGATGCGAGGATTGCCAATATGCGCAGCCATGTCGCGACCAGCTATGGCGTGCTCCTGCCCGAAATCAGGCTGACGGATAATGCGGCACTCCCACCAGGGACCTATGTAGTGCGGGTGCAGGGCGTGGAGCAGGTGCGCGATTGTCTGCGCCCCGGTCGCGTGCTTGCCCTGCTTTCGGGCGCACAATCAGAGGATCTGCGCGGTGAGGATGTCAAGGAGCCGGTCTATGGAGCCCCCGCCCGCTGGATAGCCCCCGATGCGCAAGAGGCCGCCGCATTATCCGGGCTGACGACAGTCTGGCCAACCGAAGTCCTCGCCACGCATCTGCTCGAAGTGATCAAACGCAATTTCGCACGGCTGCTCACGCACAAGGCGTTGCGGCGGTTGCTGGACGAAATGGTCAATCTCACGGACAAAACTCGGGCCGAAGCCAATCGCAAAATGTTGGACGAACTCCTTCCTGACAAGGTGCCGGTTGATGTTCTGTTGTCGGTTCTGCGGCTACTGCTCGAAGAGAAAGTCTCGATCCGTAACCTCCCCCTGATCATCGAGGCCGTGGCTGAGGGCCGACAGGTCTATCCCAGCGCCGAAGGGATCGCAGAACATGTCCGCCAAAGGCTTGGGTTTCAGCTTGTGGCAGAGATGCGGCGCCCGGATGGGACCATTCCACTGGTGCAACTCGCTCCCGAATGGGAGGATGTCTTTTCGACCTATCAGATCAATTCCGAACGTGGCGGGTCGGATGTCGCCTTGCCGCCCGATGATTTTAACAGACTGGCGGCAGCAATCGCCGACAAGGTGGCCCGCGCGGCTGACCTCGGCACCTATGCGGCGATCGTGACCTCGATGCGCAGACGACGGTTCCTGCGCACGGTGCTTGCGGCCAAAGGCATCCCCAACCCGGTGCTGTCTTTCGAGGAAATAGGCATCAATGCGCGCCCCGCACTTGTGGGTCTGGTGCCGGCGTGACCCTCGACCTCGCAGGACTCATGCCTTGGGCGCAAGAGGCGCTCTGGGCGGGATTCGCGGTTTTTCTGCGGGTGGGCGCCATGCTCTCGCTGGTTCCGGCATTTGGCGAGCAATCGGTTCCGGCCCGCGTCAAGCTTATCCTGGCCCTGGCCTTTAGCCTCGTGATCCTGCCTGCGACGGGTCCGCTTGTTGGCGCGGCGCCGGCGGCTCTGCCCGGCCTTCTTCTTGTCTGCGGCGCAGAGGTGCTGGCGGGTTTGCTATTCGGGCTCATGCTGCGGCTTTTCGTGCTCGCACTACAAATCGCGGGCACGATTGCTGCTCAGTCGACCTCGCTCTCGCAGCTTTTTGGCGGCGGTTCCGGGACGGAACCTGCGCCTGCAATCGGGCATCTCCTCGTCATCTCGGGCCTCGCACTCATTGCGATTCTCGGGCTGCATGTGCGACTGGCGGCCATGATGATCCAGAGCTATGTGCTGATTCCATACGGGACGTTACCCTCTCCTTCCGTCGTCGCCGATGCGGGACTACGCGAAATCACGCGCAGCTTTACCTTGGCCTTCACCCTCTCGGCGCCCTTTGTCGTCGCCTCGCTCATCTATAATGTGACCCTTGGTGTGATTAACCGGGCTATGCCACAACTTATGGTGGCCTTTGTCGGTGCACCTGCGATCACGGCTGGTGGCCTGTTCCTGCTGCTGATCTGCGCGCCGATCATGCTCTCGCTCTGGAGCGGCGGACTCAACGCGTTCATGGACAATCCCTTTGGTGGGCTGCCATGAGCGGTGAAGAGGATGACAGCGACAAGCAATATGATGCCACGCAGAAAAAGCTCGACGATGCGCGGGCCAAGGGTGACGTCCCGCGATCGGCCGACCTGACGGCCGCAGCAGGCTACGGCGGCTTTCTGCTGGCGGCTTTGGCCTTCGGACCCGCGTCGCTTCTCGCCATGGGAAGCACGCTCGAAGTGATGCTCGATCAGGCCGACAATCTGTCGGATCAGATCTTTGGCGGGACATCAGCACCCTTGACCGGCCTGTTCATGGGCGACATCGCCTTGGGCGTGGTGCCTTGGTTCGCAATTCCCGCGGCGCTCGCTCTGGTCGCCATCATCGCCCAGCGCGGCATGATTTTTACGCCAAGCAAACTGGTGCCAAAACTCTCCCGCATTTCCCCGCTCGCGGCGATGGGTCAAAAATTCGGACGGACCGGGCTCTTTGAGTTCGCCAAAAGCTTTGTCAAACTCGCCCTCTACTGCGTCATCCTGGGGATCTATCTTTCCGCGCAATTGCCGCGCATCGTCGGCACGATCTATCTGACACCCGCCATGGCGACGGTCGAATTGCTGCAACTTTGTGCCGGTCTGATGCTGATCGTTCTGGTCGTCGCACTGACCCTCGGCGGAGTCGATTTTCTCTGGCAGGTCGCCGAACACAACCGCAAGAACCGGATGTCACGCAAGGAACTCATGGATGAAATGAAGGAATCCGAAGGCGATCCCCAGCTTAAACAGCAAAGGCGGCAAAAGGGCATCTCGCTGGCGATGAACCAGATGTTGGCAGAGGTGCCAAAGGCGGATGTCATCATCGTGAATCCGACCCATTTCGCGGTTGCGCTGAAATGGGACCGCAAAGCCGGTCGGGCACCGGTCTGCGTTGCCAAGGGTGTCGATGAAATCGCTGCGCGAATCCGGGAGATTGCAACCGAGAACGCGATTCCGGTGCATTCTGATCCGCCCACCGCGCGAGCGCTTCATGCCACTGTCGAGATCGGTGCAGAAATCCGGCACGATCACTACCGCGCAGTCGCCGCTGCGATCCGGTTCGCCGAAATGATCCGCAAGAAAGCAGCGGCGCGATGAAAAGGGAAAAGACGGAACTCGCGGGCCTTGCACGGCTCGCGGATGCAGCATTTGGCGCAGAACAGGCGCGAATGGGGGCGTTGCGTCGACGCGAGTCAGATATTCGTGGCACCATTGCCGCACTCGATGCACAACGCAAGGCGCGGGCCGCGTCGCTGAGTGATGCGGACCCCGCTCTCATGGCCGGAGCAGATATGCTTTGGCATGGCTGGATCGACAGCCGTCGCTCGGCCCTCAATCTTGAGTTGGCGCGAAATCTGGCGGACCAAGCGGCGGCGCGCGCGGCTCTGCGTCGGGCATTCGGACGCAAACAGGCCAGTGAAGAACTTGTCAATCGCGCCGATGCGTCAGCTCGCCTGGCGGCAGGCCGACGGTCGGATCGTGGATTCTGACCGGGACCTCTCAAATATCCTGGCGCACGATTTCAACAATCAGCACATCGGTGATCTGACTGCCCAATGCATCCCGCGCGGCGGATCGCAGCGCATTGCGCAGTGAATTCATGTTCGACGAACTGGTAAAGGTGCCGTCAAATCCGCCGATGTTGGCGTGATCAAACATCACCTGCAAAAACGCATCGCGCAGTTTTGGCTCATGGGTAAAGACAAGGTCCTGTGACCCGCTGAGCACCTCGACACTCAGCGCCATCACCATCAGTGCGGTCACGCGACCATCCGAGACCAGAGGTACGACGAACTGGTTGTTGATGCGGGCATAATCCCGGCCTGCCGGCGCCACTGGAGCATCCGCCGTCTGATGCCCATCCTCTGCGTGTACGACGTCAGAATCAGCGCCGGGCAATTCCCCACATGGACCCAGAGCAATCTCAGGTTCCACTGGCGGCGGGATCAGGAATATCCCGGCCCCGACACCTCCGCCGATGCCAAACAGCAACAGAATCAGTGGCAAGAGGAGTTTCATGAAGACACCTTTCAGAAGGGCAGCAGGATCTCTGCGGCCTGTTGCCCATAGCGGGGTTGTTGCATGTCGGTGATCTGACCACGTCCGCCGTAAGAGATCCGTGCCGAGGCGATTTTGTCATAGGTGATTTCGTTCTGTCGGGTGATGTCTGCGGGCCGGACAAAGCCGGTCACCAGCAACTCGCGCAGCTCGAAATTGACACGCACTTCCTGACTGCCTTCAATCGACAGCACGCCATTCGGAAGGACATCAATAATCGTGGCGGCAACGCGCAGGGTCAGTTGCTCGTTGCGGCTGACCGATCCGTCACCCTGCGCCGAACTGGATGAATCAAGCTGCACGGCATTGCCGAGACTGGCGCCCTCGGACAATGAAGGATCCAGATATTGTGGGATTCCAAAGAGTTGCGGGATAGCCATATCCTGTGAGGCTGAGCGGGACCTGTCAGATGAATTGGATATCTGCGCGGAATCGTCAATCTCGATCACTACGGTCAGGATATCACCGCGCTGGATGGCACGCCGATCACCAAGTAAAGAGCCCCGCTCACCGGTCCAGAGCGATGCAGTCGTCGGAAGTGGCGGGGCGGTATCAATGCTTTGCGGCAGGCTGTAGGTCATCATTGCGTTATGCTCGATGCTCTGCATGATCGGGGTGATGGCCGGTTCTTGCCCAATCTGCTGCAAATTGTTGCAGGCGCCGAGAATCACGAGCGTAGCCGGCGCGAGAACTGTCAGTCGCGACATGTCGACTCCTTATTGCGAGACATATGCAGCGCCGTCGGCACCCATCCGGGCCGTCACGGCGTTGCGCGAATCAAGGTTCATCACCCGGATCAAATCGCCCGGCCCGGCCCGGTCGAGCGCGCGGCCCTCGGTCGAGATCAGCAGATTGCCGCTCTGATAAATCAGAGCCACCAGCGCGTTGCGATTGACGATAGCCGGAAATCCGACATCGCCAGCGCGGATCGGCCGGTTGGCATAAAGCGCCACGCGCGCTTCCATGCCGATGATCAGAGACGGGTCCTGGATCCCGCCCGGCACGTCGACATCGCGCAGCACCAGATCCTCTGGCCCGATCAGCGTCTGCGCCGGGATCGTCCGGACGGCCACGACGATATCTGCTGCAGCGGGTAGCGCCCAGAAACACAGACAAAGCAATGCATATTTCATCGGATCTGCACCATCGCGCCCAGCATCTGATCCGCGGCACTGATCACCTTGGAGTTCATTTCATAGCCGCGTTGTGCCTCGATCAGGTCGGTCACTTCCTTGACCGGATCGACCGAACTATCCTCAAGATAGCCTTGGCGCAGCGTCCCCAGCCCATCCTGTCCCGGCGTCGTCACCACAGAGGGGCCGGAAGCCGGCGTTTCCAGAAACAGGTTCGACCCGATCGCCTCCAACCCCTTGGGATTGCTGAACCCGGCTAGCGTGAATTGCCCCAGAAGCTCCGGCTCGACCCGGTCATTGAAATAGGCATAGACCTCGCCTTCGGCATTGATCGAGATCGAGCGCGTATCCTGCGGGATCGTGATATCCGGCACCACCGGAAATCCGTCCGACGTGACAATCAGACCGTCACCTGTCAGTTTCAGACCGCCATCGCGCGTATAGGCGGCGCGGCCATCCGGCATCGTGACCTCGAGATAGCCCTGGCCCTCGATGGCGATGTCCAGATCGCCGCCAGAGGCAATCAGCGCACCTTGTGCCAACATGACCGACACCGACGATGCCCGCACGCCGAGGCCAAGTTGCACTCCCGTCGGCAGAACTGTGCCATCAGAGGCATTGATTGTGCCCGGCCGCGCGACCTGTTGATAATGCAAATCGGCAAATTCGGCCCGACGCGCATTATATCCGGTGGTATTCATGTTCGCGAGGTTGTTCGAGATGACCTCGACCCGCATCTGCTGCGCAGACATGCCCGCGGCCGCAATCTGTAATGCTCGCATCGGCTTTACTCCTGTTGTTCTGGCGGATCAGCGACCCAGCGCCTTGATGACGCCACGGATCCGCTCGTCTTCCTTGTCCATGAAAGTCTGACCCAGCTCATAGGCGCGCTGCACCTCGATCATCCGGGTGATCTGCGCGATGGGATTGACGTTGGATTGCTCGAGAAAGCCTTGGATCATCCGGCCCGTCAGCGCGGGTTCCACTCCTGCATCGGCACGAAAAAGGACGCCACCCTCGCGGGCCATGCCGGTCAGATCGGTCGGCAGAAACAGCCCGATCTGACCGACCGGGGTTCCATCCGCCGAGATGGTTCCATCAGCCGCAATGCCGATCTGGCCCACACCCTGCGGCACAAACACCGGCGCGCCGCCGGCGTCGAGCACGCGGTAGCCATCGGCATTGACCAGATCGCCATCCGCATTCGGCGTAAAATGCCCCGCGCGGGTCAGGCGTTCGCCCTGCGGTGTCTCGACCATGAAGAATCCGTCACCCTCAACAGCAAGATCGAAGGTGCCTCCAGTCTGGTCCAATGCGCCTTGCGACTGCATCGTCTCGCGCACGGCCGCAGTTGCCATCGATAATGACGGCGCTTCCGGCCCCAGCGCACGCACATATTCCGAAAAGATGACGCCTTCCGCCCGAAACCCGGTAGTAGAGGCATTGGCGATATTGTTCGCCACGATCTGCATCTCGCGCAGCAGGCCGGACTGGCGGGTCAGGGTCGCATAGGTCGCATTTTCCATCGCTCAACTCCCCGCAATGATCGGCACAATCGTGTCCTGAAAATAGGCGACAAGGGTTTCGGTCATGAAACCCATGCTCACCCAGAACACGATCAGCATCGCCGCCAGTTTCGGCACAAAGGTCAGGGTCATTTCCTGCACCGAGGTCAGCGCCTGAAACAGACCCACGACCAGCCCTGCCACCAGCGCCACGGTCAGGATCGGCAACGAAGTCAGCATCGCAATCCAGAGCGCCTGTCGCAGCGTGTCGTAAAACAGCGGCTCATCCATGGCTCAGACCGGCATCCGCAGGATTTCCTGATAGGCCTCGACCACCTTGTTGCGGATCGTGACCGCCGTTTCGACCGCGAGTTCGGTCTGCGCCAGCGCTTGCACCAGCGCGTGCGGGTCCGCGCCGGAGGTCATGGCGGCTATGGCGGTCTCTTCGCCCGCACGCAGCGTCGCAGCAAAATCGAGCGCGGCATTGGCAAAGGCGGCACCACCCTCGCTCCCCGGTTGCGGGGCAGTGGCGCTGCGGGACGCGGCATAACGTTCGGCGGCAAGGTTTGTATTCAGTTGCATAGGATTCTTCCTTTATTTGCGCAAAAGATCCATCAGACTCGACGACATCTGCCGGATCTGATCGAACATCTTGAGATTGGCTTCATAACTGCGCTGCGCCTCGCGGGCGTCGGCGATCTCGACCAGCAGATTGACGTTTGACCCGTCATAATTCCCGCCTTCATCGGCGAGCGGATGTGACGGATCATAGACCTGCTCCAGCGCGGATTGATCGAGCCGCATCGGACCCGTCGTCACCGAACCCGTCCGCTGACCTTGCGCCACTTCCGCCTGAAAGCTCACCGTTTTGCGGTGGTATCCGGGCGTGTCGGTATTGGCGATATTCTCGGAAACAAACCGGATCCGCGCGGCCTGTGCGCGCATTCCGCTCGCCGCCGCATTCATCGCGTCGGAAAAATCCGTCATGATCTATCGTCCCAGAGAGGTACGGATCACGCCGAGCGCATGCTTGTAGATCGCAAGCGCGCGGCTGTGTTCACGTTGAATTTCAACGGCATTGAGCATTTCCATCTCGAGCGAGACCGAATTCCCGTTGGGTGAGGGTTCTTCTTCGGTGGTCTGCGCACCGACACTTGCGGCATGCGCATCACTTTGCCGGTGCCCGGGACGCGTCGCCCGCAACGCCGCCGCGGCATCCGACCGATAGCTTTCGGAAAACGAGGCAATCGACCGCGCCTGATAACCCGGCGTGTCGGCATTCGCGATATTCGCGGCGATCACAGCCTGTCGTGAGCCCGCGTGGCGGGCCATGGCATCTGCGGTCTGGAACAGATCCAGGTTTTGGTACATCGGGGCTTCTCCCTCGATTGGCTTCAATCAAGCCTTAACTGTGATTCCTTAAGAAGCAGTTGTCGGCAAAACGTCGATCGCAACTGACAGGATGTCCCATGACCACGCAGATGATTCCCCTGATGACCGCTTCCATCGGGCGCCTGCGCCAGACCCACCCTTTGGGGCGCGTCATCGGCGCATCGGGCGGCACCATCGAGGTCACTGGCCTCACGCAACATGCACGGCTGGGGGACCGGACCCGCGTGCTCAGCGGCGCGCAGACTCTCGTGGCAGAGGTGATTCGTATCCAGGGAGAGGTGCTGCACCTGCTACCAGAGGGCAGCGCTGAAGGTATCTCGGTCGGCGATGCGGTCCGGCTCGATCCGCCACTGATCTTTGCGCCGGTTGAGGGATGGATCGGCCGGGTCATCGACCCTGACGGGCTGCCGCTTGATGGCAGGCCACTCCTTCCCGGTCTGACCGGGCGCAATCTGCGCGCCGCGCCGCCACCGCCGCATCAACGGCGTGCCATGGGCGCGCGGCTTGAAACCGGATTTGCTGTTTTCAACACGCTCCTGCCTTTGGTCAGCGGTCAGCGGATCGGGCTTTTTGCCGGGTCCGGCGTTGGCAAATCCATGCTGCTTGCCGATCTGGCCCGGCAGGTCGCGGCGGACGTGATCGTGATAGGTCTCGTCGGCGAACGCGGGCGCGAGCTGCGCCATTTCGTGCAAGAGGTGCTGGGGCCAGAGGGGATGTCGCGCACGGTTGTCGTCGCCGCGACCTCCGACCGCGCTCCGCAAGTGCGGCGGCGCTGTGCCCTCGCCGCGACCACCGTTGCCGAGTATTTTCGTGACACCGGCGCGCAAGTCCTGCTCCTGATCGATTCCGTCACCCGCTTTGCAGAGGCGCATCGCGAACTTGCTGTCGCATCCGGCGAACCTGCGGCGCTGCGCGGCTTTCCAGCGTCAACCGGCCCTGTCATCGCGGGACTCTGCGAAAGGGCGGGGCCAGGTGCCGACGATTCTGGCGACATTACAGCCATCTACTCCGTCCTCGTCGCGGGTTCCGATATGGAAGAGCCAGTGGCCGACATGCTGCGCGGCGTGCTTGACGGGCATGTCGTGCTCGATCGTCAGATTGCTGAACGCGGGCGATTTCCGGCGATTGACGTACTCCGCTCGGTCTCGCGGTCTTTGCCAGAGGCCGCGACACCCGCCGAAAACGCCCTTATCGCCGAGGCGCGTGGCCATCTTGGTGCCTATGACCGGGCCGAATTGATGATCCAGTCCGGTCTTTATAGCCAAGGCAACGATGCGGTAATCGATGCCGCAATCTCCTGTCAGGCCGCACTGGAAAAGTTCTTGGCCCAGCGCGACAAGGGGGGCATCGCCGCCAGCTTCTTGACCCTGCGCCAGATCCTTGCGCGACCAAGTAACATGACTCGCGCAGCGCGGGCGGCTACTGACCGTAACGCAAGAGACTGAGGGCAACCGACCCGGACGAGGTTGATGCGACATTCACTGCCTCGGCACGGATCATAAACAGTCGGATCATTTTTTCCTGCAGCTCCGGATCAGCGAAATCCGCCGGGTCAGCGGTGCCGAACACGGCCTGCGACCGGTCTCGAAATCCAGCCAGTTGCTGGTCCAGATCGATACTTGCAAAGCTCGACGGAAATCCAAGCGCAGTCTGAAATACGGATCGCAGTGGCGCATCACCCATGATCGAAAACCAGCGGGCGGTCTCACCGCTCGCTTGTTCGAGAATGGTTTTCATGCCGCTTTGCAGGTTCAATGCCAGACGCATCTGATCATTTTGCTCACCCACCGCCCGTTCGAACTGACGGTCCTCGTATTTGGTGATGATCTTGTCGGCAAAGCCCGATGTACTGTTCAAACCGCCCAGATCGGCAAATCCAAAAGCGCGCGAGAAGGCTGCATAGCGTTTGTCGGCGAGCTTGTTTGCCAGCGCGTCAGGGTTCAGCGTGCCATCTTCGAGGATCTTGCGGATGAAAAACCGGTTGTTGATGTCATCATCGAGGCCGAATGCGCCCAGCGCCACCTCCAGCAGCCGCCTGTCCGAAACCAGATCTTCAGCCGTGCGCACTGCCCCGATCTTCTCGTGGAAATAATCTTCCGCGCGCTGGATCGGGGCGCTTTCGATAAAGGCGGTTTTCTGCGTCTCCATCGTGCGCTGCAGAAACCGCCAGCCCGCGTAACCAGAAATTGGTATCACGGGCTGAAAGCTCACAGGAACCGCGGTGTTGCGTTCAACAACCGCTCCTCTCGTGGCAAAAGGCTGCGCAGCCGTTTCAAGGCGCGGTAGAAATCCCCGGCGACCACAGCGTCGGTCGCATCCGACAGTTGCGCCCGACTGTCCTGATCGCAAAGCGCCTGGCTCAGTTGCTCGATCCCGCGCAACAATTGCAGCCGCGCCGTCTCGTCGGCGACGTCGCCCGACAGAACAAGTTGAGCAATATAGCAGACCCGGCGCACCGGCGTATTCGCCTCATCCGGACGGATTGCATCGCGTAAACGCAGGATATTTGCATTAGGGGTCAGGATTGACAGACGTGACCGGCGGTCACCGTTCTCGATCACCGCACCATTGACGAGAACCCGCTCTTTCGGGCCGAGCTTCAGGACCAGTCCGGACATCAGACCACCCCCGCCGCCGTCTGGCCGATCAACCCGCGCATCATCGCGGTATTGATATCGATCAGGGCCGAGACCGCCGCCTCACCGCGCAGAACCTTGCGGCTATGGCTGTCGGTGAACTCAGCGAGGTAGAATATCTGGGCACGGAGAGGCTTGGTCAACAAATTGTCGCTGTCAGCGACATCAGCGGCCAGGATAGTCCACATCATCCTGTTGTCATGCAGCGCTGCGGCAAGCCGGGGAAATCCGGCATCGCCTGCGACAGAGGCGGCATGGAGTCGCGCCGTGATGTCGCTGAAGACCTGATACTCGGTAGAACGGCTGGAACGGATTGGTGCATAAGCAGAGGCATAGGCCGCGCGGGCCTGCTCGGTGGCGTTCACGTTATTTCCTTCCGGAACTTTGATGGAACGAGGCTCGGTTTTACCGTGTGCCCAGGTGATGGCGAAGGCGGGACATCCCGCCTTCGCCTGTCAGTATTACCTGAACAGCGACAGGATCGACTGCGGCGCCTGGTTGGCGATCGACAGCGACTGGACGCCAAGCTGCTGCTGCACCTGAAGCGCCTGCAGACGGGCCGACGCCTCCTCCATATTGGCGTCAACCAGGGCGCCAATGCCCAATTTCAGGCTGTCGGACAGCGATGAAATGAAATTGCCCTGGATCTCGATCCGGCCTTCAACCGAACCGAACGCCGCGGCCGCACTGATCGAGTTCTGGACCATGCTCTCGAACGCACCAAGAGCGGCCTTGGCCCCGTCCAGCGTGGACACGTCGACCTTGCTCAACAGTTCCAGCCCGCCACCCGCGGTGCCGCCGCTGTTGACCGCCGACGTACCCGCCGCCACGACCGTACCCACGGCGGCCGTGATCGTGATTGCCGCACCGTTTCGCGCAACCACCGACGTGCTGCCCGCGCTTTTGAGGATGTGGGCAATATTGGCCTCCATCGCCTTTGCAATGTCCGTCACCGTATCGCCATCGCGCGCCACATATTCCGCAATACCGGTGGCAGAGCCCATCGAAGCGTTCAAGCTAAAGCGATAGCTGTCGCCTGCCAGCACCCTGTTGCCACCGCGCGTCGTCGCATTGTCGCCGACGATAGTGTAGGTTGCCACGTTGGTTGCGGCGGCCGAGGTGGCTGCAGTGCCGACGATATCGGTGGCGGTTCCGAATGTCAGCGCCTGGGTGCCGAGATCCTGGCGACCGGCCGCAATCGTCGACGTCCTAACGGTGCCGTTGGCACTGCGATCGAGCGAGGACAGCACGTTGACGTTACCGCTACCCACGTTCTTGATGATCGCGGCGAGGTTTGCGCCCGATTTCTTGTTGTCGAGCAGGTTGAGGCCGTTCAGCTGGGCGGCACCGGTAATGCTGCTGATCTGGTCGCGCAGGGCAGCCAGATCATTCTGCAGCTTCTCGCCGTCGAAGTTCTCTTGGTTCGCCGAGATGATCTTGCCTTTGATGTCGTTGAGCAGGTCGGTGATCTTCTCTGCGCCGTTACGGGCCACTGCAACGGTCGACTGACCGAGCGACAGGCTCTCCGAGATCGCCTTGAAACCCTTGACGTCGGACTCCATCACCTTGGAAATCGCCCAGACGGCAGAATTGTCCTTGGCCGAAGCGACCTGTTTGCCCGTCGAGATCATCGACTGGGTCTTGCCGAGATCGGCATTGATGTTCTTGAGGGTCTGCAGCGCAACCATTGCGCCATTGTTGGTCAGAATGCTGGACATGTTTCAGGTTCCAAAAAATATGGCGCTTTTGCGCCGAGGTTTCAGATGATCGCCATCTGGCGACATGACACGTCATTCTGAACGTTGCCCGGACCCGGGGTTTTCCCGGAGCTGCGCCATCCCAAAGGATGCCCGGTGACATTGCGGCTGAATTTCCTAACAGGGCCCTAACTGCTGCGGCCGCAATGCAACCACTTTTATTAAAGCACTTCCCCGTCATGCCTTCCGCTCGAACGCGGGGCGCGCCGTATTCACTTCGGACTTCTGGCCGAGGTTGTCATAGGTATTGAATCCGTCTGCTGCGCGCCTCAAAATGGCCAACCGGTCCACCACGTCCTGCACCCCCGCCATCGCCGCCGCGAGAAGGATCTGATTGCGCTCGACCTGCGCGCTGATCCGGCGCATTTGGCCTGCGGTTACGCGCTCGTCCGCCAGCCGCGCAAAGAGCCTTTCCTTGCGCGCTGCAGTCCGGGCAAGCTCATCGAATGTGCCTCTCAATATGATCGACCGTTCTGCCTCCAGCAGGTCAAGAACCGGTTGCATCGGCCCTTCACGCATCGCGGCGCACCATCATCGCCTCGAAAAGCGATTCCGCCAGTCCGATTCCGCCCGCTGCCACCATCTGTTGCGCTTGGGCGTCGCGCAGAAAAGAAGCGAAGTGATCTTCCCCTGCGCCGCCACCAAACGCGGTGGGCGTCGTACCGATTCCGGTCGCCTTGAGCATTTCGGACAAAAAGCCCGCCTCAAGTGATTCCGCAGCGGCCCGAAGCCGTGCTTCATCCGTCAGCGGTGCACCCGAATCTGCCGCTGCGCGCAGGGCGGGCGCCAGCCCGGTCATTGGTATCGTCGGCTCCATCGTCATCTCCAATTCTCTGAAGTTTCCTGAGAATGACCCGGCAACGGTAAAGATCTGGTAAGTTTCAGCCGTCATTGTGGTCACCGGGCGCTTGCGCAGCATCGGAGAACTGATGGGCATGGAATTATCAATGGAGGTCCCTTTGACAAAGGGTCGGTCGGCGCGGTTTGCCGGCCGCGACGCCACGACGGCCAACTCGGCCATACCAGACCGGATACGCGATCCAGGCAATTTCGCCGCGGTGTTTCAGAACGGGGTTGGGCCCCGGTCGGCAATCCTGCCTCAGCCTGATCCACGTACCAAAACCGAAAAGACTGACCCCGGCGCTGAAACTGATCGTGCTGACGCATTCCCTGCGGATCCCGACGACGCGATCAAAGCCATGCCGGACCCGGCCGACTGGCTGGATGAGGCGGATTCCGTAATCGCGACTTCAGATCACGGAGTGCCCACACAGGACCTGCTTCCCTTGATCGGGTCCGACCCGGGCGAGAGGGCCCAATCGCTGGTTGCGGCGCCCGTACCCTTTCAGACGGGCGCAGCTGAGTGGACGCCGGATATGACGCACCTCGCAGGAGCGCACCCCGACGCACCCGGCGCGCGGCAAAGCCCGGTGTCTGCCGACACGGCGCTGCCGGTCCAAATCGCTACAGCCACCTCGGCCTCCGCGCCTTTCGGTAGCATGAAATGGCGCGCGCTGCCGGGTGAGGCAGCGGTTTCCACGTCATTGGCTCCCAATCCGAAACCCGCCAGCGCGACGACCTCCTTGCCGGTCGCGCAAGTGGCAGGTCTGTCGCCACCGCTTGCTGTCGCCACGCACCTGCAACAACCGCTCGGCAGCGCTGCTGCCTCGCGGTTCAGCGCAGCATTGGCCGATGGCACGACTCAGCGGCATCCTCCGACTGCGCCCAACCCGGCGCTCTCCACCGACAAATCAGATCCCATTGGACCAAAGTTGCCCAAGTTTGCCGAACCAGATTCCGCGCAGATTCTGGTCACGGCGTTGCCCGCAAATGCAACAACGCCAACCACCAATGGCTCGGCCTCCAGCGGACACCTGCCGACCGTAACCGAACAGCAAATTTCCACCATCACGCCATTCTCCCCCGCCCTGGCCGAACCGGCACGGCCCCGCACCGACCAGCGCAGACTCGCGGCCCATATCGGCGCGCAACTCCTGCAAGCTGCGTCAACCAACGGACCCAACACAGAGCTTCAGTTGAACCCGGTCGAACTTGGCCGTGTCCGGCTGAGTCTGCAGGCCATGGATTCAACTATCACTGTCGCAATCATTGCGGACCGGCCCGAAACCGCAGACCTTATGCGACGGCATGTCGATACGCTCGCGCAGGAATTCCGGTCGCTCGGCTATCAGGATGTCAACGTTTCGGTCGGGCAACGGCAGGCCGGCACCGGGCAGGGCGCCACGGCCGAACCCCAGCAGGGCGAATCTGGCCAAGGCATCGAACCGGCGACCGAATTATCCCCGTCTCCCACCAACCGTCCGGGGCTGTCCACATCGGGCAGTCTCGACCTGCGCCTATAGGAGCTGACATATGGAAGTCACCGCAACCACAACGACAGCAACCACCGTCCCCACAGCTGCGCCGGTCACGCCAGCGATCAGCTCCGATTTCGATACATTTCTCAAGATGCTGACCGTCCAGATCCAGAATCAGGACCCGCTCGACCCGATGGATTCGTCCGATTTCGCAGTGCAGCTCGCCACATTTTCGGGCGTCGAACAGCAGGTCATGACCAATGACCTGCTGACGGCGCTCTCGGCCCAGATGGCTACCAGCGACATGGCGCAGATGGCCGCCTGGGTCGGAAACGAGGCGCGCGCACCTGCGGCCGCGCTCTTTGACGGTTCACCCATTACCGTCGCGCCCAATCCGGCGCTGGTCGCGGACAGTGCCGAGCTTGTTGTGCGCGATGCGGCGGGGGCAGAGGTGCAGCGGATGGCAATTCCGGTCTCTGCCGAGCCAATCGAATGGGCCGGCGTCGGGCCGGGCGGCACGCCATTTCCGGCCGGCCTCTACACATTCGAAGTGATCAGCTCTACAGGTGGCAAAGTGATCCTGACCGATCAGGCCGATATCTACTCAACTGTGCAGGAAGTGCGGGCCGAAGGCGGGGTGATCATGCTCATCCTCGAAGGAGGGGTCGCGATCCCCGCCAGTCAGGTCAGCGCGCTGCGCGACCCGTCCTATTCCTGATACCTAGAACCGCAGCGCCAGCCAGAGAATCACCGCCCCCAACGCGGCCCCACTGCTGAACAGACCCAAACCGGGCCAGAACCGCGGTGGCGGTGGCGGCGGCTGCGGGTTGGTCGTGCGGATCAGTGCCGCTTCGGCCATCTGCGGCAGGCGCGGACCAAACCGGGCCAGTACCCGCACCGTCTGCGCCAGATCGCGCAGCAGCGCCTTGGGGCCGATGCTCTCCTTGATGTATTCCTCGACAATCGGTTTCGCGACGTTCCAGATGTTCATATGCGGGTCGAGGGTGCGGGCCACCCCTTCGACAACCACCATCGTGCGCTGCAACAGGATCAGTTCGGTCCGGGTTTCCATCCCGAATCGCTCTGTCACTTCAAAGAGATAGTAGAGCAAACGCCCCATCGATATCCGGCTCGCATCCATCCCGAAGATCGGCTCGCCTACAGCACGCAACGCACGCGCAAATTCATCGACATCGCGGTCGGCGGGCACGTATCCCGCCTCGAAATGCACTTCGGCCACCCGTTTGAAATCCTTGCGGATGAACCCGAACAGGATCTCGGCATAGACCCGGCGGGTATAGGCGTCGATCCGGCCCATGATCCCGAAATCATAGGCAATAATTGCGCCATCCTCGGCGATCTTCAGGTTCCCCTGATGCATGTCGCCGTGAAAAAACCCGTCGCGCAGGGCATGGCTGAGGAAAAGTTGCAGCACGCGGGTGGCCAGCGCGCGCCGGTCATGCCCCGCCGCATCGATCGCCTCCACCTCGGCCGCGCCAATCCCCTCGGCCCAGCCCAGCGTCATCACCCGGCGCGCCGACAGGTGCCAGACCACCGCAGGCACCCGAAACCCCGGATCCTGCGCGGTATTCGCCGCAAACTCCGCCGCAGCAGAGCTTTCGAGCCGAAGGTCCAGCTCTCCCAGTACCACGCCCTCGAAATGCGTGATCACATCCATCGGGCGCAACCGGCGCGACGCCGGCGACAGTATTTCGATCATCCGGGCGGCAAAATAGAACGCGTCGATATCCTTGCGAAACGCCCGCTCTATCCCCGGCCGCAACACCTTGACCGCGACCTCCAGCCCGCTCTCCGCCAGCACCGCCCTATGAACTTGCGCCAGCGAGGCGGCAGCAACCGGCTCGGAAAAACTGCTGAAAATCTCGTCGACTTTCAGGCCAAGCTCCTTTTCCACCTCCGCCTTGGCCACTGCCGTCGGAAACGGTAACAGCCGGTCCTGCAGCACCCGCAATTGCGATGCCAGTTCCGGCCCCACCACATCGGGGCGGGTCGACAGGATCTGTCCGAACTTGATATAGGCCGGGCCGAGGGCTGTCAGCGCACGGGTCGCGGGCGGCAGGCTCATGTCGCCCTTGTAACCAAGCCATTGAAATGGCCAAGCAAAAACCCGCGCCGTGGCACGCAGGACCGGCCCCGCCTCGAACGCATCCAGTACGACATTCATCGCGCCCGCGCGTTCCAGCGTGGCCCCGGTGCGGACCAGCCGCCAGATATTATGCGGTCCGCGCAAGTCAGAGCTTCCAGCCGGAATGCAGCGCTGCGACGCCCATCGTCAGATTGCGATACTTGGCATTGCCAAATCCCGCCGCGCGCACCATCCCCAGAAACGTCTCCTGATTCGGAAACTTCCGAATGGATTCAACGAGGTATTGATAAGATTCGCGATCCCCGGCAATCACCTGCCCCATCCGCGGAATCACGTTGAACGAATACAGGTCATAGGCCTTCTGCATCATTGCATTGGGCAGTTGACTGAACTCCAGCACCATCAGCCGGCCACCTGGACGCAGCACGCGGTAGGCTTCGTTCAGCGCCTCTTGCGGGCGGGTCACATTCCTTATGCCAAAGGAAATCGTGTAAACATCAAACGAATTATCGTCAAAGGGCAGCGCCATCGCGTCGCCCACAACCCAATCCAGCGAATCTGCCATCCGGCCCGCCTCGGCCCGCTTGCGCCCCGCAACCAGCATCCCCTCGGTCAGGTCCAGCACGGTCGCATGACCCGACCCGGCCCGTTTCAGATACCGGAAAGCGATATCCCCGGTGCCGCCCGCGACATCCAGCAGCCGTTGTCCCGGACGCGGCGCCAGCCAATCCATCATCGCATCTTTCCAGATCCGGTGAATCCCGCCCGACATCACGTCGTTCATGATGTCATATTTGCTGGCGACAGAGGTGAACACGCCGCGCACCCGCCCGGCCTTATCGGCCTCGGGCACGGTTTCATTGCCGAAATGCGTCGTCCGGTCGTTCTCGTCGGTCATGGCATCGCCCTATTGTTGGCATACCGCTGATATAGGGCCTTTCGCCAAGTGACAACGCGCCCTGGCCGCACACCCGCGCGGGCCATCAGGACAAGGCGACTCATCTGGATGCTTTTACCGCATCGTCGCGATGATCGGTGCCGCCGCCGCTCAGTGCCTGTTCCGGCCTGCTCTCCATCTGGTATATCGTGCGAATCTGGACATACTCGCTCCACATCGACGAGGAGACGATTTCCGTGCCGACCTGGACCTTTCGCCGCCTCACCTATGCCCTTGCCGATCTGCAATCGGTCGAGGATGACGGCGCTTATAATTTCCGGCTGTTCTTCACCGGGCACCGCGTCGCCACTGTGCTCAATCATCTGCGCCGCCTGTCTGATCTCACCCAGACCCTGCAGGACCACGCCCGCACGAAAGCCGCCTGATGCCCGAATTGCCGGAGGTCGAGACGGTCCGTCGTGGTCTTGCGCCCGTCATGGAAGGGTCCCGCATTGTCACAGCCACGCTCAACCGCCCCGATCTGCGATGGGCGCTGCCTGAAAACATGGCCGCGCGGCTCAGCGGCGCGCAGGTTCTGGCGCTGCGCAGGCGGTCGAAATACATCCTCGCCGACCTGTCCACCGGTGAAACCCTCATCATCCATCTGGGCATGTCCGGGCGGATGCTCATTTCGGGGCAGATGCCGGGGCAGTTCCACCACGACCATCCGGCACCCGCCAAGCATGACCATGTCATCCTCGATATGGACAACGGCACCCGCGTCACCTTCAACGACGCCCGCCGTTTTGGCGCGATGGACCTTGCGCCCACAGCAACCGCCGAATCGCACTGGCTCTTGCGCGACATCGGGCCGGAACCACTGGGCAATACCTTCAACGAAACCATGCTCGGCGCCCGGCTCAAGGATCGCAAGACCCCGATCAAGACCGCGCTTCTGGATCAACGCATCGTCGCCGGACTCGGCAATATCTATGTCTGCGAGGTGCTGCACCGCGCCCGGATCAGCCCGCACCGGCTTGCCGGGCAGATCACCGCGCCAGAGGTCGGCGCACTGGTCGGCCTGATCCGGCAGGTGCTCACAGAGGCAATCGAGGCCGGCGGCTCTTCCCTGCGCGACTACCGGCAGACGGATGGCGAACTTGGCTATTTCCAGCACACTTTCCGCGCCTATGACCGCGAGGATCAGCCCTGCCTCACCCCCGGCTGCACCGGTACCGTGCAGCGCACGCAACAATCCGGGCGGTCATCCTTCTGGTGCGCAACCTGTCAGGCCTAGCCAGCGTACCCCATTCGGGCCACACTCCGCCCAACCTCAGGACAGGACCGCGCATCATGGCATTTCAGACGATCATCGTGGATATCCGTGACGACATTGCCACCCTCACCCTGAACCGGCCCGAGGCGCTCAACGCGCTCAACGCACAGCTTCTGTCCGAACTGCTGCGGGCGCTCGAATCGGCGGACAGCAATGACAAGGTGCGCTGCATCATCCTCACCGGCTCGGACAAGGCCTTTGCCGCCGGGGCGGACATCAGCGAAATGGCGGATCTCGGCTTTGTCGAACAGTACCTGAGCAACCGTTTCGTGAGCGAGACAGAGCGCTTTACCAAGATTCGCAAACCGATCATCGCCGCTGTCGCGGGCTATGCGCTGGGCGGCGGTTGCGAACTGGCGATGATGTGCGATTTCATCATCGCCGCCGAAACCGCCAAGTTCGGGCAGCCAGAAATCAATCTGGGCGTCATCGCCGGGCTTGGCGGCACCCAGCGGCTCACGCGAAGTGTGGGCAAATCCAAGGCGATGGACATGCACCTTACCGGGCGTTTCATGGACGCCACCGAAGCAGAGAGTTGCGGTCTGGTCAGCCGCGTGGTGCCGGCGGGCAACCTTCTGGAAGAGGCGAAGAGTGCCGCAGGCAAGATTGCTGAGAAATCGCGCATCGCCACCATGGCCGCCAAGGATGCGGTGAACCGCAGCTTTGAGACGTCTCTGGCCGAGGGCCTTCTTTACGAGCGTCGCCTGTTCCAGTCGCTCTTTGCCACCGAGGATCAGAAAGAGGGGATGCGCGCCTTCCAGGAAAAGCGCGAGGCGCAGTTCCGCGACAAATAGGGCCGATTCCGGCTTTTCTTTCAGGCGTCACTCCCCTATAGCCCAGCTATACATGCGCGTGAGGCCCGCTTTGGCCAGAATCAGCCGGTTCAGAACCCGGTCGGGCCAAATGCGCTTCATTTTTTAGTTTGACCCGACAAAGGTACCACAGACATGGCAAACAGCCCCCAATCCGAAAAGCGCGCCCGCCAGAACGAGGCACGCTTTGCCGTCAACAAGATGCGCCGGTCGCGTATCCGCACCTATCTGCGCAAAGTCGAAGAAGCCATCGCTTCGGGCAGCAAGGACGCTGCGACCGCCGCCCTGCGCGAAGCCCAGCCAGAGCTGATGCGCGGCGTCACCAAAGGCGTGGTTCACAAGAACACGGCCGCGCGCAAGATGTCGCGCCTCTCCTCGCGGGTCAAAGCAATCGCCTGAACAGTGCCGCGGCTCCGGTCGCGGACCGCACGGAAAAAAGGGGTGCGCCATCTGGCGTGCCCCTTTTTCCATTCCCTGATTCTCTGCACAATCCCGTCCGTCCGGGGCGCGACTCAGGCGCCGGGCCTGTCAAGATGGCTTGTTACTTTTCTGTCGCAAACCGTGCAGGCTTTGCCCGCGCGCCACAGCCCGAACGAGTTTCGGGCCAGATTCAATGGCCCGCCGGATTCGCTGTGCTCAATCCCTGAGTCAAGCGCGTTGTTCGGTTGCTGGCCCCGCAAACCCCTTGCTAGCTTGGCTTTGCGATTCACATCGTTCCTGGGGGAACATGGAGAGGATCAGCGATCTTGGCAACTGAACCCACCGGCTGCATGGTGGGTGCTGCGTCTTCGTAACAGATCGCCGACTCTATGAGAGAGACACCGACCGGTCGGCTTTGCGACGGGTAGGGATCTTTCTTGTCTGCATTGGCAGGGCCTTGGCTGGCTCTGCCTGCGTTGCCATGCTGCCCATGCGTGTCTGTCTCGGCCAGCGTAACGGGCAAACCCCGTCGCCACGCTGGTCATGTCGCCGTGCCACACTGTCGACGCCGGGCATCGGAACCCGGTTCAACATGTGTTGCGCTGCCAGACCACCGGGATCGTTGCGGTCACACGAACAGGTGCGCCGAATGGTGGCCTGCGGGACTTGGGACAGTGCCCGGTGCGACGATAGATAAAGGTCTGGGAAAGAAGAAGATGCAGGATTTATGGAGACAGGTCAGGGACATCCTCAAAGGAGCGATCGGGGTAAACAATTACACCAACTGGATTGAACCACTCGAATTCGGCACGTTGATCGACGGTGTGGCGACGTTTAGGGTGCCCAACACCTTTCTGGGCAATTATGTCGCGCAGAAATACGGCGATCAGATCGTCTATCACCTCAACCGGCTTGGCGCGTCGGTGCAGCGGCTCAACTTTGCGCTGGGCGCAAACCCCGCCCTCACCGCACCCGTACCCGAGCCGGACTCCGAACCAGAGGAGCGTGTCGCCGCCCTCGACCCCCGCTTCACGTTCGAGCGTTTCGTGGTCGGCAAACCCAACGAGCTTGCCCATGCCGCCGCGCGCCGCGTCGCCGAAGGCGGGCCCGTGACCTTCAACCCGCTCTTTCTCTATGGCGGGGTCGGGCTGGGCAAAACCCACCTGATGCATGCCATGGCGCATGAATTGCGCGCGCGGCAACCGCAGATCAACGTGCTCTACCTCTCTGCCGAACAGTTCATGTACCGCTTCATCACTGCGCTGCGCGAACGCAAGATGATGGATTTCAAACATCTTTTCCGCTCCGTCGATGTGCTGATGGTCGATGACGTGCAATTCATGGCCGGCAAGGATTCAACGCAAGAGGAATTCTTTCACACCTTCAACGCGCTTGTTGACGGACAAAAACAGATCATCCTCTCCGCCGACCGCGCGCCCGGCGAGATCAAGGATCTCGAGGACCGGATCAAATCGCGGCTGCAATGCGGCCTCGTCGTCGATCTGCATCCCACCGATTACGAACTGCGGCTCGGCATCCTGCAATCCAAGGTGCAATTCTACAAATCGCAGTACGCGGGCCTCGTGATCCGCGACGGCGTGCTCGAATTTCTTGCGCACCGCATCTCCACCAACGTCCGCGTCCTCGAAGGCGCGCTGACCCGGCTTTTCGCCTTCGCGAGCCTTGTCGGGCGCGAAATCAATCTCGAACTGACCCAGGACTGTCTGGCCGACATCCTGCGCGCCAGCGATCGCAAGATCACCGTGGACGAGATTCAGCGCAAGGTGAGCGACCATTACAACATCCGCCTCGCCGATCTCATCGGACCAAAACGCGTGCGCAGCTATGCCCGCCCGCGTCAGGTGGCGATGTACCTGTCCAAACAACTCACCAATCGCTCCCTGCCTGAAATCGGGCGGCGCTTTGGCGGGCGCGACCACACCACGGTCATGCATGGCGTGCGTCGGATCGAAGAACTCAAAGCCACCGACAGCCAGATTGCCGACGATCTGGAACTGCTGCGGCGGGCTTTGGAGGCCTGAGACGCGAAAACCGGCAGGAAATCAACGAAACCACTTGAGCAGGAAGGGAAAACAGGTAGTTTTCCCTTCCCGGTCGCATGAACGGGCAAAAGCGGAGCCAGGGACATGAAATTCAGTATCGAACGCGGCGCATTGCTCAAGGCCGTGGCACAGGCCCAGTCTGTGGTCGAGCGGCGCAACACGATCCCGATCCTCGCCAACGTGCTGATCGAAGCCTCCGAAGGCTCCGTACAACTGCGCGCCACCGATCTGGATATCGAGGTGGTGGACCGCGCCCCCGCCATGGTCGAACGCCCTGGTGCGATCACCGTCTCGGCGGTGATGCTCAATGAAATCGTGCGCAAACTGCCCGATGGCGCGCTGGTCAGCCTGACCGAAAACGCCCAGACCGGGCGTCTGGTGATCGAGGCGGGACGCTCGAACTTTTCCCTCGCCACCCTGCCACGCGAAGATTTCCCGGTCATGGCCTCGTCTGACTACGCGACCAATTTCGCGATCGCGGCCCCGGTGCTGCGGCGCCTGTTCGACAAATCGAAATTTGCCATCTCGACCGAAGAAACCCGCTATTACCTCAACGGCGTCTATATGCATGTGGCCGACAGCGACGGGGCCAAGGTGCTGCGTTGCGTCGCCACCGACGGCCACCGGCTCGCCCGGATCGACGCACCTCTGCCCGAAGGGGCCGAAGGCATGGCCGGCGTGATCGTCCCGCGCAAGACTGTGGGAGAGATGCGCAAACTGCTGGATGACGACGAGGCGATCATCGCCGTCTCGGTCTCTGAAACCAAGATCCGCTTCGCCACCCCCGCCATCACCCTCACCTCCAAGGTGATCGACGGCACATTCCCCGACTACACCCGCGTCATTCCGCAGGGCAACACCCGCAGGCTCGAGGTGGACGCCGCCGAATTCGCCCGCGCCGTTGACCGGGTCGCCACCGTCTCGTCCGAGCGGTCCCGCGCGGTGAAACTCTCGCTCGACGAGGACCGGCTCATCCTTTCCGTCAACGCCCCCGATTCGGGTGCGGCAGAAGAGGAACTCGCCGTGGCCTACGGCGACGAAAAACTCGAGATTGGCTTCAACGCCAAATACCTGCTGGAAATTGCCAGCCAGGTGGATCGCGAGAATGCGGTGTTCCTGTTCAATACCTCGGGCGACCCGACGCTGATGCGCGAAGGCAATGACATGTCCGCCGTCTATGTGGTCATGCCGATGCGCGTGTGAGTGCATGCAGAGGCGCTCCGCGCGGGAGTATTTGCTGCCAGAATGAATGCACAAGGGCAGGGCTGTGACACTGGCCATCCACAACCTGACCCTGTCGCATTTCCGCTCGCATCGCCGCGCCAGCCTGTCCTTTGAGGGACGGCCAGTGGCGATCTTTGGGGCCAATGGCGCGGGCAAAACCAATCTGATCGAAGCCATTTCGCTGCTGTCCCCCGGTCGCGGGCTGCGTGGCGCAAATGTGGATGACATCATCCGCCGCCCCGAATCGCTGGGCTGGAAACTCAGCGCTACCTTGACCAGCGCCGGGCAGGGGCACGAGGTCGAGACCTGGGCAGAGCCCGGCAACAGCCGACAGGTCAGGATCGACGACAAACCCGCGCCGCAACTGGCCCTCGCCCGCATCGCCCGCATCCTCTGGCTTGTCCCCGCCATGGACCGGCTCTGGACCGAAGGCGCCGATCAGCGCCGCCGTTTCCTCGACCGCACCACGATGAGCTTTGATCCCACCCATGCCGAGGCGGTGCTGGATTATGACAAGGCAATGCGCGAACGCAACCGGCTGCTCAAGGATATGGTCCGCGACGGGCATTGGTATGGGGCGCTCGAATCCCAGATGGCGCGCGCCGGTCTGCGGATCCACCACGGGCGTCTGGCCGCCATCGCAGCGCTCGGCACCGCGCGAGAGGCCGCGCAAACCGCCTTTCCCGCGGCGGCGCTGACCCTGACGCATCCCGACACGGCCATGCCCGAGGATGAGACAGCGCTCACCGCCGCATTCGCCGCCAGCCGCCCGCGCGACCTTGCCGCCGGGCGCACCCTGATCGGCCCGCATCGCAGCGATCTGGAGGCGGTCTGGCTGGCCAAGGGCGTCTCTGCCCGCGACTGTTCCACCGGCGAACAAAAGGCTCTGCTCATCTCGCTCATCCTTGCCAATGCCCGCGCCATCGCCGCACAGACCGGCGCACCGCCGATCCTGCTCCTGGACGAGGTCGCAGCCCATCTCGACGCCGCCCGCCGCGCCAGCCTTTATGACGAGATTTGCGCGTTGGGCGCACAGGCCTTCATGACCGGCACTGGCCCGGAACTCTTCATGGACCTTGGCGCGCGTGCCCAGTATCTTGAGGTTACCGAAGCAGAGGGTATCTCTGCCATCACTGAGAGGACCGCGCCATGACCCATCACCACGCCCTTCCGGACCAACGCGTGACCCTCATCACGCTCGGCGTTCATGATCTGGAGCGCGCGCGGGCGTTCTACGCCGCCTTGGGCTGGGTCGCGGTCAACCATCGGGACAAGATCAGCTTCTTTCAGATGCATGGCGCAGCGCTGGCCCTCTTTGGACTCACCGAACTGGCCGATGATCAGGACCGGCCTGTCGCGGAACTGGGCACCGGCGCCATGACCCTTGCGCAGAACTTCGGCACCGAGGCCGATGTCGATGCTGCATGGCACCGCGCGATGCAGGCCGGGGCCAGGTCGATCAAACTGCCGCAGGCGGTCGCTTGGGGCGGCTACTCCGGCTACTATGCGGATCCAGACGGGCATGTCTGGGAACTGGCAATGAACCCGTTCTGGCCGCTCGCCGATGACGGCAGTCTGACCCTCCCCGATGACGCCTGAACGGATCGAGGAACTCCGGCTTACCGCGCCGGACGAGGCCGCAATCGCCGCGCTTCTCGGGCGCTGTTTCGGCACCGATTTCGGCGGGCGCTCCTGCTTCATGCAGCGCCACCACGTCCGTCTGGTGCTGCGTGATCCGGGCATCGTCGGGCATATCGGGCTGACCTTCCGGCACATAAGGCAGGGCGACCGGCTCATCCCGATCCTCGGGGTCGCCGACGTGGCGACAGACCCTGACCGGCGCGGGCAGGGCATCGCTGCGCGCCTGCTGCAGGTCGTCATTGCCGAAGGGCACGCAGGCCCCGCCGATTTCATCCTGCTCTTCGGCACCGCCGGGCTTTATGCCGGGGCCGGGTTCCGCCCGGTCACAAACCACCTGCGCGCCGTCGACATGACCGATGCCATCACGCGCAGCATCATCAAAGCCCCCTCCGATTCCCTCATGGTCCTGCCCCTGCGCCAGCAGCAATGGGACGAGAGCGCCCCACTCGACATGCTGGGGCACCTGTTCTAGATCGGCACGTCACTCCGGGGCATCCATCATGACCGTCACCGCCGCCCAGCTTTGGCTTTATGCCGTGGGCATCTTCCTGCTGTTCCTAACCCCAGGCCCGGTCTGGGTCGCGCTCACCGCCCGCGCTCTCTCGGGCGGGTTCCGCATGGCCTGGCCGCTGGCCGTGGGCGTCGTGCTGGGCGATCTCATGTGGCCCTTGCTTGCCATCCTCGGCATGGGCTGGGTGCTCTCTGTGTTTTCCGGTTTTCTCGAGGTAATGCGCTGGGTCGCCTGCGCCACCTTCGTCATCATGGGCGCGCTCATCATCCGCAAGGCCGGACAACCGATCAACCCGGATTCACGGCTGACCCGGCCCGGCATGTGGGCCGGTTTCATGGCAGGTGTGGCGGTCATCCTCGCCAATCCCAAGGCAATCCTGTTTTACGGCGGCATGCTGCCCGGCTACTTCAACCTGACGGTGCTGACATGGGCCGACATCGCCGCAATCCTCGCGATTTCGACGCTGATCCCGCTCTTGGGCAACCTCACGCTGGCGCTGTTCATCGGGCAGGCACAGTCATTCCTGACCTCGCCCACTGCCCTGCGGCGCACCAACCTGATCGCCGGTACACTGCTGATCGGGGTGGGTCTGGTGATCCCCTTCCTGTGACGCAAAATATGGGGGTTTTCCGTGACAATCCCCCCCACAGATCGTATATTGCGGCATTGAATGACCAAGGAAAACTGCATGTCCGACGCGATCCCCGGAAACACCGACTACAACGCCGATTCGATCAAGGTTCTCAAGGGGTTGGATGCGGTCCGCAAACGGCCCGGCATGTATATCGGTGACACCGATGACGGCTCGGGTCTGCACCACATGGTTTACGAGGTCGTGGACAACGGCATTGACGAGGCGCTTGCCGGTCACGCCGACCATGTGCTGGTCAAAATCCACGCGGATTCCAGCGTATCGGTGCATGACAACGGCCGCGGCATCCCAGTCGGCATCCACGAGGGCGAGGGCGTCTCCGCGGCAGAGGTCATCATGACCCAGCTTCACGCTGGCGGCAAATTCGACTCCAATTCCTACAAGGTCTCCGGCGGTCTGCACGGCGTCGGCGTCTCGGTCGTCAACGCGCTCTCCGTCTGGCTGGAACTGCGGATCTGGCGCGACGGGAAAGAGCATTTTTGCCGGTTCGAGCGTGGCAATACCACCGTCCCGCTGCATGTCGTGGGCGACACACCGGGGCGCACCGGCACCGAAGTCCGCTTTCTCGCCTCGACCGAGACATTCTCGAACCTCGACTACCACTTCGATCAGCTCGAAAAACGGCTGCGTGAACTGGCATTTCTCAATTCCGGCGTGCGAATCATTCTTGAGGACGACCGCCCCGCCGCCCCGCTGCGGACCGAGCTTTTCTACGAAGGCGGGGTCAAGGAATTCGTCAAATACCTCGATCGGTCCAAATCCTCGATCATGGCGGAACCGATCTATATCAACGCCATGCGCGACGATATCGGCGTCGAAGTGGCGATGGGGTGGAACGATAGCTACAATGAAATGGTGCTGCCCTTCACCAACAACATCCCGCAGCGCGACGGCGGCACCCACCTCTCCGCCTTCCGTTCGGCCCTGACCCGGACCATCAACAATTACGCGCAATCCTCCGGCATCGCCAAAAAGGAAAAGGTCGATTTCACCGGCGACGACGCCCGCGAAGGCCTGACCTGCGTGCTCTCGGTCAAGGTGCCCGACCCAAAGTTTTCCAGCCAGACCAAGGATAAACTTGTCAGCTCCGAAGTGCGCCCCGCAGTCGAGGGTCTGGTCGGCGAAAAACTCGCCGAATGGTTCGAGGAAAACCCCCAGATCGCCAAGGTCGTCGTGGGCAAGATCATCGAAGCCGCGCTCGCCCGCGAAGCCGCGCGCAAAGCCCGCGACCTGACCCGGCGCAAAACCGCGATGGACGTCAATTTTCTGGCTGGCAAACTCAAGGACTGCTCCGAGAAAGACCCCTCCAAGACCGAAGTATTCCTCGTCGAGGGCGACTCGGCGGGCGGCTCTGCCCAGACCGGGCGCGACCGGCGCACCCAGGCTGTGCTGCCGCTGCGCGGCAAGATTCTCAACGTCGAACGCGCGCGTTTCGACCGGATGCTCGGCTCGCAGGAAATCGGCAATCTGGTGATGGCGCTCGGCACCGGCATCGGGCGCGACGAATTCAACATCAAGAAACTGCGCTACCACAAGGTCATCATCATGACCGACGCCGATGTCGACGGCGCCCATATCCGCACGCTGCTGCTCACCTTCTTTTTCCGGCACATGCCGCAACTGATCGAAGGCGGCTTTCTCTACATCGCACAGCCCCCGCTTTACAAAGTGGCGCGCGGCAAATCCGAAGTCTATCTCAAGGATCAGCCCGCGCTCGACGAATACCTCGTGCAGCAGGGCATCGACGGCGCGGTGCTGCGGCTCGGCAATGGCTCCGAAATGGCCGGCGCAGACCTTTTGCGCGTGGTCGAAGAGGCGCGGCAGTTGCGCCGGGTGATCGAGGCGTTCCCGACGCATTACCCCCGCCACATCCTCGAACAGGCCGCCATCGCCGGCGCCTTTGTCCCCGGTGTGGTCGACGCCGACCTGCAAGGCGTGGCCGACAAGGTGGCGCGCCGTCTCGATCTCATCGCGCTGGAATGGGAACGCGGCTGGCGTGGCCGCATCACGCAAGACCACGGCATCCGCCTCGCACGCATCCTGCGCGGCGTCGAAGAGGTGCGCACCCTTGACGGCCCGATGCTGCGCTCCGGCGAAAGCCGCCGTGCCGGTTCCTTCACCCGCTCATTGCAGGAGGTATATGACCGGCCGGCCACTTTGGTGCGCAAGGACCGGTCAAACCTGATCCACGGCCCGCTCGACCTTTTGGCCGCGATTCTGGCCGAGGGTGAAAAGGGGCTGACGCTGCAGCGCTACAAAGGTCTGGGCGAAATGAACCCGGAACAGCTCTGGGAAACCACGCTCGACCCCGACGCGCGCACCCTGCTGCAGGTCAAGATCGACGACGTGGCCGAGGCTGACGACATCTTCACCAAACTCATGGGCGACGTCGTCGAACCGCGCCGCATCTTCATTCAGGACAACGCCCTGAACGTGCAGCACCTGGATTTCTGACCAAAAATTTGCGGGCCAGCATGTTACGTTGGCCCGCCTTCTGCATCTTTTGGCCTCAAATATCCTGGGTTCCGGGGCAAAGCCCCGGGCAATAACCAGAGGGGCTGGCCCAATCTACCGCGCCACCCACTTCCCATCCGCCTGTGACGATTCAATACAGGCGCCGATAAACCACATCCCCTCCATCCCGGCTGCAATCCCCGGCAGCAATTCGCCCTTGCCCTTGCCCTCGATCAGATCGGCAGCATCGTTATAAAGCGTAGCAAACCCCTCCAGATATCCCTCCGGATGGCCCGGCGGAATCCGGGTCCAGTTGCCACCACCGCCACCCAGTCCGGCCCCGCCGCGCGTCAATATGCGCTTGGGCTCGCCCAGTGGCGCAAAGGTCATCACATTCGGGTTCTCCTGGCTCCACTCGATGCCGCCCTTGTCGCCATAGATCCGCAGACGCAGCCCGTTCTCATTGCCCGGCGCCACCTGCGACGCCCAGACCATCCCGCGCGCCCCGCCCGCGAATCGCAGCATGATATGTGCGTTGTCATCCACCCTGCGACCTGCGCCAAAGCTTTGCAGATCGGCCATCAGCGCCTCAGCCTTCAGCCCGGTGACAAACGACAACAGGTTGAACGCATGTGTGCCGATATCGCCAATCGCGCCACCACCACCGGACCGCGCCGGATCGGTGCGCCATTCCGCCTGCTTGTTGCCTGTGGTCTCGGTCGCTGTGGTCAGCCAGTCCTGCGCATATTCCGCCTGCACCACGCGAATCGTGCCCAGTTCGCCGCGCGCCACCATCTCGCGCGCCTGCCGCATCAGCGGATAACCGGTATAGTTATGCGTCAGAATAAAATGCGCACCCGACGCGGCCACCGCATCAGCAATCTGGCGTGCCTGCTCCGGCGTCGCGGCCAAGGGCTTGTCACATATGACATTAATCCCTGCCTGCAAAAACGCCACTGCCGGTCCCGCATGCATATGGTTCGGCGTCACGATGGCAACGGCATCAATCCCGTCCTCACGCGCCGCCTCTGCCAGCGCCATATCGGCATAGCTGGCATAGGACCGTTCCGGCGCGATCCCCAGTTCCGCCGCAGAGGCCGCAGCGCGCGCCGGATCAGAGGACAGCGCGCCCGCGACCAGATCGAATCGGCCGTCGATCCGGCTGGCGATCCGGTGGACGCCGCCGATAAAGGCACCCTGTCCGCCGCCGACCATGCCCAGTTTCAAACGAGTCATAGCCCCAGCATCCTCTTGATCGCGGCATCATCCCGCGTCCCCGCCGCGAAATCGTCAAATGCCTTGTCGGCCACTTCGATCAGATGCGCCGCGATAAACGGCGCGCCCTCCGCAGCACCCTGAGACGCCGATTTGATACAACATTCCCACTCCAGCACCGCCCATGAATCATAGCCATACTGCGTCAGCTTGCTGAAAATCCCCGCAAAATCGACCTGCCCGTCGCCCAGCGACCGGAACCGGCCCGCGCGGTTCTTCCACGGCAGATACCCGGAATAGACGCCCTGCCGACCATCCGGATTAAACTCTGCATCCTTGACGTGGAACGCGTTGATCCGGTCGTGGTAGATGTCGATAAAGGCAAGGTAATCAAGCTGTTGCAGCAAAAAATGTGACGGATCATAGTTGATCATCGCCGCGACATGGCCACCACAGGCGTCCACGAACATTTCGAACGTGGCTCCGTCGAACACATCCTCGCCGGGATGGATTTCATAACCGATGCTGACCCCATGATCGGCATAATGATCCAGAATCGGGGTCCAGCGGCGGCCCAACTCGGCAAATGTCTCCTCGATCAGCCCGGCAGGGCGCTGCGGCCATGGGTACAGGAACGGGAACGCCAGCGAGCCGGTGAAACTGACCGATGTGGTCAGACCAAGCCGCTCTGACGCGACAGCCGCCTTGCGCACCTGATCCACCGCCCAGGCCTGCCGCTTGGCCGGATTGCCGCGCATGGCTTCGGGGGCAAAGCCGTCAAAGGCAAGGTCATAGGCCGGATTCACCGCGACCAGCTGCCCCTGCAAATGCGTCGAAAGCTCTGTGATCTCGACCCCGGCATCGGCGCAAATCCCTTTGACTTCATCGCAATAGGTCTGGCTCTCTGCCGCCTTGTCCAGATCGAACAGGCTGCCCACAAATGTGGGGATCTGCACGCCTTTGTAACCCAGGCCCGCGGCCCATTTGGTGATGCCCTCCAGCGTATTGAACGGCGCTGTGTCGCCCGCGAATTGTGCCAGAAAGAGCGCTGGCCCTTTGATCTGCGTTGTCATGCGTGTGGCCCTTTGCTTGTGATCGGAATCTGGTCTGACCAGAGGTCGCCCCAAGGTCAGCTATTGTCGCGGGGCACGTCAAGCCCCTGCAACGGCGGCAATTGCGGCGCGCGCACCGCCTGAATCGCAGCGCGTGCCAGAAATTCGCCTGCCTGCTTCACGTCCTCCGGTATCGCAATGATCTCCTTGCGAAACAGCCGCAGGAACGGGATCGCCTCTTTGGCAATGATATCAATATCTTGACCCAGATGACGTCCACATCCCTCCAGCGCCGCAACCGCCGCCATCGTGGCCGAGGTCGAGGCGCAGATGATTCCGTCAATCGCGGGGTCTTGCGTCAGAATCTCCTGCATCGCCGCCTGCACATCGGCACTCGCGCTGTCGCTGGTGATTCCCGGCGCGATGATCAGCGTCACCTGTTGCTCCGTCGCGGCCGCAGTCGCACCGGTGACCAGATTCTGCGCATAATTCTGGTCAAGCGGCGGCGCGACGAGCAGCACGCGCCGACGCCCCGCCCGCGTCAGACGCCGCACACCAATATCGCCAAAGGCCCCGTTATCGAAATCGAAATAGGGATGCCTCTGCGCCCAGTTGGTGCGGCCATGCGTGGCAAAGGGAAATCCGCGCTCCATCAGATAGGCGACGCGCGGATCCTCGGGCTGGATCTGGTTGAATATGATCGCATCCGCCGACCCCGAGTCGACAATATACCGGATCGGGCGCATCGGGTCTTCGGACGGAAAATAGGGTGTGACAATCATATGATAAGGCGTGTTGCGCAGCGCGCCCGCGATGGATGAAATCAGCCTCGCGGTATGGTTCATCACGTCATGCTCGGTCGACAGGACCAGCGAAATGACATTGGTGCGCCCGGTGCGCAGACGGACCCCGGCGCGATTGGGGACATAGCCGATCTCGTCAGCGATCCGGCGGACCAGCTTCTTGGTTTCGGCCCCGATATCCGGCGCATCGTTCAGGGCGCGCGACACCGTCGGCACCGCCAGCCCGCTCAACAGCGAAATGGTCTTGAGCGTCGGTTTCACGACCGGCGTGACCGACGTGCGCACCGGCGCAGGTCTAATCTCTGGCGTCTTTTTCACGCTGGTCACGGCCGCCACTTCCCCCCTGATTTCCTTGACTTACCGACCTTCTCGCTGGCAACCTCCAAGGTGCCGCGACCGATTGTTTCGCTGCTCCCGGTCTGGGCGTCTCAAAATTACTTGCATCACTAAACTAAATCGATATAGAAAAATCTACAACGATTTAGAACCAGGGAGGAGAAAATCGTGAAACTCACTACCAAACTGCTCGCAGCCACTGCGATCGTCAGTGCTGGCGCCGCGCATGCGGTCGATCTCGAGGTCATGCATTGGTGGACATCCGGTGGCGAAGCTGCCGCTGTGACCAAGTTCGCCGAGGCGTTCAATGCCAATACCGAACATAACTGGGTCGATGGTGCGATCGCAGGTGGTGGTGATACCGCCCGCCCGATCATGATCTCGCGTCTGCTTGGCGGCGATCCCATGGGTGCGTTCCAGTTCAACCATGGCCGTCAGGCCGAAGAGCTGATCGAAGCCGGGCTGCTGCTCGATCTGACCGATGTGGCCGAGGCCGAAGGCTGGGCCGACATCGTCAACCCGCCGTCGCTGCTCGATGCCTGCACCGTCGATGGCCGCATCTATTGCGCGCCCGTCAACATTCACTCGTGGCAGTGGATGTGGCTCAGCCATCAGGCTTACGAGGATATCGGTCAGCCCGTCCCCACCAACTGGGCCGAATTCGTCGCCTCCGCCCCCGCGCTGCGTGAAGCTGGCAAACAGCCGCTCGCCATGGGTGGTCAGTCCTGGCAGCAGTCCGGCGCCTTTGGCGTGATGGCCGTGGCCCTTGCCGGCCTCGATCCCTGGCTCGCGGTGAACCGCGACAAGAACGCCGAAGTGGCCGCCGGTCCGGAATATGCCGCCGTGTTCGAAGCTGCGGCACAGGCCCGCGACTTTGCCTCGGGCTCCAACGTGCAGGACTGGAATCAGGCCACCAACATGGTGATCACCGGCGAAGCCGGCGCGCAGATCATGGGTGACTGGGCGCAGGGCGAATTCGCGCTGGCCGGTCAGGTCGCTGGCGAGGATTACACCTGTCTGCCCGGTCTGGGCATGAACGCGATCCTCGACACCGGTGGTGACGCCTTCTACTTCCCGGTCAATGACGATCCGGAAATCACCGCCGCGCAAAAAGAGCTTGCCGCGTTGCTGCTCTCGCCCGAAGTCCAGGTTGCCTTCAACCTTGCCAAAGGCTCGCTGCCGATCCGCTCCGACGTGGACCTTTCGGCCGCCAATGACTGCATGCAGAAGGGCCTCGAAATCCTTGCGGCCGGCAACACGATGCCGTCGGGCACTCAGCTTCTGTCGCCCGACACCAACCAGCAGATCAACGACCTGATGGTCGAGTTCTGGGCTTCGACCGATATGTCGGCTGCTGATGCGCAGGCACGCTACGCCGAAATCATCGCAAGCGCCGACTGATCCGCAGGGACAGAGCAACAGGGTCCGGCCGGTTCACGGCCGGACCACTCGCTTGTCCTCGCCGGAAATTCCGCAGTCAGCCCGTCTAAAGGTCGTTTGTTTTACGGCCGGACTGCGGCATGCTGCACCCGGAACAACGCTATTGCATGGGGGGAGACCACGATGGCAATTGTGGAACAGGTTGGCACCGGGCCAGCGACGGCAGCGCGGGACAAAGTCAGGCGCCCCAGTCGCCTTCTGCGCAATCTCTCGTCCAAGATTGCCTCAATTCCGTTGGTTCTCACCGCTCTGGTGATTTTCGTGGGTTGCACCGCCTGGACGGTGGTACATTCCTTCACCAATTCCCGGCTCCTGCCCCGGCTCGACTTCGTCGGTCTCGATCAATATGACCGTCTGTGGAGCACACCGCGCTGGCTCGTTTCGATCGAGAATCTCGCCGTTTTCGGGTTCTTCTCGATGATCCTCAGTCTCACGATCGGCTTTGTCCTCGCCGCGCTGCTCGACCGGAAAATTCGTGGCGAAAACGCGTTCCGCACCATCTTCCTTTACCCATTCGCACTCTCCTTCATCGTCACCGGCCTTGTCTGGCAATGGATCCTGAACCCGGAGTTCGGCATCCAGCGCGTCGTGCGCGACCTTGGTTGGACCTCGTTCAATTTCGACCCGCTCTACAATCCCGATGTGGTGATCTACGGCATCCTGATCGCCGGGATCTGGCAAGGGTCCGGCCTCATCATGTGCATCATGCTCGCCGGTCTGCGCGGCATCGACGAAGATATCTGGAAGGCGACCCGCGTCGACGGCATCGGCACGATCAAGACCTATCTCGTCGTCATCATCCCGATGATGCGCCCGGTGTTCATCACCTCGCTGGTGCTGATCGCCTCGGGCATCATCAAGGTCTATGACCTCGTCGTCGCCCAAACCTCCGGCGGTCCCGGCAATGCGTCCGAAGTGCCCGCAAAATATGTGTTCGACACCATGTTCGGCGGCCAGAACCTCGGTCAGGGCTTTGCCGCCTCCACAATGATGCTGCTTTCGGTGGTCGTGATCCTGATCCCCTGGGCCTATCTCGAGTTCGGAGGGAAAAAGCGTGGCTGACGCAAGCATCCAATCAGGCGCCCCCACAAACCCGGGCACCACCACCGCAGAACCACGTGGGCCCAAGCAAAAGCGGCCGTTCAGTGGCACCAACATCATGATCTACGGCACGCTGCTGATCGTTTCGATGTATTACCTGCTGCCGCTCTACGTCATGGTCGTGACCTCGCTCAAAGGCATGCCCGAAATCCGCCTCGGCAACATTTTCGCGCCCCCGCTCGAAGTCACCTTCCAGCCTTGGGTCAAAGCTTGGGCAGAGGCTTGCACCGGCATCAACTGCGACGGCCTCTCACGCGGTTTCTGGAACTCGGTGCGCATCCTCGTGCCCTCGGTCCTGCTCTCCATCGCGGTCGCATCGGTCAACGGCTACGCGCTCTCGATGTGGAAGTTCAAAGGCTCCGAGGTGTTCTTTACCATCCTGATCATGGGGGCCTTCATCCCCTATCAGGTGATGATCTATCCGATCGTGATCATCCTGCGCGAAATGGGGCTCTACGGCGGGCTCTGGGGTCTGGTGCTGGTGCATACAATCTTTGGCATGCCGATCCTGACGCTCCTGTTCCGCAATTATTTCAGCTCGGTACCAGAGGAACTGTTCAAGGCGGCGCGCGTCGACGGTGCCGGTTTCTGGGGGATCTATTTCAAGATCATGCTGCCCATGTCGCTCCCGATCTTCGTCGTGGCGATCATCCTGCAGGTCACCGGTATCTGGAACGACTTCCTCTTCGGGGTCATCTACACCCGCCCGGATATCTACCCGATGACCGTACAACTGAACAACATCGTCAACTCGGTGCAGGGGGTCAAGGAATACAACGTCAACATGGCGGCGACGCTGCTGACCGGTCTGGTTCCGCTCTTCATCTACTTCATCTCCGGCAAACTCTTCGTGCGCGGCATCGCCGCTGGCGCGGTCAAAGGCTGATCTCATGAACACATCCGTTTACTCGGTCCAGATCAAGGACCTCGAACTCAGCTTTGGCGCCGTCAAGGTGCTGAACAAACTCAATCTCGACATTGGTGAGGGCGAGTTTCTGGTGCTGCTCGGTTCCTCCGGCTGTGGCAAATCCACCCTGCTCAACTGTATCGCCGGGCTGCTCGAGCTGACCGATGGCCAGATCTACATCAAGGGCCAGAACGTCACCTGGAAGGAACCGAGCGAACGTGGCATCGGCATGGTGTTTCAATCCTACGCGCTCTACCCGCAGATGACGGTCGAGGGAAACCTCTCCTTCGGCCTGAAAAACGCCCGCGTCGCCCCCGATGAGATCAAAAAGCGCGTGGCCCGTGCCGCCGCCGTCCTGCAGATCGAACCGCTGTTGCAGCGCAAACCGGGTGCGCTCTCGGGTGGTCAACGGCAGCGGGTCGCCATCGGCCGCGCGCTGGTGCGCGACGTGGATGTGTTCCTCTTTGACGAACCGCTCTCCAATCTCGACGCCAAACTGCGCGCCGATCTGCGGGTCGAAATCAAACGCCTGCACCAGCAGCTGCAAAATACGATGATCTACGTCACCCATGATCAGGTCGAGGCGATGACTCTGGCCGACCGGATCGCCGTCATGAAGGGCGGCCACATCATGCAGCTCGGCTCGCCCGACGAAATCTATAACCGGCCGCATAACAAATACGTCGCCGACTTCATCGGTTCGCCCTCGATGAACTTCATCGACGGCCATCTGGAACGCGGCACCTTCCGCGCTGGCGACCTGATCCTGCCGATGACCGGCTACAGCTTTGCCGCGCCGCAAACCGCAGACACGCCCGCCACCATCGGCATCCGTCCCGAACATGTCATCACCGGCGGGCTGATCGACACGGCTCCGATCCGGCAGGAGGTCACGGTCGATCTGGTCGAACCGATGGGCTCTGACACATTGGTCTGGACCACGCTCGCCGGCACGCCGTTCCGCATCCGCATGGACGGGCAGGCGACAGTAAGGCGGGGCAGCCCGCTCAGCATCGGCATCGACCCGTCCCGCGCCTCGCTCTTTGCCAAATCTTCCGAGGTGCGACTTTGACCCAGCCAATCGCCCCGGCGGCGGGCGATCTTGCCGGTCGCTGGGCTCTGCGTGACGCGACAGGCGAATATGCCTGTGACATCACCCTGCCCGGCGACGCGATCACCGCCTTGCACGCCGCAGGGCTGATCCCCGATCCCTATTTCGGACGCAACGAATACGACCTGCGCTGGATCGCCGCCCGCGACTGGACCTTTTCGCGCAATCTGACGCTGGAGCAGACCGACCTCGACCTCGTCATCTGTGGCCTCGACACCATCGCCACCCTGCGCCTCAACGGCCAGGTAATCCTGACCACCGACAACGCCTTCCGCAGCTACCGGGCCGATCTCTCCGGTGCGGCGCAGCTTGGCGAAAACACGCTCGAAATCACCATCCACGCCGCCACGACCGCAGCCGACGCGCTGCAGGCGGCTCAGCCCTTCTTCATTCCCTACGCCGCGCAAAACTGTCCGATTCCCAATGGCAACATGCTGCGCAAACCCGCCTGCGACTTTGGCTGGGACTGGAACATCGCGCTCGCCCCGCCGGGTATTCTGGGCGACATCCACCTCGCCCCGCGCAACACGCCGCGCATCGACCGGCTGGCAATCACTCAGGACCATGGCGATGACGCGGTCAGCCTCTCGGTCACTGCCTACCTCTCCCACGCCGATGGCGCCGCCTTCGACATCTCCTTCGCGGGGCAAAGCCTGTTCGGCACCGTCGAAGGCAACGCCGTCGCCGTGATTTTCGAGATCGAGGACCCCGCCCTCTGGTGGCCAGCCGGCCTCGGCCCGCAAACCCTGCATCACCTGCGTGTCACCGTTGGCGACGCCGTCGAAACCCGGCGCATCGGCCTGCGCGA
>Ga0105053_10000913_pt1 | contig 47674 bp, 27 predicted proteins | sample BON01_FD_78093 | JGI IMG/M metagenome (GOLD analysis project Ga0105053, IMG submission 78093) | Freshwater microbial communities from Lake Bonney liftoff mats and glacier meltwater in Antarctica - BON-01 | ecosystem: Environmental > Aquatic > Freshwater > Ice > Glacier meltwater | place: Lake... | reverse complement strand
GGGTTCGTCCGCCTCGGCGGCCTCGGCCTCGGCCTCGGCGAAGCGGTCGCGGCCGACGCCCAGAAGGCGCAGGGACTCGGTGAGGACGGCGACGAGGCCGACGGCGAGGGGGTTGTCGTCGCCGCCACCTCCGCCGCGCGGTTTGGCCGGGGGGGCGTCGACGTCGTTGGTTTGCCGCCGGCGTTTCGAGGGTGGCGGCGTCGTCGGCGCCGGCGCGCGGGAGAGGCGGGCGCCTGCTCCAGCACGCGCGGCCACGGATCGGGCGCTCGCGGCGGTGGTGCGCGTGTGTGATGCCAGCATGGTCATTGTGGCGAGTGGCGATTGGCGATTGACGATTGGAGGGGTGAGGAGAGAGACGTCGCAGGCCTTTTTGGCTTCGAACTTGATGTTAATGTGAGGTCGGATGCGTTGAGTGCAACGGCAATTGCTCCGCGCGGAATAGTACGTCGGCCATCACGAGCGCAGAAAAAACAACACGCGAGAGGGCGGTACCGGCGGTCGGCGGCGAGCGCAATGCGCGTATCAAAAGCTGCCGAGACCGAACACGCCCGAGCCCCACACCTGCGCACCATTCGGCAGCACTCGCGTCATCTTCGTTGCCGCCCTCTCTCACCTTCTTGGAGAGCTCCTTGACACCAAAAGAGTTGGCGAACTGAAACTCGGAGATTTGAAAAATGAAGTTCCGAATCGCCGGGAGCTCCTCCTCGCGTGGGGTCTCTTCCCGCCCGCTGACGCCCTCGCCTGGCCGCAGGCGCCTGCTGCACGCGCCGGCGTCGGCGAGCAGGCCGACTAATGGCAGCAGCAACAACAACAGCAACAACGCTCCCCGCCCCGCCGCGACCGCCAGGCGTCACCCCGACAGCCTCCTGCCGCCGCCCATGCGCGCCGCCGCCGCCGTCGCCATCGTCGCAACCCCCGTGGTCTCCCCCAAACGTCACGACAGCGACAGCGACAGCAGCGCCGCCACCACCGCCCCGACGTCCCCGTCAGACCACTCCCCCTCCTCCTTTGCCGCGCGCGCCCGGGCCATGGAGGCGCGGCTGGCCCAGGCCAGCGCCGCCGTGCAGGCCGGCCTCGCGGCCGCCCGCTCCGACAACGCCCTCCTGTCGGACGCGCTGCAGCGCCGCGCGCACCGCGCCGCCGAGCTCGCGGCGCGGCTGGCCGAGGCAGAGCAGTCTGCCTTTGCGGCCGACCTCAGGGCCGCGCAGCTGGAGCTCGAGTCGGGCGAGCTGGCGGCGCGCCTGTCGGCCGAGCGCGCGCGCGCCGACGGCCTCGCCGCCAGCGTCGAGATGCTCGACGCGCGCGCGAGGGCTCGCGCGGGCGCCTCGCGCGCCGAGGGCGAGGCGGCGGCCGCGTCGCGCGCGGCGGAGAGCGAGGCGGCGCTGCGGCGCGAGGCGGACGCGCGCCTGGCGCGGGCGCGGGAAGAGTCCGGGCGTGCCCTGGCAGAGGCCGGGCGGCGGGCGTCCGAGCTCGCGGGCCGCGTGTCGGAGCTGCGGGCCGAGCGCGACGCGGCCGCCGGGCTGGCGCGCGCCGCGCGCGAGGAGGCCGAGCGCGGGCTGTCGGACGCGCGCCAGGCGGCCGAGCGGGCCGTGGAGGGGGAGCGGCGGGCGCGGGAGGCGCTCGCGCGCGCCGAGCAGCAGCACCAGCAGCAGGCCTCCACCGCCGTGCGGGCCGTGCTGCGGCACGCCGACGGCGAGGCCGAGCGCGCGGGCCGCGAGCGCGCGAGGCTCAGGGCGCAGCTCGAGGGCAGCAGGGCGGCGGCCGAGGCGCTCGGGCGGACGCGCGAGGAGCTCGAGCGGTCGCTGGCCTCGCTGGCGGCCGCCCGGCGCGCGGGCGAGGCGCGGCTGGGCGCGGCGCTGGGCGAGCGCGAGGAGGCGCTGGCGGCGGCGCGCGCCGAGGCCGGGCGTCTGAGCGAGGCGCTGGCGGCGGCGCGGCGCGAGGCGCAGGCGCGGCGGCTGGCGCGGCGGCTCGGCGAGGCGCGCGGGCGGGCGCTGGTGGCCGAGCGCGCGCTGTCCCGTCCGACAGGCGCGGCGGCCGCGCTCGGGCGGCAGGGCGAGCCCGAGCCGAAGCTCGAGCAGCAGCAGCAGGCCTCGCCCTTTCTCGCCGCGGAGGCGCGCGACCTGGCCCGCCGCCTGCGCGAGGCCGGGGACGCGTCGGAGCGGCTGCGGCTCGCCAACGCGGCGCTCGCAGGCGACCTCGAGGCGGCGCGGCGCGCGGCGGCCGAGGGCGCCGCCGCCCGCCGGCAGCTCGAGGCGGCGGCGTCCGAGGCCGTCGCGGCGCGCGGCGAGGCGGCGGCTGCGCGCGCCGAGGCGGCGGGCCTGCGCGGCGCCCTGGAGCAGGCGGGGTCCGCGCTCGAGGCGGCCACGCGGCACTTCGACCGCGAGCTCGGGCGCGTGAGGGGGTGGTACGAGGCGCGCGCGGCCGTGCGCGCGACGCGCGGCGGCGGCGGCGCCTTTGCGGCGGCGCTCTCCGCGTCCTTGTCGGGCGACGCAGCCGACGCCGACGCCTCGGGCGAGCAGCGGCGGCAGCCGTACGCCGCGTCCAACCGCTACCTGGCCCCCGCGGACGCGGCGTACGACTGCCTGCGCGCCGTGGCCGCGCGCGAGGACCTGATGCGCGAGACCGACGGCTTTTTGGGGTACGAGGTGGGCGTGTCTGCTGCTGCTGCTGCTGCTGCTGCTGCTGCTGCCGCCGTCGGCGGGGGTGGGAGCGGGGGCGGCGGTTCTTCCGCGGGCGGAAGCGGAGGCGGTGGCGGCGGCGGCGGCGGAAAAGCGAGCGCCGGGCCCGCCCCGGCCGCCGCCGCCGTCGTCGTCTCCGTCCGCGCCCTCTGGCGGTCGCGCGAGGCGTGGCAGGCGTGGCTGCTCGCGCGCGAGCGGCAGCGCGGCCCCGCGAGGCAGCCGTGGCCGGAGCTGCCGCCCGGGTGCGCGCAGTATGCGCCGCGCGCGCCAGGGCCGGGGGCGGGGGCGGGGGCGGAGGGCGGCGTGCCGGAGGAGTTTGTGCCGTTTGCGCCGGCGGAGGAGGAGGAGGGGCCGCTGTAGAACCGCACAATTCTAGATAGAAATCACGTCCCACGAGCGTCTTGTTGCGTTTGCAGGGCAGCGGTTGCGCCCCGCCTCATCCCGACAGGCCCATCGTCGGTGGGTAACGACGATACACAGGATAGGTCCGACGATGAGCGTGCGCGCGCGCGCCCCTAGACAATGAGAGGCTCGGGGAGCGCGCGCGTGAGGAAAAGAAACTCGAGCGCCGGCGGTCGACGTGGCGAGAGCATCGGCGGCGCCGCCCTCTCCCTCTCTCCCTGTTCTCGGCGCGGTCGACCAAGGCCGGGGGGGCGCCGCCGCCACGCAACGGAGCCCCCGTTGCCCGTTCCCTGCGGGACCCGTCGCAACCCTCGTCTGCCACGATTGACAAGACGCCAACGCCAGCGGGGTAACAAAACAGATATAACTTAGCGCGACTCCCGCGCGAGACGGTGCAGCGCGGCCGCGCCCCCGCCGCCGCCGACAGCGACCGCGCTGACGCCGACGCCGACGACGCCGACACCGACACCGACGCCGCCCGAGATTGCCTGCAGCTCCACCTCCGCGGCATAGTCGCCCCCCCTTAGGGGAACAAGGCGCGAAGGCGGGGGGCGGCAGCGGCGGCAGCGGCGACATCGGCGGAGGCGGCGGCGGCGGCGGCGGTGGGGGCGCTGGTAACGGTGGCGGCGGCGGCGGCATCGGCGTAGCGGCGAGAACCGAAGAGGCGGCGCCGGCGCCCCCTCCTGCCCCTCTTGCGCCCTCTTGCGCCCTCTCGCTCCCCGACGCGGCGTCGCTTGTGGCGACTCGCTCTTGCGTCCCGTCGGCGCCCGCCGCCCGCCGCCGCCGGCGCCGCTGTCACCCTCCAACGTCCTCACTATGACGCGCCCCACGCACACACACGCACGACTCGTGCGGGCGCGCGATCCTCTCTCAACTAGAAACACTCGCACACGTACGCACGCCGCACAGGCGGAAGCGAAGCATTGCTCTCACGCAACGCAAAGAAAGAACCAATCCAAGCTCGCGAACAACCCTTGGAAAAATGAAGAAGTCGGCACTCTCCGCGGCGATCGCGGGCGGCACGGTGCCCCCGCCCGCGCCACCGCCTAAGGACCGCGGCAGCCTGCTGGGCGCGGGCCAGAGCGAGGACGACTACCCGTTCCCCTGCCTGCTCTGCGCGCCCGAGGACCCCTCGTCTGCGGACGCGCTCGCCGGAGAGGTCGCCGAGCTCAAGCTCGACAAGTCGTTCGTGCCCGCGGGCTCTCTGCCCACCAACGTCGGAGGCCTGGTGCGTACTCGTGCTTCTGTCGGCCGCGGCTGTGTGGCTCTGCGGCGGGCCAGCTCGTGTCCCTCGTTCTCTCTTTCTTTTTGAGCACCCACGACTCACCCCCCCATTCCTCTTTTGCTTTCGCCCTCCGAACACGTGTTCCCCTCACGCCCCCCGCTCCCGAATCCACATCCGACCCAACCCAACCCAATCGACAACAGGCCGACTACCCCCTGGCGCCGCACCAGCGCCGCTCTGGAAAGGAGGCGAGCGCGCAGGCCGCGGCAGCGGTGAGTTGTTTTCTCGATCGCCGCGATCGCCGGACCGACGGACGAGCGCGCGCCGCCCTGACCCGTCGGTTGTCGGTGGGTGCCAAACGGCGCCGTTTGACCCGTTATCGTCCTTTTTCCGCGCCGCTCATGTGCCTCCTGATCCCGCCGACACACCGACACAACAAAACCCCACCCAAAACCACAGGTCGAGGAGCAGTTCGACCGGCTCGGCAGCCTCCCGCCCCTCGGCGCCTCCAGCCGCCGCCCCTCCATCACGGGCCCGGGCGCCGCCGCCCCGCTGGCGTCCGCGCCGACGGGCGGCGCCGCCCTGTTGCACCAGCAGCAGCAGCTCGGCGCCTCGCTGCGCGACAACTTTGACGCCGTGGTCGGATCCCTCCCGCCCGCCATGACCGCGGGCGAGCGCGCGCGCGTGCGCGCCGCCACGCCCATGTCGCCCTCCATGGCCCTGCTGCAGGAGCTCGGGCCGCTCGACCGCGTCGGCGCGCGCACCGCCGACGGCCGGCGCCTCAGGCGGCACGCCATCAAGGGCGCCGTCGTCGCGTTCGTCACCGCAGGCTATTCGGGCAAGCGCTTCATTTTTGAAAAGGCCAAGGAGCTCGGCGTGCGCGCCATCATCCTGGACGCGTCCGACTCGTGGGCCCAGCTCCTGGTCGAGGAGGGCGTCGCGGAAAAGTTCGTGCCGATCGACTTCTCGGACGCAGACACGGTCTTTGAGCAGTGCTTGAAGGGCGTCAAGGGCGCGGCGGCGGCGATGGGCGGCGCCGCCATCGACGGCGTCACCACCTTTTGCGAGCTGGCCGTCCCCTTGGTCTCGCGGCTGGCCGAGGCGCTGGGCCTCCCCGCCAACTCGCCCGCGTCCGTCGACGCGGCGCGCGACAAGTACATGACGCGCGCGGCCATGGCGCAGGCGGGGCTGCCGACGCCGCGGAATTCGCGCGTCAGCACGCCGGCCGACATTGAGCCGGCGGGCCTGCACGTGGGGTTTCCCGCGGTCATCAAGCCGGTCTCTGGCGCCGCCTCGATCGGCGTGGTGCGCGTCAACGACATGGCGGCGCTCCACGAGGCGTACCACCGGGTGGCGCGGGACATGTCGCGCGCGCGCGTGGTGGCCGGCGCGCTGGTCGAGGGCGGCGACGAGGGCGAGGAGGAGGAGGAGGCGGCGGCGCTCGAGGCGGCGGCCGAGGCGGCGGCGGCGGCGACGGCGGCGGCAGCGGCGGCGGCCGCCAAAGCCGACGGCGGCGACGGCGCCCCCCCCCTGCCCCCCGCGGCGGCCAAGGCCCGCGCCGCCACCCCGAGCAAGACCGGCGCCTCGGCCTGGATCAAGGTCGAGCTCATGCTTGAGGAGTACCTCGACGGCCCGGAAGTGGACTGCGACCTAGTCCTCAGCCAAGGCCAGTGCGTCTACGGCGCCGTGACGGACAACTGGCCGACCGTCGAGCCTTATTTCAACGAAACGGGGTCCAACTGCCCGAGCCTCCTCCCGCGCGACCAGCAGCGCGCCCTCCTGGACCTGAGCGTCGCGAGCGTGCGCGCCCTCGGCCTGAAAGAGGGGGTCTTCCACGTCGAGGCCAAGATGACGACACGAGGCGCCCGGCTGATCGAGGTCAACTGCCGGATGGGCGGCGGGCCCGTGCGCGACACAAACCTGTTGGTGTGGGGCGTCGACCTGGTCGAGGAGCACCTGATGACGGCGGCGGGCATCCCCGCCCGCCCCACCATCGCGCGACGCCCGCTTGTCAACATGGCCGAGTACTCGATCAACGCGGACCGGAGCGGCGTGCTCGAGCGAGACGACTTCTTGCACGCGTGGGCGGCGCACCCGGACGTGCTTTACGCGCGGGCGCTGGCCAAGGCCGGGGAGCGGGTGGTCTGCGTGGCGGACGGCCTGCCGACGTGGGTTTGCGAGCTAATGGTGGTCAAGCCGCGGGTGGAGGAGGCGATCGCGTTCGTCAAGTCGATCGAGGCGGCCATCTCGCCGCTGCCGATCAAGCCGGTGCCGGCAAGGCCGGCAAAGTGAGACGAGGGCGAGGGGAGGAGAGCACGGGGGAGCGCAAAAAAAGCAAAAAAAAGGGCATGCCGCCGCCGCCCCGCGCCGCCGCCTCCCTTGTCGCAGCAACAGCGGCACCAGCCGAGCGCCCCAAGGGCTCGGCGTTCGCCTCACTGTCTTGCGATGTATACATAGACATTAAAAACGTGCGCGTTGAAAGAACAAAGACAGACAATTCCTGCCCCCGCCAGTGTGCGGAAAAAACACGAATGAGCGAGGGGCGCCTCGGCCGGCAATCAGGGCGCGCGCTTCAAAGAGAAAGAGCGGCGCGCGCGATCCCGCTCGATCCACAACCTTGCAAAAAACGAACCAGTCGTCATGCAATCCTCTTCGTCGTCGTCGCTGCTGGGCAGGCAGCGACCTCACCCGCCCCTCCCCCACCCCCATGCGGCCAAGAGGAGCAGGCGCGCGCGCCTGGCGCACTGCGCGCAAGCCACCACTCGCGAAACAAACTTCGTCTCTCCTGGTTCCTTCACCGTGACGCCCCTGCCCCCCTTCTCGGTGCCGCGCGAGCTCAGCGAGACGACCATGCGCGCCGCCGCGGGCAACGTCGCCGCCGCCGTCGCCGCCGCCTCCCTCGACGAGACCGTCGACGCCAGCGTCGACCTGCTCATGCCGTCGTCCGCGGCGGGGCGGGGCGGCGGCGCGCCGGCGCTCTGCCGACCGAGGGGCGTCGCGCTCATCCTGCCCGGCTTTCTGCTCAGCGCGCGGCGCTCGTACCGCACGCTCGCCGCCCACCTCGTGAGCCACGGGTTCGCCGCGGCTCTGGTCGACGTGGACGACCCGTCCGCGTCGGACGTGGCGATGGCGCGGGCGTGCGCGGCGGCGGCCTCGTCGTGCGTGGCGCGCGCGGCGGCGGCGGCGGCGGCGGCGGCAGAGACTGCAACCGCGGCAGGAGGAGGAGGAGCAAGAAGAGGAGCAGCGTCGTCGGCGGCGGCCCAACAGCGGCGGAGGCAAACGCGCCCGGCGCCCTCCCCGCTACCCGTCCTGCTGATCGGTCACTCGCGCGGCGCCAAGATCGCCGCGCTCGCGGCCGGCGGGTGGGACCGCCTCGCGCCGAGGGGCAACGGCAGCGTCGGCCCCGCGGCGCCGCCGGCCCTGCGCGGCTTGGTGCTGCTCGACCCGGTCGACCGCGCGACGCTCGGCCCGCCGCCCGGTCCCGCCTACCCGCCGTCCCTGCCGAGCGTGCGCGAGGTGGCGGCGCGCGGCGGCGTGCCGATCCTCATCGTCGGCGCCGGCGACAACGCCGACATCGTCCAGGGCGCCAACGGGTGGCAGGCGTTCTCGGCGGCGGCGGCGGCCGGGGCCGCGCAGCAGCGGGGCGGCGCGCCGGCGTCGGCACCGGCGCGGGTGTTTGAGCTGCTGCTGCCGCGCGCGCGGCATTTGGACTTTGCCGACACGCAGGGCGACCCGCTCGTCGGCGCCATGCTCGGACTGTTCGGCGGCGCCGACGCGCGGGGCGGCGGCCGCCCCGCGGGCGAGGCGGCCGCCGTCCGGCGATGCGCCGCCGCCGCGGCCGCCTTTTGGGCGTCGCTGGCCTGCGGCATGATCGACGACTGGGCGCAGGACGGAAGAGGGGGGGGGGATAACTCTTCCCTGGCCGCCGTGGAGGCCGAGGCGGCGGCGCTGAGGCGCCTGCTGGTGCCGGACGCGCGGTGGAGGGCGGTGGCGTGGGCGGGGGAGCCGGGACGAGGGGCGGCGGGATCGGCGGGAGCGGCGGCGGGGGCGGTGAAGGGCTCGGAATCGCGCGAGGAGCTCTCGGCGGCGCGCGCGTCCCACCTGCAGGCGCTGCTGCGCGAGAGGGGCGTGTACTATGGCGATTGCTTTGACAAGGCGGCGCTGGTTGAGCGGGTGCTGTCGTCGTCGGCGTCGGTGCCGCGGCCGTGAGCCGGAGAGGGCGGCGGGGCGCGCGATCCGCGCGTCCGTTGGCTCCTCCTTGATCGTCGTCCCCGTCACACGTGGCAGTCCCTTGACGCTCCGGTTGCAATCGACATAAACTCGGACATTGGCTAGACGTACCCTCTGCACTGCGACCGTTTTTGCTCACCACGACAACGATCAGAGAAGCGCACGACGCATCCAAAATTCGAAACGTGTTCTCGATCCGTCCTCGCGCGCGCGCGGACAAACAAGACAACGCAACAAGGGTGCGGTCGCGATGACGACGACGGCCACACCAGCCGCTTCATTAAAGGCGGCGAGCGGCTTCCTGCCCTTCCTGCCCCCCGACAACGCCGCCGGCGCCGACCCGGCCGCCGCCTCGGCCGTCGCCGCCGTCTCTGCCGACCTCGGCGCGCTGCTGCGCTCGGCCGACGCCGAATTCTGGGGCGCGGCGCGCTCCGACCCGTCGCTCGCCGTGTGCCTGGACTCGTACCTGCGCTACCGCCTGCGGCCCGACGAGACGGGCGAGGAGCGCGAGGAAGGGGCCGCGGCGCTCGCCCTGCTGTCGCGGCGCGTGCTGGCCGTGTACGCGCGGCTGGTCGGGCTCCCGCCAGCAGACGCATCGGCGGCGGCGGCCGACGGAGCCGCAGCGGCGGCGACCGCCGCGGCCCCCTCTTCCTCTCCATCCCCCCCTTCTTCCCCCGCCCTCCCCGCGGACGCCGACAAGGTGCTCGGGCGCCTCCTGGGCCTGCCCCAGCTCATGGACCTCGCGGCCCTCTTCGGCCCGGCCAACCCGCGCCTCGTGCGGCGCTTGGCCGCGGCCGCGCTCGAGCGGCGCCCGCGGCTCGCCGACGAGGGCGCGGCGGCCGTCGAGCCCCTCGTCTCCAACCTGCGCGAGCTCGGGCGCGCCGTGGGCCCGCTGGCGCGCGTGTGCGTGGACGCGCCGGCGGCGGCGGCTGACGACAACGACGGGGCCGAGGCCTCTGCCGCCGCCGCCGCCGCCGCCGCCGCCGCCACCGCCTCCTCGGAGCTCGCGCAGACGGCCGCCTACCTTTCGGACGCGGCGCGGAGCGTGCGCGGGCTCGTGGCGGCGGCGCCGCCGCTGGCGCGCGCGCTGCTCGCCCCGGGGGACGGCGCGCTGCTGGCGGCGCTGGCGGCGGCGCACGACCTGGCGCTGCCGGCGCTGATGGCGGCGGCGACGGCGCCGGCCGTGGTCGCCCTGGCCGCCAGGAGAGGGCGGCGGCGGTCGCAAGGAGAGCAGGCGGCTGCGGCCGGTGGGCAGGCCGGGCTGATGCCGACGCTGACGCCCGCGCTTGTGGCGCGCGCGGCCGCGGCCCTCGTCGACGCCTCGTTCTCGCTCATGCGCGCCGCCTTTTTGAGCGCCGAGGGGGCCGCGCCCTTGCCCCCTCCCGACGAGGGCGGCAGCGGAGGCAGCGGCAGCGGCGCCGCCGGCGTTGACGCCTGGCGCTTGGGGCCGGGCACGGCGGCGCAGCGCGGCGAGCGCCTGATGGCGTGCCTGATGTCGGCCGCGCACCCGTCGGCGGCCGACGAGGACGAGGAGGAGGTTGGGGACAAGGCGGCGGGCGGACGACAGGGGGCCGGCCGCGACAAGCGCCGGGCGGCCCCCAGCGTCGCGCGCCCGCTGCCGCCCGGCGCCGCCCTCCTGCCGACCCTCGCGCGCCGGCACGCGCTCTTGCGCGTCGCCGCGGCCGCCTCGCGCACGCCCAACGACTACGACGCGGGCCACAAAAACAATAAAAACAACGCCGCCGCCGTCACCAGCGCCTCTGCCTCGAGCGCGCCGCCGACGCGCGCTCCGCCGCCGCCGCCGCCGCCCGCCCCACTGCTGCTGTCGCTCGACGACGCGCAGTGGGACTACCTCGCCGCCCTCGTGGGCGCGGACGCGCGCGAGCTCGGCGCCGCCCGCGAGCTCGACGCGGGCCCGTCGGCGGCGGCCGCCGCCGCCCCCCCCGCGGCCGACCCAGCGGTGGTCGAGCAGCTGCGCGCCGTCCTCCCGGGCCACGGCGCCGGCTTTTTGTCGGCCGCGCTGTCGGCGCTGGCCGGCGACGCCGACGCCGTCGTGGCGGCGCTGCTCGAGGGCGGCGGCGCGTCGCTGCCGGCGTGGGTGCGCGACCTGGACACCCGGCTCGAGGCCTGGTCGCCCGCAGAGGCAACCGCCGCTCCCTCCCCCCTGTCCTGGACGGGCCTGGCGGCCGACGCGCGGCACGCGGGCGGCGGCGGCGGCGGCGGCGGCGGCCGGCCGGCCCTCGCGATGACAATGCCGCCGATCTCGCCCGCGCCCGCGCGCCCGCCGGCGCCCGAGCGGCGCACCATGCGCGTGCTGGGGGCGCTGCCGTCGGACGTGCGCGCGCGGACGCGCGGCCTGGCGCACGACCTGCAGTTCGAGGAGGACGAGGAGCAGGACGAGGGGCAGGACGGGGGGGGGCTGGGGGCGGCGGCGGCGGCAAGCGATGCGGCGGCCGCGTCGTTGTCGTCGGCCCTGATGTACGACGACGAGTACGACGATTCGTTTGACGACCTGGTGTCGCTGCGCAACGACGGCCTGGCCGAGGCCGAGGGGGACGGGCGCGGGGGGGGCAGGGGCGGAGGGCGCGGAGCGGGCGGGGGAGGGGGCGGCGGCCGCGGCTTTGGCGGGGGGCGCGGCGGCGGTAGCAGCCTTGGCGGCGGCGGCGGCGGACCGCGCGACGGCGGGTATGGTGGCGGGCGTGGTGGCGGTGGTGGCTTTGGTGGCGGTGGTGGCTTTGGTGGTGCAGGCGGCCGCGGTGGCGGCGCTCCCACCTACGTCGCTGTCGGGCGCGGGATTGGCGGCGGCGGCGGCGGCGGCGGCGGCGGCAGCGCTGGCGGTCCCCCTGCTCCCGCTTTTGGCGGCGGCCGCGGGCGTGGCGCAGGCGGCAGCGGCGCCGGCCCCTCCCGCCCCGAGAAGCTCTGGGTCCTCGACGGCCGCGTCTACAACTACCCGAAGGCCGGCGCCAAGGAGGTCCAGGGCGGCCGCGACGGCGCCGACAGGGCCGTCGCCGAGGCGCGCGCCGAGAGGCTGCAGATCCACGGCCTGGGCGCGGGCGGCAACGTGCCGCTGGCGCTGCAGCCGCGGCAGCCGAGGCGGGAGCAGGGGGGGCAGGGGCCGTCGCAGGGGCAGGGGCAGGGGCAGGGGCAGGGGCAGGGGCCGCCGCAGGGGTACCAGCAGCCTCAGGCACCGCCTCAGCAGCAGCAGCAGCAGCATCAGCAGCAGCAGCAGGCGGGAGGCGGGGGGCGCGGTGGCAGGGGCGACGGCGGAGGCGGAGGCGGCGGAGCGGCGGACGGCGGCGAGGCGCCCGCCGGCGACGGCTCTGCCCCACAGCGGCAGCGGCAGCGAAACGAGGCCAACAAGGCTGCAGTCGGAAACCACCACCGCAAGGACCGCGCGTTCAAGAAGATGGGATTGTAAAGCGGCACGCACACGCACACAAAACGCAAACGAGCAACAAAACAACAACAAAGAAGGAAAAAAAAAAAGATGATGCGCTCGGCAATCGCCTCCGCCCCGCGAGCCTCTCCCGCCGCCCGCTCCTTTTCAACGCGCATGCGATCCGTGCACCAGGCCGAGCGCGAGGGCACCGCCACGGGCCCGCCGCCGCGGTCGCCCGACGCGCCGCCCGACCCCCCCCAAGTCGCCAGCAACAGCGGCGGCGGCGGAAACGGCGGCGAGGCGGAGCGCAAGGCGCGCGACGACGCCATCTCGCACGCGGGCGGAGGGTTCGGCGCCGCGATCATCCAGCAAAACCTGGCGGCGCGCGAGGGCCGCCCCGTCCCGCCCGAGCAGCGCGTCGACCCCACGGCGACGCCGCCGGCCATGAACATGCCCTTCGAGCGCTCAAAGCTGAGCGAGCAGCTGCCGCACGCAGCCAAGCGGCTGGGCGAGCGGTTCGCCGAGGCGGGCGCGTTCCTGATGAAGGGGCCGTCGCAGGGAGGGGGCGGGCGGCGGCCGGACGGCGCGGCCGTCGAGGTCGCGGGCGACGCGCGGGCGATCGCGCGCGAGACCGAGACGAAGGGGATGCCGCCGCTCGGGCAGGCCGACGCGTCGCACAAGAAGCTGGCCGAGCGGTTCAAGCGGCGCGAGGGAATCTGAAAGAGGAGAAGGAGGCCGCGTTTTTTTTGTTGTTGTTGTCGTTGCGAGACACTCAAACGCCCGTTGCCGCCCGCCCCGCACGCGTCCCTTTGTATCGCATGAGCCCGCCCCCCCCCACGCGCGAGTCCCTTCCGCGACGTCCGCCCCGCACCCAAAGCGACACAGACAACAGCGCAAACAGCAACAAAATAATACGTTTTGCGAAAAAAAGAAGAGTCGCGGACCAACGAGCGTCCGGCCAAAACGAAACAACAAGAGCAGCGAGGGGCGCATCGACGAGCAACCCCCATGCCGCCGCCCCCCTCCCTCTACTGCTTCTTCCTCCACCCCTGCTCCGCGAGGCCCGTCTCGAACGCCTTGAGCACCAGCGCGATGTTCTGCGGCTGCGCGTTGAACCCCATGATCCCCACGCGCCACACCTTGCCCGCGCTAGGGCCCAGGCCCCCCGCAATCTCGAGGCTGTAGCCATCCATCGCGTGCTTGATCAGCCGCGCCCAGTCGACCCCCTCGGGCACCCGGATCGTGTTGACCGTCACGAGGCGGTCCCCCTCGACTTTCACAAAGGGCTCGAGGCCCAGAGCCGTGAGTCCCTCCCAAAGCTGCGCGTGGCAGCGCGCGTGCCGCGCCCACATGGGCTCGAGCCCCTCCTCGACGACGAGCTGCAGCGCCTCGCGCATGGCGTAATAGGTGGACACCGCCGCCGTGTGGTGGTAGCTGCGCCCTCCGAACCAGCCCCAGTAGTCGCCGATGAGGTTGAGGTCGAGGGCAAAGGTGCGCGGCTTGGTCTTGCGCGCGCGGATCTTGGCGAGCGCGCGCTCGCTCAGGAAAAAGGGCGCGACGCCGGGAGGCGCCGCCAGCACCTTTTGCGATCCCGAGTAAATGCAGTCGACGCCCCAGGCGTCGGCAAACATGGGCACGCCGCCCAGCGAGCACACCGTGTCCACAAGCAGCAAGGTGTTTGTGCGGCGGCACGCCTCCCCCAGGCCCGCGAGGGACTGGTGGCTGCCGGTCGACGACTCGCCCTGGCACAGGAAGAGCACCGCGGGCCGGTGCTCGTCGAGCGCGGCCTCGAGCGCCGCCAGCGAAAACGTCTCCCCCGCTCCGGCCTTCATCTCGACCACCTTGGCGCCGAACCGACCCGCCATGTCGGCCACGCGCTCGCCCCAGATGCCCTTGTTGCCCACGAGCACCGTCTCTCCCGGCTCGGCCAGGTTGGCCACCGCCGCCTCCATGCCGCCGTGCCCCGTGCTCGAGATCAGGCAAGTGTACTTTGAATCGGTTTGAAACGCGTACCGCAGGCCGTCCTGGATCTCGTCCATGATCTTGAGGAAGGGCGGGTGCATGTGGCCCAGCAAGGGGAGGGACTGGGCGGCGAGGACGCGGGGGGCGGCGTTGGCGGGGCCCGGGCCCATGAGCAGGCGCGAGGGGACCTGAGTGTGTTTGGTTTGTTTGTTTGGGAGGGAGAGGCGAGCGGGTGAGCGACGAGGCGCGCGCGCGCCGCGCGCCGACGGCGGCGGCGTGCTCGATCGATCGATCGATCGATCTCGCTTGTCTCTCTCTCTCTCCCTCCTTTTCTCGTCGATTGCGTGCTCTGTGGACGCGCGCCGACGACTCGGCGCGCACGGGTTGCTCGCGGCCATTAGAGGAGACAGCAGCAGCGCCCCCCTCGTCGACCTACTACGTCGACGTAGAGAGAGGGGGGAGTGAGAGAGGGGGGGGGGGAGGGAGAACGCCCCGAACAAAAGAGCAATCCGGACGCACCTGGATCACACCCTGGTTCGTCCGATGGGCGTTGCTGACGGGCACGACCTTCTCGCCGGCGCGAACGCCGATCGAGGAGTAGGCCCGGAACAGCGCCGGCACCAGCCGGCGGGCGGAGGGAGCCATGATTTCTCTCCCCTCTTTTTGGTCGGCTTCTTCTCTCTGCTTTTGTTTGCACACTCGCGGTCTCAGGGAAAGCGCGTCCGGATGAGGTCAACTCGGATCTGTGACTGTAAGCATACGTGAGGAGAAACACACGATCTCTTGATTGGGCCGCCGTCGGCGTCGGTGTCGGCGTCGGCGAGCGAGCCGAGGGACGAGGACGCACAGCGCGCGCCCGACGCCCGCTGACACCCCCGATAAACAGGTCTCACGCCCGCTGCTGCTGGAGCGCCCCGTGGTTTGCGGGCAGGTTGGGCCGGCTCGGCAGCAGCGGCAGGCTGTTCCAGGGCTCGAAGGCGACGAAGCCGCCCGCCTGGGGGCAAGGTCGGAGAAAGACCGGGCGGGGGCGGCCGCCGGTCGGCGCAGCACCGCCGTCGCCGTCGTCGTCGTCGAACGACGACCCCCCCGACGGCGACGACCGCAGCAGCGCGGCCGTGAACGAAAAGGTCGAGTTGGACGCCAGCAAGGCGTCGGCACGCTGCATGAGCCGCCAGTCCAGCAGCATGTGCAGGTTCGCCCCGTCGTCGTCCCGCCCCTCGGGGCGGCCGCTGCGGCGGCAGGCGGCCAGCGCCGCCCTGGCGCGCCCGAGCGCGGCCGCCAGCCCGCCTCCTTCCTCCCCATGCGCCGCCGCCGCCGGGCGGGGGCGCGTCCACGTGACCGCGCCGAGCCACACCGCCTCCGGGTCGCGCGCCAGGCCCGGGTCGTCCGTGCACAGCACGACCAAAGGCGGCAGGTCCTCCTCGTCGTCTGTGTCGCCCTCGCCGTTAACCGCCCCGCCCTTTGCCGCCGCCGCCGCCGCCTCCGCCGCCCCGGCCTGTGCCGCCGCCGCCGCCGCCGCCGACAGTTCCGCGACCGCCTTATCCAGCGCCGGCCTCAGCCACGCGGCCGGGGTCTGCCAGCACAGTCCCTGGTCGTCCCACGAGTCGCCGCTCTCGACTTCGAACGGCGGCGACGTGCGCAGCAGACCGAGCGCGCCGCCCTCCCCGGCGGCGGCGGCGGCGGCGGCGGCCGAGGCCGAGGCCGAGGCGGCGGCAGGCCCCGCGGAAAAGTCGCCGCGCCGGACGTGCACGGCGACGAACAAGCGCCGCCTCCCCTCGCCCTTTCTCCTCCTTGCCCCTGTGCCGTGGACGAGCGCGTCCACGACCTCGTCCAGGGCGCGCGCCAGCCGCGGCTTCAGGCGCAGCGGCGCTTGCGGGCCCAAGAGCAGCAGGCGTCGCGCGCAGGGCGCCAGCGCGCCGCTCGGCCATTGGAACCACCCCCACAGGCCGCGGCCGGCGAGCAAAGGGGGGGGCGGGGGCGCGCCCGTCGCGCCGTTGACGCCGGGGGCGCTGCTCGAGCGCCCGTCTCCGTTGAGGTCGGCGACGGTGGCCTGCGGGAAGAGGCGCCGCAGCTGCCGCCCGGAGAGGAGAGGTGCGCCGCCGCCGCCAGCGCCGCCGCAGCTGCTGCCGCCCGCGGCCGCCGCCAGGAAGACGTAGGGCTCGCGCGTGGCGATCCAGGCCCGGAAGCCCGGGTGAGACAGGACGACGCGGTCCGAAACGACGGGCAGGGCCCACGCTTGGTCGTCGGGCATGGCGCGCCAGCGTGTGAGAGGATGATGAGGCGGAGCAGCAGCAGCGGAGAAGGGCCCGCTGCCGGCCGCCGACGCGTCCTCCCCCTCGCCGTCTGTTTGGTCGCCGCCGCCGCCGCCGCAAAACAAGCACCCGTATCGCCGCTGCCATCTCTCCGGCACCGTGAGGCGCAGCCCCTGAGACTCTGCGAGCGCCATGCACGCGGCCAGCTGGATCAGCTGGTTGCCAAAGCGCCCGAGCGATCCCAGCATGGACGCGCACACCCACTCCTCTGGTTTTGCTCTCGCCGACCCGCCGTCCATCATATCGATCGTCGTTTTCCAATGGGTGGTCGCCCCCCGGCAAGGCCCCTTGTTTCAGGGGTTCACGGTGGGGGTGGGCGACTCGATGCGCTACAAAAAAGGGGAAACGCAGCGCCTCAAAGACAGACGCCTTTGTCTCGCGGCGCATCGGCGCGCGCGCGCTCAGCGACATCCGCCCCCGCCGAAAAAAACAAAAAACGCGTTCCTCCCCTACTTGTTGGCGATGCCCAGCCGGCGCCGCACCGCCGCCGCGCGCTCCCGCTTCTCGTGCGCCGCCACGCTGTTGTCCACGACCGGCGCGCCCCGCTTGCCGCCCCCGCCCCCCGTGGCGTACTCCATGTAGGTCAGGCCGCGGCCTCCCGACAGGCCGGCCAGGCCGCCGCCGCCGCCGCGCGGCCCGAGCCGGCGCGCGCCCCCGCCTAGGCCGGCCTGCGCCTTGCCCGAGGCGACCAGGTCGTCCGCGGTGTCGGCCTCGGCCAGCGCGTCGCTGTCGCGCGCGTGCGTGAGGATGCGCGACAGCAGCTCGCGCTGCTCGCGCGGGTCGCGCAGCCGGAGCGAGGCGCCGACCTCCTCGCCGACGTGCTCGGGGTCGAGCAGGTTGGCGACCACCGTGAAGGCGTAGCCCTGGTCGACGAGGAACTGCTGGCGCTTCTGGGAGAAGTACATCTCGCCCGTGTCGCGGGAGACGAGCGTGTAGAAGAAGGCGTTGTACTCGGAGGCGCCGCCGTCCGCGCCGCCGCCGCCCGCGCCCGCGCCCCCGCCCGCGCCGCCGCCCGCCGCGGCCGGGCCCGTCGCCGGGACCCGCTTGGCGCGCAGGATGCGCCCCAGCCGCTGCGCCTCCTGCCTTCGGCTCCCGGCGTGGCTCGAGATCTGGATCAGAACGTTGGCCTCGGGGATGTCGAGCGAGTTGTCGCCCACCTTGCTCAGGAAGACCGTGTTGACGCGCGGGTCGTGCTTGAAGGCGTGAAGGACGCGGGTGCGCTCGGCGTGCGACGTGGGGCCGTAGATGTAGGGCTTGCCCATGGCGACGGCGTACTCGCGCAGGGCCCAGATGTTGTCCGAGAACACGATGACCTTGTCCCCCCGGACCACCTCGTGGAACCACACGAGGAATTGGCACGCCATAAACTTGTTCGGGTTGGCGACGTAGAGCAGCTGCCGCCGCGGCGCGTTGGCCTCCTTGAGGTATTCCGCGAAGAACTCGCGCGTCATGTCGCACCACACCTCGGCGCACTGGACGTTGGCGATGTGCCCCGCGCGCGTGAGGTCGAGCCAGTTGGCTTCGTACAGCTTTGGGCCGATCAGAAAGTTTAGGTCGCCGATGCGCGCGTCCTCGCGCACCAGCGTCGCCGTGAGCCCTAGCTTGCAGTGTGCTTTCGCCACCGTCAAAACCTTTCGAAACATGGCCGCCGGCACCACGTGCACCTCGTCCAGCAGCATGAGGCCCCACTCCTTGCTGCGGAGGCTGGCCATCATGCGCGCGCCGTGCTCGGAGCGCTTGCCCCCGTGCGCCACCATCGTGAAGGTCGTGATGACGACGGCGGTGTCGGCCGTCAGCGGCTCGCGCGCCTCTGCCGTGAAGCGCGCGACCTGGTGCTCCTGCAGGCCCGTCCAGAGCAAAAACTGGTGGCGCCACTGGTCCACGGACACGGACGAGGTGCAAAGGCACAGGGTGGCCTTGCGCACGCGCGCGGCGGCCGCGACGCCGACGAGGGACTTGCCCGCACCGCAGGGGAGGACGATGACGCCCGAGCGCGCGCGGCCGTTGCCAAACATTTTTGACAGGCTCTTCTCCTGGTAGGGGCGCAGCTGGACCGCGGGCTTGAGCTCGATGGGCGCGTCCGGGTTGGCCGGGTCGTTGCGGAAGTCGTACTCCTCGAGCAGCGGGTAGTCGAGCGCGCCGTCAGGCGGGGGCAGGCAGCGCCGCCGGACGGCCTCGACCCTGTCGCTGCGCACGCGAAAGGCAAAGACGTCGCCGCGCGCGCCCTCCTCGTCCTCCTCCTCGGCGTCGCGCTGCATGAAGCGCGGGGGGGCGGTGGGCTGGGGCGGGGGGGCAGCGCCGCCGCCGCCGAGGGGCACGAGGGCGCCGCCGGCGTTGGGGGCGGTGCCGAGCGCGGCGGCGGCGGAGGAAGGAGGACGGCGAGCGGGCCCGAAATCCTCCGGGTCGGAGTCGCCGTCCTCGTCGCCCGGGTGGGGCCCGCCCGCCGCCGCCTGGGCCGCCAGCTCCTCCAGGTCGCCGAGGGCGTCGGCAGCCAGGTCGGCGGCGGCGTGCTCCCTGAGCGCGCGCTGGCGCACGATGCCTCCGCCGGCGCCGCTGGCGCCGCCGCTGTCGCCCCCTCCCGCCCGCCCCCTGCCCCCCGCCGCCGCCGCCCCGCCCTCGCCCCCCTCTCCACCCCCCTCCTCGTCCGCCTGCCCCTCGTCCAGCTTGGCCCCGCTCACCACGGGGTCCCGCAGCAACGCGCGCAGCACCCCGGCGTCCTGCGCCTCCACCCAGAACGCGTTGCGCCGCAGCACCAGCTTGGCCTTGCCGCAGTTGCGCGTGGCGCGGACGATGTAGCGCTCGACGCGCGGCGGCAGCTCGACCTTCGACAGGCGGCCGAGCACGCCGACGATGGTCTGCGCGCGCAGGCCCACGGACACGGCGGCGTAGAGGCTGTGGGGCGTGAGGGCGTACTCGTGGATGCACTCGGGGCGGCACACGGGCTCGGCGATGGCGATCAGGAAGTCGTAGGCCTGGCGGTAGACGGGGGAAAAGGTCTCGAGGAAGACGCGGCCGTCGGGCGTGACCCACAGCGGCCGCACGGCGTGGTCGGGCTTCAGCGCGAGGCCGGAGAAGTCGCTCCGGCGGCGGCGGGCGTTCGCCCCGGCGGGGGCGGCGGCACCGCCAGGGTCAGGGGCGGCGCTGCCGGCGCGGCCGCGGCCGAGGCGGCCGCCGCGCGGGCCCCTGTCGCCGCCGCCCTCGTCGGACGAGCCGCCGCCGCCAGCCAGCTCGTCAGAGGAGAGCGGGCCGCCGCCGCCCAGGTCGTCGTCGTCGTCGCCGTCGCCGTCGGCCGGCTCATACTCGCCGTCGTCGTCCGTGGGCGCGGCGGAGGCGCCGCCGCGCCCGCCGCCGCGCCCGCGGCCGCTGCGCCCGCCGCCGCCGCCGCCGCGCGACCCCCGGCCGCGGCCGCGCCCTGCTGCCCGCCCGCCCCAGCGCCCGCGGCCCCTGCCGCCGCCGCCGGCGCGACGGAACGTCTCGTCGTCGCCGTCGTCGTCCACGGCGCCGGCGTCCAGGACCTCGTCCTCGTCGTCAAAGTCGCCGTCGGTCAGGTAGTCGCCCTCGCCACTGCCGCCCGCGGCGGGCGCGGCCTCGCGCTTGACCGCGGGCGGCGGCCGCGGCGGCCGCGGTGCCGGCGGCGGCCGGCGCGCGCGCGCCTCTGCCGCTGCCGCCGCCTCTGCCTCGAGCCGCTCGATCGTCTCGTCGTCGAGCTCCACGTAGTCCCCGCGGTCGCCGCCGCCCGCAATTCCGGTTCCGAGGGAGCCGCCCTGGGCGCGCACGGAGCGCTGCGGGCGCATGGAGCGGCGGGCCGCCGAGGGCGAGCCGTCGCCGCCGTCGTCGTCGTCGTCGTCGTCGTCGTCCGCTGCTGCTGCTGCCGCCGCGGCCGCCCGCCGCGACGAGCGACGCCTGCCTCCGCCGCCCGAGTCCTCGTCGCTCGTGGCAAAGTCGTCGCTGTCGGCGCGCCGCCGCCCGCCGCCGCGGGCGCGACCCCGGCCGCGGCCCCCCCCGCGTGCGGGCGCCGCCGCCGCGCGCCGCTGCTGACCGCCGCCGCCGCCCGCCGGCCGCCGCGCCTGCTGCCGCCGCCCGCCTCGCTCGCCAGAGTCGTCGTCGCTGTCGTCGTCGATGGCGCCCGCGTCGACAAAGTCCTCGTCGTCGTCGTCGTCCGCGTACTCCTTCTTGACGCGCGGCTTTTTGGGCGGCTGCTGCTGTTGCTGCTGGTGCTGTTGCCGGGGCAGACGGGCCGGTGGGCCTGCGGCTGCGGCTGCGGGCACAGGCGCGGGCAGGCGGACGCGGACGCCGCCCGGGAGCCGGACGACAGGAGGTGGGGCGGCAGCGGCGACGGGCTCTTGCTTGATCGCTGGCGGCGGCGCGCCAGGCATCCTGATCTTTAGGCGCACGGGGGGCGGGGGCCCGTCGCCTCCGCCAGCACCGCCACCGGCGCTCGACATGCTGGTGGCGCGTTGATGCAGGTGGCGCCGGTAGGGAGAGAGGGGGACACTGGTCGCGCGCGCACGTTCTTGGTTCCTCCCTCCCTCTTGTCTCCTTTGCGGGCACGCACGCGCGCGCAGGAGCAACCGGCAGAGTCAAGGTGCGCCCAATCAAATGTCAAGATGCCGAGGAGGTGGGCGCGCGTGTGGATGCGTGTGGATGAACCGACGAAAGAAGTCTTGGCTCCCGCGCGTTTCGTTTCGGGGGGAGTGTGGCTTTATGTGAATGGATTCGTTGAAAAGCAAGGAGCCTACTAGTACAAGGAGACAAGCAAGGGTTGTGGTGGACTGGAGGCGAGGGCGCGACGGGTGCTTTTGCATGGAGCGGCGAAAGAGGCGCTTGCGCGCGCTCGTCGTCGGCGGAACGGCGACGCCGCGCAAAAGAGCGAAAAGCGCGCGCCCCTCGTCGCTCCCCTCGTCACCAAATCCACATTTTCAAACAACGTTCCTTGAATAAGCAAGCACATAGCGCCAAGCACGACCAGAGCGCGCTCGAGACAGCAGGCCACGACTCGATGATGGTGGCGCCAAGATGACCACCCGCCAGCAGCAGCAGCCCGCAGCAGCAGCCGCGACTTGAAGTTCAAGCAAGCCCGTGAAGATGCTGGCCTCCGGCCCGGTCTCGGGCCTGGCGTCGGCGCGCGCCGGCGTGCGCAGCCGCCGCCAAGGCATGAATGCGGCCGCGGCGCCGGTGCCGCCGCCGACGACAACGCGCGCCGCCGCCGCCGACGCCCTTGCCCCTCCCCCTCGGCCCGCCCGCGGCGCCCGCCTGGCCGCACTCGCCCGGCGCGTCGACACGGCCTGCGCCTACCGGCCCGAGGACGGGGCCGAGGGGAGCGATTCGGCGGCGCGCGCCGCGCGCCTGCTTTCGGCAGGGCGCGATGCGCAAACAGCAGGAGCAGCAAGAGCAGCAGCCGCAGCAGCAGCAGCCGCAGCAGCAGCAGCAACGCCGGCCCCCGCCCCCGCCGCCGCCGCCGCCGCCGCCGCCGCCGCCGAGACAGAAAGCGCCCCCCCGGCGGCCCTCCTCGGTCAGCTGCGGCGACTGCTCCGCGAGCACGACCAGCCGCACCAGGCCGCTCACAGTACCCTCGAGCCCCTGCTCGACGCCACCCTGGCGCAATGGCCGGGCGTCCGCCGCCGCCCGGCGTCGGCGGCCGAGGCCGACGCGGCCGCGCTCGGCGCCGCGGGCCTCCTCCGCGCCGCCGCGCTGCTGCGGCTGCACCCACGCCGCGACCCGCGCGCCCTCCGCGCCACGGTGCTGGCCACGCACGCCGTGGCCACGCGCGTCTGCTCCCCGGGCGCGATCGTGGCCGTGCTGTCGGCGTGGGTCGCGGCGTTCGAGGCGAGCGCGGCCCCCGTGACGACGCCCGCCCGCCCCTTCTTCGGGCCGCTGGGCGAGCCGGCCGCGTGCGCGTCTCTGGCGGACGGCGAGCTCGCGGCAGCCCTGGCGGCGATGTCGCGCCTGGCGCCGCGGCGCAAGGCGCTCGAGGCAGTCGGGCAGGAGATGCGCATGCGGATCGAAGAGGCGGCGCGGGGAGGGGGCGGCGGCGCGGGTACCGCGCTGCGTGCGGCGCGCCCGCCGCCGCCGCCGCTGCCGCTGCCGCTGCTGCTGCCGCTGCTCCCGCGTCTCCCGCAGCTGCTGCAGCGCGGGCTGCCCCCTTCGTGCGCGGCCGCGCTGCTGCGCACGGCGTCGGCGTACGTCGGAGAGATCCGCCCGCAGGAGGCGTCGGCCCTGCTGCTGGCGCTGCGGCCCTTGGTCGCCTGGGCGGGCGAGGGGGAGGTGCGAGAGGGCGAGGCGGAGAGCGAGGCGGAGGCGGACGAGGCAGATTTGGGGGCGCGCTCCCCGCCGCCGCCGCCGCAGCGGCAGCAGCAGCAGCAGCAGCAGCAGCAGCAGCAGTCGCCCGAGCCCGACCGGGCGACGGCGCCTTGGCAGCAGCCAAAACCCATCGCCGTCGTGGCGGTCCCTCCCCCGCTCCTGCCGCGCCCCGAGTGGATCCAGCGCCTCTCCGCCGCCCTGGCCCGGACCGACGCCGACGCCGGCGACGACGCGGACGCGGATGCCGACGCCGGCGCCGACGATGACGCCGCGTGGGGGCTGGGCGGCGCGGCCGGGGCCCGCCCGTCTCTTTCTTCCTCTTCTTCATCCTCTACCGCAACGATGGCCGACGTCCACGCCCTGGCCGAGGACCTGGCGCGGCGCCTGGCGCGCCAAGCGAGGCGCGGCCCTTTGCCGCTGCGCGCCGCGCCCCCGCTGCCGCCCGGCTTTGCGGCCGCCGCCGGCGCCGGCGCCGCCGCCGCTGCGGCCGCCGACCCCGAGCGCCGCGAGGCCGCGCTGCGCGCCGCCGAGGACATCCTCGCCGCGCGCCTGGGCCAGCTCGCCGCGGCGCTTCCCTTGTGCACGCACCGCGCGCAGGTCCTCGCCGCCTGCGAGGGCGCCGTCCGCGCCCTGGCGCTCCCGCCGCTGGCCGCCGCCGCCGCGCGCTCCGCCCGCTGCCGCGCGTCGGCCGCCCGCCTGCTGCGGGGACTTGAGGCCGCCGCGTTCTGCGACGCGGCCGCGCTGGGCATCGCCCAGCGCATGCTGCTGCTGCGCGCCCTGGACGCGCTGCGCTGGGCCGCCAACGCCGACGTCTTGGCGCGCGCGCGTGTGAGCAGCAGCAGCAGCAGCAGCAGCAGAAGCAGCACCAGCACAAGTAGCAGCACAAGCAGCAGCACCGCCACCGACGATGCCACCGACGGCGCCGCCGGCGGCGGCGACGCCCCCGCCCTTTCGGCCGCCGGAAGCACCGTACCCCTGGGCGACGACGCCTTCTCGGCGGGCCTGAGGCGCGACCTGTCGCGCGAGCTCGCCGCGGACGCGCCCCTGGCCTCGGTGGTGGCGGCCTTTGGCGCGCTCGCGGCGCTGCGGCTGCCGCCGCCGGCCCCCTGCGCCGCTGCCGCCGCCGCCGCCGCTGCTCCGCCACGCCCGACGCTCTCTCACCTGGGCCGGCCGCAGACCCACTCTCCCCCGCCCCCGCCGCCCGGGTGGGATCAATTGGCCCTGCTGCGCGTCCTGGTCGCGCGGGTGCGCTCGCTCCCCCTCGCGCCCGCCGCCCGCCTGCTGCGCGCCATGGCCGCCCTCGGCTACGCGCCGCCGCGCCAGGCCCTCGAGCACGCCCTTGAGCCCCTGTGCCGCGACCGCCACCACGGCGGCGCGCTCGACGCGCTGTTTGCCGCCGCGGCGCAGGGCGCCGCCGCCGACCCGGCGCGCTACGCGGCCCCCTCGGGCGACGCCGAGGCGGTCCAGACGCTGCTGCTGGCGCTCGGGCGGCTGGCCGAGAGCCACGCGGCCGCCGAGCGCCGCTCCGGGTGCCCCAATCCCGCGCCGCTCGTGTCGCGCCGCGTGCTCAAGCGCGTGCTGCTGGCGCACGGCGCGGCCTCGTGCCGGCGCCTGGGGCCGCGCGCGCTGCTGTCGGCCGGCCGCGCCGCCCAGCTCGCCGCCGTGCCCTTCTTTCCGGCGACCCCCGGGGACGTCTGGGCCGTGGCGTGGGCCCGGCGCCTGCGCGCGTGCGCCGCGGGCGGGCAGATGCTCCAGGCGGACGCGTGCGAGGCGGCGATCCTGCTGGCGCGCCTCGACTGGGCCCCCGCGCCGGGCGGGCCGTCGTCGCCGTCGTCCTCGTCGTCGCCGTCGGGCGGCGGCCAAGACGAAGGCGAGGGCGGCGAGGCAGGAGGACCAGGCGCCCACCACCACCACCAGCGCAGCCGCCGCCGGCACGTCGCCTGGGAGCGGCAGCTGTGGCAGGCGCTCGAGCCGACGCGCCGCGAGTCGTGGGGCCCCACGCTGGCGTCCGCGCTGCGCGGCCGCCTCGAGGCGCTGGCCCGCGAGCGCGCGCGGCTGCGGCAGGAGGGGCGAGGGCGGCGGCGCGCCGGGGGCGGGGAGGAGGCAGCGGCGGCTGCCGCCGCCGCCGCGCGCGAGGCCGACGCTGAGCACCGCGCGCTCCTGTGGGCCGCGCTCAAGCACGGCCTCGCGCCCACGGGGCGCCCCGAGTGGGCGCGCGCCTTTGTTGGTCTGGCGGCGCGCGCCGGGCCCGACGTCGCCCCGCACGTGGCGTCTGCCGTCCTGGGCGCCTGGGCGCGCAGCACGTTTGCCTCTCTGTTGCAGCGGCAGCGGGAGGAGGAGCGGCAGCAGAAGCGGCGGCCCCTGCTTGCAGCGGCAGCGATCGCGACGACGACGACGGCGACGGCGACGGCTCTCGCGGACCGCGAGCTCCTGCGCCGGCAGCTGGCCTCTCTGGCCGCGGTCGTCGCCGACGGGGCCGACGCGCTCCACGGCACCGAGCTCCTGCGCGCGCTGCAGTCGATGCAGGCGGCAGAGGCCGCGCTGGGGGCGCTCGAGCGGCGGCGGCGGCAAACGGCGGGCGGCGTCGGCGCCCCCGCGGTCGGCGCCCCTTCGACTCTCTCGTCCCTGCCGCCCATGCCGCTCGAGCGCCGCCGCCTCCTGCTGCGCGCGGCCCTCGAGCAGGTGCCGCGCATGACCAACCCCCCGCCCGCCGTCGCCGCGGCCCTGCTCGACCTGCTGGCCGCGGGCCCGCTGCGGGCGGTCGCCCTGCTTCCGCCGGCGACGGCGGCACCGGACGCGTCGGCGGCCCCCGCCTTGGCGCTCCGCCTCGACGCTGGCGGTCGGGAGGACGCCGCGCGCCGCCGCGACGCGAGCCTGGCGCGCGCGTGGGTCAACCGCGTGTGCGCGCTGGCGGTGGCGGCGGGGGAGCAGGAGGAGGGGGAGCAGGGGGAGCGGGCGCCCGGGCGCCGCCGGCAGCGGGTGCCCCTCGCGCCGCCGCCGCCGTCTCGGGCCCGAGACGAGCGCGCAGCCGCCCCCGCGGTCGCCGCCCCCTTTTTCCCGCCGTGGGCCCCGCAGAGCCGCCGGTGGAAGCGCGCGCCCGTGGCCGCCGCGCTGCTGCGCGCCCTGCGGGCGTCGCCCGAGCTCGCCGAGGCGCTGGCAGCGGGCAGCGGCCGTGGTTCCTCCCCGCTCGCCGCGCGGCGCGCCGGGTGGGGCGGCGGCGGCGGCGGCGGCGGCGCGGCGCTGTTGCTGGCGTCGGCGGCGGAGGAGCCCGGCTTGGAGGGCGTCGCTCCTGCGGCTCCCTCGGACCTGTCGGCAGCCGTGACCAGCGCCGCGTTCCTCGAGCTCGCGGGCTGGAAGGACGCGGGTGCGACGGGCAGCAGCAGAGGCCGAGCGACGCTCGCCCTGGCCTTCGCCGTCGCCGCCGCCGCCTCTGCCGCCTCCCCGTCATCGTCGTCGTCGTCCTCGTCGTCGTCGTCGTCGCCTATGCTGATGCTGCGCCCGCGATTGGCGTTGTCCATGCTCGCGCCCTCGTCGGTCCTGGCCGAGCTGGCCCCTTCCGAGGCCGCCGTCGACATGCTCGCCGCGCTGGTTGTGCGCGCCGTCGCTGCGCCCGCGGTCGCGGACGCCGCGGTCGCCGCCGCCGCGGCCGCCCAGCCGCCCGCGCTCGTCGCGCTTGCCGCGCTCGGCCGCCGCGCCGCCTCGTGGGCGCTGCTGCGCGCGCTGTCGGCGCCGCTGGGCCGGGTAGGCTGCGCCGCGGCCTCCTCCGCGGCAGCGTCCGCCCGCGGCCGCGCCGCATTCGAGCACGCGGTGGTGGTGACGGCGGAGCAGGGGCAGTTTTGGGCGGCGCTCTCGCCGCGGGTGCCGCCGCCGCGAGATGAGCAACAAGACGAGGCGCAGCGCGAGCGGGAGCGCGCCGGCGTCGCCGGCGCCCTGTGGGCCGAGACGTCGCGCGCGGCGCTCGAGCTGCGGCTGGCGCGGCTCCTGCGGGAGGCGGTGGCCGCGTCTTCGTCTCGTCTGTGTCTCGAAGCTGGGGGCGGCGGCGCGGTGGTGGCTGAGCAGGAGCAAGAGGTCGAGGCGGAGGACGGCGGCGAGGAGGAGGAGCACGACGACGAGGCCGAGGTCGAAGGCCTGCTTCGCGTTTGGGCGATCGCCGGCGGCGGGGACGGCGGGCTTGTCCGCGCGCTCGACCTGCGCATGGCCGGCCTCGCGCGCAGGGTCCTAGTTCCTGCTTGAGACGGTGTGCGTGTGACTCGTTGAATTGCCCTTGCGCGTTTCCGTCGGGTGTGCGGGCGTCGTGGGGGGTGCCGAGCGAGGTGGGGACGCGCGCGTTCGCCACAATTTGAATTTCTGGATCGACGGCGCGCGATCATTAAGCCACTGGCCTGCGCCCATCGCGCGGAGCGCGCGAAGCACAAGCTGACCCAACCTGAGTTTACCGCTACCACCGACCCGTCCTGCTACCCTAACGATCACAGCACGATCGAGCGCCCCCCCCCCCCACCCCGCCCGCCACCCCAACCACCCCCCCCCCGTCCGGCCCCCCCCCCCCCACACAAAAATAACCACCCCCTGCTTAGCTTCGTCGGCACTGGAGAGCCCGCGCCGAGCCACCGTGCGCGCCAAGCCACCAAGCGGCCTCCGACGAGGAGAGCGGACCGCGCGCTCGCCGAATTCACGCGGCGGATGGCGACCACCGCGGACGCCGCCGCGGTCGCACCCGCCGCCGCCGCCGCCGCGCGCGCGCCGCACTCGAGGCCCCCGGCCGCCACCGCCACCGCCGAGAAAGGGTACGTCAACGCGTCGCCGCAGCAGGTCGAGGCGGTCGCCCGGGACCCGGCGGTCGTGGCCGCGCTGACGCCCCGGGAGCTGGAGCACCTGCGCGCCGGCGCGCGCACGACGAAAACGGGCAATTTCTGGTCGACGAGCGTGGGCGAGCGCGAGGAGGCCGCCGTCTGAGCGTTCGCCGCGCTCGTCTCTGCCGTGCGGCCGAACGACCGCCCTGGCCTCGCCGCGGCGAAGGCGGCCTTGGCCGCGTGGGTGGGGCAGCGGTGCGGCACGGAGAGCGCCCACGGGGAGACGTACGAGGGGTCGCCCATGCGGCGCCCGGAGCTCGCCGTGCGCGCCCTCGTCGCGGCGCGCGAGGCGCTCGTGCGCCTGGCCGAGCAGCCCCTCTACGACGACCCCGCCGCGTTGTACCTGCGCCGGGGCCTGCTGTCGATCTGCGCGGGGCTCTCGGCGGCGATGTTGGCGGGCGCCGGCGAGGCCCTGGTGGCCGCCGCCCGGCAGTGCGTCGAACAGGGGGCGACCATCCCCCGCGTGCTGGCGCGCGTCGCCGACGCCCACGCCGCCCTCCTGATGGAGAGGTTGACGCAGGCCAACCTCGGCGACGCGGCGTTCCCGCTGCGGACGCGCGACGCGGTCGACCTGGTCGTCCTGGCGCGGGCTGCTGAGCGCGGCGGCGGCGGCGGCGGCGGCGGGGCGTGGCTGCCCGCACCCGTCACCGCCAGAAAAAAAACCCAATTGGAGGCGGAGAGGATGACGCGCGACTGGCTCCTGCTTGCGGCCGAGGCGTCGTGCGTGTTTGCCTCGCTGCTGGCCGGAGAGAAGGTGGGCAGCGGCGGCGGCGGCGGCGCGGACAAGCGCGGCGGCGACGGCTGCAGCGACGCCGTGCTAGAGGTGGCTGGGGCGCTGGCGGCCGCGATGGTCACGGTCATGACGCGGCTGCGCTACCCAGGCGACGACGGCGAGGAGGACGGCGACGACGGCGGCGACGACGACGACGACGACGACGACGACGACGACGACGATGACGACCTGGAACCATACGACAACCTCGTCCAGGCCAAGTTCGATGCGGCGACAGGGCATTCGACCGGCGCGGGCGGCCCGGAACCCGCCGCCATCTCGGTCGGCCCCATACTGGGCCACGCCGCCGAGAACCTCGCGCAGGCGCTCAAATTCAGGCTCGCCATCGCGCACGACGGCCCCGACCCCGTGGGGCCGGCGCTCCTCCGTGGGCAGGCCGCCGTCGAGCAGAGCGGGCCGGCGATGCACGTCCGCGCCCTGGCCGCGCAGGCGTGCTGCGCCCTGTTTGGGATCGCGACGATGCGGCAGCTGGCGCGGGGCGCGCCGGCGGCCTCCTTGGCATTTCCGGCGGCTGGTGGGGACGTGGCCGCCGCCGAGCTGGGGCTCGTTCGCCTCGGCGCGTGTTGCTCTGGCCGGGCTTTGCCGATCTGGTGCTGTCGCGGGAGTGGAGGCAGCAGCCGGAGGAGCCGGACGTCTGGTTCCCCTCCTACCTGGACGCGCGCCGCTTGGCCGGCGAGGCTGCGCATCACGTGGCGCGCTTTTTTGAGCTCGCTTTGCCCACGCTGGAGCGGGAGGCCGCCGCGTCGGCGTCGCCGTCTGCGCGCCCGCCGCGGCTGCAGCTGGGCGCGCCGCCCTCGCGCGACGAGGCCGATGACGACGCTCGGGCGAACGCCGCCGACGAGAGCGACAACGGGCTCTCCTCTGCCCTCACCCGCACGCTCTCGAGCGCCGCGCGGCGGGACCTCCAGATCCACCACATTTGTGCGCTGGCGCACAACCCCCCGTCGATGTCGTTTGCGCGCGTGGCTCTGTCGGCGCGCGAGGTCAAGTCGCTCTCTTTGCTGGCGACGGCGGTCCCGGGAGCCCGGCTCGCGGACAAAGCGGCACCGGTCTGGCGGGCGTTTGAGGAGCGCCTCGACGCTCTCTGCCGCGGCGGCACGACCGAGCCGCCAGCGGAGGCCGGCCTCGAGCTCGCGTCCAAGGACACGCCCTATCAGAAGGCGGCCCGCGTCGCCTCGGCGCAGCGCGCCCTCGCGCTCTCGCGCCTCGACGTCGCGCTCGCCTCGGCGCCCGGCGTCCCGCCCGCGTTCCTCGCCGCCGCCGTACGGGCGCGCGCAAACGCGGTTGTGGCGTTCTCCGGGTGCCTCTGGGCCGCGACGTCGTCGCCCGGCGCCGACTACGACCGCCTCCAGGCCCTCTGCTTCTTGGCGTACGTCCGGACGTGGTTCGAGCCGCGCGTCGACCGCATGCTGGCAGACTTTGGCTTGGCCCAGATCCGCCCCGCGGCCGCCGTCCTCGAGCGCGAGATCGGGCGCCTTCGCGCCGCGGCCGGGAACATCGCCGCGGACAAGGCCGCCGAGCTCGAGCGGCGCGCGCGGCCGCTCGTCGACCTCGCGGCGTCGTCGTCGTCGGGGGGGGTCGCGACCCTCGCGCGTCTGCGGGACGCGATCGAGGGCATCGGCAGCCCGCAGGATTGCCTCGCGCTCGCGAGGCTCGGCGGCGGCGAGGCGTTCAAGCGGCAGAAGTTTCAGACGTGCATCTGCTCCAACGTATTTTGCCCGCGCACGGCGGGGGAGAACAAAAAGAAGTGCGCCGGGTGCGGCTCCCTGTACTACTGCGACGCCCAGTGCCAGAAGGTGGCCTGGCCGACCCACAAGCACATTTGCGCGATCTTGAAGGCGGCGGGCGAGGCCGCGTAGGGGGCGGAGCGGTGAAGAAGGAAAAAACCATCGCGCTGCAACCATAATTTGTTTTGGAACCCTCGGAAAAAAAGCGACGCTCCCTTCCGCTGATGCGGCTCGCCCCCTCGTCCATCTGCCGGGCGCGCGGCCATGAGACTGTGATAGTATTCAAAAATGTGTTGTTGCTAAAGCATGTTGTTTTTCGTAGTTGATCTAGCAGGCGAACAAACTTTCCGGCCGTTTGTTGTTTCTTGGCCTCGAGAGAGCGGGAAGAGCGCGCTGTCGTTTCCTTTTCTCTCTCCTCTCTCTCATCTTTCTCTCTCTGTCGCTCTCTCTCTCTCTCTCTCAAAGCTCACTTGCTGATGACCGCCGCCTCGGCCCTCGCGCCAGAGGCCGCGCCAGACGCCGCCGCGCACTGCGCCGCCGTCGCCTGCACGTCCGCGCCCGCCATGGCCGCCAGCGCCGACAGGAACCCGGCCTGGTAGTCCATCGCCACCTCGTTGTTGACGTAGTTGCCGCGGTCGTCCTTGTACGAGTCGTCCTTGCCGGGCCCGCCCACCAGCGCCCCGTACAGCGTCTGCGGGTTGGGCCCCGGGTTGTTGAACGCGTCCCACGAGCACTGGTCCGGCATGGGCGGGCACGAGGACGCGCGGTGGTGCGGCCGCTGCGGCGCGTTCTTGCCGTATCCGACAACATAGCTCCTGTCGCTCTTGTCAAAGCCGAGGATGTAGCGCAGCTGGCGGTGCGAGAAGCAGTCGACGGCCTTGGCGAGCTGCTGCCCGCCGCGGTACTTGCTATACACCTGCAGGAGGAACAGGGCGTTGCCCGTGTGGCGCAGCGAGCCCCACTCGGTCGACCAGGCGAGGCCCTTGGGCGTGAAGGCGACGACGTCGCCCTTGCCCTGCAGCCACGAGTCGACCAGGTGCGCCATGCGGCGCTGGTAAGCCTGGTTGGCCGGGAACAGGCGCGTGGACATCAGGGTCATGGCCGACCAAGAGGCGCTGTCCCAGTCGGCGGCCGCCCACGTCTTGGGCCCGTCCTCCTCGCGCCACCAGCGGTCGTAGGTCGCGGCGGCGGCCGAGGCGAGCTTGCCCGCGGCGGCCTTGTCGGGCGTCGCCACGGCCAGCATGGCAGCGGCGTACGCGACGTCGTCGAGCGAGTTGGACGAGCGGTAAAAGTTGCCAGCGTCGGTGACGGTCTCGTGGTACCGTCCGGGCGACTTGAGCGCAAAGTCGTACAGCTTTTGCGCGGCGGCCAGGCACCGGGCCGAGTAGGGCGCGTCGTGCGGGCGGAACGCCACCGAGGCGGCCGCCAGCGCGGCCGACATGGCGGCGGCGACGTCGGCGCCCTTCTGCCCGGCCTTGATCGTGTAGACGGGGCGCGCCGAGGTGACGTCCTCGGGGCGGCCCCACGACGCGTGGTCCTGCTGGCCGTTGCCGACCTGGGCGACGATCTCGCCGCCGTCGGGGGAGACGCACGACAAAAAGTAGTCGGCGCCCCACTTGACGGCGGCGAGCGCGTTGGCGTACTCGCCCGCCTTCTTGTAGCCGCCGAAGAACTCAAACACGGACCACCCGACGGTCGACATGGCGTAGGCCATGGGAAGGTTGAACAGCACGCCGTCGCCGGCGTCAAAGTAGCCGCGCTCGAGGGGCGCGCCCCAGGGCGCGACCGCCTTGGCGTTGGTGTCGCCGCGCCAGGCGACGCGCTGCGTGGCCGGGAGCTTGCCCGAGCGCTGCGCCTCGAGGAACAGGAAGCTCAGCTTGAGCGGGACCGCGTAGTCGACGTCGCCCGAGGGGACGAGCGTCGCGGCCACGGCGGCGGCGGGGGGCGGGAGGGGGTTGGGCGCGGGGCTGCTGCCGCCGCCGCCGCCGCCGCCGCCGCCGCCGCCCGACGATGGCGGGCTGCACTGCCAAAAGTAGGCGTCGCCGCGCTTGCACTCCCACCCGTACGGGCAGCACTGGCCCACCCAGGCGGCGTCCTCGCCCGAGTTGTAGCTCGACTTGCCGCCGCACTGGGCGTACTGGGCGAGGCGCTTGGCGCACGACGCGTCGTCGGCGCCGGCGCCGGCGCCTTGCCCCGGGGCGGGCAGGCCCCCCCCGTCGGCGCGCTTCTGCTCGAGCTCGGCGGCGTCCTTGGCCTTTTGCGCGGCCGCGGGGTCGAACGAGCCCGCGAGGGCGGCGGCGACGGCCTCGGCGGTCGCGGCGGCGTCCTTGGACGCGTCCTCGAAGTAGGTGTCGGCGGCGGGGCGCGTGACGACGGGCGTGGGCGGGGGGGCGGCGGCGGCGGCGGCGGCGGCGGCGGCGGCGGCCGCCTCCTCCGCTGCTGCCTCTGCCTTTTTGGCGTCAGCGGCGGCCTCGGCGGCGGCGGCGGCCTTGGCCTCTGCCTCGGCGGCGGCGGCGGCCTTGGCCTCTGCCTCGGCGGCGGCGGCGGCCTTGGCCACTGCCTCGGCGGCGGCGGCGGCCTTGGCCTCTGCGTCGGCGGCGACGGCGGTCTGAGTCTTGGCGTCGGCGACGACGGCGGCGGCCTTGTCGCCGTCGGCGGCGGCGGCAGGCGCCTCGGCCCCCTTGGCCTCGGCGGCGGCGGCGGCGACCTGAATCTTGGCGTCGGCGACGGCGGCGGCGGCCTTGTCGCCGTCGGCGGCGGGCGCCTCGGCCCCCTTGGCTTCGGCGGCGGCGGCGGCGACCTGAATCTTGGCGTCGGCGACGGCGGCGGCGGCCTTGTCGCCGTCGGCGGCGGCGGCGGGCGCCTCGGCCCCCTTGGCGTCGGCGGTGGCGGCGGCGGCCTGAGTCTTGGCGGCGTCGGCGACGGCGGCGGCGGCCTTGTCGCCGTCGGCGGCGGCGGCGGGCGCCTCGGCCTCGACGGCCTCCGTGGTCGGCTCCGGCGCCAGTGTCGTGGTCGAAAGGTCGTCGGGCATGACCTCTTTGTCGAGCTGGTCAGCCTGCGCCTCGGAAGACGCCGGTGGCGTCGCCGCCGCCGCCGTCGTCGCCGTCTCGGCGTCGACAGCGCTCTTTTTGCTGGCGGCGGCGTCGGCGTCGACGGCGTCGGCGGCGGCGGCGATAGCGTCGGCGGCGTCGCGCTTGTCCACGGCGACGTTTTTGGCGCTGCGCACGGCCAAGAACTTGGCGTTGAGCGCCCGGCGGATCTCCTGCACGGCGGCGAGGACCGCGGCCGACTCCTCGGCGCTGGCGGCAGCCGTCTCCGTGGCCAGGCGCGCGGCGGCCAGCGCGGCGGCAACGTCGCCCGCGCCTGCGGCGGCCTCGGCGGCCTTGAGGGCGTCGGCCGAGGCGGCGGCCTTGTTGCTCGCGCGCTTGAGGGCCGACGCGATGAGCTCGTCCGTGCTGGCGCCGACGTCGGCGGCGGCGGCGGCGGCGGCGGCGTCGGCGGCGCTCTTCCTCTTGGCCACGCGCTCGGCGCGGCGCGCCTCGCGCCTTTGGGCGCGCGCGGACGACGAGGGGGAGGCGGCGGCGGCGGCGGAGGCGGCGGCGGCGGCGGCGGGGGGGCCGGTGACGGCGTCGGCCGCGCGCGCGTTGGAGCGGCGCCTCACGGCGCGATCCGAGGCCTGCTGCTGCTGCTGGGAGGCGGCTGTGGGTTTGTTATGGGGTTGAGGGGTTATTTTGTTTGGGGAGCAGGGGGGGGGAGGGGAGGGGTGAGGGGGCGGCGGGCCGCGCATGTGAGCGCCGGGTCTTTTTTGGGAAGGGGGAGCGCTCGGCGGCGCCACCAGCGGGGCGCCGCTCCCGAAAATAGCAAGTTTGCCGCCCGCAGACCTACTACGACTCACCGTACGCCGGGACCAGGAGGGCCGTGCCCAGGACCACGGCGAGTGCCATGGCCGCAAGCGCCTTGCGCCGCATCGTGTGCCGCTCACGGGTGGGACTCTGGACTCTGGACTCTGGACTCTGGCCTTCTTCTCTCTACCTCCCTCCGTTCTCCGTTGGTTTGAACGCCGCGCAACACAGCGCAGGATCGGACGACGGGTTTAGCACGGCGTCAACTGACTCGCTATGAGTGTCACTGGGGTGGTGGTTTGGTGGGGAGGGCAAGGAAGGGCGCGGGAGGGAGGAGGGAGGAGGGTGAGTGCGAGAAAGACGAGAGAGAAGAGAGACGTCAGGTCGAGCGCCGAGCGCGCGCAAAGGGGCGCGGAGGGCCTTGCCGAGACGTGCGCAGCCGGCCATTGGACGGATCGTCAGTCAAAGCGCTCGCGCGCGCCCGCTCCACGATCGCGCGCCCGCGCGCATGTGCGAGCCCTGGCGGGCGCTCCTCCTGGGGGGCCCTCCTCCTGGGTCCGGAGGTCTGTCTTGTGAGCCTCTCACCGCTGGGGTGCGTGGTTGCCCGCGGCCGTCCCCGGTCTGACGGTCGTCTGAAGGTCTTGGGTTGAGAGAGCGCTCGCTCACTTGTTCGTTGGTCGCAAGGCCGCGAAATTCTGATCTGGCGGGGGGGGCGAAGGCAAGCACCGCTTCTATTTATTTCGTCGGCGGCGGCGGCGGCGGCCTCGGGCAGGAGCGCCAGGCACGCGGGGCCAACGCGCTTCTGAAAAAAAAGGAAGCTGTTCACACGTTTCTCCAGGTCCTTGACAACAAGCAGAGGCCTCTCTTTCACCCTCCCCGCATGGCCGGATCGCGCGGAGCGGATGGTCATGGGACCGATACAACCTCGAGCCGCGCCCCGCTGCAGGCTCCTCCAAGGGGGTTGGGCCGCGAGGGCGCGAGCGAGATTTTTCGCGAAGAGCGAGAGAGAGCGACGAGCGGGCGTCGGGGAACGAGGCGCGCCCGCTCGCCGCCCCCTCTTGCGCGGCGCCAAGGAATGCGATAAAAACCACCCGCCCGCCACCACCACCGCTCTCTCCTCTATCACAAGATCAAGCCGCCACCACCGCCACCGGAGGGCGCCTGCTGCTGCTGCTGCTGCTGCTGCCCGGCGGCGCTGCTGCTGTCCCCGCCGCCGCCGCCGCCGCCCGCCCCCCCGGCAATCAGCAGGCCGCTGCCGCCCGGCGCCGCCTGCGCGCCGTCCCGCCCCGTCGCCGGCTGCTGCAGCGCCGCGGGCACCGCCGGCATCATGCCCGCCGGCGCCCCCGCGATCAGGTACTTCCCCACCGCCCCGCGCACCTTCTCCATGAACGCCGCCGCCCCCTCCTGCCCGGCCTCGCGCGCGGCGTCCGCGCTCGTCTGCAGCAGGTCGACCAGCGCCCGGTCAATCTGATTCGCCTCCGCAAGGGCGAGGATGGCCGCCCGCTTGTCCTTGGCCTCGAGTAAGGCGCGCATGCGGTCCGCGGCGGTGGCGGTGGCGCGCACGGCGGCGTCGACCGCCTCGACGGCCGCCTCGAGGTAGGTGCGCAGCGTCTCGAGCTCGGCGACGCGGTCGGCGTCGGGCTCGCCAAAGCCGGGCGCGGCGGCGGCGGCGGCGAGGTCGGCGGCGCTGCTGGCGTCGAGCAGGGCGCCGCCGCCGCCGCCGCCGCCGCCGCCAAAGCGGGCCTGGCCGAGCATCGCGTCGAGCTCGCGGAAGAACCCGGGCGTGCACAGGGGCCGGCACCGCGCCACCTCGTACTCCATGTCCTCGGCGACCGTGTCGAGGAAAAACTCCACCAGGGCCGGCGCGTCCCCCGCGGCCGGCGGCTCGCGCGACGCGCGCCGCAGCATCGCGGCCTTTTGCTCGTCGGACGAGACGCGCTCCACGGCCTTGGCAAACTCCTTGTCCTTTGCGGCGCGCTGCTTGACGAGGCTCTTGGTGATGAGGCCGCGAGTGGGGGCGCCCAGCAGGTTCTCGGGGTCCCAGCTCGGGTTGGGCCCCTGGGCGCCGGCGCCGCCGGGCTGCTGCTGCTGCCCGGGCATCATGGGCCGGCCGTCGCCGCCGAGCAGGCCGCCGCCGCCGCCGCCGCCAAAGCCGCCCATGCCGCCGCCGCCGCCGCCGCCGCCGGGGTGCGACGAGGGGAAGCCGCGCGTGCCGGCGCGCGCGGGCGGGAGGACGGGGCGCGTCGCGGGCGGGCGCATGGCCGCGTTGTAGGAGGGGGCAGCGAGGCCGCCGCGATTGAGGGTCGTCGCCATCGTGTCTTGCGTTTGGGAAGGAACTTTATGTTTCGCGTGGCCGCTTTTTGGGGTGTGTGATGTTGTGTTGCGGGTCCTCGATGGAGGATGCGCTCGAGCTTGTTGATGTGTGTGACATTGGGACGGAGGATGTGAGGGCGGGCTTTAGGCTTGGGGGGCGTCACGATGAAGGCGACTGTCGCCTCTCTCTGTCGACTCTCTGTGAACCTTGGGTTGCAAGATTCCTATGCCTCCGTTCGTCTTCACCTCGACCATTCGTAGAACGGAAGCACCCACGCACCTCTTACACCAAGCCAAGCCAAACGGCGCAGACTCTCAACTCTTTGCGTTTGGCAAAACCAAACGAAACTTTGCGCCACAGGCAAACGCACACCCAATCAGCGTCGTCGCCGGCAGTTGGAGAGAGAGAGACGGACCCAACTCAGCGAGTGATCGCAACACAGCAGCAAGAGAGCAGCGATGGCCATGCTCCAGCAGTCGCAGTCGCGTTTGGGAGGAACACGAGGAGAAAACCAGCGTTCCGCTGCTGTTTCCGCCGTACGCCCGCTGTCCCTGCGCCCCGGCGCGCCCTGCTCGATGCGCGGTGAGTGGCTGCTAGGTGTCGATCTGCCCTTCATCGGGAAACACGGCGACCAACGGAGCGCGTTGTGACGAAAAACGCGACGCGACGCGACGCAGGCTCATCACCTCCTCCTCATCTTCCCAAACGCCCACCCGAAAACGCCACCCCCTCCCTCCGCAGCCGCGCAGCCGCAGCGCGCCCGGCTCTGCGTGCGCGGCGCCGTCAAGGAGGGCAAGGCCGACAAGGACGGCGCCGTGCGCCAGATGCTCGGCATGAAGGGCGCGGCGCTCGAGACGGACAAGTTCAAAATCCGCGTGCAGCTCACCAAGCCCGTGACGTGGGTGCCGCTCATCTGGGGTGCGTGTGTCGTGGGGCGCGGCGGATGTGTGTGATCTCGGCCGGGATCTTGCCGCGGGGTCGCGGACGCCGGGAGGCGCGCGCGCGCGCGCCTGTGGAGAGAGAGAGGGAGCGGCGGCGGCGCGCGCTCTCGCTGCCGCCGCCGACGCTGCCGCCGACGGCGCGCGCGCGCACGGCGCGGCCTCTCGCGTGGCTCTGTCGCCAGCCAACCGCTCTGGCCGCCCTCCAGTGCGCCCCGCCCCGCAGACACAACACCCCGTCCTAAACCTCCCCTCCCCCCTTCATGACAAACCCCCACACCAACCCAAAAAACAAACAAACAAACAAAAAACAAAAAACAAAAAAAGGCGTCGTGTGCGGCGCGGCGGCCAGCGGTCACTACACGTGGAACGACCCCGAGCAGGTGGCGCAGCTGCTCGCCTGCTGCATGATGTCGGGCCCCTTCCTGACGGGCTACACGCAGACAATCAACGACTACTACGACCGGGACATCGACGCCATCAACGAGCCCTACCGGCCCATCCCGAGCGGCCGCATCACCGAGCCCGAGGTCGTCGCCCAATTCCTGGTTCTGCTGGCCGCGGGACTGGGCACCGCGCTCGCCCTCGACCGGTGGGTCGGGCACGAGACCCCGACCGTCTTTTATCTTTCGATCTTTGGCGCCATCATCTCCTACATCTACTCGGCCCCGCCCCTCAAGCTCAAGCAGAGCGGCTGGGCCGGAAACTACGCCCTGGGCGCCAGCTACATCGCCCTGCCCTGGTGGGCGGGGCAGGCCCTCTTTGGCACGCTGACGCCGGACGTCTGCGCTCTGACCGTCGTCTATTCGCTGGCCGGCCTAGGGATCGCCATCGTCAACGACTTCAAGTCGATCGAGGGCGACCGCGCCATGGGCCTGCAGTCCCTCCCCGTGGCCTTTGGGATCGACGCGGCCAAGTGGATCTGCGTGGGCACCATCGACGCCACGCAGCTCGGCGTCGCGGCCTACCTGGCCTTTGGCCTGCACGAGCAGACCTACGGCGCCGTCTTACTGGCGCTGGTCCTGCCGCAGATCGCGCTGCAGTTAAAATACCTGATCCCGGATCCCGTGGCCAACGACGTCAAGTACCAGGCGTCGGCGCAGCCCTTCCTGGTGTTTGGCTTGCTGACGGCGGCGCTGTGCGTGGGGCACGCCAACCAGGTGGCCGGGGTGTGACGCGACTACGGGAAAAGAAAATAGAAGGGGCGCGAGACTGGGGGCGCCTTTTTCTTTTTGCTTCTTCTCCTTAGTCTTCGTGTCTGTAGCCGCATCTCATAGGCGGTGTTGTCCGCTCCCGGATTTGAACCCCGCGCCGCCACCTCCTTGTTTTAACATCGCAGCAGGCGTAGCCTTTGGTTGAGGAGCCGCAAGAGAGCGAGCGGGCGAGCGGATGGGCGGGCGAGCGGATGGGCGCGGCGCGTTTTTCCAGAGTTGTCGACAGACCGCGGCGGGCGCCCCTTCAACAAGGACATACGCCTTCTCCCTTGCGCCCCCCCCCGCTCATTCCTCACTGACCGAATCCGTCCTGCTCATTTCATCACCCCCCGCTCGGCCTGACACAACCTCGTCCTTTGACGCGCGCAGCGCACCCTCCTTCAAACTGAACAAGAGAGCTGTCCCGTCCCATCCTCCGCCCCCCACCCCCCCTCCCGCCCGCAAAAGCAGCATCCCGACCTCTTGTGCCAACTGAATCACGCAAACGTGATGATGGACGACGGCGGGCGGCGCCGGCACCGGCACTCGGCGGACGCGAGCGCCACCAGGCAGTCGTCCGCTGCCGCTCTCCCGCTCGCCGTCGCCGCCGCCGGCGCGCGCCCCTCCGCCGTCGCCCCGCCCTCTTTCTCTGCGGGCGAGTTTGACGCGCTGCTCTCGAGCGTCCAGCTCTCACTGGACGAGCTGCAGGCCGAGGTGGTGTCGGCCAAGCGGGTGGCGGCCAGAGCCTCGCTGCCACCGTCGGCGTTCGCGTCGCCGGGAAAGGCGTCGTTTGCGCCGCCGCCGGCCCGCCCCCCCCCGCTCTCTTCCGCCAGCAGCACCCAGCAACAGCAGCAGCAAAAGCAGCAGCAGCAACAGCAGCAGCAGCAACAGCAGCAGCACCAGCAGCAAATCGCGGTCGAGGCGCTGCGCCAGCAGGTCGAGCGCCAGGCGCGCGACCTGGCCTCGCTGCGCGCCGAGCGCCTCGGCGCCCAGGAGCGCGAGTCGGCCCTTGCCGCTCAGGCGCGGCGCCTGGAGCGCGCGTGCGACGAGCGCGGGCGCGAGCAGCGGGCGCTGGCGGCCGAGCTCGGCGCGCGGCTGGGCGAGGCGTGCGCGTCGGTGGCGGCGCTGCAGGCCGGCGCGCTGCGGGGCGAGCAGCGGCAGCGGGAGCGCGAGCGCGAGCGAGAGCAGCAGCAGCAGCAGCAGCAGCAGCAGCAGCAGGAACAAAGAGAGCAGCCGCCCTACCTGGCGTCCGCGCGCCTGTGCGCGCTCGAGCAGGCCGTGGCGGCCTTGTCGGCGCGGCAGCAGCGCGAGGAGCGCGAGCGGCGCGAGGCCAACGGCAGCGGCGGCGGCGACGCGGCGGCCCGGCGGCAGCTGCAGGCAGACGCGGCCGCGGCCGCCCAGGCGGCGGCCAGCGCGGCCGAGGCGGCGGCCGCGGCCGCGCGCGCGGGGCAGGCGCTCGAGGCGCGCCTGGCCGCGCTCGAAGAGTGCTACCTGACGCAGGGGCGCGACCGCAACGCGGCTGCCGAGGCGGCCGCGGCGGCGGCCGGGGAAGGAGCGTGCGCGGCCGGGGCGGCGGCAGAAGCGGCGGCGGCGGCGGCAGCGACGGCGGCGGCGGCCGCCGCACGGCAGGTGGCGCGCCTGGGCGAGCTGGAGGAGGGATGGCGGCGGTGGCGCGAGACCGGGGAGGACGAGCGCGACCGCCTGGCCCTGCAGCAGGAGCAGCGGGAGCAGCGGCAGCAGCGCGACTGGCAAAAGCAGCGGGCGGACGAGGCGTCGGCGGCGGAGGGTGCAGCGTCGGCCGCGATCAGAGCGGCGGCCGGCGCGGCGGCCGAAGCCCAGGCGCAGGTCGACTCGCTGGCGGCGCTCGTTTGCGAGCTTCAGGGCCGCGTGGACGCGGTCAGCCACGCGCAGCAGTCCTCGTCCGCCTCGAGCGCCGCCGCCGCCGCCGCCGCGACCGCCGCCGCGACCGCCGCCGTCTCCGCCGCCGCCTCGCAGCCGCATCCCTCCGCTCAGCAGCTGGCCGCCCTCGAGGCCTCCCTGGCCGCGCTCCTGTCCCGCGTCGACGACGGAGACCTCGCCTACCGGGCCGTGCGCGCGTCGGTCGAGGCCGCGCGATCGCAGGCCCGCCGCGCCGCAGACGCCGGCGAGGCGGCCGCGCGCTGCGCCGCCGAGGCGGGCGAGGCGACGGCGGCCCTCGAGGCGCGCCTGCAGGCCGGTCTGGCCCTGTGCCGCGCCGAGGTGGCCAACGAGGCGCGGCTGCGGCGCGAGGCGCTCGCGCAGGCGGCCGAGGCGGCGCGGCGCGCGGCGGGCGAGGCCGGGGCGAGCGTGGCGGGCGCGGCGGGCGCGGCGCTGAGGGCCGAGGTCGAGGACGCCCTGGCGGCCGTGGGGCGCGAGGTCGGCGCGGAGATGGCGCGCGTGCGCGAGCAGATGCGGCCGAGAGAGCAGCAGGAGCAGCAGCGGGAGCAGCAGCAGCAGCAGCAGCAGCCGCCCTCCTCCGCCGTGCTGCCGCCCGCTGTTGCTTCGTCGACCACCGCTGCCGCCGCCGCCGCCGCCTCGCCCCCCCGCGCCACGGCCGCGGCCGCCCCCGCGGTCCTCCCCCACCCGCAAATCCAGAGCCCGTCCATGCTCCAGTTCCTGCGCAGCCCGTCCACCGGCCTGCGGCGCGCGGGCGGCTCAGTTCTGGCCAGGCGCGGCTCCGATGCGGGGGGCGCGGCGGCAAGAACGCCCGGCCTCTTTAGCAGCGACGACGGCGGCGGCGGCGGCGGCGGCGGCGGCGGCGAGCTCTCTTCTGGCGGCGGCGGCAGCGGCGCGGCCGGCGGCCCTGGGTCGACGTTTGACAGTCCCGAGAGCCTCGGGTCGCTCACGTTTGGAGCGCGCGCTGCCGCCCCGGACGAGGGCACCGAGCGCGGCTCGCGGCGCACGCTGTGGGGCAACTCGCTGTTCCGCTCGGGCGACCGCTGCGGGCAGGACGCGACCGCCGCGGGGGGCGGTCTTGGGGCGGGGGCGGCCGCCGCCGCCGAGGGGGCCGAGGGCGACAGCGGCAGCATCGACGAGGAGGAGGGGGAAGTCGAGGCGCAGGGGGGGCGGACCCCGCCTGCCGCGTCGTCGGCGGGCGTCGGCATCGACCCCGTATCGGTGTACCGCAACGCCGCGTTTGAGCGCAGGCGGTCGGCAGCAGAAACGGCGGCGGCAGCAGAGGCAGCGGCGGGAGCGGGAGCGGGAGCGGGAGCGGGAGCGGGAGCGGGAGCGGGAGCGGGAGCGGGAGCGGCGGCCGCCGGAGCGGCGCCAGCGGCCGTTGTCGCGCCCCCCGCCGCCGACTCTTCAACGACGCGCCGCCGCCCCTCCGCGGCCCCCCAGCGGGACGACGACCTCGCCGACGCTCCCGCCTCCGAGCTCCTCTGCATCGAGCTCGGCGGCTCAGAGGCGGACAGCGACCTTTTGATCCGCGGAGGGGGGCAGGCCTCGGCGCCGCATTCGCCGCCCTCCTCCTCCTCGTGCGCGTCATCGTCGGCTTCGGCGCACAGTGGCGGCGGCGGCGAGCCCGCGGCGGCCCAGGCCAACGACGGCGACGTCGACGGGCCCAGGGCCCGCCGGGCGAGGCGGCGCGCTGCTGCCGCTGCGGCGGCGGACTCCGCTGCGCGCCTGACGATGTCCCCGCTGCAGCAGCCGAACGGCGGCGGCAGCAGCGGCGGCGGCGGCGGCGCGTGAGGAGAGAGGCGCTTTGCCGTCGCTGTGGCCTGTTTCCTTTTCGGGCTGTCGAATTGTTTAATTCTTGGCGTAAAAAATGGTCCTAGCGTGATGCGACGGGCCAGGCACTGCCGCCTGCAGGGCAGAACAAGACCGCAGGGGGCTCAAACACGCGGGAGAAAGGGAGGGAAGCAAAAAGAGCGGGCGCCGCCGCCTCGTTATTCGCCTCGAAAAAAAGTCCCCCCACGAAACGTTTTAGGAATGTCCGTGTGCGTGGCCGGCCGGCGATCACAGCGGCAGCGCGGCGGCGTCGGCGTCAGCGGCGGCAGGGTCGGCGTCGGCGGCGGCCGCGCCGACCTCCTGCGTCGTCGCCGTGGCCGCCGCCGCCGCCCCATCCGCCGCCGCCGCGTCCGGCACAGCCTCGGCCGCGGCGGCGCCGGCCCGGCAGACTGCGCCGCCGCCCTGCCGCTGCTGCGATCAGCGGCGGCCGCCGTGGCGCGCCGCGCGGCGTCGCTGCCGGCCCAGCCCCTGTGGGACGCCGCGGCGGCGGTCGCGGCGGCCGGGGGCAGCGGGTCAAAGAGCGTCCGGCGGCCCGTCCGTCGCCATGCGCGGCAGGTAGCCAAACTTCTCCGCGTCGCACGCGTACCACCTCGACACCGCGTCCAGGCAGTGGCTGTGCGCCCCGTTATAGGGGCCCGCCACCTGCCCTTTGCGCACGTTGGACACCCCCAGCCGCGACGCGGGCAGCGGAGGCGGCGGCGCCGTGTCGCCGTCCCCGGCGCCGCGCCGCCGCGCGTTGATGGCGGCGACGATGGCGGCCCAGTCCTCGTCGCCCGTCTCGACCGAGCCGACAAAGTCGACCGCCGAGCCGCCCTCGGCCGTGCGCATGCAGTGCCACTGGTCCACCATGTGGAAGTAGGTGTAGGACTTGCTGCGCGCGAGGCAGTCGCGCCGGTGCAGCACGTCGGCCGCGCCCCAGGGGTCCTCGCAGAAGTCGTCCCACGAGACGCCGCACTCGCCGCGCGTGAGGCCGTCCCTTGATCGTTTTTTGGTTAGTTTTTTTGTTTTGTTTTTGCGTTTGTCGAGGCGAGGCGGGGCGGTGGTTGTTGTTGTGCGGGTGGGGGGGGGAATATGCGTCAGTGCGTCATGTTTGAACGGTGGGAGGAGGACAACGGGGGCGCGTTTCCGACGGCTGGAGCGCGCCGCGCGCCAAAAAAGCGGCGGGGAGCGAGACACAAGCGTGAAAAAAACCCCGAGAAAACAAAAGACTCAACAAAAGACTCACTGCATGCACCCGTCCGAGTGGAGGTACTTGTACAGCGAGTAGGCCCGCTTCCAGGGGTTGCGCACGAACCCAAAGACAAAGTAGTCCCGCCACACGCGCCCGATCTCCGCGGGCGACATGGCCCCCTCCCAGCTGTGCTTCATGCAAGAGGGGGAGGCGTGCGCGGCCGTGCGCTCGTTCCCGCACTCTCCCAAAACGTCGACGATCGACGTGCTGGCCGATTTGGGGGAGCGGATATAGATGAAGCGGTAGGCGTGGTTGACGAACACGTGGCACCCGGGGAAGGGGGTCGGCGGGTGGCGCGCCGCGGCGCAGGTGAAGGCGGCGCCCGAGGCGACACCGCGCGCCTCGGCGGCCGGGTCGCGCGCGGCCGGGCAGCGGTCGGTCCGAAAGGCGAAAAAGTCGTCGAGCCGCGCGCCGTCCTCGCGCAGGGCCCAGGACTTGAGGTCGGCGACGCCCGTCTTGTTGGACCAGCCGTGGTGCGCGGGCGCGAGGCCCAGGGCCTCGTGGCCGTCGGCGAGCACGTCGGGGAACAGCTCGCGCATGCGGCTGCCCCAGGGCGCCGCGCGCCATCCGACGCTCTCGGTCGTGTTTTTGCGCGCGGCGCCGGCGCCGGCGGCACCTCCTTCCGCTGCTGCTGCTCCTTCTGCCGCTGGTTCCGACTCCGCCACCTCGTCCCCCTCGACCGGGTCAAACATGTACTCGACGTCCTCTGATGCTCCTGCTGATCCTGCTGCTGCTTGTTGTTGCTGCCCGTCCGCCGCCGCCGCCGCTCCGTCTCCGGCCGCCAGAGGAAAGGTCGTCGCCGCCGGCTCGGCGGCGGCGGGCGCGAGGTGCTGCAGCAGGCGCTTGCCGCCTGCGGCGGCGGTGTCCGAGGCGCGGGCCCATCGCGTGCTCGAGGGCGAGGTTGCGGTCGCAGTGGCGAGCGCCAGGAGGAGCAGGGTGGCCGAGAGGGCAGCGGCGGCAGCGGTTCGCCGCCGTCGGCCGCTCGCGCTCCCGCTCGCGCCGCCGACGACGGGCAGCGGCGTCGGCGGCTGCATTTTCTGCTCCCCCGCCAGCTCCTCCTCCTCGTCCCCCTCCTCCTCCGAGCCCTCTTCTAGCCAAGGGTAGGTCCTGCCGCCTGGGCCCTCTCTTTCGTGTGGCGGCGAATGCACGGGGGCGTTTGGCGTTCTCCCAAGGACACGCGGTTGAGTGCAATCGCGCGGCTGCTGTTGGACGTCCTGGTCAGTGGGAGGCAGCGCGAGGCGACGGGTATGTGTGGCGCGCTCGTGTGCCTGTCGCGCGATTGACGCAGAGAGAGGTGTATGCTTGAGGAGGGACGTGTGAGAACGGAGAACGGATTGCAAATCCCACGCTTCTCTTCTGTGATTGGACGCCTCTGGTGTGTTCGAGGGCGCTCGTTTGTGAGGTGAGGATCGCGCGCGGCAGAAAGATGATGTGATCGAATGGGCTGGAGCCACCGCTCGTGAGGGGACCAACAAGAACATTTGTCGCCGCGCAATCAAATCTTCGCCGCGCATCAAAGCTGCGCCATTGGCGGCGCTGCGACGCGCGCTCGACGACCTTCTTCATCCTCTTCGACGCGGGCTGGCACCAATGCCGTTCACACTTGGGACCCCTTCTCGAAACAAACGATGGCCTCTCGCGAGCGCGCGTGAACCAACCATCCCACCCTCACCTGCCCCTCACTGCACTGCCCCTCCTCGTCTCGTCTCGTTTCAAACCGCCCCCGACTTGAGCCGCGAGAAGGAGTAGGAGGAGGAGGCCCGCAAAGGTGGGTTGGGCCGGGATCAGCGATGACCGCGAGCGACATGGACAGCGTCGCGCGGGTGCTCACGTTCGAGACGCCCGCGCGGCGACCGGGCGCGCCGTTGCCGACGGCCACGCCGATCGGCGGGGGCGCCACGCCAGAGCCGGCACCGCTGCCGACGATCGTCCGCGCCTCGCCGCACCAAGCAGCCAAGGCGTCGCCCTCGCTGCTGCTGCGCCGCGTTTCCTTTGGAAACCAGGGCGCGGCCCCGACCCCGCTGTCGGCCTCGCGCCAGCCGGCGCCCGCGGCCAGCGGCGGCGCCAGCGGCGGCAGCCGCCCGACGTCATCCTTCCGCGCGCCGTCCCCTTCGTCGTCCGAGGACGGCGGAGATGGCGACTACGAGGTCGACTACGACTACGCCGAGCGGCTCCGGTCCGGCGAGAGCAGGCCTTGGGCGCCTGTCGCGCGGCCGGTACCCGTGGCCGCGCGCGCCCCTTTTCCCTCGACCAGCAAGGGCGGCGGCAGCGGCAGGGGCGGCCGTCAGGCGCTGTCCTACTCGGTCCCTTACTCGTCGTCGGAAGATGAAGAGGGTGTAGGGGACGAGAACAACCTGGAGGTGAGCTCGGTCTGGAGGCAGCAGCAGCAGCAGCAGCAGCGGCAACGCAGCGGCGGCGCAAGAGGCGGGCCGGCGACAGACGCGGTGGCGGCAAGAGGGCGACCACACCTGCCCTTTGGCGGCGGCGCGACGACGGACATCGTCCCGGCCGCCGAAACGGAGCGCCACCCGCACCATCACCACCACCACCACCACCACCGCCTCGCCTCGGAAGAAGCGCCAGAACTGTCGCTCGTCGAGGCGGCGGCGGCGGCGGCAGCAGCAGCAGCATCAGCCCGGGGGGGCGGCGGCGGCGGCGGGCGGCGGCGGGCCCCCCCCCCCCCCCCCCCCCCCCCCCCCCCCCCCCCCCCCCCCCCCCCCCCCCCCCCCCCCCCCCCCCCCGCGGGGCCCGCCCCCCCCCCCCCCCCCCCCCCCCCCCCGACGGGCCACGTTTGCAGAGCTTCCGAACCCAAGGAAGAGAGATTGATGCCAGAAGAATACTGGCGACAGCTTGGTCCGGTGTAGACCCCGACCAACTGCGCGATGTGGGTGTTCTATCCTCTATCAATGTATCCATACAGAGCTATAAGCTCACAGATGGACTCCGTCGGGCTTGAGCCGCCCGAGCCTCACCGCCTCCTTGATCTCGAACAGGTCGAGGTGCGACTTGGTCACGGAGATGGTGGGACGCAGGTCGAGATCGCCCGCCGCCATCCGCTCGGCGAAGATCTCCTGCGGGAGGTGGCCCCACGGGTCGAGCGAGACGATCGCGTCGGGCCGTGCCCACGCCGGGTGCGGGCCGATCTGGCACGGCGGGAGCGTGTTGGTGAAGTCGGGACGGAATCCGGCCGGCGTGGCGTGCGCCGCGAGCGCGACGGCGCGGTAAACCGAGTAGGTGCCGCCGTGTGCGCCAACCGCATTGCGCTGGCCCGGCTTCGAAACGGTCGCCACGACCGGGCCACGCTCGTGCGGGTCGGCGGCACCCCACTTGAGCGGCTCCGGATCCACGTCGAACTGGGACGGGTGCGTGGTTAGCTTGATCAGGTGGCGCGTCGACGGGTGGATGCTCATGATTTGTCCGGGTGAGCTCGCAGACGGGGCGCTTGTCAGGTGGATGGACTCTACTTCGTCGGCGCCGATCGGTTTCGGTGGAACGCAAATAGCTAACGGGCTTGAAACAGAATTTGTACAGTGTGCATCAAATATGCAGTGTTTTAGTGTGTTATCCAAAACTAGCCTTTCGCTGGTGCTCCCCGACGGCTAGCGATGATTAATGCGCTGACTCTCTCTTTCGGCCTCGTCGGCCCGCTGGCCGGCCGGGTGGGCGGCCGGTCCGCGCTCGTGCGCGGGGCGCGGTTCGCTCACGTGATGGTAGACTCCTCCAGTGTGGACGCGGTCAAGCAGGACATCCGCAAGGTGCTGGTCAACGAGAACGGCAATTCGTGCCCGTTTGCCGTGCGCCTTGCGTGGCACTCGTCGGGCACCTACTCCAAGGAGGACAACACCGGCGGCTCCAACGGCGCCACGATGCGCTTCGCTCCGGAGAAGGACGAGGGTGCCAACGCAGGCTTGGACATCGAGCGCGACGCCCTCGAGGCAGTCAAGAAGGCCCACCCGGCGTACAGCTACGCCGACATCTGGACGCTGGCCGGCGCGGTCGCCATCGAGGTCGCCGGCGGCCCGGACATTGACCACAAGCTGGGCCGTACCGACGCGGCGGACGGCTCGGCGTGCCCCATGACCGGCCGCCTTCCCGACGCGCTTGAGGGAGCCCAGCACCTGCGCGACGTGTTTTATCGCATGGGTTTTGACGACGAGGCGATTGTCGCTCTCTCGGGAGCCCACACGCTCGGCCGCTGCCACACGGTGCGCCCCGATTTGACGGCCTGTTGTGCTTGTGTGCGGTGGCTGGCAGGCGCGCGCGTGCGGCCTCGGCCCTCGGGCCCGCCCCCTGTCCCTTCCTTCGCGCACGGCGCAGCACGGATCTGGATCCCCCCGCGTCCCCGCCGCTGCCAACCCTGCCTTGCGCCCCGCTGCCCCCGCGCAGGATCGCTCGGGCTTCGACGGCCCGTGGACCGAGAACCCTCTGGAGTTCGACAACTCCTACTTCACCAACCTGATGAACATCGATTGGCAGCCGCGCGTGTGGGACGGCCCGCTCCAGTACGAGAACCCCGCCAAGACGATCATGATGCTGCCGTCGGACCTG